>JACCDW010064474.1_pt1 | contig 11612 bp, 9 predicted proteins | sample 7449781 | NCBI WGS metagenome assembly JACCDW01 (sample SAMN15323449, study PRJNA562643) | freshwater metagenome | isolation source: river surface water | place: USA:Blue River Watershed | collected 2017-08-18
CGCCCCGGTGATCAAGCACCAAACTAACAGCGCGTTCGCGCACCTCGGGTGAAAAACGGTTTGATTTCTTGCTCATGGCTCCATCTTCTCAAAGTGTGGAGCCTCCTCAAAATCCGGGGCGATTCATATGCTGAGTGAAATTAAGGCTCAGCTTCCAGACGGGGACCTGTTGCGTGTCTACTGGTATGACGGTCCGGGCCTTTCAGGCAAAACACCTGAGCATCATTCAATCGATCAGCTAGATGACTTTAAGCTACGACTCGGTACGCGGAATGGTGTGGGGCAGCAGAAAGGGGTTGATGGGTTGATCATTGCAGACCTCATCAGCTTGACTCAACAAAAGTCTATTACTCATGCCACATTAGTTTCTGGTGATGCAGACATTACACCAGGCGTCATAGCGGCTCAGAGTATGGGTCTCAGGGTGCACTTGCTTAGTCTTGGTGCCGCTGCTGCTACCTCTCCAGTCTTGTCTGCTGAGGTTGATCTGAAAAGATCTTGGGATATTTCTGCGGTACAAAAATTTGCTTCTCTAACTGCAGCCGCTGCTGTCCCTGCACCAGCCTCAGTTGCGTCTGCTTCGGCAGTGCCAGCAGTACCTTCTACGGGGCTATCATTAGAATCTATTGCACAGACCGCCATGGCAACAATTAAGGCGGGGCCTCATGCCGCTATTTTTTCAACTCTTAAACGTGGCCCAGGTCTTTTGCCTAAGGAAATTGATCGAGCTCTTCTTGCCGCTGGGCGGGAGCAGCTTGGTCGAGTGCTAGAAGAGTCTGAAAAGCGTGATTTGCGTAAAGCCTTTCGAGCACTAATCTGATCTTGTTTGTCATCTAAGTGTTAACGGCATATCAAGACAATTCAGCCCTATTGCATGGGCATTGCTAGAACTCATAATTCTCAAATGTGCCTTACGCGTCGAAACTGCGTAAGGGGTAGTGTCAAATTCGGTGAAGCCTAAGCGCGCAAGCGTATGGCCGCCGAGCCAGCTGCGGAACGTCTCTGAAGTTGCTATCTCAGCTCTGTTAAGTCGTTGATTTTCTTAAGCGAACTAAATCTTGCGCCACAGTACTTGCTGTTCATGCTTCATTGAAGATGCTACTTTTCCGGTTTTGCGCCACCGAAGATACAAATTTTTCGCGCAACACTGATTTGACGTAAGTCATCAATCAGTCCATCAGTTCAATAGACTGGTTTGCAGCGATTGCGGACGGTCACTCAGACACCCTCAAAATCCCGTCTCGAACGCATTCCGGCCGTGAGACATTGGCAGAGATCGTGGCACGAGAGGTTCTAACGTGTAGCGTTGGGGGAAGCAGTTCGTGATGATCATGTAGCCGAGCGGGGCCATCGCGAAAGGCACGGCGGCACGAACGTGCACGCTATGTGTCCGTGCTAATTCTATGTCCGACATAAAATTTCGATCACGCATTACCCTGGCTATTGACTGGCCGTAGTTTAGCAACGCATAATTACTACTTTCTTCACGCGAATAGAGCGCTTTAGGCAAGTAGTCTGGAGGGCTTAGTCGGGCGGTTAGCCAGACTCTATTTCATTGCTTGGGTTTATTCCGCAGAAACGCTCCGCGGTCCTACTCTCGCAAGCTCGCTCCGGCCCGCGGATCGTTTCTGCGGCTGATCTAGGTGAAGATCTTTTATATGACGTCAGCCGACCAAGATCCCCGAACTATTTTATTGAATGGCCTTGACATTGATGCATGTCGGGTTGAATTTTCAGGTGCTCCGGTAGTTCTTCTCTGTGGTGGGAAAGTTGAGTTTGACGCTCCACCTGAATCGCCTGCATTCTCATTCCGTCACGCGATTTCAAGATCGTCCACAACCTTTGAGATTTTCAGACCTGAAGAAATTACAAGCTGGCAAGCTGACAGCATATTTTCTGACCTAATGAGCTTTGAAAGGGAGCTGGCCAGCATTTGCTCCCTTGTTGTCATTGTCCTTGAAAGTGAAGGAGCGCTCGCAGAATTGGGCGCATTCTCTCAACTATCAGAGTTGAGCGAAAAAATCATCGCAATCCGATCTAGCCACTTTGTGGCCCATGATTCATTCATAAATCTGGGCATCCTCAGATTTATTACTGCCAAGAATAACTCGGCCGTCAAAAGTTATCCATGGGATATCAAGAACCCATCTTCAATCACGTTGGAGATGACTCTAGATGTCATTGCTGACATCAAAGAAGAACTTTCGAAGCTGCCTCAAAGTCAAATACTGAGGCCCCAACATAAACCCCATGCCATTACACTGATTTGTGAGTTCGTTCGACTGTTCATGGCTCTCAAAGAACACGAAATTCTTGATTATTTGCTGCTTGTTGGTGCCTCAACCACGATTGACCAATTGCGAGGCCAACTATTCCTGTTGACCGCGTTCAGGCTCATCCGAAAACAAATATATGGCGATGCGATCTTCTACATGCGCAGTGATGAACCATTTCACAAACTTCGGATCGCAATGAAGGACAAGACTGCTTCTGTTGATCAACTGCGGATTGAAACTCAATGCAGCGAGTACTACACGGCCAACAGTGACAAGCATAGAAACCGCAACAGGGCAATTGCCGCTGCAAAGAGAGGAGCGTCGAAATGATCACCCCTCTGATTCACGCCCTGCAAGAGGCCACCGGACTAAGTGAAGTCCAAATTTATCGTCTGATTACTAGAGCTCCTCACGCCTACAAGGTGTACACAATTCCGAAGAAGTCGGGTGGCACACGAACAATTGCACAGCCCGCCAAGGAGATCAAATTTCTCCAACGTTGGTTAATAGAAAACGTTCTGGGAAAGCTCCCGCTTCACGAGTGCGCTACTGCTTACCACTCTAATGCCAGCATCAAAAGAAATGCAGCTGCGCATCAAAATAACGCTTACATCTCAAAATTTGACTTTGAGAACTTTTTTCCATCAATCAAAGAAGCGGATCTAATTCAACACCTCACAAAACATCTTAATGTTCATCTCTCCGATGCTGACATCCAGGTTGCCGCGCGACTTTGCTGCGTGCGCAGCAAAGGTTCTCAGGAACGGCAATTGAGCATTGGTGCGCCTAGTTCGCCTTTGTTGTCGAACTCCGTGATGTTCGATTTTGATTCCGAGATCGCATCTTGGTGCATCGAAAACGGTTTTACCTACACACGTTATGCCGACGATCTCACGTTCTCAACAAACACGAAGGGGTGCTCAAAAGAGCTTGAAGCAGAGGTTAGCAAAGTCATCGCAAACTTGACTTATCCTAAAATTCGTATCAACAAGAAAAAAACTATACATCTTTCGAAGAAGTATCAGCGGCGAATTACTGGCCTCATCATCAACAATGATGACCAACTATCAATTGGAAGAGATAGAAAGCGTGAAATCAGCACATTGATTCATCGCCATTCACTCAAACTGCTCTCCGTCGAGGAGACGTATCACTTACAGGGACTTCTTGGCTTCGCCAAAGATATTGAACCTAACTTCCTGATATCCATGAGGCGTAAATACGGTTCTGTGATCGTAGATGCCATTTTCAAAATTCGGAAAATCGAATAAGTCACCCGCTTCTATTTCACGCGCAATGAAGTTGCGCCTACAAATATAAAGGCACTTTAGTGGCAGCGCTGCTCAGTTATTTCTCTGCGCCGTCAAAGATCAGACGGATTCATCGACGAGAGAATTTGAAATTGAATTCACGCTATTCGATCTCAACCAATGCCTAGTCGAAGGGATCATGACATGCGATCGGTAACTTGCTGCGAGCGCAGATGACCGGTTCTGGCAGCCGCCGCTACGGGCCAATCCAGACCGAATGTCTCCAATCAGCCTAAAGCGCACACCCGAACATCCGCCAACAAATACAAAAATCAGTGGGCCAATCTACCAACATTGGTGAGCTTCAGCATTTGCCACAGCTTAGGGAACTGACAGCAACTCCGGAAACGCATTGTCATAAGCGCCGCCGTTTTGACACTAACTTTGGAACCCTACACAAATTTACCTTTGTGACCGACCGGCGCACTCAGTGCCCACCCTCGGATTTTCGCCATGTCTGATAATCTGTATTATCAAACCTGAATTTTTGATATCGATATGGGGCTTTGGGGGCGTAGATCGGGGTCTGAGGCATTTCAAGCCCAAACTCCACATCTCGTGCCGGGTGTAGGGTTCCACAATTACTGTCAAAAAACAAAACTCGTCTCGGTGCATGTCCGAAGTAATTGGCAGATTCCTACTTAGCGGTACATCGCGCCAAGTTTGATCGACTTGATTCGGCCAAAAGCAGCCGTCAGATCGATTTTGGAATTGGCCTAGGGCCGCCATCTTCAGTGGCGCATCAAGATAGAGGGAGGCATTTCGTCTGTGACTTCAAACCATCGGGCTATCGCTCTCTATGCAATGCCAGAGCAATCCCGTATTCCAAGATCAAAAGCGGCGTCAACCGTTGTGCCCGGACGGCAGTCCCATGTCGAAACGGGCACTTTCTGACTGGGTTGCCAGTACGTTCGCCCGTGCCACTGAAAAACGGACGGCAAGCCGGGGTAATGGCGAGTGAGCAATACAAGCGTCTTTGCCTTCTCTTCTTCTGTTTGGGGTGGTATCGGTGCGTTGTCTGCGTACCCCCCATCAAAGCCCCACGCTCCGTTGACCCTTTGCGCCAGCATGAACGGCGCAGCAGCTGCAACTGCCTGCAACAAAACTCTGGCGGCCTGTCCATCTACGACCGATTTGAGGTTGAAGAATTCCTGACGCAGCCCCAAGAATCGAGGCAGGCGCGGGTGAATGCTGTGTGCGACCTTCTTGTCCACCAGATAGGCGATAGATCCAGCCATCAGACTGCCAGCGAGTCCCAGAAGTCTTGAAGGTCTCGTCACCGCAACAATCAGATCGGAACTGGCCGCTCGCAAGCGTTCAAAGTGCTCATCGCTCGCGAAGGATTCGACCCAGGCAGGATAGATGTGCTGGTGGACAAATTTCAGTTGCAATTGAGCGAGTGAGCGCCAATTGAAGAGCTGATCGTTTCGTTCATACAGCCGCTTGCATGACGCGAGGGCATCGCGTGCGGAACAGGTAAGCAGCGAAGTAGCGACTCCCGCACCCGCACTGGTTCCCACCAGAACCGGGGGTAGCTTCCAACCGCCCTCAAGAAGTCGGGTGATGGCTCCGGCCTGCCACCAGCAACGATTGCCACCTCCTGCGAAAACCAAGGTATCGATGTTGTCTAAATGCAGCTGTGACTCAAAAAATTTCATACTGAGCAATCGTGTCTAGGCCGTAAATGGCCCATCCTTGAATGTTTATCTGATCTGATCCATATCGTTTCTTACAAGCACGTTAGACGCGCCAAATTGATTATCCCTTTCCTCTGTCTTTGGGGACATCACGGCCGATCGGGATGGCTCAACATCGGCCCCCAGTGGGCAACAGTTGTGCTGAAGCAGTTGCACGTCGCATACACCCATTGACCGCTTTGGGGCGGAAGCTGACTGACAAGATTTGTGTCGGGAAAAAGGAATTTGACACTTAATTCAGGGGCGACCTTCTAACCCATGACAAGAGTTAGTGTCAAAGCCATTGATCACATTGACTCTCCATTGACAGTAATTTTGGAGCCCTACACCGGGCCTCAGTGAATTCAGATTCGGCAGCAGTCTCTCGGCAACGTCCAACGAAACGCAGACGGTCTACTAGGGCAGAGTGGTAGACGGTCTACCAGTGCAAGGTATGCCATGCATTCTTGAGCAGCGCATCGTGTTTACGATTGGTCAGTCCGCCGAAGTTCCTTGCGCACGCCTCTGATGGCTCCGGTCAGGGGTGCGAAATAGAGGCGAATGCTGTTCTTGAAAATCCGCACAAAATCAATTCGAGCTGTCGTCTTCATCAATGCCTCCATTTTTGAACCACTCTTGTCTGGCCATCTTTGTAATCTCAGAATGTACAGTGTGACATTACGTTGTACAGCGTAATGTTAGATGCTAATTGCGCCACAAGTAGCGGATATCAGATGCTGATATCACACTGTAATGTTAGAAGTGGCCATGATGTTGGTTTGCATCGGCAGTTGGCCTCTCTCTGTCGCACTTCATGCACAAACTGCACTGGCGGTTCATTTGGTGCCCTCGTTGATGTGTGGGGTACCCTTTGCTTTGGCAGCGTATGCCAGCTCCTTTTCAGCATTCGACACCAGCCTTTTTAATGCCATGGTCAGGTGCTCATCCAGCTGAAAATCAAGTGTCAGCGCCTTTGCTTTTTCTTCGATGGATTTGAGCCGTTCTGCCAGTTCGGCAGGGCAAGAAAAGCTCAGACGAACGCGTTCGGATCGGGGTTTCAGTAGTTTCATGTCGGACCTTTTTCATGATTTCAGACCAGGGCTCGCCCACGTCTGGCAAGCGCCTGACGTAGCCGATCAATTTAGGGATATCAGGCAGAACTTCCGCTGTTGATCTGCTTCGTTGCCATTCATTGGTGATCAGCAGTCGCATTTTTTTGACCTGTTCTCTTACCCCAGAAAACCCAGGTGAGCGCCAAATGGAATGCGTCAGTTGCTGGAGATCAAGATCTCTGCGACCTCGTATGGAGGACACGAGCGCATTGCGAAGCTCATCATGCCGCTCCCTTGTGTATCTCCAGCTCCATGCAGGCTTGGCTGATCCCGTTCGTGTCAGCCGAACGAGCTCATAGCCAGTCAATTTGATGCGCTGAGCTGAAGGACATTTCCATACATCTGTGGTGTCTGGGTTCTTTCCGGGTGAGAGCAATATGAGCCAATGAACAAGCTGCGTGTCTGGCTCGAAGTAGGCCATCCAGTGGTAACGATTCAATTCGGAAAGACGCCGTCTGTCTTGCGTGCTTTTCGAAGCCAATATGGCATAGCGGTCAGCGAATTTCTGGAAAACGAAAGCCGTTTTTTCGATGCCGCAGCAACCCTGGATATAGAGGTTGTAGCCGCCACGAACTTTGTCTGCAACACGTTGCATGAACACGGTTTTCTTCGTGAATATCCAAGGATTGAGTGATAGAGTTTTTTCGTTTGGCATGCATGAATTTTTGACCCTTCACATGCGTATAACTGGAATTCCCGAGAGCTTTTTTCCATTACATGTCTGAACAGCAAATTGAGTCTCGCAACTGACGGTGCGATGCACTTTTCGGCTGTGCTCATGTTTCATTTTTGCAACGAGAAAAACAGGGTGGAATCGAAATAATAGGAATCGCCATTTATTGGTGGCTAAACATAAAGAGATTCCTTAGAAGACTGGCCAAAGCATCTCAGGCAACCCACAATGAAGGTGTCACCGGGCTAGCCAAGCCCCCACTTTTTGAGTCGGGGCCGCCAAGCCCAGAGACTCTTTTTCACCGGTGCGGATGCACCACACCCAACGTCGCCAACGTTGGGAAGAACGGTGAAGCGTGGTGCTCGTAATGGAGCTTGCCACGCTACGACGAGCGCTCAGGCCTGTAATGGCCTGTTCGACTCAATCACAAATTGCAGATGCAGGGATTGGGCGACGCGGACACGGGCAACGATAGGCAATGATTGTTGTACCTGCCGATGTTTGAAAGCTGGTTAGAGGCCAGCCCTTGGGGCGTATCGAGAGAGCGCGACAAGTGCCACACACGTAGGCTGTCAAGGTGCAAGAAATTGCATCGGCCATGGCGGAGAAGTCTGACCATGGCGGCACCTCGGGAAACCGGGGGTCACTGCATAGCTCAAGCGTGTAACGGCAACTCACGAAGTTGCTGTGTGGAGTGTGTCAAAGCCGTTGACAACCGTTGGTTGTTAATCGGTAGTTCGTTGAAGTGTTGAGCCGGGTAGGTGACTGGCTTTGGAATCTCGCAGCACTGAAACCACCAAAAGTGGGTAAGCGTAGCGATGGCTCGACATGGAGAACGGCGGCGTTGATACACGCAGTAGGACTCGGATAACGCGGGAAATCCTGACGGTCTTTGATCTGGTTGGCAACCAGGGAGGCGCAAGGATGGGAGACACGGCAAGTAGATCGCGTTAAGCGATGACGACAAGGGCAGAACCGATGGTTGTTCTTGATCGCGAAAGCTGTGACCGTTTGAAGAGGTGAAATGCGCTGGGAAGCGCAAGAGTGGAAAAGAAGTGACAGCTCGAACCGATTGGCGTCGGGGAGGGCGGCCAGGGTGGCTCCTGGCTTGTTTGTTTCGAAAGGTGTGGGAACTTGGGACGGTTCACACACAGCGCGTAAAAAAAGGGGGTGACTCCTGAACGATGTGGCAGTTGTTCAAAAATTCGGATGTTGGATGGTCTGCCCAAGACTGGAAGACAAATCTCCAAATTGGAGAAGACGGGGCAACCCCAAAGGCCTTGGGAACGGTCTAAACGGTCCATGGTGGCCCTTCAGTTGAGAAACTGAACCCCAACTGCCCCTCCACCAGCTTCGGCCCGTGGAGGGGCTTTCTTTCCCCCTCTGGAAAACTGTTTCCTGATTCTGATGAGAGCACTGGTCTCGAATTTTCATAAGTTGATGCTGACGACTTCGTGCTTCTACAAAGTTAAATAAAAAATAAAGTTAAGAAACGCGCGCGTGTTACGGATTCTGGAAGCCATGCTGGGAGCGGCTTCCAGCTGTTTTTTATTCCTGAAAGGTCGAATTCCGATTCCTGAAAGGTCGACCCAATCCACAGAAAAATTCCTAAAAGGTCGACCAAATTCACAGGTTGATAACAGCTTACCCACAGGTTGTTCATTTGTGATGATGATCGATCTATTTCCTTAGATGCACCAATTTGGCATCCGAATTGCTTGGGGTGTGCCAATGAGGCGAAGAGCCTATGTCCCAATGGGTAACGGTGCTTGGATCATCCAATTCGTTTAGCTCTTCGAAGATGCCTTTTTCCCAGAGCGTTTGGGCTGATAGGTCTTGCGATCGATGTTTTCTTGAAAACGACTAAATTCTTAACTTCATTTATGGAAATTTCGTAGTCGGGTAGCCTGGGTGATGATTTGAGTTTCCACTTGAATTTTTCGATGGAACATTCACTGCCGGTTTTTTCGTGAAGTTTTTGGAGACCTATCTTCCATTCGGATTCATTTCCGCAGTGGCTCCTGGCAACTTCATAAATTCGTCGTTCTGATGGGGAGCGAACGCCAACATACAGTGGTGACAGTGTGAGAATTTGTCGGTTTTCGAGTTGTTTGATTGTGATTTCTGGCAACTCAACTTCCAAGACTTTTTGTTGATCAAAAATCGCGGTGTCTTTGACGAATGACCAAGATTGAATCAAACTGAAAGAGTGAATGATTTTCGGATGACTGTGCATTTGTATGGTGATAGTTGTCTCTTTCAGTCTTTCCAGTGTTTCGATCAATCCACTGTAGTCTTGCCCTCTTGTCCCACGCCTGAACATTTGAAAAAAATGATGAGGCACGATTCGCAATTTGCGCGACAAGTCATTGCGGTCGCGATTGTGGCCCTCAGTTAATTGGCTGATGCAAAAGATAAGAAACTCTTTATCTTTGATGGAGGGTTGCCCAGACAGACCTGGTTTGACCAGGATGCTGTAGTCTGGTTGCTGGTACTCAACGGGCTGTTTATTTCCACCTTTGATTGAAAACAAAGGCAGCCTTAAACACAGTAGATCAAGTTTTAATCGTGTCTCATGAATGTTGGCTCTGAAATGATCATGCCGATGTATACGCGGAGCTGATTCAGTGCGAATCAGCTCGATGACCAACTTCTCAACAAAATCCACGATCGACAGGCCGAGTTGCTTAATTTTTGCGTGGTCGACCTTTGCGCACTTCACTGTTTTCGGCGTGCGCTTGTGTTGAAGGTTGTTGATCCGACCGGAGCCATTGGCGGCATGTGCCCATGCGCCAAGCAAGTCGGCGACCAAACATGACCAACCGAGGTGGAAGTCGGTCTGGGCAAGTCGTGTTCAATTTGTAAAGCTGCCCTTCTGTGGTGTTCAGAAATTGAGCGAGCTCTCGTATGCCTATGACTTGGTCGTCGTGCAGGCGATGTATGTTGACGTCTTGTTCCATGATCAAACTCCTGTGTGATGAACAAGACTGGAGTCTGATGTTTTTGACCCGTATAACTGGTTGTTTGGATAATCGAAAATTTTTTTATTGAGGTCATGGTCATGGCTAAAACCAAACGAAGTGATGAAGAAGCCATTGCTCGTCAACGTGCAACGATGGAGCTGACGGGTCTCATACGTACGAACACGGGGATGACACCAAGAGAGATAGAAGAATTGACGTGGATGAGCGGCTCTAGCTTCAATCGCTCATCGCCAGGTATGAGGTGGCGCAGGTATGAAAACGGAACAAGGTCCATGTCGCTACCCGAACTGGATCGCTTGGCCCGTTTTGCATTGGTAAGTGGTTGGGTCAACCTGGACAGTGAGACCGTCAATTTAAAGGCATTTTTTGGTATGGGGACTCTGCGCAATCTGTACCGTCAGGTGCAAGCGGGAAAGACATTGACCCCAGAATTGATCGAGGCGGACAAAAGCCAATGGCTAACCTGGTACGAACGTAGGCGACGTCAGCAGATCAAGGTTTCAAACAGAGTGAAGATCCTCTCGAAAGCCATGGTTGCACTGTCCCATGACCTGATTCAGGAAATGGATCGGTCGGTTACATCTGGTGGCGGTTACGACTTTTGGACGGTAGATCTTCTAGATCAGGACATAGAAGTGGATGCGCTTGGGAACATGGAAACGTTGACTTCGGCTGAGCAGTTTCGACGACTCATCCAACAGGTTCAAGACTTGGCCATGACAGTCAAGTTGGAGTCAATGCATCGGTTTGCTTCAGACTGGGTACCAGAGGCTGATTTGACCAGCTAGAGTAAGGCGCACTTGAGCGACTTGGCGGGACGGTACAATCAGAAATGATGGGGCGTTAGCTCAGTTGGTTAGAGCAGAGGACTCATATTTCTCAAATGTGCCTTACGCGTGGAAACTGCGTAAGGGATGGTGTCAAATTCGGTGAAACCTAAGCGCGCAAGCGTATGGCAATGCCGAGCCAAGCCTTAGTATCAAAACTTTGGAAGGTGTAGAGACTTGACGGCACCCGCCTAAGTGTAGCAATGCATATGGTGAAGGCAAAGTCCAGCGAGTGGCGAAAGTCACCCCAAGCGGAATCCTTTGGTCGACAGTTCAAGTCTGTCACGCCCTACCATCATCAAATCTTGGACCAGTCAGGTCTGCCATACCCTATTCACTGATTTTTGTCTTGATTTCGGAGGGTGTGATTAGGCTGATTGCGGTCATTTTGTAGTTTGATGCCAATGGCTGAAGGAGCGCATATTGGCCTCTCATGATGTGCTTTAGCGACCGTTCTGCAGGAGCGCATAGTGCAATTCATATCAAATGGGCCAGATATTCCCGATGCGCTTTTGCAGGCGCATGAGGACGGCCGTGTAGTATTTTTCTGTGGTGCCGGTATCTCCTACCCCGCCGGACTGCCAAGCTTTAAAGGTTTGGTGGAAGATATTTATCAGCGCAACGGCACTGTGCCGAACGAGATGGAGCGCACGGCCCTGGTTCGAGGTCATTTCGACGCTACGCTCGACTTGCTTGAGCGGCGCCTGCCCGGTCAGCGGCTTGCGGTGCGCCGCGCACTGGCCAATGCGCTGAA
>JACCDW010535339.1_pt1 | contig 11610 bp, 11 predicted proteins | sample 7449781 | NCBI WGS metagenome assembly JACCDW01 (sample SAMN15323449, study PRJNA562643) | freshwater metagenome | isolation source: river surface water | place: USA:Blue River Watershed | collected 2017-08-18
CAACAATTTACACTTGATTTACGTTCCAAGGACATCGTTATTAACCAATTATGTGATAGACTTAAACTTTAAACTTTAATTAACTTACTTAAAAGGATTCCTATTTACGGGGAATATCCTTTTTTTACTTTATTAAATTGAAACATTTTTTACCATTGTGTCTGTTACATAGCTCCCCCCTATACAATGAACGCTCTATTCAAAGCTATCTACAACAACATTTTAAACTCTGTTCCCAGCTTGCCCGACATCGTTTATGTCGTCGGTCCTAGCTATATTACATCTGGTTACAGCATTGAAACCGGTGTGTTTTTCACAAAAGACCAAGATAAGGCTCAAAGTGTTAGGGACTTGTTGAACAAATCTGATAACGACATCATTAGTCATATGCACTACATTGCACACAAAATCGTGCGTCCAACTACGACCACTAATCTCAAATTCAAAATCACAAAGCAAATAAGCAGTTCGATTGAAGCGCGTATTGACAAATATATCGCCAACGAGATCCCCTACGACTTTTTAATGACCGAATGTTTCATCAATCAGGTAAGCGACAAACTTCAGAGTTCTATACAAAACGATTTCCGATTTAATCCAACCACGCTAGAGCACTTTCGCAAGAGCCTTGGTGACAAACATATTGTGTAATTAATCTAACTCGAATTCAGGCGTTCCTTATCCCTTGAAAAAATTGATATTTACTTATGTATACTCTTTAACTATATATATATATATATACTCAATGGGAGCCAGATTATCCAGAAAACAACAAATCGCCAATATTAGTTTCGCAGAGCCTATTGCGATACTACGTGATAGTATTAGAGATGAAATACGAAACAAAACTATTACTGAAGAAACATATACAAAGTATGAAAACTACATCGAAGTTCTCCAAACTTTAGAATTAGTAGTTAATAGTATTATCCGAGGAGATTCTGGTGTTACTCATAATTATGCAGACGTAATGTCTAAATTAACTGACGCTCAAGAAATTATCTTTAGCATAGTCCGTAAACTACCAAGCAGCGCAAAAACGACTCAAGAACAAACACACCAATTCGCAAAATTAATCGTGGATATAGAACAAGTTAAAACATTTATTTCTGTTAAACAAGGTGTAAATTAAACTGCAATTACTTTCTTTTTACTTGAAAGAATTGTTGTTCATCATCTTCATCTAATATTTGGTAACATGTTACTAAAACTTCATATATTTCGTTATTTATACCAGATAGGTTAAAAGACCACTAATATGGTTTTTTGACTGCATGTCTTCAAATATGTAATGATATATATGATATTAACATTAAAAAAAATTAATTATTATATTATGGAATACTATTTGTGTGTTTTAGATTTTGAAGCAACTTGTTGGAATGATAATTCTGTTTCAAAGGAACAAATGGAAATTATTGAGTTCCCATCAGTCATATATAAAATTGATGAAATAAACTCAACCCAAACATTTGTGTCTGAATTTGCTAAGTATGTTAAACCAACGCTAAATTCTAAATTAAGCGCATTTTGTACTGAACTAACTGGTATACAACAATCAACTGTAGATGCAGCTGAAACAATTGACAAAGTATATGCCCAACATATCAAATGGCTTAACACTAATATACCTATGGGAGCCGAATTAGTATTTGCAACTGCTGGAAAATGGGATTTGCTAACTCAATTACCCAGAGAAATTAAAAATAAAAAACTTAAAAAATCAAAACTTTATTCTAAGGTAATTGATGTAAAAACTGAATTTGAATATTTCTACCAAATGAAAGCAGGTGGTATGACAGGAATGTTAGACAAACTTGGTATGGAATTAGAAGGAAGACACCATTCGGGAATTGATGATACCAGAAACATCGCAAAAATTATTTTACATATAATCAAGTCTGGTCATAAGTTTAGTGAGCTAACTTTTTTACATCCATCTGTTTAATAAAGATTTACATCACTTATCTTAAAAAATTGAAATACTTTTCTTTTGTTATTTTGTTGCAATTACATAATCATGAACGACCAACTACCCTATATTCCAGAACAATTGAGCTCTTCCCATTTTATCACTGGTTCCTCACAACAAGATATTAGAAATGCTATCATTTGCGCTCTCGAACATTATGAAGTAAACTATGTTCATAATATAGAATATACTTATAATGTCATAAATCCAGATGTAAAGTGTAAAATAAACGTATACAGAGACCGAGTTCAATCCATATATGCTATTGAACTTGTACACATAGATGGAGACTATTCCAAAGCATATGATATATTCCAAATGGCTCGTTCTATCCTAACCATTGAAGAAGATTGTATTTCCTGTGGCGAGATGCCTGCTGAACCTGGTCGTTCTCTCTGTGTTGCTTGCAAGGTGCGATCAACCAGACGTCACCGTTAATTTAATGTCCTTTTTTTATATTCATATACATGGTAATTATTGAAAAAATTGAAATACTTTTATACATATTGTTTTATCTATATTACAACAATATGAACACCATCAATTTTGACGCCGAAAAGGAATTTAAATCTATTTGTGGTATTGGATTCTTAGAAGAAGCTAAGTCCTTTATTGAAGCTAATCCCGATGTCGATATTACACATGATAATTTCACGAATATTTGTAGATTGGGGTACTTAAAACTTGCGAAATGGTTATTTGAAGTAAAAACAATCAACATCAAAGATGAAGCTTTTGTTATTGCTTGTGAAAATGGCCGCTTAGACGTTGCAAAGTGGTTAATCCAAGCATTTCCATCAATTCAAACGGTATATGCCTTTGACTGGGGTCTCAGTGGCGCAGTTTCTAACGGCTATTTAGAAATTGCAGAATGGCTACTTGAGATAAATCCAGAAATCTATATGCATGATGAATTGATAATGAAAGCTTGTGTAGGAGGTCATCTGGAAGTAGCAAAATGGTTATATAATATGAATATTGAGTTTGATATAGATGAAGCATTTAGTAATGCATCTGAAGGTGGACACATTCATATAGCCGAATGGTTACTTGATATCGATCACACAATTATGATTTCAAGCGAAACTTTTGTAGTATCTTGCGCAAATGGTAATGTTGAATTTTCAAAATGGTTACTCCAAATACTCGAATTAAATCCTGACATTGATATGTCAGACGGGAAGGAAGAAGCTTTCAGAGTGGCTTGTTCATGTGGTTATTTAGAAGTTGCAAAATGGTTACTTGAAATAAAACCCGATATTGACATTGCTTCTAAAGATGAATATGCATTTAAAAGTGCTTGTTCATTTGGACACTTAGATGTTGTAAGATGGTTGCTCGAATTAAGACAATCTATTAATATCTCTAATGTAGATACATTTAGAAATATTTGTGCAAATGGACATTTGGAAATGGCCAAGATATTCCTTGAAATTATCCCGTCTACTACCATTAATGAACGAATCTTTATGGCTACTTGCACAAATGGTCGATTAGAAGTTGCTAAATGGCTATATGAACTTGAACCTGGTATTATTAATTATACTACTGCTGCATTAGAAGATGCTTGCAAACACGGATATCTGCATATGGCAAAATGGTTATTTGAGATAAATCCAAATATCGACATTTCAGCTAATAATGAGGCGGCTTTTAGAGCTGCTTGTCGACATGGTTATATAGGGACTGTTGCATGGTTGCTTCAAGTAAAACCAACAATCAACATTACGGTTAATGACCACGAACCGTTTAAAAGAGCTTGTCACAATGGATACTTATCAGTAGCTAAGTTATTGGTAGAATTATGTCCAGGTGTATATATTATTCGAGAGGACGACCTTCAAGATTATCGAATTATGAAATCTCTACCTATAAATGGAACCAAAATAGTCTCACAGACAGTAACATGTTCAATCTGTTGTGTGACTAATTGTGATGTTATAACTGAATGTGAACATTCCTATTGTACAGAATGTATACAAACGTGGTTACAGAAAAAGTGCTCCTGCCCTATATGTCGTAGTAACATTGAAAATAATGTGTTTAGAAAATTAATTGTGTTATCAAATAATTAAGTGATCCATTAATAAATTAATTAAATTTTAAAATTGAATTTTTTCGTTCTGAGTAGTTAATATTAATAATAAATCATGAACCATATCAAAGTTAACGTTGAAAAAGTATTTATATATATGTGCAAGAATGGCCATTTTGACATTGCAAAACAATTAATTGAAGAAAAACCGACATTAAATATATCATCTGTAGGCGATAGTTCATTTTATTATGCATGTTCACATGGACATTTAGAAATTGCAAAATGGTTACTTGACCTAAAACCAACAATCGACATTTCTATTAAGAATTACATAATATTCACGTATGCTTGTGTATTCGGACATTTAGAAGTTGCAAAATGGTTAGTACAGATTTGTCCACCAATTAATCCGTTTGGAGACCCTTTCATTGGTGTATGTATTAATGGTCACTTAGAAGTTGCTAAGTGGTTATATGAATTAAATCTACATATTAGTATATCTGCTGATGTTTTCAATAGTATTTGTAGGCGTGGACACTTAGAAATATGTAAATGGTTACTTGAGATAAACCCAAATATCGACATCACATATAAATATTTTGTTAGTGCTTGTTTCAATGGACACTTAGAACTTGCTAAGTGGTTGTTAAATTTAAATCCGTCTATGGATATATATACTAACAGTGAAGAAAATTTCATTCATGTTTGTATGAATGGTCACTTAGAAGTTGTAAAATGGTTATTTGAACTTAGCCCTGCAACATTCTCTTCATATGGTAATATTGCGTTTGGTTCTGCATGTCACTATGGTCACTTAGAAATTATAAAATGGTTATTACAAGTAATCCCAACAATTAATATTTCTACTAATGACGATGATGCTTTTCGTCGTGCTTGTAGACATGGACATTTAAAAGTTGCAATATGGTTGTTCGAAATTAAACCGACAATCAATATATCTGCCAGGAATGATGAAGCTTTTGAGTGGGCTTGTCACATGGGTCATTTTGAAATGATTAAGTGGTTATTTCAGATGAAGCCTACAATAAATATTACTGAAGATACTTTTAATTGGGTTTGTCGTGATCATCATAATAGAATTGCTAAGTTGTTATTTGAACTAAACCCATCAATTAATATTACTGAAAAAACTTTTCAACTAGCTTGTGAAAATGGTGATTTAGAACTTACTAAGTGGTTATTACAATTGAACCCAAATATCGATATATCTGATGATGATGAAGAAGCTTTTCGAGCTGCTTGTTATCACGGACATTTATATGTTGCTAAATTGTTGTTACATCTAAAACCGACAATAGATATTTCAGTTTTCGACAACTATGCGTTTAAGAATGCTTGTCAAAATAAGCATATAGATGTTGCATTCTGGTTTGCATCCTTATGTCCCGATAAATATAGCATTACAATTCAAACAAATGGAACGATAGATTATAAAATTAACAATACTTATAATGATATCATCCGTATCAATGGTAATAAAACAGTTCTTACATCAGAAACATGTCCAATCTGTCATGTTGCTGATTGTGATATAATAACTATATGCGAACATTCGTATTGTGAAGATTGCATAAGAAAATGGCTAAGTAATAAGAATTCATGTCCTACATGTCGTAAGTATATTAGAAAAACGTTCTTTGCAAAATTAATTGTATTAACCTTTGATAGCGAGTAATTAATTTAAATAATTGGGTAAAAATTGAATTTGTTTTTTCCAATAATTTATAATAATAGCAACCATGAATCGCTTTAATATTAGCATAGAAAATTTATTTATATATTCATGTAAAAAAGGATACTTAGAACAGGCTAAGATGTTACTACAATTAAATCCTAATTTAGATGTGTTTGAAGAATCCTTTAAAGCATCAGTTAAAAATGATCATTTAGATATTGCAAAATGGTTGTTGCAAATAAAAGAAACTATTATCATTACTGCTGATTATTTAATATCTGTATGTGAATTTGGTTATTTAGATTTCGCAAAGTGGTTTCTTGAAATAAGACCGAATATTGATATATCTGCTAGGAGTATAGCATTTCGATGTGCTTGTTTTAATGGACATATAGATATTGCTAAATGGTTGATTGAAACAAATCCGGATATTGATATATCCGCTTATGATGACCTTCTATTTCGTAGTGTTTGTGGCTTTTGTCAAATGAAAGTAGCAGATTGGTTACTTACAATTAGACCAACCATTAACATTTCTGCTAATAATGAAGAAGCTTTTAGATTTGCTTGTGTAAAGAAACGTTTATATGTTGTGATGTGGTTTGTAAATAGGTTCCCTGATAAATATAAAATTACAATTGACAATGATAATAAAATAGAGTATGAAATAGTCAAACAATTAAATATTCAAGGAACGATGACTGTTTCTGTGCTTGAAACATGTCCTATTTGTTATGAGACGGTGTGTGATATTATAACTGATTGTGAGCATTCTTATTGTGAACCTTGTATAAGAAATTGGATAAACAATAATCAATCATGTCCTACATGTCGCAATGAAATATCAGTATTTAAAAAATTAACTAAATTGTATTAGTCCATTATTGATATGACCTGTAATGTCGACTCTTGCATTCCCGTCTAGAAAAGTATATAATATATTATAACAAGTTTTACGTTTTTCTAATTCATACCATAATTTAAATGCAATTGGTAAAAGTTTATTATCATTAATAGAATTATATAAAAATCCTAATGCCTCAAATGAAACAGCTAAATAATTAGTTTCTATATTAAACCCTTGTTTATTAATTTTGTCTATGAGTAATTTAATTAAGTTTATTGACGGTTTTTTATTTGAACTTATAATAGCTTGTATAGTCCAGTTCATTTTAAATATAGAATCAGCTGCAGTAAACGTAAAGTTTTGTTTCGTATTACAACCAGAATTATTTAATCCAATTGTTAGTTCAGGTTTTTCAAATTCTTCTTCAGCATTTTGTAAATCATTTGTTAGTTTTTTACAAAACTTTGCGTTATTTAATTTAAACATAGGATATACATATCCTAAGAATGACAGGCCTTGTGAACTATATTTATTTAAATTGTCTAATATAGTAAATATATATTTAGATATTTTATTTGTTTCAGTTTTAGTAGCTATGGTAGGATACACGTGAATATATTTAAAAACTTCACTAAGAGTTGCAATATTTCTAACATCATCATTCTTTTCCCAAATAAGTTTATTTTTATTGCATGAATATACAAAAGGATATTCTAAATTAGGTTTCATTGTATTAATTAAAAATCTGCAAAAGTTATAAATAGAAATATATGAGTAAATATTGTTAGTTAATATTGATAAAAAAGTAGATTTTATTTGTTGAATTTTATAAGCATACACTTCAAAATTACCTATTATACCAGCCTTTTGTTTTATTGATTCTAATAAATTTTGCCAAGATATATTTGGAAACACATTCGGTAAATAAGTAGCTCTCTGACTTGTCTGTGTAGATTGAATAATGATACCATATTCTTTATTTGTAAATTTCACATTTAAATCGATTATTTGTCCTGTTGTTTTGTTTATTTTATATATAGGATTCATCATAAAATCTAATTCTAACAAAGAGTTTGGGTCAGTTTCAATTGGTTCAAAATATTTACGTCTATCGTCTGACCACATAGAATCATTAGCTACACGCATCATATTATCATACAAAACTTTTTTACTAAGTGTATTAAATTTAGTGTCCCAATATCCAATACATCCATGAATATCAGTAGGATATGATTGCAGTTTATGTGAACGTCTAATTGTACTAAAAACTCCAAATGCATTTGAAGGTAATATTTTGTAATCATCTTCTAATAGTTTTTTATGAAATAGTGAATAATATATAACATTTGTGATTAAAGTATTATCGTCCATATACTAACAAAATATATTTGCATAAAAAATATAAATAAATTATTACCATATTTCTAACACATTTTCTAAATCAACTGTTTCACTATCTAGCATTTGTAATAATTTACTAGGATGATAATGTTCTTGTATTTTTGGTTTTCTAATTTTATCCCATAACAATTTTCTAAACGAATCCTTAAACTTTAAAGAGTAATATAACATACGAAATGCATGTATCGTAGATATTTGTTTTCTAACTATATCAATATTATCTGTTCTGAATATGTCATACACCGGATTGCCCTCACAACTAAAACCTTCTACACTATTAGGTAAATCAGGCAACAAATAAATATCATTATTTTTGCAATACAGATATTTTATCTTACTTGGCAAATTAGGTAAAATAGTTAATCTGTTATTGTCGCAATTAAAACATATCAGACCATTCGGTAAATCTTTTATAAATGTTAGTCTATTATTAACACAATATAGATGTCCTAGTTTATTACTAGGTATCACGCTTAGTTGATTATAAGAACAATCTAAATACCATAGACTATCAGGTAAATCAGGTAACGATAAAATTTGATTATTATAACAATATAATTTTACAAGACTATTAGGTAAATCTGGTAACGATGAAATATTATTTGTTCCACAATCCAAGCATGTTAGAGTGTTTGGTAAATCTGGCAATACACTTAGTTGATTATCATAACAATATAATTGGTCTAGACTACTCGGTAATTTAGGTAATACACTCAGTTTGTTATAACCACAATGTAACTCTTTTATTTCATCTGGTAAATCTGGTAATACACTCAGTTGGTTATTATTGCAGCTGATCTCTATCAGAGTACTTGGTAATTCAGACAACAAAGATAACTGATTATACGAACAATGTAAATATGTTAGATTACTTGGTAATTCAGGCAACGAAGATAACTGATTATACGAACAATGTAAATATGTTAGATTGCTTGGTAAATCTGGAAGCAATGATAATTGATTATGCAAACAACACAAATCGGTCAGAGTGCTTGGTAAATCTGGTAACAATGATAGTTGATTATAAGCAACATCTAATACTGTTAAATGTTTAAATCTATTTAGTTCTGGTAAATAAGTAAGATCTCTATCCCGAACATAAATATGAGTAGTATCATCTGGTAATGAATCAAAGTATTCTTCGATGTTAAATGTTGTATTCATATTTGCAAATATGAATAAAAAAGAATAAAATAAATTACTTTCATTTTTTTCAAAAGGTTATTTATTTTACCAAAGGTTATTATTCATTTTTACCATTTATTCAAGACTTCATCCAAATCAATATCTTCGTTAACCAATTGTTTTGCCAAATTGTCAGGATGATACTGTGTTTCTATCTTGGGTAACCTAACTCTTTCCCATAACCAATCGCGGAATTGTTTTTTAAATTTCAAAGAGTAATACATATATCGGAATGAGTTTAGAACATTCGTCTTTTGACTAACAATGGAAAGATCGTCAGTTCCTAATATATCATAAACTGGATTGTTTGCACATGTTAAACTTGTTAAAGTACTTGGTAAATTAGGCAACGAAGATAGCTGATTATAAGAACAATACAAATCTTCTAGAAAGTGTGGCAACTTAGGTAATGTAGTTAATTGATTATACGAACAATACAAATCTACTAAACCGTTTGGTAGTTTAGGCAATATTGTTAGGTTATTACTATAACAATGTAGACGTAATAAAGTGTTCGGCAAAGAAGGTAACATACTCAGATTATTATTAAAGCAAAACAATTCGATCAAACCAATTTGTAAGTCAGGCAATACACTTAGTTTATTAAAACTACACTCTAACGATATTAAAGAGTTTGGTAATTCAGGCAACATAGTCAGTTTGTTAGAATGGCATTTCAATATAGTCAATCTACTTGGTAATTCAGGCAACATACTTAATTTATTATGATGACAACTTAAAAATTCTAATCCACTTGGTAAATCTGATAACGATGTTAACTGATTATTATTACAATATAAATGTGTCAGTGTACTTGGTAAACATTGTAATGCACTAATATGGTTACTGGAACAATATAAAATTTTTACTTGTTTAAATCTAGTTAGGTCAGGTAAATACGTAAGACCTTTAAAGTTAAGGTTTATTTCTTTAATATCATCTGGCAATGAATTCAAGTATTCTTCAATGTTAAATGTTGTATTCATATTTGCAAATATGAATAAAAAAAATAAAATAAATTACTTTCATTTTTTTTCAAAAGGTTATTATTTATTTTTACCATTTATTCAAGACTTCATCCAAATTAGTATCTTCATTAACCAATTGTTTTGTCAAATTATCTGGATGATACAATTTCTCTATCTTAGGTAACCGGACTCTTTCCCATAACCATTTTCTAAATCGGTCCTTGAGTTTTAAAGAGTAATATAAACTGCGAAATTGATTAAGTTTTTTAATTATATTTTTTTTTGCGACGATATTATAATTGTTATCTATGAAGTCCGATATAATATTATTAATACACCAAAATCCTCTTACACTCTCAGGAAGATTTGGGAAATGTGTTATATTATTATAACTACAATATATTAATGTTAGATTCTTATTTAATTTTGGTAGTGTCTTTAATTTATTAAAATTGCAATATAATTGGTCTAGGTTTTCCGGCAATTCAGGTAAAACAGTTATTTTATTTTGCGAACAAACTAAACACAATAGACTTGCCGGTAATTTGGGTAAAGAAGTTAAATGATTCTCATAGCAATCTAATTCTTCTAGATTATCATTTAGTTTAGGCAATGAAGTTAATAAGTTGTTATTACAAACTAAGTATTTTAGCTTCCGATTTAATCTTGGTAATGAAGTTAATAAGTTATTACTACAACTTAACGTATTTAGCTTCCAATTTAATCTTGGTAAAGAAGTCAATTGATTATCATGACATCTTAACCATATTAGTTCATCACCGAGTTTTGGTAAAGAAGATAAATGATTTTTATAACAATATAGACCAATTAAAGTACTTGGTAATTTTGGCAAAGAAGTTAATCTATTACAATAACAAAATAAATCCTTTAGACCTGTTGGTAATTCTGGTAAAGAAGTCAATTTATTATCGGAACAATCAAATTTTATAAGAGTTTCTGGTAATTCTGGCAAAGAAGTTAATTCATTATTAGAACAATCTAATGACTCTAATTTTTTAAATCTAGATAAATCTGGAAGACACAATAAACGTTTATCACTAATCTTAATTTTTGTAGTATCATCCGGCATAGAATTTAAATATGTATCAACATCAATATCAATGTCAGTGTTAATCATTATTGTTAGTATTAAAATAATAATAATAATAATTTATTTTCAATTTTTATATTTACAAATTATATTTTGTGAACAGGATTGTTATGATAAAGTATCTTTGTTAATGTTTCAGGAAATTTTGGCAAAGAAGTTAATTGATTGTCATTACAACATAGGTATTTTAAATTTGCGTTTAATTCTGGCAAAGAAGTTAATTGATTGTCATTGCAGACCAATGTATCTAATTGATCATTTAGTTCTGGCAAAGAAGTTAATTGATTGTTATTACAACGTATGACTTTTAAATTTGCGTTTAATTCTGGCAAAGAAATTAATTGATTGTTATTACAATGTAGGAGATTTAAATTTTCATTTAATTCTGGCAA
>JACCDW011123513.1_pt1 | contig 11610 bp, 9 predicted proteins | sample 7449781 | NCBI WGS metagenome assembly JACCDW01 (sample SAMN15323449, study PRJNA562643) | freshwater metagenome | isolation source: river surface water | place: USA:Blue River Watershed | collected 2017-08-18
ATAAAGTAATTGTTGCCCCCGTTAGATTTGTTTTTTTATAGTTATAATCCAATCTACCATCTTTTAATAAATTGATTTCCAAAACAGGCAATGTTGCGTTTTTTCTGATAAAAAATTCCATAACGATAAATAGTTAGAAAAAAGAAAAGGTGTTCTTACGAACACCTTTCTTAGATTCTGAACACCCCCCTTTCTTTAAAAGGTTTATGAATTAAGAGATTTACCTCTACCTTCCGCTTTTAAGCCGTTGGGTTTACCCCTATACCACTAACGACATCTTGGACTTGTTTAAACTTCTCGTCCATTTTAGTGGTAATATCTTTAATTGCAGGTTCTATTAACTTTGCGACTTCCTGTTTAAATTTATTTTCATCAACACTCGCAATCATCAATCCTGAAATACCTTCTGTACCAAACTGAGCTTTGTATCCTTCCATCGCTTTAGTTGCAATCATGTTACTTAATTCGTCAACCCTGTTTTCTTTAATTGCTCTTTCAATAACATCTTCAGGTAGTTCTTCAAATGCTGTAAGAATCATGCCATGTTCTTCTTCTTTGTTTTTAACTTGGTCAGCAATCTTTTGACCTAATCTTGTTTTAACGTCTTTTAATACGTTATTGCCTTCAGCACCATACAAACTATTCATCACATCTAAAAACGTTTCGTTAACGATTTTTTTATCGTACCCAGCATTAATTAGATTTCTTTTCTCATTTCGTAATGTGGTTTCAACAATACCTCTTTTGTTTTTATTTAAACCAACCAAAGAAAAATTGTACCTTCTTTGAATTAAGTTTTTTTCCTCTGAAATGATTTGTTTTTTTTCTATGTGTTCAGAAACGACTTTTCTGATTGAATTAGATAATGACATAGTCCTGTTTTCCTTATAAATATCTCGTCTTTGGTCAAGTGTCCACTTCAATCTAAAATTTTCTAAATTTGTACGAGTACTGGTTAATTTGTTTATTATTGGTTGTATATCACTTGGATATTGCTTTCTATACCTCATGTAGCAATTCAAAACATCATCAGAACGTTTTGAAATTACGTCTCCTCCACCTAAAGATTCCATCGTTGACTTCCCGCTATCAACAGATAACATATCGTTATAATGTTTTTTTGTTTCGGTAATACACCACTCAAGACTAAATTTTTCAGGTCCACCCTCACCAACAGGTAGTTTGATTTTTAGTTTATTTGAATCTGGTACGTTATCGAATCTTACTAATGTTGTTTTATCACCTTCTAAGTATTTCGTATATGCATTATTTAAGCAAATGCTATATTTGTTTTTATACCATTCTTTTTCGGTTTTTATTTCTATTTCAATTTCTCTAAATCTTTTACATGCAAACTTTTCTCCGTTTTCCCAGTAATCTTTTTTACTTTTATCATTCGGAAAAGTCATTGTGGTGTATTCTTTTTCCACAAAAACAGGAATGTCAACTATGACACCATTTGAGTCTGTTTTAAACATTCTGTCATCAAGAATTCTTTTTTCGTTGTAGTAAAATCTAACTCTAGAGTTACTTATAGGTTTACCTCCTCTATCTGTTACGGTAATATCCACTAAAGTAGCAGCAAAAGGAACTTTATTAGCGGTTTCTTTTTGCTCTTTGAGTAATATACCTAAACCTATTTTTGATTTTCTATCCATCTTTTAGAAATTTCTTAACCCCAACTTGTTTTCATATTTGGTGTTGCATTTATTTAAAATGTGATTAACTGTCATCTTTTGTCTTTCACTTAAATCAGACCCTCGTTTACCATTCTCTAATGCTCTACAGAATCCTCTTTTAATAACTATCCTCGCAGAGTTTTTAACTAAACTATCAAAAAATTCTCTACTCGCTTCTAATTTATAAATGACAATTTTATCGTTGAATATTGTATTAATTTCGCTTGTAGTAAAAAACTCTTTAAGTTCTTCAGGTGGGGTTTCAGTTGACCAACCTTGTCCCATCTTTTCTCTTATCTTATCTCTTACTTTTTTTGGTAATTCTTCAATACCTTCTTTTTCATTCCTTTTAAGAATGTTTATTGCCGACTCTTCTTTTTTTTTTAAGTCATCCTCTGCTTTGGTGACAACTTCCTTTTCTTTAGATTGAGGTTCTTTTTTTTCTAAATCCATATTAGCTAACTGATTTGGTGTATAATCACCTTTAACTAAAAACCAATTTCCGTTAGTTGGTCTTGCAACAGAAAATATTTCCATTTCACCTCTAGATTCCTTAATCGTTCTTAAAACAAGAGCTAATCCTCTTGGTGTTGCCGATTCATGGATGTTTGCTAAATCTTTAGTGTACATAATTTTAACAACATCGTCATGAGTATCAATAACCGCCCTTACAAACGCATCGTCTTCATCATATTTTTTTCTGTAATGATTAATTCTATCCATTACATCATCCATATTAATTTTTACTTCTTTGTATTGACCAGGGTTCTTATCGTCTTGTGATTTAAAGATGAAAGTATCTTTCCAATGTTTAAAGTTATCTTCTCCGAATTTTGTTCCTTGTTTTTCCATATTATTTTAATTTTGGTAATAAATCCTTAATTGGTTTTAAATTTTTGTTATTTGTTCCGACATTAGGTTTAGGTTCATTTTCTACCGCTCTATTCGAAACATAAACATATTTACGAGCCATATCGTTTTTAGGGTTATCTATAAACTTTTTAAAGTTTTCGCTATCTCCATCTAAATACCTATCATTATATATTAAAACTCTCCAACTTTCACCGTCACAAGAATCGACACCATCTACCGTTTTTGGTTTGGTACTACAAATCCAAGTTTGACCAAGAATATTATCTATGTTTGGTTGGAATGTTTTTAAATCAATTTTTTGGGTCTCTTCTTTAGGAGCATCTTTTGGTTGAGGTATCTGAACACCTATTTTATAGTACATATGTTCAGATATTGTTTTAGCCTCTTCATTGGTTAAACCGTAAAATTCTACATCCTCTGGTTTTTGAAGATTTAACACTTTTAAATTATTATAATTTGAAGCATTTTTTAATTCTTCTTTGGCCTCAGGAGTCATATTTTTATAAAAATCATTAAGTTTTTGTTCTAATCCCTTTCTTGTTTCATCTTCAAGTTTTTTAACTTGGTCCACTGATGTATCTTTATTAAAAAGTTTATCCAAACCTTCAAAAATTAAATTAGGAAGTGGTGCCGGTTTAAAACCAATATCTTCGGCTTCAATATATGGAAGTCCGGCCAGTCTAAATGCCCTCCATTTTTGAGCGTTTTTTGGTACAGGGTTGTAAAATGGATTCCACTCAAAATCATTCCCAAGAATAGGTATTCTTTGTTTAAAATCCTCCTGAGCCTGTAATAATACAGTTTTCTTTTCTAAGTTAATATCCTCAAAACCAGGAATAAACTCAAGTCCAGCACCAAATGAATTAATAACAAAATTAATAATAGGGTGTACGAAATTTGAAATCAATGTTACTCTAATGTATAACATCATAACATTTTTAACACCACCTAATCCTGATAATCTACCAGTACCTTTCAGTAATTCTAATAATTCTTTTCTTAAACTAAAAACACCAAACGTCAATAAATTAGGTAACCTTTGAAGGAGAAGTTGTATAAGGTCACTTAATATTAACATAAGGGTACTTTTTACTTTTTGTAAATATACAGCCTCTTTTGCCCAAACTTCTTTGTATTCTTTTGACCATTTAGCAATATTTGTATCTGACATGTATTCACCAAACGTTTTATAACGTTTTATCACATCAAGAAAAGTCACATTTTTAGCATTTTTTTCTGTCCAAGCAACAAACGCATCTATACTAACTCTAGGGTCACCACTTTTACCAAGTTTATCAATTAACCTTCTAGCTGTACCATAGTCTAAACTACTCTCAATAGATTTTTGAATTGTTTTCCATTGCGTAATAAACATTTGTTCTTTTGTTTGTGATAACATCATATCACTTTTTAATCTAGCGGTCAAATTATCTAACTCCGATTCCGTCTTTTTATAAAGAGCATCGCCAAAGTTTAATTCAGTTAATAACCGATATTTTTTTTCAATAGATGATAATGTTTGTTTAGCATCAATTACAAACTGTTCCGGTTTTCTAAAAGCACCTCTAAACATATTAACAAGAGTCTCACCCCAAGGACCTTGGAACATTTTTGTAAAGAAAATATCTGACCATTTAGGTGTTAATTCTCCCACATCATCCAACATAGGTCCCCAAGTATTTGGGTCATCTAAATTTTCTTCTAACCCTTGAACAAATTCTGCATCAACTTTTTCAAGTGATTTATTTATATCATCTATGTTATTTTCACCAGCTTTCCATTTTTCAACTTTGTCAATAAATTCTTTTTCCGTTGCCGTTAATTCTTGAGGTGATTTATTTTTTAAGTTGTTATATTTGTTTGATATATTATCAGGTAAAGTCTCTATTGTTTCTATTGGTTTACCATCCTCACCGACTAAACTTGATGTCTTTTTTCTCGATACGTTATTACTTGATGGGTCTGTTTGTACTGTACCTTCTTGGTTTTTTACTTTTATATCATCAAATTTTTGATTACTTGGCGCATCCCCCCATTTTTTTGATGTAGTGGTTTTAGGGTTATTTAAAATTCTACCATTAGATTCTAATTCTGTGATTTTATTTCTAATTTTTTGACTAGTTCTAAATTTTGAGGATAATTCATTATATAAATTTTTAGCAACGTCTTCCGTAATATTACCGGCTTTAACATTTTTATCCAAAATAGCCAATAATTTATCATCCATTACATCATATATTTCGTCAACATTATTTATATATTCTTTATTTTTTAAAATAGAATCTAAATAATCATAATACGTTGTCTCAAACGAACTAAGTAATTTTGACGCCCTTGTTCCTGAAGTTTGAACCGCCCTTTTAACTGTTGATGCAACAATTTGGTCTACTTGTGATGCACTTAATTGACTAACTTTAGTTAATGGGTATAGTGCATCAGGCGCCTTACCATCGGGATATATTTTTTTTAAGTCTGTTAAAAAATCATCAGTAGTATTTAATAATCTTCTAACTTGGTCATCGTTTTTTAATAAATTTTTTAATTGGTTAGCTTCATCGTTTGTTAGTTTTCCTGCCGATTTTATTGAATCAACAATATTATCTATTTGTTCGTCACTTAACTCTAAACCTTCTCTTGTTAGTTTTAATATTTCATCGAAATTTTTAAATACTTTTGGTGAGTTTCTGATTAAATCATCTAACCATCCCCATGACTCTTTTATAGTTAGTCCTGGGTTAATTCCCATGATTTCGTGGAGTCTAGAAATTTCTAAAATTAATTTATTTTCCATCATTTGTTTTATTATAATATAAATATAACCTACATCTTTAATTTATTATGCGGATTCTAAATCCGTCATAGTATTAACTATATATGATATGTCCTCATCAGTAAATTCAATACCTTCAATTTGTTCAAGAACGTCATTTTTTAACTTATCTTTTTGCTCGTCTAAAGATTTTTCAAGTTGTTCTTTACTGACACTATCGTATTGGTCTTTTAATTTTTTTAGTTCATCAATTGTTTTTTTTCTAATACCCTCAATTTCTTTAGGTGACAAATCCACATTATTATAATTAGGTATAGTTTTACTTACTTGGTTTATACTTTTTAACATTCTCTTTAATGTATTTTCACCACATACTCCGTCAGACTTTAAATTACGGTCTTTTTGGTACATCTCAATTAATTTTTTAGTACCTACATCATAATAACCATACTTAAAATTTACTTTAACTTTTCTTTTTTTAGTTATAGGTGTTTTTACATTCATTAATTCACCAACCTTTTCAGAGTCTAATTTTTTATTACCGGTAACAGGTAACTGTGAAGATGCTCTGGCCTGACCAATACCCCCTTGAGTATCGTAAGATGTTATTCCGGGTATTTCATTTTGTACGGGTATATTACTTTTTTTAGGTTTTGATTGTTTAACCCAAGTATCTAAATATTCAATATACTCTTCAGTATATTCTGTATAACCTAAATATTTTAATAAGTATTGTATATACAAGACCTCTAACATGTATGTTTTAGAAAATTTAGTCGAGTAAACAAATTTACTTTTTATTGAATCTTCGATAGATGTTTTAATTCTACCATTAATAGTTAATAAAGTGTTCTCTAAGTTTGTTAAAGTTTTTTCAGCCACCAACGAATTACATCCTTCACTAAATGGTTGTAAATATGGGCCTGCATACCCAATAACTTTTAAAATTTTCCAGTCTGATTGTTGCAATCCTTTTAATTCTGACGTATTACATAACCCTAATTTAGATGCTATAAAATCCCAAGTATAAAATGGTGTACCCAATATCAAAGCAAAATTTGCAACAGGTAATCCTAATTTTTGAATTAAAATCACACAAAATTTAATTACTTTTGAAGAATTAGATAATTTTTTAAAATAATATTTTACAAGTTGTCTTCCTATACCAAACTTAGTAAGTTTTGTGAATTTTAAACCATTTTTATTAATATACATTAATACTTCTAACTCCTCGTCTGTATACGCTACACTTTTTAGTGCTACTTTTTTTAATATACTTCCACCAACTTTTAAAATTAATGGTTTTAAAAATGTATCGAATGGTCCTACAAATGCAAAAATTGCTGCAAGTCCTGCCGCGTATGGGTCTTTATCTATGTATTGATATAATGCGGCGTCGACTAATTCTAAACCAGCGCCAATAAGTAAAGGAGCTAATAACCCACCGGAAGCTAACGAAAGAACTAAAGACCCTATTGGTAATAATATGTGAGCTAGTGCAACAACATTTTCTTTATTAAGTTCAACAAAAGGGTCACCGTGTGTGGTATTAATAATCTCGTTCCCATTACATCTAAATTTTTCTGAACTATTCACTTTGGAAAGTGCGTCTGTAAATGAGGATGTGTTATACCAAAAATTAAAAAAGTTTAGCCAACCATCAGGAAATAAATCTGATTTATATGCATTTTTATCACTTTTAAACGTATCATTATAATCTTTCAAAATTTTATTCCACTCAAAATAAAAAGATTCTAAAAAAAACACAGACCCAACACTTAAATCACCAGTGTCAGAAGTACCACCTAATAATAAATCAACAATAACACCGTTTAATTTTTTCTTAATGTTAGTGTCGGTTTTAAAATTTTTCATACTAAATGGCTTCGGACCCCCAGTATCCACATCCGTTACTTTTACAGTTAAACAATCATAATTACCGATAGCAGTCCTACCAATTTGAGTATCCGTTATTTTTTTTAAACCATAAATCGCAGCTTTAGCATAAACTTGATTTTCAGACTTACAATCATTATAATTTGTACCAATATTGCTAGATGTAAACCCCATACTATTAACAGTTTTTATGGCTTCGTCTATAGGACTATTAGCTTCAAAAACTAAAGACTGTTCTAATAAAGTTTTACCTCTATCATAGCTAATTAATGATAGTTGTCTTTTTAATTCTTCTGTTAATATATTTTCCATTACACCTTATAGTTTTTACCTGTTGGCCCCATTGTTCTACCTGAAGCCCATTTAGTTGGTCCTATTGGGTTACCTTTACCTCTTGTTGTTTTATCTTCACGTTTAGCGCTTGTAATAGGGTTACCAGGACCTCTTGCAACTCCACTTTCCCATGGAGTGATTGATGATCCAGTATCTGATGAAGTGTCAGTTGTTGTATCGGTTGTAGTATCAGTGGCCTCCTCGCCTTCTTCATTAACTTCATCTTCATCCAACTCAACTTCATCGGTTTCATGGATATTTTTAATTTCCATAAGAAACTTAATCCTATTAATATTATCTAAAACATTTTTACTCATGCTACAATTTTAAAATTATTAAGTTGGTCAAATGCGTTACCTCTTGTTTCTCTTGTACCGTTACCACCGGCATTCAAATCTACAAAGTAATTTATAGCATCATCTTCATTTGTAAATTCGGGTAGTTGGCCAGCCGATTTACATTTTGTAAAGAATGCTACTGCAACCTCAGCAGCAATGTCAACGTTATTTACCACTTCAGGATCACTTACTAAATCTCTACCGATACAGTTACCATAATCTTGATAATTACCTTTAAAGGTTAATTGGTTAAATCCTCTTCCTCTATATTTATAACCTTCAGTTTTAGAATTGTCAAACATACCACCATAAACTTGATTAAAAAATTTCTCATCATCTGATTTTAATTCATCTAATTCTTTATCATCAGATGGGACTCTATTTCCAAATAATTCTCTAATTCTTGAATTATCTGTATCACCATAACCAATTTCACTTTTAGGTTTAAATCCGGATTCTTTTCCAATCACACAAAGTATACCTATTTGGGTATATGGGTTAGTGATACCCTTTTTATTCATATAATCTATCATTAGTTGGGCGTTTTGTCTTGCCTCACCAGATAACCCAACAATTTCTACTTTACCATCTAAAAGTGCCTCAACCTTTGATACTATACCTAATTTAGAAAGGAACATTGATAAATCTTCATCGTCAAATCCTTTTATTTTTAAGTTAAAGTACATATCCTCTAACGTATCAGAATCAACGATACCTGTTTCAGGTAAATTAACTGATTTTTGATATCTATAAACCGCCTCTTCAGTATCTCTATCGTATTTACCTGTTATTTCTAATTCATTTAAAGTATTTAAGAAATTTAAGGCCAATTGTATTTGTTCAATATCGGGTTTGAAGCTACCACTACTACGTGAATTGTAAACATTACCGGATTTCCACATTTCTTCAAATCTTTCTAAAAATTCATAGATAGTGTCAAAATCAGTAACATCTTCACCACTAATATCTACATTATCCTTTTCAATAAAAGGTAAGTCTTCTTTTTTTGGTTCTATATCTATTTCAACATCAGAAACGTTTTGAAACAGACTATTATCGATTTCTTTTTTTAGTTCTTTTATTTTCTCATCGGTAAATCCTAAACCATAATCGATTGTTTCATAATTACCTAAAACATCAACTCCATTTTGTTTGAACACATTATAAAACGATTTTGATTCTTCTTCTAATTTTTTAAAATCACTCTCTTCTTCGCCACCATAAAAATATCCTTCATCAACAATGCCTTTAATGATGTTGATATTTGCGGACGGGAATGTAGTTTTTAAAGAATCAACTAAAAATGGTATATTTTTTTTATTTGTAAAATCATCATTTACACCAATAGAAACGAATACGTGGTCTATATCTTCTTTTGGTGTTTCGTCAGATAATCTACCAATAAGTTCATCAATGGTCATATCATCATCAACTAAATTAGATATATTAACATAATCGTTACTTTGTAAATAACGAGTAAGACTGTCACCGATAAGTGCAACTTTAACTGCCGTTTCTTGTTCTTCTTTAAGGTTAATTAACCTTCTGAAATTCCTTATTTCATGTAGAATAGTTTTCATTTATATTCTGCTTTTGGTATTTTTTTAGGGTATACAACATAATACTCGTTTAAAAACGAAATTAAATTATCCTCATTGTTTATATAATCAATATCATCTTCCCAATCATCCTCATTTTCGTCTTCCAATATTGATTCAAATATGTCAAAGTCTTTTGAGTTATCAAATCCAAATTCCTCAAAAAAACTATATTCAATAAAATCTTCTCTTGTAACATCGTCAGCATCACCAAACATCCTAAACTCAACAATTATTAAATTTTGAACTTTATCGATGTATTGTGATATGACTTCTATTACTTCCATTAATTAAATTTCTTAAACCTTTTAAACATATCAAGTGATTTAATAACGTTTTCTTCAATTTGGTCTCTTTGTTGTTGCAAATCTTCATCGTTACTTAAAAGTTCATCAAAATTAATATCATCATAAACACCACCTTCTAGTTCATCTTCATAAACGTCGCTAGGTCCTTTAGAAACAAACTCATATGGTCTTTTACCCATACCCATTTGAGTCATCGATTGTTGTGGACCTTCTGAATCAAATTCGTAAGCCGAATCAATTTCATCATAATTTAATGGTTTAGCGGTAATCTCATTTACATTTTCATTAATACCATGGTTTCTGTATGTTTTAACATTACCTAAGTTATCAACGGTTACACCTTCTTTATCACCCGCAGCATCATAAACTGTAAGTGGTGTCATATTAGATTGGACATTACCCGTTGCATATCCATCATAAACTGTTTGATGTTGTTTTAAAATTGCTTGTCTGTCTTCATCAGACATTGTTGAATAATTTCTCATTCTATTTCGTTATTTAAAAATTTATCTGCATTGTTCATCCAAAATTCCTTTGCAGTTTGAGCTAATCTTATCATTGTTCTTTGTATATTATTAATACTTAATTCTTTATCTTGGTTTTCAAGATATTTCATAGCATTTCTAATAAACGTATCTCTCATATTTTGAGAACGAGATAACAGTTTTTCTATAAGTATCTCTTTATCCTCGTCATAATCTCTATGGTATCTCTCTAATCTAAAAAAATCTTCAATATATGATGGACCTGTCATAAGAAATTTACCACCTTCTAATGCCATATTGTGTGAACCTATTTGTCTTTCTAATTCTAAAAACTTATAAACTTCTTCTAAATCTTTTTTAGAAAACACAGCTAGAAAATCACCTTTAGAAATTAATTCGTCAAGATTTTTAAAATTTATCTCTTGGATATTTTCCTGTTCAAATTCTGAGTCCATAATCCAAGCATCGGCATCAGGTAATAAACTTAATTGACTAAATTGTTTACCTTCTTCGTCAAACCATCGAACATTATATTGATAGGAATTTTGACCTCCGAAACTTGGTGTTTGGGAAATACCGGTTACTTCACCTTTAATGCCGGTACCCAAAGTTTCACCGTCCATGTGGACAAGGATAATTCTATCCCCCTTTTTTAATTCAGGATTTATTTTACTCATACCAATAAATACTTTGTATTAAGTAATAGTAAAAAATTATCTTATTAATTGAATAGAACCGTGATATTGTTTGATTTCGTCGTTTTTAGGAACACCAAATCTTAATATCCAATTATATGAACCATCAGGACATTTTAAATTATTATATGTTCCGTCCCAAGATGAAGAAGGGTCAAAAGTTTCCCAAATAATCTCACCCCATCTGTTATAGATAATCATATGATATTGGTACACGTCAACACCTGATGTAATTACAGGTTTGAAATATTGGTTGTGTTCATTACCATCAGGAGTAAATGTATTAGGTATGTATATTAGTTCATCAGGACATAAACTAACAGTAATTACTGTTTGTTGCGGATTAGATACGCAACCATTTGAGTAATTAACAACAGATAAAGTAAACATACCTTCATTATCGAATACAGTACTAAAGTTATCTATCTGATAATCATTATTAAGTAATGACCATACGTTATATCCCACTAAATTAGAAAGAGCCGTAAATGTTACATTAATAGAATCGCCTTCACAAATTTCATAATAAGGGTTATATGGTGAAATAGAATCTAATATTGGTTGTGGATAAACAATTGTGGTGGTAGTCGTATCAAATATACATCCACTTTGTGTGTATGTGTAAGTTATTGTAT
>JACCDW011619848.1_pt1 | contig 11604 bp, 10 predicted proteins | sample 7449781 | NCBI WGS metagenome assembly JACCDW01 (sample SAMN15323449, study PRJNA562643) | freshwater metagenome | isolation source: river surface water | place: USA:Blue River Watershed | collected 2017-08-18
CACGGGGTCGTTCCCAATCGTGAATTTCTCGATTTTAGCGTCTGTCGTCTGATTTTCTTTTTGCCAAAGTTTTGCCACAATCTTAAATGCTTAGGTTGATTAAGAGATTTTGATAGGTTTGGATGCCTTGTTTCAGTTCATCCAAGAAAATATATTCGTCTGCCGTATGCGATCTGCCGGAGTGTCCGGGACCGATTTTGACTGATGGTATCGGTAGTAAAGCTTGATCAGAAAGGGTAGGAGAGCCGAATAAAGGGATGCCTAGGCCTTTTGCCGCTTGCACTAGCGGATGTATTTCCTTCATTCTGCTGGAGTTTAAACGCATCGATCTGGGTGTTAATTCAGCCTGAACGATGGTTTTTAATTCTGCCAGCACTTCTTCTAGAGAATAACATTCATTCACCCGGCAATCGATCACGTAATCGCAAGTATCTGGAACCACGTTATGTTGTTTGCCTGCGTTGATGACGGTTACTGTTGTTTTTACCGGTCCTAATAAATCAGAGACCTTCTGGAAAGTATGATTTTGAATGTGTTGGATATCTTCCAAAGCCAAGTAAATGGCATTCACTCCCTCATTTCTCGCCGCGTGGCCCGCAATCCCTTTTACTTTCGCGTCTACGACCATCAGGCCTTTTTCCGCAATCGCCATCGCGCAATCCGTGGGTTCGCCCACGATCGCAAAATCGATACGAGGTAAATGGCCTGAATTTAAAAGAGCTTCAATTCCACCCGTTCCCGATATTTCTTCCTCCGCAGTAGCTGCTATCAAAAGGTTGAAGCCTAGGTTTTCGACAGCGTAAAAAGAAACAAAGGTCGCCATCAAACAAACCAAACTAGCGCCTGCATCATTCGAACCTAAACCGATCAATTTCCCCTCTTGTTCTGTCGCTTTGAAGGGATCAAAGGTCCAGGAAGCATTCGCCTTTACGGTGTCGTGGTGGGAATTCAACAGAATGGTAGGCTTAGACGCATCGAAATGTAAATTAGTAACCCACACATTATTTCCTAAGCGATTTGGTTGAATACCCTGCGCCATGAAAAAGTCCACCAAAATCTGCGCCGTCCCTTGCTCCTCCTTACTCAGAGAGGGGCAAGCTATTAGCTGAGCTAATAGGTCTTTCGCGGCTAGAAATTGACTTTCTTGGTACATGTTAGGCACTAATTTTCGTTCCTATTTCGGTTTTCTGCAAGTTATCCGCGTGGCATAATCTGACCACGGAAACGCCTGCTGAGATGGCCTTCAGGGCATTCTCTAATTTGGGGATCATCCCCGCAGAGACAATTCCTTTTTCTTTTAATTCTATGAAGGAGGCTGGATGAATGGAGCTAATGACTGAATCATCGTCATTGGGGTCCAATAAGACGCCTTTCTTTTCAAAGCAATACGTTAAGGTAACGTCGTATGTCGAGCTGAGGGCTATGGCCAAAGCCTGTGCCATCGTATCCGCATTCGTATTCAATAGTTGACCTGCCGCATCTGCCGTAATAGGCGCAAATACAGGAGAAAAACCGGCTTGCACTAATCCGGAAAGCGATTCAGCATTCACTGTTACGATATCTCCTACAAAACCATAATCGATGGGTGTCGCGGCTCTCTTTTTTGATAGCACGATCCTACCGTCTGGCCCTGTTAATCCCAAAGCATTACAAGATAATCCTTGCAATTCGGCCACAATCGATTTATTAATCCAACCCGCATAGACCATGGTCACAATGCGAAGGCTTTCTTCGTCTGTTACACGTCTTCCCTCGATCATTTGACTCTCGATTCCCATCGAAGCTGCCATTTGAGTGGCAATCTTACCGCCTCCATGCACCAGCAATTTAGGGCCAGGTAAAGACGCAAAGTCCTGCAAAAAGCTAGCGAGGGCGGTTGGATTGTCGATGACATTTCCGCCTATTTTAACTACTTGAAGGGTGGGTTTAGCAGACATTAGAATAAATACGGGCTTTCCGTTCTCATGAGGGTTAGAATCATTTCTTTTAATACGGCCTGCGCCGCCCAAACCCGGTTACCCGCTTGTTGAATCACAATCGAATTAGGGGAATCGATCACCTCGTCAGCGACCACTAAATTCCGTCTAACGGGAAGGCAGTGCATGAATTTGGCATTGTTTGTCAGGCTCATTTTCGCGGCATCCACCATCCAAGCGGGATCGGAAGAAAGTATTTTTCCGTAGTCTTGGTAGGATGACCAGTTTTTAGCATAAATAAAATCTGCACCCTCATACGCCTCTTTAGGATCGTAGCAAATCTTCGCATTTCCAGCGAATTCAGGGGCTAATTCATAGCCTTTAGGATGTGCAATCGTAAAATCCACGTCTGCTCGATTCATCCATTCGGAGAAAGAATTTGGCACACATTGGGGTAAAGCCTTGACGTGCGGAGCCCAGGTTAACACCACTTTAGGGCGCTCTACGGTCTTGAATTCGTTAATCGTAATTAAGTCAGTCAAGGACTGTAAGGGATGGCGCGTAGCCGATTCCAAACTAAGGAATGGTCGTCCGGTATATTTTAAAAATTGGTTTAATACTTGTTCGCTGTAATCGAGCTCCCGGTCCACTAAACCAGGAAAACTTCGAACACCCACGATATCGCAATACGAACCTACCACAGCGGCAGCCTCTGAAATGTGTTCTGCCTTATCGCCATTCATGATGACGCCTTCGTTCATTTCTAATTGCCATGAATCTGCCCCCACATTCATAATCATTACCTCCATTCCGAGGTTTTGAGCTGCTTTTTGGGTGGAAAGGCGCGTCCGAAGACTGGAGTTGAAGAATAATAAACCGAGCGTCCGGTTTTTCCCAATGTGCTTGTCCGCATACGGGGTTTTCTTCATTAACAAAGCCTCATTGACTAAGTTTTGAATATTGTAAGCGTCTTTAACCGAAGTGAAATTTTGCATGCGTTTAGCTGTCTAACATTGGCAATTCAGTAAAATTACTGAAAAAGATCAGTATCGAAGGCGTTCCCAGGTGAAAACTTGCATGGGGTTTTCGAGCGCCAGTGTTTTCTCCCCTGTTTTTTGGAAGCGGTTTTTCTCCAAAACCCGTTGCGATGCCGCGTTGTCCACCGGTGTTTCTGCGCGTATGATCTGTAAGCCAGCGTCTTGAAAAGCCCATTCACTCAAGGCCTTGACCGCTTCGGTGGCAATTCCTTGTCCTCTGTATTTCTGATCTAGCGCATAACCAATCTCTGTGCTTCCCTGATCATCTGGCAACCCGGCAAAACCAATTCCCCCCACAGAGCAGGACGTGGCGCTAAGAATTATTTCCCAATTTGTGTACCAATAGTAGTCCAAAGGAAATTTACTTGTCTGAGGAATCCAATAATCGCGTAAAGCCTGCTGGGTTTCTTGTTCGTAGAACAATTCCATTTCCCAGCGGTTAGGCTGTAGATCTAGTGTTTTTTCCAGATCTTTGCGCCCTAATTGATGCCAAACTTGCAAATGCTGGTTCGTTAGCGGGATTAAAGTAAGCCGAGAAGTCTGGATCGAGAATGTCATATTGGACTACAAATTACCCTTTTTGGTCGCAAAAAAGAAGACCTTTAGATAGAATGTACAAATTTTGCATTCGTTAAATGAAGATGTTTAAACAACAAACAATGAAAAAAATAATTACACTATTCGCCCTAATGAGTTTATCATTTGCCGGTGTTTCCCAGATTCCTGGTGGAATGGGCGGTTTTGGTGCAACGCCTAAGAAAGAAGCAGTGATTCCAGGAACGGCTCAAGCCGCGCCTAAAGGAAGTGCAAAAATTATCGGATTCTTATTAGATTCAACCGATTCCAAGCCAGTGGAATTCGCCACTTTGGCCCTCATCAATACAAAAACAAATAAACCAGTAGATGGTACCGTGGCAGACGGCGTCGGTAAATTTACGTTGAACAAAGTCGCGGTGGGATCTTATAAAATCGTAGCTTCCTTCATCGGTTATGAAAGTAAAACGGTTTTAGTAACCGTTTCGGATAAGAATGATGACCACGATTTAGGGGTTATTAAATTACAACCAAGTTCTAAAATGCTTTCTGAAGTGACGGTTGAAGGTCAACGGGCACTCATTGAGGAGCGTGTAGATCGTACCGTTTACAATGCAGAAAAAGATGCCTCTAATAGAGGGGGCGATGCAACGGATGTCTTGAAAAAGGTTCCGATGTTATCAGTGGATTTAGATGGAAATCCCTCGTTACGTGGTTCTACGAGTGTGAGGGTCTTGATTAACAACAAGCCATCTACGATTATGGCCTCTAATATTGCGGATGCCTTACGTCAAATTCCAGCAGATATGATCAAAACAGTGGAGGTAATTACTTCTCCATCTGCTAAGTACGATGCGGAAGGATCAGCGGGTATCATTAACATTGTGACGAAGAAAAACACCCTGCAAGGTTTGACCTTGTCATTTGACTCTTCAGCTGGAGTTCGTGGATCTAATTTATCTTTGAACGGAAATTTTAGAAACAAGAATTGGGGCTTATCTTTAGGTGGTTTTGGTCGTTCAGAATACAATGTGAACGGAAAGTTTGAGAGTACACAAATCACTACCAATAATGGCTTGCAGACCACTAACGTTCAAACCGCAGAATCACGTCGGGAGGGTTTATTTGGTAACTACCAATTAGGTTTTGATTGGGATATAAACAAGTTTAATTCGATTACTTCTAGTGTACGTTTCGGTCTTCGCAACGGTAACAACTGGCAAGATGGGTTACAGCAAATCAGAAATGGAGTGGTTTCCTCTCTACGTAATACGAATTCCTTAGATGAATCAGCTAACGTGGACGTGAATATTGACTACACGCATACGTTCGAAAAAGCACAGCGCGAGTTCTCCATCTTATCGATGTACAGCCGCAATAATCGTGCAAATGACTTCTATAATTTGATTTTAAATCCTAATTCGACGATGAGCGAAATTATGAGCTCGATTAAGAATGAGAATACGTCGTATAACGAGGAGGCTACGTTCCAAATGGATTACCAAACACCCCTAGGCAAGAATCAATTATTGGAGTTTGGAGGTAAAGGAATTCTTCGTAACGTGACATCGGATTACAAGTCATTTACAGGCACTTCAGGAGGCATTTATACGCAAGTGAACTCGGCTATCTTGCCATCTAACGTGTTTGATTACAATCAGAATATCTACAGCACGTATGGTTCTTACACATTAACCACTAAGAATAAGTGGAGTATTAAGACGGGTGCGAGATATGAATACACGGATATTTCGGCTAGTTTCTTAAAGAAAGAAGGTCAAAATACGATAATCCCAGCGTATGGTGTGTTAGTTCCGAGTTTCAATATGTCTAAAACATTTAAGTCAGGTACTTGGAGATTTAGTTATAATCGCCGTATTCAACGTCCAGGAATTCAAAATTTGAATCCAAACGTGAATGCAACGAACCCTTTAAATATCTCGACGGGTAACCCGAACTTAGCGCCGGAATACACGAATAACTACGAGGTTTCGTACAGTAAATTTGTGAAACAAACCTACATTTCTACTTCCTTCTTTGTTCGCAATACGACGGGTGCGATTAATCAAATTAGAGAGGTGTTTGGCGATACGGTAAAAACAACGTCTAGAAATATCGGTAATGAAGATGCTTATGGAATGAATGTGAACTTGAATGTGAACCTTTCTAACAAGTTGATGATTGGTGGTGGCGGTGATCTTTCTTACTTGGTATTAGCGAACAATGTAGCTGATCCATTATTGAATGCGAAGAATGAAGGCTTGCAAAAGAACTTCCGTGTTTTTGGTAACTATAACATCGGAAATGGCTGGGGAGCGCAAATTTTCTCCTTTTACCGGGTGAATCAAATTCAATTACAGGGATCTCAAGGAGGCTTTGGAATTTATAGTTTAAGCTTTAAGAAAGACTTTAAGAATAAAAAGGGAAGTATTGGATTCGGTGCGGAGAATTTCTTCACTCCAAATGGTTTTGTTATTCGCAGCGAAACGAAAACTCCTACCATTAATCAGGTGAGTGAGAATACCTTACGCAACATGAACTTTAAAATCAACTTCTCTTACCGCATCGGTAAAATGAGCTTTGGTCCTACGAAGAAAAAGAAATCAGTGAATAACGACGATACGAAAGGCGAAGGCGATGCAGCTCCAGCAGCTCCACAACAACCGATGGGTATGCCAGGCATGCGTATGGGTGGTGGCGGCGGAGGCTTCGGTGGCCCACGTTAATCTGAAAATTGAAAAGAGAAAGGGAATCAGAAATGGTTCCCTTTTTTTATTTATTGCGTTCTATCGTGTAGCTGATTAGGTCGCCTAACGAGTTGCGGTATTCTGAGGCGGGAAAAGTCGCTAGGATCGCACGAGCTTCCTCTGCGATTTCATTCATTTTTTGGTTTGCGTAAGCCAAGCCTCCGGTCGATTTAACGAAATCAATCACCTCGCGCACTTTATTAGCATCCTCTGACTCTTTTTTGATCATCTGAATAATACGCTTTTTAGTCGAAGTGTCTGTGTTTTGCAGGGCAAAAATCAGCGGCAAGGTCATCTTTTTCTCTTTGATGTCGATTCCCAAAGGTTTCCCAATTTCGGCATCCCCGTAATCAAACAAGTCATCTTTGATTTGGAAAGCGATACCTACTTTCTCGCCAAACAAACGCGCCTTCTCCACCATCTCCGCATCAGCGCCGGCAGATTGAAATCCGACTGCACAGCAAGCAGCGATTAGCGTCGCCGTTTTCTTGGTAATAATATCAAAATAGACGTCCTCTGTGATGTCTAGTTTTCGTGCTTTTTCGATTTGCAATAATTCACCTTCGGACATTTCGCGAACGGCCGTAGACACCGATTTTAAAAGATCGAAATCCTCGTTTTCTACGGAAAGTAAAAGTCCTTTAGAAAGTAAGTAATCACCCACTAAAACGGCAATCTTATTCTTCCAAATCGCATTAATGGAAAAGAAACCGCGTCTATAATTCGAATCATCAACGACGTCGTCGTGGACTAGAGTGGCGGTGTGCAATAGCTCAATGAGAGCTGCTCCCCTAAATGTTTTCTCCGTGATCTCTCCCATACATCCTGCCGTCAAGAAGACGAACATGGGTCGCATCTGCTTTCCCTTTCTTTGGACTATATAATGCATGATGGTGTCGAGCAACATCACTTTAGTCTTCATGAAAGTTTTGAACTTCCCTTCGAATGCCTTCATCGAATCATCGATGGGGGCTTGAATAGAAGAGATAGAGTAGGGCATGGGGATTGTTTGAATCAGTAAATTGCGTAAATTTAATCAGAATTGTGGATAAAAAGGTATTATGAGTCAGATTTTAGTCTTGGCGGGCGGTTCCGTCAAAGGGGCGTTTCAAGCGGGAGTTATCAAGGCGCTTTTTGAGAAAGGTTACCAGCCAGATGCGATTTATGGGGTATCTGCTGGAAGCTTAAATGCAGCCTATTTAGTGAACCAGTTTGGCCAACAAGCGAATAGCGGAACTCCTATTTCCTATCCACAGGCTGCGCAGGATTTATGGGATTTCTGGGAACTTCGAATTACTTGTCCAGCCTGCCTATCTAAACCATTCAACATTTTTCAATTAGGGTGGACAGCTCTGACGAAGAAGTTCAAAGGTTTAGTGGATACGAGTCCTTTGCGCAATCTGTTGAGTGAAGTGTTGCAGAATCGGAATTTACAGGCAAGTCCCGTCGGTTTAAAAGTAGGTGCAGTGAATATTATGGAGGGATCGATGCATTACGTGGATCCTAGTTTTGAAAATTTCCAGGACTACCTGATGGCGTCCTCTGCTGTGCCCATTTTGATGCCCGTGGTGCAGATTCAATCGGAGAAACGTAAATCCTACTTAGATGGCGGTTTACGTGATGTAGCGCCTTTACAGAAGGCTATTAATGATGGGGCCAAAGAAATTGTGGTCATTGCCTGTCACACCGAGATGATTGAAGGAGGTGACTTTGATTCCGGAGATTTATTAGCCTTAGTCGATCGGGTGATGGATATCGCGGTAAATGAGATTTTGAATGCGGACCTTCGAATGCAGCGTTCGGAAGTGAAATTAACGATTATTCGCCCGAAGCAACCTCTCAGCATCGATATCCAACGTTTTACGAAAATGGACATTCGCAGAATGCTTGAAACGGGTTATGCCTTGGGTTTAGAACTATAAAAAAAGCCTCGAATTTCGAGGCTTTCTATTTATACTGACATGATGTCTTTCTCCTTTTCGTTAAAGACCTGGTCGATCTTCGCGATGTAGGCATCCGTTTTCTTTTGGATCTTATCTTCTGCCTCTTTGATCGCATCTTCTGAAACGCCATCTCCTTTTAACTTCTTGATGCTATTGTTTCCGTCTTGACGGGCATTGCGGATATTGATCTTAGCCACTTCAATTTCTTGCTTGCAACGCTTCACTAGATCACGGCGACGCTCTTCTGTTAATGGAGGAATCGATAAACGAATGATTTCCCCATCATTCATTGGATTCAAACCTAAGCTGGAGTTGCGGATAGACTTCTCTATCTCCGCGAAAATTCCTTTCTCAAAAGGCTTGATCGCAATCGTACGCGCATCTGGTGTGGTCACTGAAGCAGCGCCTGAAATAGCCGTCTGCATACCATAATAATCGATGGTCAAACCATCTAACATGGATGGGCTCGCTTTACCAGCTCTAATCTTCGATAACTCAATGTTTAAGTGCTTGATCGCACCGTCCATGGTTTCGACAGTTGCGTCAATATAGAATTCGATTTCTTCCATTTTATCAATTAACTAATTAATGTTCCTACATCCTCACCCGATACTAAGGCGGCTAAGTTACCCTCCTTGTTCATGTCGAACACGATGATGGGTACGTTATTTTCTTGGCATAAAGTGAATGCCGTGGTATCCATAATTTTCAAGCCTTTAGAAATCGCTTCCGAAAAGCTCAAATGCGTATAGCGAGTCGCCGTCGCATCTTTCTCTGGATCAGCAGTGTAAACTCCGTCTACTCGCGTTCCTTTTAATACCACATCGGCTTCGATTTCGATGGCCCGAAGAGAGGCAGTAGAATCTGTTGTGAAATACGGGTTACCTGTTCCTGCACCAAAAATCACGATACGGCCTTTTTCTAAGTGACGCATCGCACGGCGGCGGATGAAGGGCTCGCAAACGGCTTCTACTTTGATGGCTGTCATCATGCGGGTGTATAATCCTTGTTTTTCCAAAGAAGCCTGAACCGCCATGCCGTTGATCACGGTCGCTAACATGCCCATGTAATCGCCTTGCACGCGGTCAATGCCTGCTTTCGCAGCACTCGCACCGCGGAATATATTGCCACCACCAATCACGATAGCTACTTCAACTCCTAAATCATGCACCTTTTTGATTTCAGCGGCATATTGACCAAGAATGGTTGGGTCAATCACTTCTCCATCTGTCGAAAGAGATTCGCCTGAAAGTTTCAATAAAATGCGTTTGTATTTAGGTTCTTTCATGAGGAGCTCGTTTATGTCGATTTTGTGCGATGCAAATTTAGGAAAAATCTAGGTCTAGGCAAGGCTTTCGTCCTTGGCTTTGGGTAATTTATACCAAGGCAAATAGGGATGCGCATGGTGTTCAAAATGATAGCCAAAAAAGTAGCACGAAATAAACGCCCAAATATGGTTTTTACTTTGGCTTCTTGATTGCTGTTTGTTGTCCGCTGCGTGTTCACCCCGATGCGGCAAATAGGTTCCGAAAATAAATAATTGCAGCGTACTCAAGATCGCGGGCACTTCCCAAAACAAGATCAAATTCCACATGGGGAACCAGATCTTCAACACATTATAGGTAATGGCCATCGCCAGCACTTGTTTCCAAGTCACATATTGCCAAATAAATTTGAACCACCAGAACAAAAAGGGACCCTGGTGTACATCTGGATCATTATCCGTATTGACATGAGCGTGGTGCAAATGGTGTTTGGCACGTAAAGTGCTGTAATCGTTAAAAGCGAAAAGGATGGTGCATAAACGTCCGATGGCGTGATTTAGGCGAGGATTTTCTGCATAAACTACTCCATGAATGGCATCATGTGAAGTAATGAATAAGCCCGTGTACAAATGCGTTTGAATAAGGATGGCGACGTAAATCCAAGGGTCAGACCAGCTGAAATCTGCGTTGATCCAATAGGCTAAATTCGCGCTCCACAACGTAATCAATACGATCGCCCAAATAATTCCCTGAAATTTATTTAATTTGCTCATCGATTAGGCCGGATTTGACTGGCACCTATATGACCTCAAAACTATGAAAATTGTTCCAGCATTGCTGCTTTTTATTTTGTCTTTTACTTTTTCAGCTAGCGCGCAAACCGTTTCGTCGCCTTCTACTTATTGTAACCCGATGAACTTGGATTATGGTTTTACGCCTATCCCTAATTTCTCAGAACAGGGGCGTCACCGAGCTACAGCAGATCCCGTGATTTCGTATTTCAAAGGGAAATACTACTTGTTTTCCACGAACCAATGGGGCTATTGGTGGAGCAAGGATATGCTACAATGGAACTTTGTGTCGCGCCGATTCTTGCAACCTTACCATAAAGTCTATGATGAATTGTGTGCGCCAGCGACGCTTACGCTAGGGGACAGTTTGCTAGTGATCGGTTCCACGTATGCGAAAGATTTTACGCTTTGGTATTCCCAAAAACCGGAAACGGACACTTGGAAAGAAGCTGTTCACGCCTTTACGGCTGGTGCCTGGGATCCCGCTTTCTTTTTAGATGATGACAACAGGCTTTATTTATACCATGGTTCGAGTAATTTTTATCCGATGTATGGACAGGAGTTGGATCGCAAGACCTTGCAGCCGATAGGGGAACGCAAGGACTTGATTAAATTAAATGATGAGTTGCATGGCTGGGAGCGTTTTGGCGAATACCAGGACAATACCTTCTTGAAGCCCTTTATGGAGGGAGCCTGGATGAATAAATACAAGGGGAAATATTATTTACAATATGGGGCGCCGGGGACTGAATTTTCGGCCTACGGTGATGGGGTGTATACGGCAGATCATCCGATGGGGCCGTTTACCTACCAAGCACACAACCCGTTTTCGTTCAAACCGGGTGGATTTACACGAGGTGCGGGGCACGGTGCGACTTTTGAGGGCCAATATGGCAATTGGTGGCACGTTTCCACAATTACCATTGCGGTGAAGAATAGTTTTGAACGTCGGTTAGGACTTTGGCCTACGTATTTTGATCAAGACGGAATTATGTACACGAATACGGCCTATGGGGATTATCCCTACTATATGCCTACCAAAAAAGTGGATACTCCGTCGGATTTATTCACGGGCTGGATGCTGTTGAATTACAATAAACCGGTGCGCGTATCATCGAGTTTGCCGGGGTATTCCGCAAATTTTGCGGTAGATGAGCAAATGAAAACTTATTGGTCTGCGGCCTCTTCGAAGAAAGGGGAGTGGATTGAGACGGATTTAGGAGAGGTTTCTACGTTGAAAGCCTTGCAATTGAATTATGCGGATCAAGATGTTGATTCGAGTTTCTTAGGGAAAATGAATGGTATTTACCATCAATACCAAGTATTAGGTAGCAAAGATGGCCAGAAATGGGAGTTGATTATCGATAAGTC
>JACCDW012070082.1_pt1 | contig 11604 bp, 16 predicted proteins | sample 7449781 | NCBI WGS metagenome assembly JACCDW01 (sample SAMN15323449, study PRJNA562643) | freshwater metagenome | isolation source: river surface water | place: USA:Blue River Watershed | collected 2017-08-18
CTCTTGCAGCTGCTGGGGATCTCACGCTCACTTCGACACCGTATGTGCTGGATCCGCCGCGTCATGTGACGATCACATCGGCTGGCAATGACAGCGCACGCACGTTCATTGTCTACGGCACCACATATGGCGGTGTGGCTATTTCGGAATCGCTCGCTGGCACGAATGCTGGCACGGCAACCACGACGCTCGATTTTGCGACGGTTACACGGATCTCTGTAAACGGCGCAACGGCTGGCAACGTCGAAGCTGGCTATGCACAGTCCGGCGGATCTCGTTGGGTGCGTATGGATAGCTGGGCAGCTGCACAGGCTGTTGCACAGGTCTCGGTCAGTGGCACTGTGACATACTCGGTGCAGACCACAATGAACGACCCGAACGACGCTTCGGATCCGATTGCGATTGAAAATGTCGTGTGGCTCGATGCGCTTGATCCAAACCTCGTGAGCGAAAGCACGGCGAAGTCGGGCTTCTTTGCTTACACGCCGAGTTTTGTGCGTATTGTGGCGAGCGGCGGGGATGGATATGCTACTCTGACGCTGGCGCAATTCAGCAACGCACCTTACTGATAAGGCTCGCCAATGGCGACGAGCGGCACATACACGTTCAATCCCTCACTCGGTGAGCTGACGCTTTATGCGTACAACCTCGTCGGGATAAGGAACACGGCTCTGTTGCAAGAGCATCTTGAGGCTGCTCGCATGGCGGCCAACTTGATGCTTGCGCGCTGGTCGAACCAAGGCGTGAACTTGTGGGCGGTGGATCTGATCACGACGCCATTGGTGAGTGGTACGGCAACGTATCCTGTCGATGCCAATACGGTGATGATCCTCGACGCATACATGGCGACAACGTCCGGCACGCAAGAGATCGACCGAATCATTCTGCCGGTGAGCCGCACGGAGTACGCTTCTTATCCGAATAAGGAGCAAGAAGGCTTTCCGACCGTGTATTGGTTCGACCGTTTGCTGTCGCCGACGATCACGCTGTGGCCGGTTCCGAACACGACAACGGGGCCGCAAGAGCTGAAATATTACCGCGTTCGCCGGTTGCAGGATGCCAATCTGAGCGGCGCGCAGGAAGTCGAGATTCCGTATCTGTGGATGGAAGCTTTCGCCTATGGCTTAGCCGCGCGTTTAGCGATGGTGTGGGCCCCGGAGAAAGTCGCGTTGATGAAGCCTTTCGCTGACGAGGCTTATGACATCGCGGCATCGCAGAACGTGGAACAAGCGCAACAATACATCTCACCTCAGTTGGCGGGATATTTCCGGTAGGAGGCGTAGATGGGTTATGCCTCTCAGTCGGGCCGCGCACGGGTTAGTAGCCGCAATCCTCAAGCCTTTGGGGTCTGTGACCGATGCGGCATGTGGTACAATCACGCGGATTTGAAGTGGCAATATGATTGGGCTGGGGCCAGTCTGATCAACAAGCGCATTCTTGTGTGCGACACTTGCTATGACGATCCACAGCAGCAGCTGCGCGCGATTGCGCTCCCGGCGGATCCGGTGCCGGTGATGAACCCGCGCACCGAGCCTTATCTGTCGGATGAGACGAACTATCGGCAAGTGTCGGGCTACAACACGGTGGATCCGACAACCGGCATTCCGATACAGGGTGGGGCGACACGCGTCACAACCGCTGGCGGCGTTGCAACGTCAAACCCGCGCGTGACCCAGCAGACCGGCGCACCGAATGGCAGCTTGAACGAGCTTCCGGGCACGGATCCGAATGCGATCACTTATCGCAATGTTTCGAATGTTGCGAATAACGGTTCGGGGCTCATCCGGGTCACAATAAACACCACGAGCGGCATGATCACGGGCCAGCAAGTCATCATTCAGAAAGTGAATGGTGTTCCTGCAGCCAACGGGAATTTTGTCATCACGGTGATCGATAACACGCGGATTGATCTGCAAAATACTGCTTTTGCTGGTTCGTATGTCGGCGGCGGATATGTTATAAACGATCCGAGCTTGCCTCGTGGGGCCACTGAGATTCCGCAGACGGGACCGATTTAATGTCGAACGTACAGATCCCAAATCTCCCAGTAGCCACATCCCTCGGCGGATCCGAAGAGCTTGAGATCGTTCAAGGTGGTGTATCGCGGCGCACGACAACGCAAGCGATTGCGAACCTCAATCCGCCGCAGGGCACAGTCACGCAAATTGATACCGCTGGCGGCCTGTCCGGTGGTCCGATTACCACGACCGGCACCATTCAGATTGCTGGGCAGGGCGTAGACAATACGAAGCTGGCGACGATGCCCGCCAACACGGTTAAGGGCAATTCGACCGGAACAACGGCTGCCCCGACCGATATCACGATGGGCACGCTGTCCACGATGTTGAGCCTCGCTCCATCGGCGACCATCGACACGACGAATGCGGCCAATATCACGTCCGGCCAGCTTTCTGACGAACGTTATTATCAGACGCTCTCCGATGCTATTAATCGGATGGTGGGGCCGTCTGTCCCATTTACCGGCGCGATCCTTTACCTCGATACAAGCGGCTGGGAAGTTTTGAACCCCGGCGCTTCGGGGCAAGTGCTGCGCACGTTGGGCGTCGGCGTTGCACCGGAATGGTTCACCACAACCGGCACGGGCACGGTTCAAGAAGTTAACACCGGCACCGGCCTCACTGGCGGCCCTATCACGGCGATTGGCACAATCTCGATTGCCAACACGGGCGTGACGGCGGCTTCTTATGGTGCGGCTGATAAGACAATCTCGTTCGATGTAAATGCGCAGGGCCAGCTTACAACGGCGGCTGCGACAAATATCGCCATCGATACGAGCCAATTAATCACGGGCGTTCTTGGCGTTCCCCGTGGCGGCACGGGATTGGCGTCATATACTATCGGCGACATCATCTACGCTTCGGCCTCTACGACGCTGTCGAAGCTTGCAGCTGGTACTGCCGACTATGTTCTTACCTCCAACGGTGCTTCGCTCCCGCCGTCTTACAAGCAAGTTAGCCTTACTAGCGGTGTCACTGGAACTCTGCCTGTCGCAAATGGCGGCACGGGTGCTACGACGCTCACGGGCTATGTAAAGGGCAACGGCACTTCAGCCTTCACGGCGAACCCGACGATCCCGAACACGGACATCACCGGCCTCGGCACGATGTCGGTGCAGAATGCGAATACGGTTGCCATCACTGGCGGCACAGCAATTCTGACCACAGCCACGCTGACGAACGGCACGATCTCGACCACACCGTCCGGCTCGACCGATATCGTCAACAAAGCCTATGTTGATAGCGTTGCCGAAGGTCTGAAGATCAAAGCATCGTGCGAGTACGCCACGACCGGCAACATCACGTTGTCGGGTCTTGGTACGCAAGCCGGTGGCGATTGGGCATCCTCTCTTACGAATGGGATGCGCGTTCTCGTCAAGAATCAGACTGCGCAAGCCGACAACGGCATCTATGCTGCTTCGTCTTCCGGCTGGACGCGCACGTCTGATGCGAACACATGGGATGAACTGGTCAGCGCGTTCACGTTCGTGCATCAAGGCACAACGCAAGCTGATACGGGCTGGGTCTGCACGATTGACCCCGGCGGCACGCTCGGCGTCACGCCCATCACATGGACACAGTTTTCGGGTGCAGGCACCTATAATGCTGGCACGGGCCTCACGCTCACCGGCACCACGTTCTCGATCACGAACACGACCGTCACAGCTAACAGCTATGGCGCGGCCAACTCGGTCGGCACCTTCACGGTAAACGCGCAGGGGCAGCTTACAGCGGCAGCCACGGTGTCGATTGCCATCGATACCTCGCAGATCACGAGCGGCACGCTGGGCGTTCCTCGTGGCGGCACGGGGCTGTCCAGCATCGCTGCTGGCGATCTTCTCTACGGATCGGCGACAAACACTCTGTCCACCCTCGGTGGGGCAGCCACGGACAATGTGCTGCTTTCCGGCGGCGTCAGCGGCGCTCCTTCATGGGGTAAGGTTAGCCTCACGGCGGCGGTATCCGGCACGTTGCCGATTGCTAATGGCGGCACGGGTCAGACTACGGCTTCGGGCGCTTTCGATGCGCTGGCTCCGACCACGACGCGCGGCGATATTATCTATCGCAATGCCACGACAAACACCCGCCTCGCGGTTGGCACGGCTAATCAAGCTCTTTTGAGCGACGGCACGGACCCCGTATGGGGCTTAGTGAGCTTGTCGGCTGGTGTGACGGGCACGCTCCCTGTCGCCAATGGCGGCACGAACATCACGTCCTACACGACTGGTGACATTCTCTATGCATCCGGGGCCACCACACTATCCAAGCTGGCGGCGGCAGCTGCTGGCTCAGTCCTCATATCGAACGGGGCTGGCACCGCTCCATCATGGTCTAGCACTGTTCCTGCTACGGCTGGCGTCATCGACATTTCGTTTGGTACGACTGGCCTCACACCGGCATCTGCAACGGCTGGCAACATCGTTGTGGCTGGCACGTTGAACCTTGCCAACGGCGGCACTGGTGCTACGACTGTGGCGGGTGCGCAGACAAACCTTCAAGTGGACCCCGCTGGAACGGCGGTCGCAATGGCAATCGCATTGGGGTAATGAACAATGGCGAACACATTCCTCTCTACCGGTGCAGCGATCACAGACAGCAGCTTCACCACGATCTATTCGGCACCGTCTGCCACGCAAACGACGCTGATTGGTCTGTCTTTTGCGAACACCTATAGCAGCACGATCACGATCAACGTGAAGGTCGATAAGTCCGGCGGTGGCAGCTACTTCCTCGCTTATCAAGCGCCGATCCCGACCGGATCGAGCCTTGTCGTGGTTGGCGGCGATCAAAAGGTTGTCCTTCAAACAAACGACATCGTGAAGGCGCAAGTTGTGACGGCATCCGGCACGGCAGACTGCTTCGTGTCGTTCTTGAACATCACTTGAGGGTGGCATGTCCTATCAAGGCAATTATCCTCCTTCCACACCACTGACCTCCTCGCAGATCACTGACGGGGCGGTTCAGCCTGCCGATCTTTCCACTGGCGGCCCTTCATGGAATGGCAGCGGCGGCTTGATCGCAACGGCTCCGTTCTTCGAGAACAGCCAAACGATTTCGGCTGACTACACGCTGATTGCGACTAATAATGCGATGACGGCGGGGCCTGTGACGGTTGCAAGTGGCATCACCGTGACGGTTTCTTCGGGCGCAACATGGACGGTGGTTTGACATGCCAGTAATCATCAACGGCACAACCGGCCTCAGCGGCGTAAGCACAGTCAACCTCGCCAATGGTTCGGTGACACAGAACATCCTTGCCAATGGCGTTGGCGCGACCGGACCGGCTTTCAGCGCATGGAATAACGGAACGCAATCTTTATCCGGTTCTGTAAACACAAAAGTCTTATTTGGTTCAGAAGAATACGACACTGCAAACTGTTTTGCGTCTTCACGGTTCACGCCAAATGTTGCAGGATATTATTTTGTTACTACGCAAATAAGAAACAATTCGGTGGCCAGTTCCCAAAACTGGTATATGGAGTTTTGGAAAAACGGCGCGGTCGCTTACAGAGGTCAAGAAACTTATAATCTTAGTGGGCAATCTGCATTAGTTCAAATGGGGTCTTCACGTTTAATTTATATGAATGGCACAACAGATTATCTTGAGATTTATTGTTGGTCGGCGGCTGCGGCAAGCATAGGTTATGCCGGTGACGTTGCATATTCAAACACCTTCCAAGCATTCCTCGCGAGGGCTGCATAATGTCGGCTATCAAGCTTAATTCATCCGGTGGCGGCTCTATCACGATCTCGCCCGCATCTACAGCATCCACACTGACGCTGACTGCTCCTGCTCAGACGGCGACGATTGGCATTCAAGGACCGGCGTTTAGCGTTTACAGAAGCGGCAATCAGACCGGTGTAGCCAACACGACTTTTACAAAGGTTCAGCTTAATACGGAAACCTTTGACACGAACAGCAACTTTGACCCGACAACGAACTATCGGTTTACTCCGACAGTGGCGGGGTATTATCAAATTAGTGGCGCAGTAAGCATTGAAGGATCAAGTTCAATAACGCGATTTTTTAGCACAATTTATAAAAATGGTGTCGAAACATATCGCGGCGCAGATATCACAGGCAGCGGCGTACAATCTGTTGTCAGCGCGGTTCTTTTTCTAAATGGCTCAACTGACTATGTTGAACTATACGGATGGGGCCAAGGAAGCGGAATTCAGTTTTACGGGCAGCCACCATCAACGTATTTCACGGGTTGCTTGGTGAGGGGCGCATAACATGAGCACAATTAAAGCCTCTAACATTCAAAACGGCTCTTCTGCTTCCGTCAACATCGCACTGAACACGGATGGCTCTGCCACGTTCGCGCAAATGCCGGTACCGCCTTCGCCGTATGCGATGCGGAATAAGATTATCAACGGCGCGATGGAGATTGATCAACGGAATGCGGGGGCGAGCGTTACTGTAAATAACACAGTTGGCGGATACGGATTGGATCGGTGGTATTATGAAAATAATAGTGGGGCGGGTGTTTTCACACTTCAGCAAGTGTCAGATGCACCATCCGGTTTTGTAAATTCCTTAAAAATTACGACCACAACTGCTGATGCAACATTAAACGCGACAGATCGTGCTTTAATTGCTCAAAAGATTGAGGGGTATAATATAATTGATTTTGCTTTTGGAACATCTTCTGCAAAGTCAATTACTTTATCTTTTTGGTGCAAATGTTCACTAACAGGAACATTCGGCGGCGTTATTACAAATAATGCCGGGAACAGATCGTACCCATTCACATATACTATAAATGTCGCATCAACATGGGAATATAAAACGGTCACCATTTCGGGCGATATTACCGGAACATGGTTAACAAATAATAGCGCGGGCGCTATTTTGATTTGGGGGTTAGGGGTCGGTTCAACTTATAGCGGCACTGCGGGGGCATGGGCGGCTGCTCAATACCTAAGTGCAACAGGGGGTGTAAATGTCATCGGCACAAACAGCGCCACATGGCAAATTACTGGCGTTCAGCTAGAAGTTGGTTCAACCGCCACGCCATTTGAGCGGCGGTTAATCAACCAAGAATTTGCTATGTGCCAACGGTATTATGAAATTGTCGATGCTCGGTGGTGCAACGGTGTCACCTTTACTGCCAATGGAGACACGAGAAATAATATACCATATGCAGTCACAAAACGTTCTACTCCAACAGTGTCAGCTACTGGGTCTGCGGAAGTTATTGCATTTGGTTCGGCAGGGGACGCAACTAACGTTAACTTAGGCACTATAACGGTCAGAAGCATTGGCACTTTTGGCGCGGGAATTAGTGGGATAAGTAATTTTGGGGCATTTAGCGGGTGTGGTGGAACCATGGCTTGGGGCGACAACTCTAATGGAAATCTCAAAATACTTGCGAATGCGGAGATTTAGAAATGTATAGTAATGCTCAATATATAAAAAATTTATCAACAGGGCAGATTGAGTCTATCCGCGTCGATATCAACGGCGTAACGAGCTTTGTCCCGCTCGACCCTGCCAACACCGACTATCAAAACATCATGGCCCTCGTGGCTGCCGGTGAACTGACCATCGCGCCCGCAGATGGAGAGGAATAATGCCTCTTACCTATTTCCAACCCTCACAAGTCGATAGCAGCTTCAACGGCTATCTACGGAACCGCATCATCAACGGCGCGATGATGATCGACCAACGCAATGCGGGGGCGAGCGTTAATCTCACCGGCTCGACTGCTTATCCGGTTGATCGTTGGTTTGCGATCAATTCAACAGATGGCACAATGACGGGGCAGCAAAGCACGGTTGTCCCGGCATCCGGCTACAAGAACTCGCTTGTGTTTACGACTGGAACGGCAGATGCATCATTGGCCGCCACGCAATTCGCAGTTGTTGCCCAAAACATTGAAGGCTTGAACGTATCGGATTTGAACTGGGGCAGCGCGACAGCTTCGACAGTCACCCTTTCTTTTTGGGTTCGCTCAAGCCTTACGGGTACGTTTGGCGGCGCGGTTCGCAATAGCGCCAATGATCGCTCATACCCGTTCTCTTATACGATTACGGGAGCGAATGCATGGCAACAACAATCAATTACCATCCCCGGCGACACATCCGGCACATGGCTGACAACTAATGGCACCGGCCTTACCGTTGCTTTTGGCATGGGTGTCGGCTCGACATATAGCGGCACAGCGGGCGCATGGGCGGGGGCAAACTACCTTTCTGTCACTGGTGCGACTTCAGTAATTGGCACAGCCGGTGCCACATTCTACATCACTGGCGTTCAACTTGAGGATGGCGCTGTCGCAACGCCATTTGAAAGGCCAATGTATCAGCAACAACTTGCCATGTGCCAACGGTATTATTTAAAGACTTTTGATCAATCGATTGCGCCCGCTGAAAACACCGGAAACCGTAATGGTGGGTTAAGAGCGGAAGCGTGGACCACATCTGCAAGCGCAATTCCGATTGGCGTTAATTGGCAATTTCCCGTTGAAATGAGGGCTGCTCCAACGATTACGACTTACAATCCCAATGCTGTCGGTAGTGGGTGGCGTACAAATGACAACACGGGCAGCGCGGCTGCGGCTTCAGCAGAGGCATCAACTCGTGAAGTGTTGATCTACATAAACACATCGTTGGGAGCAACGGCAGGGTTTGTAATTCAAGCAGCCGCATCGGCAGAGCTATAGCCATGTATGAAAACGCAAAGTGGATTAATCTTGGCGGCCAAAATGTCAGCATCCAAGTTGACATTGACGGCGTGACCTCATTCGTCCCTATCGACCCCGCCAACACAGACTACGCCAACTTGATGGAACTGGAGCGCGAGGGTAAAATCGTGATCCAACCCGCTGATGGGGAAACGGAATGAGCTATATCGGCAACCCGCCCGTCAACGGGGTCTTCCGCAAACTGGACACCATCGCAGCGTCCTTTAACGGAAGCACGACTTCGTTCAACCTCACATCGGGTGGGGCGGCTGTCACGCCGGGGCTGACCACGAACCTTATCATCTCCCTTGGCGGCATCATTCAAGAGCCGAACACGGCCTATACGGTGGCCGGTTCTGTGATCTCCTTCACGGCTGCGCCTCCGGCGGGTACGACCTTTTGGGGCATTCAGTTGGGCGATGTCGGGCTAGCCTCGACCCCCAATCAAGCTGCTATGACCACGCAAGTCTTCACGGCCACGGCGGGTCAGACCACGTTCACGGTCGCGGGCGGGTACACTGCCGGTCAGATTCAAGTGCTGCGCAATGGTGTGCAACTCGTGGTAGGGGTGGATGTCACGGCCACCAACGGCACGACCTTTGTTCTGACGAATGCAGCCACGGCGGGCGATACGCTCGTTGCCATCCTCTACACCTCATTCATCGTCGCCAATGCGGTCGCCAAGAGCGGCGATACGATGACGGGCAACCTCAACATCACTGGCGGCACGCTGCAAGTTGGCGGTAATCAAGCGGTGAATGGTCCGGCGTTTAGTGCTTATCGCTCAACAACCCAAACCGGTATAACTAGCTCGGCATTTACAAAGGTTCAGTTAACATCTGAATACTTTGATACGGCCAACTGTTTTGATAGCTCTACAAATTATCGGTTTACGCCAAATGTTGCCGGTTATTATCAAATAAGTGGCATATTGTATATTACTGGAACAGGGCTCAGTGCCGGAGGGTCGTTTTTATACAAAAATGGAAGTCTTTTTAGCTATGGTAGTTATACGAGCGTCACAGGGCAAACCATTGGGGTAGTTTGCCCCATTTCTAATTTAATTTATATGAATGGAACTACAGATTACATAGAAATGTACGGAATTGGAACGGTCACTAGCGGAACTGTCACTTTTGGGACAAATGACACTTTGTGCCAATTTTCCGCGTCAATGATTAGAGGAGCCTAACATGACACTCTACGACAAAATCCGCGCAATCTATCCCACGCTTACTGAAGCTGATTTCTCCCCCTTTGGCGGCACAATCATGCTTCAGAACGACAGCGATGGTCGCGGTGACTACATCCGTGAATGGAAACACGCAACGCTTGCAGAGCCGACACAGGCTCAACTCGACGCGGTTAAGGAACCGAAGTAATGACAAACGCTGTCACGCTCGCATCTATTGCTAATTCCGGGTATCTGCGGAATCGGATCATCAATGGCAACATGATGATTGATCAGCGCAACGCGGGCGCGAGCGTGAACAACGCAGCCGGTGGCCTATATACATTAGACCGGTGGGGCACGTCCGGTTCTCAATCAGCTAAGTTTAGCATTCAACAAAATGCGGGTTCGGTTACGCCACCGGCAGGATTTAGCAATTACCTCGGCGTGACATCTTTGTCGGCATATACTGTTGGAGCATCTGAAAGCTTTTCAGTCCGTCAGTACATAGAAGGGTTTAATTCTGCCGATTTTAATTTTGGCACAGCAAATGCGGCTACTGTCACTTTGTCGTTTTGGGTCAGAAGCTCTTTGACCGGTAGCTTTGGTGGAGCTTTATACAATAGCGCAGGAAACCGATTTTATCCGTTTACTTATTCTATTAGTTCGGCAAGCACATGGGAATATAAAACGATTACCATTTCCGGGGACACAACTGGCACATGGATTGGGGCAACAAATGGCATTGGTTTAGCCGTCCAATTTTCTGTGGGGGCCGGTGCATCGGTCAGTGGCACGGCAGGAGTATGGACAGGCTCAACGGCATTGCAGCCAACTGGATCAACTTCGGTTGTCGGCACTAACGGTGCAACATGGTATATTACCGGCGTTCAACTTGAATTGGGGACACAGGCAACTCCCGATGAGTGGAGGCCGTACCCAATCGAATTCTCAATGTGCCAACGCTATTATCAAAATGTCGGCAGCAACTTGTATGGCGCAACTATTGCGACAACCATTTTTGAAGTTAACGTGCCATACTGGGCCGTAATGAGAGCCGCACCCACCATTGCGGTGCGGACAGGATATTACTTCAATGTCAGATACGGCGGCGGGGACGTAGGAATAATTAACCCAACTCTTGCCAACACAACAGCAACGGACGCTTTTGGTCTTTGGACGCAAGTGTTGGGTGGGTCGGGCCTTGCAGGAAATATTCCAGTAGCCGGAAGGCATCAATTTAGTGGGTTAGCAGAGTTCATTTCTGCCAGTGCGGAGTTGTGACCATGTACAGCAATGCAAAGTGGGTGGACAGCAACGGGAAGCATGTCACCATTGAAGTTGACATTTATGGCGTACAGTCATGGGTTCCGTGTGACCCCGCGAACTCTGACTATCAAAACATCATGAAGCTTGTCGCTGAAGGCAAGCTCGTGATCGCCCCGGCAGACGCATAGCATTGGTGATGTGGTGAGGCTCATGGACCCCCAATCCATTTACAATATCGGCCTTGGTGCCGTGGTCGCCGGGATGGGTTGGTTCGCCCGTGAGTTATGGGGTGCGGTGGCGGAATTGCGCCGCGATGTGAAGCAGATCGAGGTTGATCTTCCTAGCCACTATCTCCGCCGCGATGAGTTTCGCGAGGGGATTAATGAGATTAAAGGCATCTTGCGCGAAATTTTCGTCAAGATTGACGATCTTAAAGATCGAAAAGCCGACAAATGAC
>JACCDW010061345.1_pt1 | contig 11602 bp, 8 predicted proteins | sample 7449781 | NCBI WGS metagenome assembly JACCDW01 (sample SAMN15323449, study PRJNA562643) | freshwater metagenome | isolation source: river surface water | place: USA:Blue River Watershed | collected 2017-08-18
ATAGAAATGTTTATAACATTATTAACCCAGTTTCTGTAATTAAGCACAAATCCGTACTACTGAGGCCACTCAAAGATGTAGAAATGTATTTACAGCACAACAAGGTGATTAATCTTCAAATTGCATGCAAAGCAATTAATGGAACCGTAATTCACCCCGGTGAAACGTTTTCTTTATGGAAATTGGTTGGAAAACCCTCTAAGGCTAAGGGATATTTAGAAGGACTGGCTTTGCACAACGGAAAAATTGCCACAGATATTGGGGGTGGATTATGTCAATTAGGTAATTTACTTTATTGGATGGTACTTCATACGCCTATGCACATTACGGAACGGTGGCGACACGGATACGATGTCTTTCCCGATTTAAATAGAACCATTCCGTTTGCTTGTGGAGCAACATTGGCATACAATTATATCGACCTACAATGGATTAACAATACTTCAGATACCTTTCAACTAAATGTTTGGTTAGCAGGTGAATATTTGCACGGTGAGATTGTTTGCGATCGAGATTTACAAGTAAAATACGAAGTTTTTGAAACGGATCATTTTTTTAAGCAACAATGGTGGGGTGGTTATACTCGACACAATAAAATCTGGAAACGGATAATTCATACACAAACCGGAGAAATTCAAGAAGAACTCGTTTCCGAAAATAACGCGATAATGATGTATAATCCCTTGCTAGAAAATTAGAGAGAAAAACAAGATTAAAATGCTTCGCCGATATAGAAGTAAATCCCATAGCCGTGCTTTTCAAAACCTACGTCTAATCGGGTAAAAATATCTTTTTTCGGGAATAATAAATATCGCAATCCAGCACCACCCGTAAGTTTATAGTTTGCAGTAGGCATTGTAGAAGAAACACTTCCCACACCGGCAAAAATGGCGCCCCCCAATCGTTTACTAAACCCAAATGGCAAAAACCGATATTCCGCTTGAGCTGCTAAATACTGTTTGTCTCTGTATTTTCCTAAATACATGCCGCGCATCATCATCTCTCCACCCATTAGACTTAATTGATTAAAAGGTACTTCTCCCGATGAGAATTGTCCCAATACTTGAAGCGCTAATACTTGATTTTTCTTTACGGCGTGAAAATATCGACCATCTAAAAACAACGTATTCATCGGAAAAGATTCGTTGAAGTAATTACCGTAATGAAGGAAGGCTACTTCAGCCAAAAATCCTTCCCGTACATTTAAAATGTTATGCCGAGAATCCCACAACAATCCCATTCCCACACCCAAGTTCCTGCTGCCATTAGCACCAACGGGTAGCGTAGGGTTTTGCGCAGCAATCGACTCCTCCCATAGAAATTGGGCGTTGGTTAAATGCTGATAATCCAATTCCAATCCCGTAAATAAATTACCACCCAAACGATATACTAACCGTTCACGAATAGAATAATAATGGGCAGGTACAACGGCTAAGGGCTGTTTATGATTGTTGTTGCCGATACCATAATACTTCAAGGGGTAATTTTGAAGTCGGATTTTTCCTAAAGCAAGAATATTATTGTTTTTGCCGTAAATCGCATGATCCATCCACAATCCTAGCTGTTTCATTTCGGTGTAAAAACCAAATGCACTGATTTCGCTTAATCGCAAGGTAGTGTCGTTGTTGTAATGAAAAACAACCAAACCACTAGCACCAAATTCCCAGCGCGTTTCCGGAGAAAATCCAATGGTTGGGTAAAATAGAATTCGAGGTTTCGCCGAACTTCCCGTATCATTCATTAAGTGATTTACCCATTCAGGTAATATCAATTTTGATGGTTTGGGTTCAACGAGGGATGTTCCGATATCTTGACCAAAAAGATTTATAGACCAACTATATAGGATACAAGCAATTACGCTTTTCTTAATCATGATGAGAATCCAATATTACACCGAAATTCTGGGATTTAGTTAAGAAAATAGGCTGTTAGATATTGAAATTGCACATACCTAGCGCGTGTTTCATGTTTTTATGTCATTTCGTCTACACCGGAAATACAATTTGTTGAAGAGATTAAATAAAACCCTTCCTTCGAATAAATTATTTAATAATCAATAAATAATGAATATTATTGTTTTCGAAAAACGAATATGTTGAAATCACTATTTATTGGCTTGTCATTTACTGCGATCACGTTAACGGCACAAATCAAAGCCATCACAGAAAACGGAGATGAGGTGTTGTTGTACGAAAATGGTACATGGAAGTCCCAAGTGAAACATTCTGATTTATTTGGTAACGCTGAAATTCCAGAGAATAGTGTCCCATTTAAAAAAGATTCGAAATCTACTTTTTTATTGAAAAGTAAGGTGGTGAATGTTGGAGTCTGGTTGAATCCCAATAAGTGGACTATTTCAAAAGGTAATGAACCTCAAGAGTACAAGTTCAACTTGAAAGGGGAGAGTGTTTATGGAATGATGATTACCGAGAAAGTAGAATTTTCTTTGGAAACACTGAAGAAAGCAGCATTAACGAACGCACAAAATGCTTCGGCGGATCTGGAATTAGTTCGTGAGGAATATAGAACTGTAAATGGAAATCGTGTATTGATGATGCAATTGGAAGGGACTTTACAAGGAATAAAGTTTGATTTTTATGGGTATTATTTTTCTACTAGTCAGGGGTCAGTTCAGCTTGTCACCTGGACGGTAAAAGATTTATTTTCATCGCAACAAATGGAAATGGAAAATCTTTTAAATGGAATGGTAGTGACTACCCCGTAATAATTGCGTGAGTGGGGTTTCGAGTTTTTTGTATTTCCGCTATAACTGCTATATTGGGTTGTCACCACACTCAAAAAAACACGGAAGTAATTCAAATAAACCCATCTGAGAATTTACCTCTAAATACCTTTGTTATTGAAGGCCTTAGTTCGGATTCTATCCAGCTGGATTCGTCGAAATTTTTGGAGGCATTAAGAAAAAGTCTAGGTTTATCTGTAATGGGCGATGGAGGTTTTCTTCGATACCAATGGGTAACAGTATTTCCTCAGCAGTCGCCATTATTACTAGTGTTGAACGTGACATCGAAAGGAAATGGTGGACATCAATTGTTTAGAATTTCTAAAGATACCCTCCATTTGGTTTTTGATGGATTTACCAATCAAGAATTTAGAACTTACGATGCGCACCAGGATAATATTGTGTATAATCCAAGTGAGCTAAAATTGGCACTATCGGACGAAAACGATGATGGTTTTAATGATCTCAAATTTACGGGCGAAGTACTGCTGCTGCAGGGAAGGAATTCAGAAGGTCAATGGTTTGATAATGAGATTATTGATGGTAAAACTATTACTTATTCAATTGACCATCCGTATAAGAAATTCCCCTTGGAGTTAATTTATTATTACGATTCGAGGTTGGATCGATTTTCAGCCTCAAAAAACAACACGACCCAATACAAGCTTCTTAATTAACACAAGCTGGCCCAAGTGGTAATAACTGTGTTCCATTAATCCTTCAATGTTTCTAAGGTAATTTCCATATTTAGGATCAAAAAATGGCTGGGCTAATTGCTGAATTTCTAACGACTCAATTATACCTGCTAATTTTTCCGCATTTTGGAGTAATTCTTCAACCAGACTATTCCAATCATCTTGATTCACAATGTTGTGGGAGTCAAAACTAAATGAATCTCTAATTTCCAGGTTTCCTGTTTTATGAGCCTTTAATATTCCTTTAAGATAATAATTGATATGGTAGGTAAGATCCAAAATGGAATTTAACGTGTCAATTTTATAGGTGGCAGCTTCCCATGAAATGTGTTCAAGTTCGTTTTTGTAATTGGTATTAGCAATCCATTTACCAGAGATAAATAACTCTCGAACTCGATCAGCTAATTCAAGTGGTAGATTCATTGGTGGATTAAAACAAAATTACATCGAAAAGTAGAACAAGTTTAAATTGAATTTTGGAATCTGAATATCAGAAAATGACCCAAGAAATTCAAGACGTTGAGACCACTAATGCGAAGTTGCAACAAGCAGGTTATCCAGATAAAGCCCTAACCAAAGATCAATTATGCCAAGTTTTGGGAGTGGATGGTGTTAATAGTTCTAACTTTAGTTTAACCCATCCGATGTAGGATGGCGCAGCCGTGGCGCTAATTTTATTGGCCAATACTTACGCACCAACCAATGAGGTGAATGTAACCATGAGTATTCACGATTGTCCCAATAACAAGTTGATTTGGAACTACAACCACCGATTTACAGGCAGGTTTGGAAGTACGCCTTCCAGTATGGTGAATTCATTGATGCGACGCGCAAGCAAGCGAATGCCATATGTATTGAAATAATTAATTTCGGTACTGACTTGGGATAGGGTAATCAATCAACGCGTTAATTATCATCGAGTATCTGCGCCCTTTGGTAATTTCTTGCAAATTAGGAATCGGATTCCTAGAGTTTCAGGATTAGAGATTTACATTAAAGGATAATTACTCGGGTATATTGAACAAAAAATCCTCCCATATAGAGAGGATTTTTCAGTGGGCCCACCTGGGCTCGAACCAGGGACCACCTGATTATGAGTCAGGTGCTCTAACCGACTGAGCTATAGGCCCGTTTAGAGGCTGCAAATATACAAAAAATCTGCGCTCAACAAATCCTTTTTGTTAATTAAGCGTAAACCTTTGGTTGTCACTTTATTTGATGCTAATTTCGCCATAGATAATCGCTCCATTCTGTGAAAACTCTTGTATCTATCGGCCTTCTATCCGTCCTGTATTGGTTCCCGAAATCCACCAACGAAGAAACAAACCAGTGGAAACATACCCGAGAAGGAGAGGGAATCGTTGTTTATACCCGCGGTGGAGAATCGTCTGGATTTAAAGAAATTAAAGCAACGGTTACCATGGATTGTAGCCTACAAACCCTCGTGGCAACTCTCACTGATTATGGGAATTATAAAAACTGGATTTATTCTACATCGCAATCCTATACCATAACCAAAGTTTCGGATTTTGAAAATATTGTCTATCAATATATCGACGCTCCTTGGCCCCTGTCAGACAGAGATGTTTGCATGCGCATCAAATTGGCACAGGATCCCAAAACCCTCAATGTAACCATCGATTCCAAAAGTGAAAACTCCCTGAAAGAATTGGTGAGTGGAGTAGTAAGAGTGCCTTACAATTTTGCCCACTGGGATATCGTACCCGTTGCAAAAAACAAACTGTCTTGTACCTACACATTAAAAACCAATCCCGGAGGCGCCATTCCAGCGTGGATTGCCAATATGTTTATCACCGATGGACCGTACGATAGTATATTGAAATTGAAATCGGTGGAAATTAAAAAACCCCAATACACCAGCGCCAAAAACTCTAAAATTAAAGAAAAGTATTAGGGAAAATTACCAGGAATTAGCAGGTGATTATACTGCTAATGGAAATATTTGAATATATAATAGCTTCGTTGTGGATCTGTTTTTATTGTTCAACTGGAGGTAATTCTCTGGTCAAAGTGTTAAGGTATAGGTTACTGCACTTTCCACTCTTTGCTACCGGTCACAATCTTGCGTACATTGGTAAAGAATAACGTAGCTTTTTCCAGGTCTTCGCCTCCCAGCATGTTGAGTTGTTTTTCGGTAAGTATGTAATAGCCTTTGCGCAATCCATGTTGGGTGGAAGCGGTTTGTAATCGCCAAACCCAGAAAGGTAAATACTCTGTGCCTACCAATTCTACCTTGCCATTCTTCTTACGGAAGCTCAACTTTACCAAAATTCCACCGTCACGGTTAATGTCGCGCTGATTGGAAACAAAATTTCCCAAACTATAGGCAACGGGAACGGAAATACTATCTCGTTTTCCTTTTTTTACCACTTTAATCGTCTTTATTGGTTGAACTACATGCGGATGCATTCCGATAATTGCGGTGGAACCCAATCGAGCTAATAGATTGGCAGTGTTTCGTTGATCTGCATTTTCCGATGTAATGTATTCCACTCCCCAGTGCATTACGGGAATTACCACATCGGCCTGTTTTACACGCATGGAAGCAAAATCATTAATAATCCATTGCGTATCGATCATATTCACAATATTGGGGTGTTTCACCACCAACCCGTTGGTCCCGTAGGTGTAGTTTAACAGTGCAATCTTGCAACCTTTTACAGTCACCATCGCAGGGTAGGTTTGTTTTCGAGAGTTGGTATCCAAAAAAGTTCCTGTATGGGGAATGCCTAAACTATCCAAAACCCTGAGTGTGCGTTCCAAGCCTGCTTTACCGCGGTCTTGGGAGTGGTTGTTGGCAGTAACAAGGAAATCAATCCCCGATTTTTTAATGGCCGAAGCATAGGCATCAGGGGATGAAAACTGCGGATATCCGCTGTAAGGCTCTCCAGCAAGGGTAACTTCTAAATTGGCAACAGCATAATCGGCGGAGGATAGGTAAGGAGCGATGAACTGAAACCAGGGTTCGTATTCGTAGCGTTGGGTGGAGTCGTTCCAAGCCGCTGAAATCATCGGCTGATGCCCCATCAAATCGCCACCAAACACCAATGTGAAGGTAGTGTCAGGCGCCGAGCCTTGCTTTTTCTTTAGGGCAGTGGATACGGATGCGTTGGATGAAAAAGCCCATATGCCTAATGAAATTAATAGCAATACGGTACTGGAATACAACAGTTTTCGATTCATAGATAAATAGTAGGGCAATTTACAGCAAATTCGGATGTATAATCACACGGTAAATAATTGCAATTAAAATACCTACAATTGGGTATTGATAAAAGATTGTCAGCCATGTAATTTCACACTTTTTCTTATGCGCCTCAAAATCAATACTTTACTTCTATTCTTTGCGATTACGTTTAGCGTTAACGCACAAGATGTTTTTTTGAAAGGAAGGTATGTTAACCTCGGGGTACACAGCAGCGGTTCATTTGGAACAGCGAGTTCTGCACCCACGGGGTATGTATCTCGCAGTACGGGCGGACAGCTAGGTTTTGTTTGCGATGTAGGGAAAGATGGTTTTTCTTCCGGAACTCCAAATTTCTTAGGTGATTATTTTGTGCCAGGCTCTCCAGAGGAGGGTTGGGGAATGCAATGGAATACCACTTCCTCTGGTAATACACGAGTTAATTTTAATAATTTTGGGTTGATGGGTTTGAGCGACGTAACGCGAAATAGCCATACCAAAACCACTTTAAATGGTTCTCAACGATCAGAATGGCAGGGTACCGCCACTTCTGGAAGTCAGAAAGCCTTGGTACAACAAACCGTAATTTTGGATAGCTTAGATCAGTTTTTTACCATACAAATTTTGATTAAAAACGTAGGTACAGATCCATTATATGGGTTAAAATATTTCCGAAATGTAGATCCCGACCATGAGCAAACATTAACGGGGGATTACACTACCATAAATTATGTTGAAAATCAACCCGGTTGGGGAACCAATAAGGATGTTGCTACCGTGGTGGCACTCGGACAAGTTTATAAATATCCTTGCATTTTAGGAGCTGTTGATAGTAGGGCAAAAGTCTCTGTTGGAGGATTTTCCGTAAGAACACCTGACGATGTATTAAATTATTCTGGGGGTGCTACCAAATCCAATCCATACACGGGAGACGTTGCAATCTCTTTAGCGTTTAATTTAGGCAAATTGGACCCAGGAAAATGCGTAACCTTCGTGTATTTCTATTCTTTACAATCGATTGTTCCAAAATCCGTTGGATATAATTTAAAGTTTATAAATACTATCTCAGATGATAAATTTAAAACCATCGAAAATTTTAGTAGCCGAAAATACTGTTTCCGTGATACCGTACTACAAATAAAATCCGATAAACTGGGAGGGTCAATTGATTTTGTAGATGAAGTACTCTGGGACGCAGATAATAATGGTTCCTTTGAAAAGAAAGGGGATTCTGTTGAGTTAACATTCCCGGGCTACAAAAAACACACATTCAAACAGCGAATAGTTTTTTGTGACGGCAGTATTATTGATTCGGTTTATACTATCACATTACAACCAAAACCAACGGCAATTTTTGAAGCCAAATCGGCAAACCGATGTTTTAATGAGCACAAAATTGAGATCACCAATAAGTCTAAGCACATCAGGGATACTATTGTAAAGTATTATTGGTACAGAAATGATTCCTTGTTTTCAACCAAGAAGTTTCCGGATTTGCACAAAATTGCCACATTTAGATCGTCCTATCAATATAAACTCAAGTGTTCAACGGATTTGAATTGCTTAGATTCAATGATTGTTCCCTTGGTTTTATTGCCATCTCCCAATTTGAAAGTGGGAATGGTAGATACCGTTGCTTGTGCAAAGGGTAATCGATTTACCACCAAAAATACCCTAAGTATTCCTATTGGGAAAGTAAAAGAGGCAATTGCCTGGGGGGATGGCTCTTTCGATACTTCGGTGTCCAATAGTTCTCATACGTATGCGAAATATGGAAGATATATAGTTAAAACCACTGCCGTGTCTGACAGCGGTTGTACCGCAGCCGATTCTGTGAAGCTGCATGTGTATCCACAGGCGGTGTTGTCTGTACAATTTAAAGATACCCTGCAATGCCTAAATGCAAATCGTTTCTATGCAGCGCAACGTGCAACCATCCCTTACGGCAGTTTATCGTACAAATGGCGCAGTAATGCTGTGGTTTCGGTTTCTTCGGATACAAATTATATATTTTCAGCAAAAAATTGGGGATCCTATTGGCTAGAATTGGCTACAGAATCTAATTATGGTTGTAAAGACACACTGCAAAGAAAACTCTTTACAGCACCCCAACCCGCAATGTCGGTATCTGTTTCCGATACCCAACAATGTTTAAAAGGCAATCAATGGACAATTAAAGATAATACCACCGTTCCCTCAGGGTCGGTGAAACGATATTGGGAATTCAATGGGTTGAAAGACTCTGGAATCAGTTGGAAAGTCTCCGCCACAAAAGAAGGTTCGTATATGCTGTTAATGCGTTCGGTAACAAACTACGGTTGCGCCGATACCATAAAACGATTTTACACAGTTCATCCCCAAGTGTATGTGGATTTTACTATTGCTAACGATTCTCAATGTGTTTATAAGAACGAGTTTAAAACCAGTAATTTAGCGAGTATCCCTTACGGTACATTTACCAATAAATGGGTGTGGGGGGCCAACGAATGGGTAGAAACAACGGTAAATTCAATCGCTAAATTTCCTAATTATGGAGAACGAACCGTTAGTTTACAAACCCAAACCAATAAGGGTTGTAAAGATACATTGGCCAAAAAAATCTGGGTTTTGCCTACTCCTGTGCCCAATTTTTCCGGTAATTTTACCGATAGATGCTTAAAGGGGAATGTGTATATTACCACCAACACTTCCGCTATTCCTCAAGGTACCTTAACCTATCAATGGAAAATATCGGACACAACAACATTCGCTACTACTACCATATCCAAGCGTTTCTCTTTACCCAAGGCCTATCAAGTTAAATTGATTGCTGCCAGTGCATACAATTGCAAGGATTCTTTAGAGAAAACAGTTGTAATTCATCCGCAGACAATCTTAAAAATTGGCATTGTAAAGGATTCGCAATGTTTAGCAGGTAATAGTTACCAATTTATAAATAATAGCACCATTGCCACAGGGTCTGTAAATTATTCTTGGTCATTGGATGAAGGTAAATCTTCTTCCTTAAAAACTCCATCGCCTATTTCCTATAGTTATTTCGGAAAAAAGAATATTCAAGTAGTAGCTACTTCGGATAAAAATTGTATCGATACTTTTAAACGACTTTTAAAAGTTAACGATCAACCCGTTGCTTCTATTAACTACAGCTTGATTGATAGTTGTATGCGATATAATCGAATTCAATTGTATAGCACATCTTCCATTCAAGAAGGAGCCTTTAACATAGTTTGGACGATAGAAAACAAAAAGTTTACAGATCCCGATTATTGGTTGTATCATTTTAGTAAAACGGGTACGTTTCCTGTGAAATTGAAGGTGACTTCGGGGGTGGGTTGCGAAGATTCAACAGAAATCAAGGTGAATATTCATCCAACACCACAGTCGAAATTCACTATTGATTCTATTGTTTGTTTCAAGGGTAGCGGAATGAACACCTACAATAGTTCTACTGTAGCAAGCGGTTCTTTGTCCTATAAGTGGTTTGATGGAATTGGAAATACAATAAATGGAAATACCATAAACAATTATCAATATCCTACCATTGGTAAATTCCCGGTTTCTTTGGTAGCAACCAGCGATAAATTTTGTAGCGACACCTTAACTAAACCCACTCTGATTGTTAAAAATACCTATTTGGATATTAGTGCTTCCAATGACGTGAGTTGCTTCAATTACAATCGATTTAACATAAATCCTAACAATTCGAATGCCTTGGTTAAGCCAGTAAGCAACCAATGGAATTGGGGTGACGGTGCCACCACTTCGGGATTGCAGAGCTCGCATTCGTACGCTAATCCCGGAACGTATTTGTTAACGGTATATACGTTAAATCAACAAGGGTGTATTGATACCTTATATAAATCTCTGTTGGTTAGAGATAAAATTGTATTAGGGGCAGCGGGCGATTCGGTGTGCTTTCCCTACCTTAACGAATTAACATCATCCTCGTATTGTGCAAATGATCCCGTGGCAAAACATACATGGAAAATTGGCAATCAAACTGCGGATGGCCAACGGGTAACTATGAAAATGCCTCGACCCGGATACTATTCCGGAATACTCATTATTGAAACACAATCTGGTTGTAAAGATACCTTAGCATTGAACCGAGTATTAAAAGTAAAGCCCAAGCCTGTAGCCGATTTTGAATTGGATTCATTTGTTCCTCAACAGGTAGATATGAGTATTTGGTTGAAAAATACTTCTACCAAGGAAGTTGTAAGTTGGGATTATATGCTATCCAATTTTATGCAAAGCAATGCAGCTAATCCGAAGTTTACTTTCCAAGATACCGGTTATAAAACTGTTGTGTTAAAGGTGGTAAGTGATGAAAATTGCCTGGATACCGTGGAGAAAGTTATCGGACCTTTTTACCCATTACACTATCAATATGTACCCAATACGTTTACTCCCAATGACGATAGATTGAATGATTGTTTTGCGCCTACGGTATCGCCTTATTTGTCGCGTTTTGATTTTGAAATTTTTAATCCATGGGGTCAGTTAATCTATCAAAGCAATAATTTCCAAGGCTGTTGGGATGGCACTTATGGAGGCAAAGAAGCTTCCGCTGGGCCCTATATTTTCTCCTTGTATATAATCGATAAAAATGGCTTTAAACATACCGAACGAGGTACGTTTATGCTGATTCGATAATTTACAAATGGTGATAACCTGTTTATAGCAGTTATTAGCCATTGATATATATTCGTAAAGGTTCAATTACCAAGGAATCTTTATGGAGTTAACATCAAAATTACCGGGATATGGAGCATCGATATTTTCGGTTATGTCGGGCTTGGCTGTAAAGCATAAAGCCATCAACCTATCCCAAGGATTTCCTGAATTCAATCCTCCCATTGAGCTGCAGGAGGCCGTAGCCAATGCAATGCATAACGGAAGGAATCAATACGCCCCAATGCCAGGGATTCCAGAATTGCGAGAATTGTTGGCACATAG
>JACCDW011597309.1_pt1 | contig 11602 bp, 10 predicted proteins | sample 7449781 | NCBI WGS metagenome assembly JACCDW01 (sample SAMN15323449, study PRJNA562643) | freshwater metagenome | isolation source: river surface water | place: USA:Blue River Watershed | collected 2017-08-18
AAAGAAAATCTGGGAAGGCGTGTCCAAGGAAGCCTGGGGGGCCTGGCTCAAGCACCAGACCATGCTGGTGAATGAAAACCGGCTGAACCTGGCAGATGTACGGGCTCGCAAGTATCTTGCGGCGCAGATGGAGAAGCATTTCTTTGGTGAAGGCGCGGATGAGGCAGTGGGTTACGTTCCACCCGCACCGTAAACGCTGTCCCCGGAAAGACAACAGCCCGCTTCAGGCGGGCTGTTTTTTTATCTGCGCGGATCAGCGTCAGAAGCTCAATCTTTGCACGCCATCGGGCGTGCCAAGCAGGCACACTGCCGCCCCCTGCAGCGCGAACAAGCCAACGCTGACCACACCGGCCAGTTGATTGATCTGCGTCTCCAGCGCCTTGGGATCATGAATCTGTAATCCTGCTGCATCGAGTATGTAGCCGCCATTGTCCGTCACATAGGGCTGGCCGTCCTTCATGCGCAGCACCGGATTCGCACCAAGCTTCGTTAACGCGCGCCTCACGGAATTCGCCGCCATCGGGATTACCTCAACCGGCAGCGGGAATTTACCCATCACGTCCACCAGTTTCGATGCATCAGCGATACAGATGAATTTATCTGCGACTGCAGCAACGATTTTCTCGCGCGTCAGCGCGCCGCCACCGCCCTTGATCATCGCGCCGCTGTGATCGATCTCGTCGGCGCCGTCGATATAAACCGGCATGCGCTCAACCTCGTTCAGATCAAACACTGGAATGCCATGCGACTTCAGCCGGGCGGCGGTCGCTTCGGATGACGCGACCGCACCCTTGATGCGTTCCTTGATCTTGCCCAGTTCATCGATGAAGAAATTCGCGGTCGAACCGGTGCCGACGCCGATGATCTCGCCATCCACCACATAGTCAATTGCCGCGCGCGCAACGGCCTGTTTGAGTTCGTCCTGAGTCATGACTGCCGCCTGTGCAAATGAAGGCGACATTGTAGCGGATGCGTGCCGGCGAACTGCCGGCATCGCAGCGCGAAACGAATTTATACGGCGACCTGACTCGCTGACAGATACTGTGCCAGCGATGCCTTGTCATGCAGGTTCAGCTTACGGTATAAATGCGCGAGCTGATTGCGTACGGTGTGATGCGATACGCCGAGTTCACGCGCGATCTGCTTGTGGCTCATGCCGGCTGCGAAACGTCGTGCGACGACAAATTCTCGCGGTGTCAGCAATTCCATCACATCAATCGGCCGGATACGGCATAACTGCGCGCCGCCCTGCCTGACCACGGAAATCTCGACCTGCTTACCGCGATAGGTCTTGCCCTCGTTGAGCAGGGCAAGCGCCTCCTCCGGAATGTAGTCCGGCGCCGTATCCGGCCACTCGCGCTCAAGCAGGTCAAAAAAGCGCTGGTCCGCGATCTCGATCTGACCGTCATCCAACAACAACCCGGACGCCCCCGTATTGTCGCGCCGCGAACTGGCACTCCCGAGACGCTCCAGCGTTCGCGTGCGGTTGATCGCCAGTGCATGTGACAGATGAATCCACAGCCCGTGCAGGCAAGCAGCATCGGTTTCAGCGAAGCGCACATCATGCTGCCGGTAGAGCACGATCCAGCGCGCCGGCTTCACCTTCTTCGGGTCGTCGCCATGAAACATCAGGTGACACAGGCCGAGTTCCTCGGCCAGCGAGCGGCTGCCACCGACCTTAGCCGTGCGGGCCTTCTTGCCGTCGCGACTCTTGCGGTACAGCTCGCGTATGCCGCCGCGTGACGGTGATAACGGCGCATTGCGGATACCCCGTGCGACCGGATCATCCTGCGCCTGCTCACGCGACAGCAGCGACTCCGGAACGGTCACCGCCGGCGACAATGCACCGGATTCCAGCAGCATCATGCCCGACGAATTTGCCTGCTCGCCGGTGCCGAATATCGCGCCATCGAAACGTATCCACATCTGCATCAGCCCGATCGCGCGCTGCAGAAATTGATCCGGCGCTGCATATTCGGCCAACGCGTATAAATCCCTCACGGTGCTTGAGAACGCCTGCATGGTGTGTTCCTCTCTCGGATGGGCTGGAGCCGTGTTTTGTTCGAATATCGGTTGCCTGATTGAAAATTTATCTAAGTTTTATTTAATTGACAACATCAAGTTGGGCGATTTCCATCTGAATTTGTTGTTTATCGGCCAAATTAGGTTTGATTCCCCAAGGAAATTTATTGCTGCTTAATCAGGCACAATGGGTGGAACTGTCAAATACTGTGAAATGTCTGCGCCAGACCCCGACTAATTTCACAGGAGCCTTTCATGACCTCACTGACCCTGCGACGCACCCTGCTGGCCACCGCGCTGCTACCGGCGCTGCTGGCTACGGCCCACGCGCAGCAATCCGGCCTCGTCAATGTCGATATCAGTAATGTGGCCAACAACATCGCGCAGAACATCAACGTCGACGTGAGCCAGATACCCGTCACGGTGCAGGCACCGATCGGCATCGCGGCCAATGTCTGCGGCGTGAATGCCAACGTGCTGGCGCGCCAGGGCACGGGAGCCGCGCAGTGCACGGCGACCTCGACATCAACCGCGCTGAACCAGCTCGTACAAAGGCAGATCAAGCAAAATAAGAACCGGTAATTCTTCCAGGGCTTGATTGGAAACCGCCGGCATCGCCGGCGGAGCAGGTATCATTCGCAGCACCTTAACCACGTTCCCTTGAACACCGCCCGGCGATGCCGGTTCAAGCCCTTTTTGCATGCGCGAGCTGAACGACAGCCCTTTGTCCCGTATCCCCGAATTCGCCGCCCTTCAGCAGCATGCGCAGCAGGCGCGGCAATGGCAGCTGGCCGATCTGTTCCGACAGGACGCGCAGCGGGCGACCCGCTTCACCGTGGAAGCCGCCGGTCTGTTTTACGACTACTCGAAGCAAGCGCTACGCGATGACACACTCGCACTGCTGACCGCTTTCGCGCGCCAGCGCGGTGTCGAAACCTTGCGCGACGCGATGTTCAGTGGGGAACGCATCAACACCACCGAGCAGCGCGCTGTGCTGCATCCGGTACTGCGCCTGCCGCGCGACGCGCGCTTTGAGTGGGAGGGTGAGGAACTGGTCGGTGAAGTACAGCAGTCGCTGGATCGCATTCAGGCGTTCTCCGATCAAGTACGCAGCGGCTCGTGGAAAGGATTTAGCGGCAAGACCATAACGGATGTCGTCAATATCGGTATCGGCGGCTCGGACCTCGGCCCGGCCATGGCTTGCGCCGCGCTGCGTCCGTATGTACAGCGTGGACTGCACGTCCATTTTTTGTCGAATGTCGATGGCCACGCAGCGTCCGCGCTGTTCGATCGGCTGGATCCGGAAACGACACTGTTCATCGTGTCGTCCAAATCTTTTACCACGCAGGAAACCATGCTCAACGCGCAGACGGCGCGCACCTGGTTCCTCGGCGCCGGCAAGGAACATGACCTGTCGCGCCATTTCGTCGCCGTGTCGACCAATGCGAAGGCGGTGGCTGACTTCGGCATCGCCGCAGAAAACATGTTCACTTTCCGCGACTGGGTCGGCGGACGCACATCGGTCTGGTCCGCCATCGGGCTGTCGCTGGTGATCGCCGTTGGCATGGAAGCGTTCCGCCGCTTTCTGGCCGGCGCGCACGCGATGGATCTGCATTTCCGACAGGCGCCGCTGGAAAACAATATGCCAGCCCTCCTTGCGCTGACGGCGTTCTGGCAGCGTCAGTTCTTCGGCACCAGCTCACAGCTGGTTGCGCCCTACCATCAGGACCTGGCGCTGTTCCCCGCCTATTTGCAGCAACTGGAAATGGAAAGTAATGGCAAACACGTGACGCGTGAGGGGCAGCCGGTCGCAATGCCCACGTCGCCGGTGATCTGGGGCGGCCCCGGCACCAACGGACAGCATGCCTATTTCCAGATGCTGCATCAGGGTACCGACACCGTGCCGGTCGATTTCATCGCGGTATTGAAACCGGCGCATGCGTTCCTGCAGCAGCATCAGGCGCTGCTGGCGAACTGCTTTGCGCAGGCTGAGGCACTGATGAATGGCAACCCTGATCCGCAGCAGGCACCGCACCGCCACTGTGGCGGTAATCATCCGAGCAACATGCTGCTGATGGAAGAGCTGACGCCCTTCACGCTGGGCGCTCTGATTGCGCTCTATGAGCACAAGACCTTCGTGCTGGGCGCACTATGGGATATCAACAGCTTCGACCAGTGGGGTGTCGAGCACGGCAAGACACTGGCCACCCGCATCCTGTACGAGCTGCAAGGATCGACGACCGGTAGTCTCCATGACAGCTCGACCGCCGCGCTGATCACGCGAGCAAAGAATGTACTGAACTGATCTGCAAGCGCAGACTCGGTACAATAGCAGGCTTCATCCTCCACTTATTCCGTTGTCCATCATGAACCAGCTCGAGCAGTTGAAGCAATTCACGACCGTTGTCGCCGACACCGGCGATTTCCAGACGATGGAAGTATTCAGGCCACATGACGCGACAACTAATCCGTCGCTGATCCTGAAGGCAGTACAAAAACCGGAATACCGCCCGCTCCTTGAAGAAATCGTGCGTGCGCATCAGGGCAAGCCCGTCAGCGATATCATCGATGAGCTGCTGGTCGCTTTCGGACTGAAAATTCTCGCAATCATTCCGGGCCGCGTTTCCACCGAGACGGATGCACGGCTGTCATTCGACACCGGGAGCACGATCACCAAGGCGCGGCATCTGATCGCGCTGTATGAAGCCGCCGGCATGAAACGCGAGCGTGTACTGATCAAGATTGCATCGACCTGGGAAGGCATACGCGCGGCCGAAGTGCTGGAGAAGGAAGGCATACGCTGCAATATGACGCTGCTGTTTTCGCTGCCGCAGGCCATCGCCTGTGCGGAAGCCGGTGCTCAGCTGATCTCCCCTTTCGTTGGCCGCATTTATGACTGGTACAAGAAGGCCAACGCTACCGACTACACCGGCGCGAATGATCCGGGCGTACAGTCAGTGCAGCGTATCTATACCTACTACAAAAAATTCGGCTACCAGACCGAAGTGATGGGCGCGAGCTTCCGCAATACCTCGCAGATTCTCGAACTGGCCGGCTGTGACCTGCTCACTATCAGCCCTGAACTGCTGCAGAAACTGGCCGACACCGAGGCGCCGGTGCAGCGCAAACTGTCACCTGAGCAGGCGTCCCATACCCAACTGCAGAAGATCAGCCTGGACGAGAACGCATTCAGGCTCGCACTCAACGACGATGCAATGGCGACCGAGAAGCTGGCCGAAGGTATACGGCTATTTTGCGCGGATGCAGTGAAGCTGGAAAAGCTCGTGCTTGAAGTAAAGATTTAACGATCAACCAGGCTGGTTGAAATCATTCTTGATCTTCTCCAGATCAAGTAAAGCATCCAGCTGATCGAAAAATGCCAGCTGCTTCATTTCCTGAAGGCGCTGTTTGTCAGATTTCCCTTCTGTCCAGAGCGTGGCCAGTGTGATGGTCTTCGCCTTGTCGCTGTCATCGGGCAGCTGTCCTTTCCTGAGCCGTAAAAAATACTGCCGTGATGCAGTAATCATTGATTTGATCTCGTAACCCTCGTAGGTACCTTTCACCGACTGAAGCGCAAGCGTGGTCACACCGTCAGGGAATGCCGGAAGGGAGATCGAGCTAAGCTCAGCTGCATGCTGATTCACCACTGCGCGTATCAGCTGTGCCTGCATCGCGGCCTTGTCGGTGGCGATATGCGTGATCAAATCATAAGCTTGCTCCAGCCTTCGCGATATCTCGGCTGATTTGGCTTGTTCGGGATTGGCAGAATTTTTTCTGATGAATTCGCTGGCATAGTGCGTGGCACTATCCAAATCGATCGCCTTACCACCGGGAAGAATTTTTGTCTGTCGCCACTCCAGCCAGGCAGTAAAGTCGTCCAAATTCTGCGCTGAGTAGGTGGGTACAGTATGCTGCTCAGTGAGGTCGAGCAGTTTCTGATGAGGTAGTGGCTTTTTCAAGAGTTCTGACGCGACCTGAATCTGTAGCGCCTTCTCGCTACTCAGCGCGTAGTCTGCAAAACGATCCCCCAACGCGTTAAAGCGCGCCACCTCAGCGTCATAGAGTTTCTGAGCATGCTTTACGGCAGCGTCCTCGAATTGCTGCCGCCCCACCCCGCTAAATACCTTGCCCTCCTTCTGCGCCTGCCTGAATTCGCTTACAAAGAGCGTAAACGCTGTTTCATCATCGGGACCAGCCAGTACCTCTGTGCGATTTTCGATGTCATGCACTGCGCCGTCTTTCTGCGGGAGGGAGTTAGCTGACGCATCCCCGGTTCCGTCGGTTGTATGGATCTCGACCTGAGAATCGATCCAAGCAGGCGCTGCTACCCGATGCACTGATCGTGAATCAGTGCCTGATAGCGGAGTAGGGTCAGGCACATCGGAAGCAGCCTGCTGCTGCAGCCGAGTACTTGTATCCCGATTGTCTGCCACTGAACCATCGTGAATATTGCGCAAGGCCTCGATGGCCTGATGCTCGGAAGCGAAAGCCTGACGAACTGCTGACCATGCCGAGGCGATGCTATCTCCCAAGCCTGCGAAAAACTCTCTGATACGATTCCAGACCTGCCGCAAAGGCGAAGTCTTGCTGTAGACGGCATCTTCGGGAAATTCATCAGAGCGCTCATCGAAATAATGGCTGTACTCATCATCGGGAATCTTCGGGTCATGACCTCCCTTGACTAATCCACGAGCAATCTCTTGATTACCCATTATCTCCCCCTACGAAACGGTGATCGCTGCTCGCCAAGTGGCCAGTTCAAGTTAAGTTCTTGGTACCGGGTATCGGTTCCGCGAGCGCCGGGCGGCTGAAAGCTTTCCGGTGTACTAGCCGCCGAGCGAACGAAGACTGATTATGTCGACAGGAGGTACGGCTGGAGACCGTCTTGTAGACCGTCGATTCTTATGAACCCGGATTCAGAGAACGCCGCTGGTCCGCAGAAATGCGATATCGGCGCTCGTATACCCGAGTTCGGCCAGCACCTCATCCGTGTGCTCACCCAACTCCGGGCCCATCCATCGCGTGCTGCCGGGCGTTTCCGACAGCTTGGGTGTGACTGCCGGCAGCTTGACCGGCGAGCCATCCTTGAACAGGTGCTGCTCGAACATCTGGCGCGCGAGGAACTGCGGGTCCTGCATCATGTCGCGCACTGAGTAGATTTTCGATACCGGCACATCGGCGGCCTTCAGGATTTCCAGCGCCGCATCGATGTCGCGACCGCTACACCAGCTCTGGATCGCGTCATCAATGGCCTGCGTCTGCGGAACGCGACCGGCGTTATTTGCCAGTTGTGGGTCGTTGGCCATATCGTCACGGCCGATCGCAATCATCAGACGCTTGAAGATCGCATCGCCATTGCCGGCAATCACGATATTCTCGCCGTCCGCCGTGGTGTAGGTATTCGATGGCACGATACCGGGGAGTGCGCCACCGGTACGTTCACGCACGACGCCGGCATAGTCGAACTCAGGCACCAGCGACTCCATCATGTTGAACACCGCCTCATATAAAGCGACATCCACCATCTGTCCCTGACCGGCCACGCACTCGCTGCCGGTCTTGCCATTCCAGCGTCCACCGGTCACATCGCGATGACGCAGTGCCATCAGCGCGCCGATTGCGCCGTGCAGTGACGCGATGGAATCGCCGATGGAAATACCAATGCGTACCGGCGGCCGGTCCGCATGACCGGACACATAACGCAAACCACCCATCGATTCACCAATAGCGCCAAAGCCCGGCGCATCGCGCATCGGGCCAGTCTGGCCGTAGCCGGAGAGGCGCACCATGATCAGTGCCGGATTGATTGCCTTCAGCTGCTCATAGCCGAGATTCCATTTTTCGAGCACGCCGGGACGATAGTTCTCGATCACGATATCGGCATCGAGCGCGAGCTTGCGCGCGATCTCCTGCCCGCGCTCGTCCTTCATGTTCAGTGTGATGCTTTTCTTGTTGCGGCTTTGTACCGACCACCACAATGAATTGCCATCTTTGAGAACGCGCCATTGCCGGATCGGATCACCACCCTCGGGGGATTCAATCTTGATGACGTCCGCGCCGAACTCAGCCAGCAACCGTGCGCAGAAGGGACCGGCAATCAGGGTCCCAAGCTCAAGAACCTTGATGCCGGACAGCGGGCCCGCGGAAGTTTTTTCTTGTTGCATGGCAGCCTGGCGAAAATAGCTCAGGTGGTGCGGCGGTCCAGCATCGCGCGCGCAATGGTGCCGGCATCGACGTATTCCAGCTCGCCACCAACCGGCACACCGCGCGCCAGTCGCGAGACTTGCAAGCCGCGTGATTTCAGCGTCTCGCTGATGTAATGCGCGGTGGCTTCGCCTTCATTCGTGAAATTCGTTGCCAGCACCACCTCGGTGACGACGCCATCGGTGGCGCGCGCAATCAGCTTCTCCAGATGTAAGTCTTTCGGACCAATGCCATCCAGCGGTGACAGACGGCCCATCAGCACGAAGTACAAGCCTTTATAGGTCATGGTCTGCTCGATCATCAACTGATCGGCCGGAGTCTCGACCACGCACAGCAAGCTCGCATCGCGGCTGTCGTTCAGACAGGTCTCGCAGACATCATTCTCGGTAAACGTATTGCAGCGCGCGCAGTGCTGGATGCGCTCGACCGCCTGCGACATCGCGCGCGCGATCAGCGCGGCGCCTTCCCGGTCGTGCTGCATCAGGTGATACGCCATACGCTGCGCAGACTTCGGACCAACGCCGGGCAGTCGCCGCAATGCCTCAGTCAGGAAGTCGAGGCTGGAGGGTGTTTTCACGCGCGGATCAGAACGGCAGCTTGAAACCCGGCGGCAGCGGCAGGCCGGCGGTCAGGCTACCCATTTTTTCCTGCGAGGTGGCCTCAGCCTTGCGCACTGCATCGTTGAATGCAGCGGCCACCAGATCTTCCAGCATGTCCTTGTCGTCACCGAGCAGCGACGGATCAATGGTCACGCGCTTGACATCGTTCTTGCAGGTCATCACCACCTTCACCATGCCGGCGCCGGCCTGACCTTCGACCTCGATACCGGCCAGCTGATCCTGCATCTTCTTCATGTTGTCCTGCATTGCCTGTGCCTGCTTCATCAGGCCGGCCAGTTGGCCTTTCATCATGTCGTGCTCCTTGGTCGAATGTTCTGAGAAATCGTTTGCATCATCGCTGTTTCAAACTGGTCGCACCGAACCCGGAACGATGGTCGCGCCGAATTCGCGCATCAGGGTCTGCACAAAAGGATCAGCCTGCAGCGTCTGTTCAGCTTCGCGTTGACGTTCGGCCTGCTCGGCGACATCGGCCGCGTGCGCGGTAACGCTGGTTGCGCCTATCTCGGACTCCAGCCGCACTGTCTTGCCGAGATGCTCGCCGAGCGCGGCGGCCAGCTTATCGGCACTGCCGGCGGAAAGCAGGGTATCCACCGGCACGCGGATGCGCATCACGACCAGGCTTTCCTGATCATCGTAGGACAGCAATTCGCTTTGCATCGCCAGCTGCTGCGCAACACCGCGCAAGGCCAGTTGTTTGACCTGAACCGGCCAGTCGAATTTCGCTGCAGAAGACTCGGGCGCAGCGGCCTTTACGGATGATTCAGTTTTTTTTTGAGCCGTGTCCAGGTCGTCGACCGGGTCGGACGGGAACAGGGCATCGACCGGCGGCGGGCTTGCAACTTTTTTGCTGCGGGCAGCCGCGAGCGCTGCCATGGCCGGGCCGGCCGGTTTCGCGCTGGCTGCCGGTTGGGCTACTGGAGGAGCTGCTGCAGGCGACGTTGCCGCTGCCGATGCTTGCGATATCGCAGGTGATGGTGATGGTGATGGTGCCGCTGCGTTCGTCGTTGCCGACGCGGCCATACTCGCAGGTACTGCGCCAGCGGATGCAGCTCGAGATGCTGCTGGCGGACGCGGTGCAGCCGGTGCCGACAGGCTAGCGCCGCCGGCGCTGACCGGCGCGAACGCCAGCATGCGCAGCAGCGTCATTGTGAAGCCAGCGTACTCGTCCGGCGCGAGGCCGAGTTCGTTACGACCATGCACGACGATCTGGTAGTACAGCTGCACATCTTCCGGCGAGAAGCTTTGTGCGAGACGCAGAATGTCTTCGCGCTCGGGCAGATCCTCGGGAACTGCCGAAGGTACAGTCTGCGCAATCGCCATGCGGTTGAGCAAGGTACCGAGGTCTTGCAGCGCGGCGCTCCACGATAGGCTACGGGCAGCCATCTCATCCGCTACCGCCAGCAGCGACGCGCCATCCTGCGCAGTAAGCGCGTCGAGCAGGCGTACCAGATAGGTATGATCCAGTGCGCCGAGCATGCCCTGCACCGCATCCAGCGTGACCTTGCCGGCGGCATACGCAATCGCCTGATCGGTGAGTGACAGCGCATCGCGCATCGAGCCCTGCGCACCCTGCGCCAGCAGACGCAACGCGGGCGGATCGAAAGGTATGCCTTCCTGTCCGAGAATATGGTCGAGATGACCGACGATGTGGCCGGGCGGCATCTGCTTCAGATTGAATTGCAGACAGCGCGACAGCACGGTGACCGGAATCTTCTGCGGGTCCGTGGTAGCAAGAATGAACTTGATGTGCTCGGGCGGCTCTTCCAGCGTTTTCAACATCGCATTGAATGCGTGACTGGTCAGCATGTGCACTTCGTCGATCATGTAGACCTTGAAACGCGCGTTCGACGGCGCATACACCGCCTGCTCAAGGAGTTGCGCCATTTCGTCAACGCCACGATTCGACGCCGCATCCATCTCGATATAGTCAACGAAGCGGCCGGCATCGATCGCTACGCAGGCTTCACAGACGCCACAGGGATGCGCGGTGATGTCACCGCTGCCATCGGCGCCCTGACAGTTCAGCGATTTCGCGAGGATGCGCGACAGCGTGGTCTTGCCGACGCCACGGGTACCGGTGAACAGATACGCATGATGCAGACGCTTTTGCTCCAGCGCGTGCGTGAGCGCGCGCACCACATGCTCCTGACCGACCAGGCTGTCGAAATTCTTCGGGCGGTACTTGCGGGCGAGGACCTGATAGGACATGTCCGGGGGGCTGAATAAGCAAAGAGGGAATTTTACCTGACCGGGAGGGTCTCTCACCGATCTGGCATTCTGCGGCAAATGCATGGCGACCATTGCCCGCCAAGGCTATGCCGGGAAAGGACCACCGGTTACGCGGTGCCCTGAAGCACCGATAGATTCAATCGGTTTGGGTCCGGGCAAAGTGATGTGCATCGGCATGGTGCGCGCACTGCAATGCGCTTCGCGGTCGCGTCGTCGGCGCATGACCGACGGGTACTTCTGAGCGCATCATCGGACGCGCGTAGCCGGTATAAAAGAAAGAGGCGAGAAGGAAGAGGCGAGCCTTGTCTGCGGCACTTGCGGGAAATGGCTGTGGCTGCTTCGTTCCCGACCTGACCAGGTTGACCATGCCACAATGCGCAGGGGCCCGCCGATGCGAATTTTAACAGTAATAGCGCGCGCTCAGCGGAGATGATGCGGGGTTTTGCTTTGCTGTGGTGAGTAGCGCGCAGCGAAAACGAAGCTTCGCTAAACCCACCAGTTCAAACCCGCCAAGTAGCCCTTAAAAC
>JACCDW010514467.1_pt1 | contig 11601 bp, 7 predicted proteins | sample 7449781 | NCBI WGS metagenome assembly JACCDW01 (sample SAMN15323449, study PRJNA562643) | freshwater metagenome | isolation source: river surface water | place: USA:Blue River Watershed | collected 2017-08-18
AAATTCACTTTATTGTTATGATGGATATCGTTGGAATAATAATTCAAATGAATTTAGTCGATATATAAGTGAAGATTTATATAATCATATTTATGAAAGAATTTCTAAAATGAAAAAATATGAAGATAAAATGGATAAAGTTATTAGACATTTAAAATACTTAAAAAGTCATGCATTCAAACAATATGTTATGGAAGAAAGTAAAATATATTTTACAAATGATAATTTACAATTTAATAATAATCCATTTTTATTAGGTTTTGAAAATGGAGTTTTGGATTTAAAAACAAGAGAATTTAGAGATTATCGTTATGATGACTATATGACTATGTCATGTGGATATAATTATCATGTTGAAACTGATATTGAGAAAATCAATTTTATGAATCAATTAATTACAAGTATTATGAGTGACCTCCACGAAAGAAAATTATATTTAGATATCTTTGCATCTGCATTAGATGGACAAGTTATGGAAAAAATTATTATTTTTAATGGAGGAGGTCGTAATGGAAAAGGAATGATTGATGAATTTGTTGTTTTTCTTTTAGGAGATTATGCTTATGGAAATGCTCCCAATACTTTAATTACAAAACCTTTACCTACTGGTCCATGTCCTGAGGTTTTTAAAATGAATAGGAAAAGACTTATTATATTTAAAGAAACTCCTGAAAGTATTCCTATTGAAAATTCTGTTATACGTGAGATTACTGGCGGTGGAGGTATATCAGGACGTAATTGTAATAGTAATGATAGTGAAGTTATTATGCATAATACAACTATTATAGAATGTAATAAAAAACCTAAGTATAAAGAGGAACCATTAAAGGCTGATATTGACAGAACAATTGATTTAAGATTTAAAAATACATTTACTGACATAGAAGAAGAAGTTAATGGTATTGATACATTTTTAGTAAATAAATATTTTAAGACACATGCATTTAAAGAAGAATATAAATATGCATTCTTACATATTTTATTGGATGCTTATCAAGAACTTATGTCAAATAAATATTTATTGAAAATACCTGATTCTATAAAACAAAATAATCAAGAATATTTAGAACAATCTATCAAAATAATGGAATTTTTTAATGATAATTATGAAAGAACTGAAAATGAAAAAGATTTTATAAAAATTGAAGATATTAAAGATGCTTTTTTAAGCTCTGATTTTTATATAAATTTAACTAAACTTGAAAAAAGAAAGTATTCTAAAAAATATTTTATTGAATTTTTTGAAAAATATCCACCACTTCGTAAAAATTATAGAGAACGATTAAACAATATTCCTGAACGTCCATGGAATGTATTAATTAAAATAAAAAAAAAGAATATAATATATAATTTTTTACTAAAAATGCCTAAATTGCCTAAATTATGCCCCGCTTTTGAATCTTTTTTCTATAGACAAAAAATATATATTTTTTTCTATTTATTTTTTATATTTTTTATATTTTTATATATTTTTTTTATGAGTAGAAAAAAACTAAAAAACATGGGCATAATTTAGGCATTTTAGGCATTTTTTCAAACTATAAATTTTTCACTCATATAATGCAAAACATATCCAAAATATACATCATGTGCGTAAGGTGAAATATAATCTTTCACAAATTGATGTGCATTCATGAAGATATTATGAATTCTTTCAGGGTCTTTTTCAAAGATTCGATTTAATAAATCGATTTTAAAATGTAAATCTTCACCATCTTCGAATTCTACATAATGTTTCCCTTTCTCCATCAATGACGAATACCAACTCACATTCTTTGAACTCTTTTTTAATAACAAACTATTACTTTGTAATATCCATATAGGACGATTCCAACATGATGTATTTCCATCGATACTGATACAATACCTATAATTTCTCTGTTCTTGTATTGACATCTCTTCTTTTTTATAAAATGGAAATGTTGGAAAAGAAGCCACAATATCCTCCTCTTTCATTTGACATACATGATAAAAATATATCTCAAAATTACAAGGAGATTGCTTTTTACGCAATGAATCCCAATATTTACACATTTGTAATCGTTCATTCTGTTCAAACGTTTCTTTTCCAGCAGTAGAATCTATAAATATGGCTTTTGGTTTTTTATGTAGAAATGGAATAAAGTCAGGTATATCTAATTCATTTTGAAATCCTTGTAAGCAATATAAATCAGGAATAAGTGTTTTTTCTGTATCTTTTTGTTTAGAAAATACAATTTCATTTACACTCTTTTCATAATCTGATTTATCATTTAATTGAAAAATAAAATTACCTTGTATCTTCCATCCCATACCTTCATAATTTAAAATTCGTTCAATGGATTCTTTTAAAATTTCAATACTTTTTAAGAATGATTCTTCTGTGACATAGGATTTTATTTCATAAATACGATGATTTCGAATTTTAAACAATACTTGACATGTTGGAAGAGCCATATATTGAAAATTAGGATTATAATATTTTGATTCTTCTTTTGCAATTCGTTTGATATTTTCCAAAACTTCTTTGGATAAAACTTTCATTTTACGAACTGAAAATTCTTTCGATACTATCTGTTCTTCTTTCTCATTCTTCTCCCTTTCTCTTCTCTCCCTCTCTCTCCTTTCCATCTCCTCTCTCACAATCCTTTCTTTTTCCTGTCTCTCTTTTTCCATCTGTTCATATTGGATTCTTTTATAATCGATTTCTTGAGATAAAGGTGTCATTTGAATCACTTCTTTTCGTTTTATTTTAGATTGTTGTAAAAAAACATGTACAGATTTTATTTGTTTTTTTTGCATTTTTTCTCGTATCATTCTCTCATTCATCTTTCTATTTACTATCTTTTTCAAAAATAATATTTATATAACGTACATTCATTTTTATAAATACGTAAAATGAAATAAAAAATGATTCTTTTTATGATGATATAAAGAATCAACTTTAGTAAAGATTAAATTCAATATGCAGATTCAACAAACTGAGTATTTTCAAGAAATAAAGAAAGACCATCCGTTATTATCCGTTTTTTTACAGATTTATTTAGATTATCATATTGATATTTCTACTTTACAATCTATTTTTGATAGATTGTTAAATAGAATGACTGTACCAACAAAGAAAAATAAGAATATAGGACTTCATGATAAACAGGATTTTAAAGAATTGCGAGAAGAGAATGAACATACAGAATCTTTATTTATCTATGGAAATTGGAATCTTGCTTTTCGCAATCACCAAATGCCGAGAAATATCAAAAATATCATTTTTGAAAATAATTATAATTATTATAATTATCAAACTCTTGGATTTACAAATGCTCTACAAGATAGTGATTTTCCTTCAAAAATACAAATTTTACGATTTCAAGGTATTCATTATTTTAATTATACATTGTATGAAGGTATCTTTCCAAATACTTTACGAATATTGGAATTACCATCAGGATTTAATCAACCTCTTTTAAAGGATGTATTACCTGAAGGTTTAGAAGAATTAAAATTTGGAAAGGATTGGAATCAAATTATCTCTCGAGATATATTACCTTCTACACTAAAAAAATTGTGGATTGGAAGAAATTTTACAAAGAGATTTGTTCCCCATATGTTTCCTGAAAATTTGGAATATTTAAATTGTGAAAATCGATTCATTGATACCTTTGAATTAAATGTATTTCCATCTTCTCTTCAAGAACTTGTTTTTCATGAAAAGATAGAAAGACCTTTTGAACAGAATGTATTACCCATGCATTTACAGAAATTATCTTTCATCCACGGATATACACCTATCATTCAAGAACATACATTTCCATCATCGATTACACATTTATATTTGGGTGAAATTCCTTGGTTTGAAGAAAATGTTAGACTTCATGATGGAATTACCCATTTAAGATTACAAACACATATGAGAACATGGAATGGTTGGAAAAAAGAATATATTCCATCTTCTGTTATATATTTGCATATTAAAACTGAAGATGTAATATTGCAAAATATGATACCAGATACAGTGACACATCTTAGATTGGAAGTACATGATACATTTACACATATAAGAACAGATATAAATCATTCATTGAGTGGAATTTTACCGAATCAATTAAAAGTGTTATGGATTGGAAAAACGGATATACAAAGTATAGAGAAAGGAGAACTACCAAATACATTGGAAGAATTATATTTTGAAAAATATTTTCATCCATCATTTACATTTGAAGTATTTCCTACAAGTCTTCGAAAGATAGCTTTTACAAACTTATCTCGAATAAATTTGAGAGATATAGATATTCCATCACATATACAATTGATTGTACAACCTCAACAATGTATGAAAAAGATATATTTTCAAAAGAAGTGGTATGAAAGAACGATTTATGAATATGATTTAATAATGAAACATATTCATGGTTTTTTAAAAGAATTTCAAGGTTCAAAATCTTATATACATGAGATTTTACAAAAAACAAAGAATCCTGAACGGTTAAATCAATTGATTGATAAATATCAAGATAAATATTCGATTGATGATATGTTATCTTTCATGGGATATTAATTTTTTATTTTATAATTTTTATAATTTTTATAATTTTCTATTTTCTATTTTTTTTTACAATTTAATACTATGAAATGATTGTTGTAAAACAAACATATCATATGTATTCTCATCTTGCATTTTTTTATATTCTCTTCCTAATAAAACAAGTTTTGAAATAATATCCATATAATACTCATATGTTTCTATATAATACAAAAACAAATAAGAATTATGATATAAAATAACATCTTCAAATGGACTATCATCAGTAAGTACAATTTTTTCATATACATGCTTACAATTATCATAAGTGCTTAATCGCCGTTCTTCAAAATAGAGATAGAATAAATAGGAGAAATCCATGATATTATCCATATTAAGATAATGGGGGATATCTTTTTGTTGTAAATAAAATTCATCATCCCAAACAAGTTTTTCACAACAAATGTTGTATAAAGATTCATAAATTGTTTTGTGGAGAACTTCCATTTTCTTTTTTTATATTACTTCTTTCTTTTTTATAATTGAATATACTTTTTTATTCACTTTTTTTAAAAATCTTTACGTCTTTAATAAATATCAATATAACCTAACACTTTACGAGCAACAAGGTCATCATATTCATGTTGAGGTAATGTAGATTCATGAAAAGCGAACATAAAAGGTTCTTCTTTCTTGATTGGAACACCAATAATCCATAGAATTTCTTCTTTAGGAGTTTCCACAACAACAGGTTGTACCACTTGAGGCGAATCAAAGAATTTTGATTCAATAACCTTGGGTGATTCAACAACTTTTGTTGATTCAACCTTTTGATTGCGTTTCCACACATTCGCTGTTTCACATTCGTGTTTTTTCAACTTCTTTTTTTCTTCCCAAACATTCTTTTTAGACTGTCTCGGGGACATATCCTCAATTTTTACTTGAGCAGTTAAAGGAGTAGTCTTTACAACAACAGGTGTATGAACATCCTTTACTTCAGGAGTAGGACTCTTCACAACAACAGGTGTATGAACATCCTTTACTTCAGGAGTAGGACTCTTCACAACAACAGGTGCAGGAACAGCCTTCACTTTAGGAGGACTCTTCACAACAACAGGTGCAGGAACAGCCTTCACTTTAGGAGGACTCTTCACAACAACAGGTGTTGGAGGAGACTCGATAATAGGTGGTGTTTCAACAACAATGGGAGTGAGATGTTTGGGAGAATTGGAAGGAGATGCTTTTTTGGCTTTCTTCTTTTCTAATTCTTTTTGTTTCTTCAACAAAACCCTTTCTTTCTCACGTGCTTCTTCAAGAAGTAATTCATTTTGAATTTTCTCGATTCTCATGCGTTCAATAAATTCATTTTCACGACGCAAAAATTCAGTATCTGTCATTTTTTCCAAAATAACTTCTACTAAATCTTGATATCCATTCTTTCTACAAATATCAAGTACTTTTTTATCATGCATATTTTTAAAATCAAAAGGCATCATAGATGCTAACTTTTCAGTTAAATCCTTCCAATCATTTAATGCACAATAATAAAGAGCACTTTCATCATGTTTATTCACATAAGTGGGAAATCCAAGATTTCGTTCAAGCATATAAGAAGCTATCACATAACTTTTCTTTTGACAAGCAAGAATGAAAGCCGTTTCATCATATTTATCAATGATATTAGGATTTCCTCTTGTTGTCTCTAAAATTTCATAAGCTACTGAAAAACAATCATTATCAATTGCAACAGATAATGCACTGCAATTATCTTTTTTATCAAGAATATCCAATGGGACATTACCTGATTGAACAAGACGCAATGCTAATTTTTCCATACCTTTCGAACAAGCTATCATTAAAGGAGTTTCTTGGAAACTATTAAAAAGATGTTCAGCTGCTCTTCCAGTATCTAAAAATTTCAAACATATATCTTCATTCAAAAAACAAATACAATTCATAAATGCAGTTTGTTGATGGTCATCAGGAAGTTCCAATTGAACAGAATCTTGATGATGTTGTAATATTTCTAAAACAATATTTTCCATTTTACCCATACAAGCAACATTTAACATGGTTGTATTTTCAATACCAACATGTCCAACATTTGCATGTCCTGAACGAATCAGTTTCAATGCAAAATTTTCCATCTTAGACATTAAACAATGATAGAGAGCAGTCCATTTCTTTTTATTTACATATTCTGGAAAACATTTCGCAATACCGCAATCAAATAATTTCAAAGCAACATCTTCCATGTGATTCATACATGCATACATCAAAGCACTGTTCCCATCTGTATCAATTAAAGATAAATCTTCAAATCCATTTTCTAAAATATATAACGCCATATCTGCATTTGATTGCGAAAGTGCTGTTAATAATATATTCTTTCCAGATGAATTTGCATGATATTTCATAGTACGAGTGACTTGTAAAATCCATTTCGCAATTTCATATTTCTGTTTTTCAATACAACAAATGAGAAAAGTATTCCTCTCATTTGTAATTTGTGACAAAAGATATTCAAAAATAATAATATGGTTTTCATATAATACTTTCAACATATCAAGTATCATCTCCTCACGAAGATTCGTATTTAACAGTTGAATAATTCCATTACTACCATTTTTATCCAATTTCCATAAATTAATAATATCCAATCTCTTGAGTTCATTCCTCAATTCTTGAGGCATCCTCAATAAATCAGATAAATAATTCCTTCGTGTCTCCGTTGAGACCTTAAATTCAATTGTTCCAATTAAATGAGACATTGTGAATTTTTTGATGTATTACATCATCTATTCTCTCCCATCCTTATCCCCTTTTTTTCACTTTTTTCTCTCTTTACGTCTCATCTTTTTATTTTTACGTTCCCTCTTCCACAAGTATCGTTTCACACAATTTTGCACATACCAAATATGGATTCATATTCGATGAAGGTCTTCTATCCTCAAAATAACCTTTTTGCCTACGTTCTACATCATATCCTATTCTCACTGATGTATTTCGACTTCCTATATCCCAACTAAATTCATGCATACTCGATGTCTCATGTTTCCCTGTTAATCTCAATTCATTTCCTGTACCATATACTTTCATATGGTCTTCATGTTTTAATCTTAATCTCTTCATAGCATCCATAATATACTGCATTCCTGTTCTTCCATTCATTCCATCTCTCATCGCTTTCGTTGAAAAATTTGTATGACATCCACTTCCATTCCAATCTCCCCATGTAATTGGTTTTGGTTCAAATGTGACATCTAATCCCTCTCCTTCTGCAATCTTCTTCAAAATATATCTTGCTATCCACATTTGATGACATACTTCAATACCACATACAGGTCCAATTTGAAATTCCCATTGTGCATAAGCCACTTCTGCATTGATTCCTGATATCTGGATTCCCGTCTCCAAACATACAAACATATGTTTTTCTGCTATATTTCTTGTCATAATATTATTTCCACCCACTCCACAATAATAATCTCCTTGTGGTCTATCAGGCTCACTTTGATTTATGATACCATCTTGTATCTTTGCAAAACCTATAGGAAATCCTGATAAAGGTTCCACAAAAAAATATTCCTGTTCTAATCCAAACCAAGGTTCCGCTTCTATTACCTTTTGATTTGCAAATATTCTCTCTGCATATTCATAAAAACTACTATCATTTCCATTGATAGATTCTGTTTTACACATAAAATAATAAAATTTATAATGAATATGTTGTCCCAGTGGAACAAATTTCATATAATTCTCCTGTAATAATAAATTTGGATAGACTTGTACTGGAATTAAAAGTACTTCACTACATTCCGTTTTTGCCTGATAGGTAGAAGAACCATCATAATTCCAAATAAAATCATCAAATTGACGAATGTTTAAATCATCTGTTCCATCTATTACACGGATTTTTGAACGCAATTGATTGATTCCATCTATCCATACATACTCACAAACATATTTGATTTTGTTATCCATTTTACTCCCTTTCTTTATTGTTATTTTTTTAAGTTCAATCGAATTAACAATATTTTGATAAAATCAATTGATTTTTTTCTTTAAATTGGTCATCTGTGATGAAGTTTTTCATAAAATATTTGTGGAAAATCAAATAATCAATCATTTTTTCCAATTCGGGAAGTGTTGATGTGATTTCAATTTGTTGGTCACTCAAAATATTGTATAAATAGAAATGATATTCATCTCCTTGTATCTCTTTTTTTATCTTTTCTATCTCTTTTTCCAATTTTTCCACTTTTCTTTGTAAAGTTGCATTTAATACAATATCTTCTACTTCTATCTTCTTACTCTCTTTCCCTTTCTTCACTTCCAACCTTCCATTCTTATATTGTTTTTCAATTTTCCATTCTTTATATTCAATTTCATTTTGAACAAAATCAATCATATCATTCATTTGGGGAGGAGATTCGAGAGTAGAGGCTAAAATAGATTCATGAAGAATTAATTTTTCTTCTAAATCTTCTTGCATATCATCTTCCAAAGAGAAATCATCTTCAAACGAGAAGACAAGAGGTTTCTTTTGTTTATTTTTTAAAAAGAGATACATATAAACAGCTAATTGGATGTGATGTTCATTTTCTAATTGTTGAGTGCATTTAAATTCCCAAATATTTTGATTGTCGATACAATCAATGTGACCTACTAATTTGCGATTTTTCAATTCGGGAACATCTTCTAAAACATATTCAACTTCTGTTTTGAGTTGATTGGAAATCTTATCTTCTAAACGTTCCATACATGAAGAGAGATGTTCAGGAGTGAGCCAATCATATTTTTTAATTTGATTTAATTTGTAGATAAAGCCTGTTTTTAAAGAATTCCATAAATTGGAGATATATAATAAATCACTGGAAGTTAATTGTTGAAAATTGATTTTGTTTAATTTGATTTGTTCTTCTTGTTCTAAAGATAAAATAGGTGTTGTGACATCAAATAAAGAGACTTGAGGTGTAGAAGAATCCATTTCTTTTTCCATTTCTTGAAGTTCTTCTTTGCAACGATGATATATGGACATTTTTCCTGTTTTTGCAAATTCATAAAAATTAGGGATAGCAATTCCTGTAATTTCAGCTACAGATTCAAATAACTTCTTTTGTTTCGTCTTAATAGGAACATCAATAAAATTGGATGCAGGTTTGATTTCAGTAGAACGAAAGAAAGTCATACAATGATGAATGACTTCAATGGGTAAATGTTTGATAAAATCTGTGACAGTTGTTTTGAAGTTCTTCTTTTTACGTGATTGTGTTTTATGAATACGAGATTTTTCAAATTGACTATATTCCTCTATCTTCCTAATATCTACAAAAGGTAAATAATCATTTTGATAATGATGTATCAATGTTAATTTTTCACTTGCTCTTGTACAAGCCACATAAATCTCATTGGGACATTGAAGTGGATTGACATCTTTTTTAAAGAACTCAAAATAGGAAGCATCCATATTGAAAACAATGACTACTTTTCTTTCTAAACCTTTGACTTGATGGAATGAAGAGAAAACAATTTTACCTTTTAAAATGTCTTCATCTAATTTACTCTCATCACTTACAGGAACATGAATGGGAATACCTTCTTGAGAAAGTTGATTGGCTAATTGGCGAACAGGTGATTTTTCGCTTTTGACAGAAGGTGCTAAAATAAAAATATCTTCAAATTGATATCCTTGTTGTAAATAATGTTTGACTTCACGATAAACGCGATTGGATGAACCTATTTGACTACCAAAAGAATCACAAATAATATATCGTGGTTTGGTATTTTGTTTTTGCGAACGAAGACGAGGTTCTTTTAAAAAGGCATGATTGAGAAATTCAGCCATGGGATGTGTGATACGAAAACTTTGTGATAATTTGTGATGTGTCCATTCTTTATCATTCCATGGATTGATAAAAAGTTGATGTCCAAATTGGATATATCGTTCATCTGCATGATTAAATTGATAAATGGATTGATTTTTATCACCCATAATACACATTCGATACTCTTTTTGATTATCTTTAATAAGTTTGCAAACTAATTCATAATATAAAGGACTCATATCTTGAGCTTCATCCACAATAATACAATCAAAATCAACAGGTCTATAAAGAGTGGGATTTGATTGTTTAAAATAATCGAGGATTCCGCTATCGGTAAAACAATCGTGACTAAAATATTTGACACAGAAAGAGTGGTAAGAATGGACTTCTAAATTGTGGATACCTAATCTTTCGACTTTTTGTCTGGTTTCTAATTTTAATTTTGCATTGTAAGTTAATAATAAAATTGAGGAATGGGGATTTTGTTGTGCTAAATGCAAACATAATGTTGTTTTTCCACTTCCTGCAACAGAATCTACTAAAATATTATGATTTTGAAAACTCTGTATTGCTTCATTTTGCTCCTGAGATGGAGGATGTAATGTATAAGATTCCATATTTACCTTCTATGTATTGAATATGTCTTTCTTTATATCCAATATTACCCATTTTTTATGGATGTTTTTTGCATTTCTTTAAGTTGAAATAAATTTATCAAAAAATAGATTTCCAAATGGACTTAAAGAAATAAATATTACAAAAACAAGTTCCGCTACATATGAAAGAAGAATTATTTTTTCAAATTCAGGAACACGAATATCTAGAAGAAGAAGATGAATTAGATGAAAAAGAGATGGAATTTTTAGGAAAGATAAAATGTACAAAAGAGGATATCCATTATGAGTATAATAGGATTATGGAAGGGATGAAGGAGAGTAATAGGGGAGTAGAAGATTGGATGGAACCGATGAATAATTATCAAAATCGATTTGATGGATATTGTAAGATAAGAGTGGATGTGGAGAAGATAGATGAAAGGTGGAGATATTCAAATTATTATGTGGAGAGGGAAGTGAGGACAAAAAAATATGTGAATTCGCGGAGAGATATATGGAAAGGTAGGGTGAAAGAGCCACCATTTATAGAGATTGGAAGATATGGTAGTATAGAGATAATGAATGGGAGACATCGTTTTGCAAATTTAAGGGATATGGGAGTGAAGAAGATGATATGTATGTGTAAAAAGAGTGAAATAGATGCATTGGAAAAGATATT
>JACCDW010395726.1_pt1 | contig 11599 bp, 9 predicted proteins | sample 7449781 | NCBI WGS metagenome assembly JACCDW01 (sample SAMN15323449, study PRJNA562643) | freshwater metagenome | isolation source: river surface water | place: USA:Blue River Watershed | collected 2017-08-18
GAGATGATTCCCGCAACTCCAATTACATACATCGCTATGGAGATGGGTGAACCCCAGCCCCACTCGCGACCCTGCTCTGCAACCAGCAATAGCGGCACGGTTGCAAAGATGATGGTGACTGCTCCCCACCAGTCAATCTTTTGTTGCTTCGGGGTGTGTGGCACATGCAAGAAAACGGTCACCATGATTAGCGAAATAACGCCAACTGGAAGGTTGATCAGGAACACCCAACGCCAACCATCAATCCAAAGAATCTGGTCGATGCCGGCGAAGGTGCCGCCAACTACCGGGCCCAAAAGTGACGAAGAACCAAACACCGCTAGGAACAGTCCTTGGTATTTAGCCCTCTCTCTAGGCGGAACGATGTCCGCCACAATCGTGAGCGCGAGCGAGAACAAACCTCCGGCGCCAATACCCTGAAGCGCTCGGTAGGCCGCCAGTTCATACATGGTGGTGGCGAAGCCAGTGGTAACCGAGCCAATAACAAAAATCAAAATTGCCACCAGGAATAGCGGCCGCCTACCAAACAGGTCACCGAGTTTTCCGTAGATCGGTGTTGAAACCGTGGAGGTAATCAGGTAGGCGGTTGTTGCCCAGGCCTGGAGCGAGAGGCCATCCAGGTCATCCGCGATGGTGCGCATCGCCGCTCCAACTACAGATTGGTCCAGGGCGGCTAGGAACATGCCAGACATCAATCCGATCAGCACCAACCAGATTTGCCTCGGGGTCATTACGCCTGACTGTGCAGCTTCTTTTGCGGCTTCCCGCTTTGATTTAGTAGGCAATGGCGCTCCAAGTTTTAGGGTGGTACTCGTGCCCAAGTCTAGACCTCTAGTCAGGAACCCACTCTTTGTGTTTGTTCCTCCTGTTGTGCTGCTCGCCCTTGGCTTTTCCCTCATTTCACAGCCCGGAGCATTCGCCCCCCAGCACGAGTTGGTAGCGCAAGCAATTAATGAACGGCGAGCGAATCAGCAGCCTGCTCAGATGCTCCCACTTGCAAAATTCCACCAAACCAGACTGGCAACCAATCAGGGCGGCTCTGACTTTGTGCTGGTTAACAAGCAGCGCCCGCTGCAACCCTTGAATTACAAACCGGTGAATCTTCGCGAGATAAAAAGCTCCAAGCAGCTTGATAATTCTCGGGGCCTCGAACTTTCTGATCAGGCAGCCACCGCGCTCGAAAGACTGGCAGCCGAGATGAGTGCTGCAGGAGCGGGAAAGTTGTTTGTGAATTCTGCTTTCCGCTCCTTTGACTATCAGCAGGATTTGTTCAAGTCCAAGACCGCTCAGTATGGGCTCGCCGGAGCGCTGATTCGCAGCGCTAAAGCTGGTCACTCGGAACACCAAACTGGTTTGGCGGTCGATGTCTCAGTTCCGGCTCAAGGCTGCGCCATTATGCAGTGCTTCGGGGATACAGTTGGCGGCAAGTGGCTAGCTGCGAATTCCTGGAAATACGGTTTCATAATTCGCTACGAGGAAGACACCACTTCGACAACCGGTTACACCTATGAGCCCTGGCACCTCAGATTCGTAGGTGTGCAATTAGCAACTCAGTATTCCAAATCTGGAATGAAGACCCTAGAAGATTTCTGGGGCTATCCTGCGGCAGAGTTCTACTTGGAAGAAATCGACTCATCCACTAACAACTGAGCCTGCTTTAGAACTTGCTCCAGATGCTGCTCGCCCTTGAATGACTCTCCGTAGATTTTATAGACATCTTCGGTTCCGGAAGGTCTGGCAGCGAACCAGGCGTTGCTCGTTGACACCTTGATGCCACCGAGCGAACCACCGGATCGAGCAGCAGTCTCAATGTTGGTGATTCGCTCCCCAGCTAGCTCACTAACTGAAACATCGTCTGCACTTAGTTTTGCAAGTGCGGCCTTTTGCTCCAAGTTGGCAGGGGCATCTACTCGCTTGTAGTGCGGCTCTCCAAATTCCCGAGTGATATCGGCATAAAGTTCCGAGGGGCTTGAACCGGTGACCGCCTCAATCTCGGCGGCCAAAAGACAAAGAATCAGGCCATCTTTGTCAGTGGACCAGGGCTGGCCATTGAGCCTGAGGAATGATGCCCCGGCAGATTCTTCTCCACCAAAGCCCAGGGTCCCACTAGAGAGCCCCGATACAAACCACTTGAAACCCACTGGCACCTCTATTAACCTGCGCCCGCTGGCCTCGACTACTCGGTCAATCAAGGATGAGGAAACCATGGTCTTGCCCACGGCAGCCTCTTCGTCCCAGCCATCCCTTGCTCTAAACAGATAGTCAATAGCGGCAACCAAGAAGTGGTTTGGGTTCATCAGGCCAGAGTCTGAGGTCACAATTCCGTGGCGATCAGCATCGGCATCGTTGCCGGTGGAGATGTCGTAGCTGGTCTTGTTTTCGATCAGCGATGCCATCGCATAGGGCGATGAGCAGTCCATGCGAATCTTGCCATCCCAATCCAGGCTCATAAAGCCAAACTGGTAATCAACCTTTGGATTAATGACCTCAAGGTTGAGACGGTAACGCTCTGCAATGAGTGGCCAGTAATCCACCGATGCGCCACCCATTGGATCGGCACCGATCCGAATCCCGGAGTCTCTAATCTCATTTAGCTTGAGCACCTGATCCAGCTGGGAAACATAGTTCTCCCTGAAATCAAAGTGGTGAGCAGCAGGGGCCTTGCGCTTGACCTCGACTAGTCCAGCGCGAATCAGATCATTTGCGCGATTAGCAATCCATGAGGTGGCATCAGAATCCGCCGGGCCACCGTGCGGTGGGTTGTATTTGATTCCGCCGTCCTGCGGTGGGTTGTGGCTCGGAGTAATCACGATGCCATCGGCTTGGCGGTCACTGCCGTGAGGAAGCTGCGAGTTGTGATCGATGATCGCCACCGAAACCGCAGGGGTAGGGGTGAAACGATCTTGAGAATCAATAAGTGCCAGCACATCGTTGCCTGCCAGCACCTCTAGCACTGACTGCTGAGCCGGCTCGCTGAGCGCGTGAGTGTCACGGCCAACATAGATTGGGCCGTTGATGTTTTGAGTCCGGCGGTATTCGACGATTGCTTGTGTGATGGCCAGAATGTGTTGCTCGTTGAAAGAGGTGTTGAGCGAACTGCCGCGGTGACCCGAGGTTCCGAAACTCACTTTCTGAGCCGCCAGCGATACGTCTGGTTTTTGCTCAAAATAGGCAGCGGTTAGCTTGGCTAGGTCAACCAGGTCTAGGGCCCTGGCAGGGGTTCCGGCTCTTTCGTGCATCGTATCCTCGATTAGTTCTTTAGAAAAAGGTATAGCGAACCAATCCCTAATTGCTTTTCTGTGACTAACAATCAGGAATCACTTTGCTGTTGGTAATGCTTTATCTGCCCTAATCTTGAGGCATGTCAAACCCGCAAACTATCGCCTACCTGGGCCCTGCCGGCACTTTCACCGAGATGGCTGCTAAGCAGCTTTCCGGTTCGGAGTCGGCCAGCTTTTTGCCGGTGGGTAGCGTGCGCGAGGCACTCGATGCTGTTCTGTCCGGAAGTGCCGATAGGGCCGTCGTGCCAATCGAGAACTCTCTAGAGGGTGGCGTATCGGCAACCATGGATGCGCTGGCAGTTACCAGTGGTGTGCAGATTTTTGGCGAATACCTGGTTCCTGTCACCTTCGATTTGATGGCCTCTGCGGGAACAACCCTGGATTCGGTTGAGGTGGTTTACACCCACCCCGTGGCGTATGCGCAATCACGTAAGTGGCTGCAGGAGAAAATTCCAAACCACTCCCACATCCCAACTTCTTCAACCGCAGCAGCAGCCAAGTCAACGGTTTCAGGAAGCACCACAGATGCTGCCATCGCAGCCCCTGGCGCAGCCGGCATGTATGGACTTATTACTTTGGCTAGCGACATCGGTGAAAACAAGCATGCCCAGACTCGTTTCATTGAGGTGGGTAAGGCTGCTAAGCCAACCCAGCGCACCGGCTTTGACAAGACCAGCGTGATTGTCGAACTGCCAGATGACCGACCCGGTGGGCTGCTCGAGATGCTGGAGCAATTTGCTGCTCGCGGCGTGAACCTTTCCAGGATCGAATCCCGCCCAGTTGGCGATCGCTTCGGTCGCTACCGCTTCAACATCGACGCTCAGGGTCACATCGATGATCAGGCAATTGCAGAGGCGCTAATGGGGCTGCACCGCTTCTCACCGCAGGTGATCTTCCTAGGTTCTTACCCAAGGGCGGACAAGAGTGAGTCGGTCCACCAGGGCAATAACGCCAATGCCGCATACCAATCTGCTCAAGCCTGGCTGGACTCTCTCAAGGGGTAATTGCCGGCAGCACTGCTTCAAAGTTGACGCCATTGGCGTCATTGCTCACCGACCAGCTCATTGTGAGATCGGAAAACAAATCCGAACCCAGACCTGGAGTGTCTCCGCCTAGGTTTGTCCCGTCATTGCTGGCGGTCAACCTCAGGTCGCCATTGCCATCTTGAGTGAAAGAAATCACAAGACTCTTGGCTTTACCGTGGCGATAAGCATTGCCAGCCAGCTCCTTGAGGATCTCTCCCGCGCAACGCGCAGTGACCGCGTTTTCCAGCAGGTTCTTGGCACTGGCAGCCACTGAGATTTCAATATCAAGAACACCTGCCCAGGTTTCGCGCGTCTCGCTAGCTTGCTGGGCGAAGCTTTGATCCAAAGATGTTTCACCCTTCAGGGCAGCTACGGCTCGATCGAGGTCATTCAAAATCGCCGCAACTTCTACCGGATTCTTTTCGTCGGCCAATTGCAGCCTCGATGCCGCAACGGTGAGTGCACCCTGGACCGTGCCGTGAACTAGGTAGGCCCACTTCTTCTGAGCTATCCAAATCTGCTGGCCAACAATTGCAGTGCTGCGAGCGAGATCTTGATTTAGGTCAGCAAGCTCGGTTTCGATTTGCGCGCGACTTCGTTCGATTGCTCGCCACAGTGTGATGGCGGCACCAACAAACATAAAAACACCGATGCCAGAAAACCTCAGTGGCAGAAGCCCCGGGTGGCTTTCTATCAGCTTCACCAGGGTGAATTGCAGGGGTAGGTAGGACAGCACCAAAATTGCATTCATAGCAATCCAATTGCTCAGTCGACGCTCAAGTGTCAGCTTTGAGATAAGCGCTCGCAGTGCGACTCCAATGGGAAAAATTGTGAAACTCACCACCAGTGCAATTAGCGCAGCCTGCCAATCCGACAGCGCGTTGATGGTCACCAAAATATTCGGCATCGACAACAGGTAAGTTGCGACGATTCTGGTGTCCTGAGCTGCGCTCACACTGTTAGGCCTACCAAATCGCAACGGCCTTCTTAGCGCTTGCAGCTCTTTGGTGCTGTTGAGGTGATCCAGCCGATCGCGCAGCTTTCGGCTCAGTGGCCTCACCTCGTTAGTGATCAAAGTCTTTATTTCATCGGCAACGCCTCTAATCTGCTCCCACTGACTTGCAGCTGTTAGCAGGCTTTTGATTCGATCCAGTTCGCCAAGCAATGAGCTTTGCGCAAGTTCGCGCAAATTTGCCTCGGTGTCACTGGCCTTTGTACTGGTGAGTCGCTGGTTTTCAATCAGGCTGGCATTCGCTGCCGTGAGTCGGGCCATGGCTGCCACGTGCCTTCTTGATGAGTGCATCAGCTCTGACATGGCAATAAGGGTGATCAGCGCAACCGTGATATCTCCCGGGATGCGAGACAAAAAAGACTCAAGTGCTTGCTCGGAAGATTCGATAAACAGCTGCTCGAGCAGCAGGCCTCTTCCCAAGCCCAAAACCAGCAAACCGACTGTGATCCATGCCCAGCGTGAGCGTGGCACTGCCTGATCCGAAATCCTGATCAGCGCAGGGTAAAGCGCCCAGTAGCTGACAAAAGAGATGGCGATTATCAGCTGGGCCAAGGAGTGGGTTATTTCTCTACGACCGAGGTCGTAGGCAAAGAGCGACGAGATTTGAAAAAAGAAAATCGATCCCCAAATCCACGGGGAGCGCAGATCCAGTCGGCCGATGTGTCCAGTTCCGACCTCAACCCAGTTCCTAATGGGGCCAAGAAGCCCAGCCACCTTGCTCATCTAGGAAAGCCAGTGGCCTTTAGGTACTTAATGGCAGCCTGAACTCGACGCTCGGGACCACCTTGTTCTTGAATCCCCATAACTTTGAATGCTCTAACCAAGATCAGTCGCACCGCCCTGACAGTGGTGTTCCTAATTTGCGCGATCTCTTCATTGGACTTGCCCATGGCTAGCAGCTGCACCACCTGAAGTTGTGAGCGACTTAGTTTGTTTAGGGCATTGTCAGTGTCTACGTTGTCGCGAAACTGTTTTCCAGCACCTCTTGCAACGCCGATAATCGCAGCGCTGAGCAGACGGCTATCGCCAAGTTTGGACTTCAGCAGGTATCCGTATCCAGCGGGCAGGTTCTTGACCGATTTGCCGGCCAGTCTTGGCTCTGCAACGTTGGTCAGAAAGAGAATTGCGAGCGTGGGGCTTGCATGCCGAAGTGAGGTTGCGAGATCGAAGCCATCGGGTCCGCTACCCAGGTCCACATCCAATATCGCAAGATCCGGATCGAAACCCGCGGAGGCCTTTTTTGCACCGGCGGCATCGGTTGCCGTAACTACCTCGTGACCTTGGGCCTTCAGGGTCTCACTCAGCAGGGTTAGCACCAGTGGCTCGTCATCTACGGCGAGGATTTTCAAACCAATGTCCATGGCTAAAGAATGCCAGTAGGTGTCATTGTGTGCGGTTACCCACATTCCGCTTGGGGAACATTAGAGCCGAATACGCAGTGCCCGGTGCTGCAGGCTGAAGTCCACCTCAAGCACCTCACCGATGACATCGCCATCGAGTTGCAGCGGGCTGGGGTTATGGGGCTTCACTCGAATTCTTGAGCCACCTAGGTTTTCGATGGTCTTGAGATTTGCTGTCTGATCCATCCACTTGCGACCCAGTGCCAGTGGCCGAACCACCTTGTTCTGCCAGGTCACTCGGGCAAAAAAGTCCACCCAGTTCCAAATCTTTCTCGGGCCAATGGCTGCAACATCTAATTTGCCATCATCTAATCGAGCATCCGGCATCATTGAAATTTGCCCCGGCAGCCAACCGGCATTGCCGATCAGAATCGAGTAACTCTTCAGGCTCTTTGGGGTGAGGTCATCCACCAAGACCTCGAACTTCTCAAACTTCAGCGGTAGTGATCTAAAGCCACCTTCTATATAGGCAATCCAACCGACTCGCTTTTTTAGTTCCGGTTGGGTGCGCTGCATGATTCTGGCATCCATGCCAATTCCGGCAATGCCGGTGAAGTAGAGCTTGGTTAGATCGCCCTGCAGATTTATCGCCTTCGCTACCCCGAGGTCAATCTCATAGGCGTCACCGATTACCGCGCGACGAATGCAGCGATCGAGGTGAGTGATGGGGAGCTTAAGGTTTCGAGCCAGAATGTTTCCGGTGCCGATGGGCACCAGTCCCAAGGTGACCGGAGCTTCTTCTTCAAATACCGCCTGCACGCAGGCTCTAACCGTGCCATCGCCACCTGCCACGATGATGTGGTTTGCGCCTGACTCAATCGCTTTTTTGGTAATCGCCAAACCGCCGGTCGCAGCATCTGTTGGGTAGAAGTTGAGCTTTGGAAAGCCTGCTTTGGCAAACGCAGCCGTAATTTTCTCCAGCGAGATTTTGGAGGGGTGGAAGATGACCGCGATGTTCTGCACTCCACAAGCCTAGGCGTTATAGAAGGTAGGCTTGAGGCCGTGATTGACCTCAATCTTCTAAGAGAGAACCCAGAAGCCATTAGAGCTTCTCAAATTGCTCGCGGTGCCGATGTTTCGCTGGTTGATCAGGCGATTGCGCTTGATCTGGAAAAGCGTTCGGCGCTCGCAGAATTCGAACGCCTTCGTGCTGCCCAAAACCAGCACGGCAAGTTGGTGGCAACCGCTCCCAAAGAGGAGAAAGCTGCCCTAGTTGCCCAGGGTCAAGAGATGGCGGTTGCGGTGAAGGCTGCAGATGCTGCTGCCAACGCTGCCGACGAGGCACTCACCAAAGTGCTTTACAAAATCGAAAACGTGGTAATCGAAGATGTTCCCGCCGGAGGCGAAGAAAACTTCGTGCTGGTCAAAGAGGTTGGCACCATCCCAAGCTTTAGCTTTGAGCCAAAAGACCACGCTGAACTTGGCGAACTACTCGATGTGATTGACATCGAGCGCGGGGTGAAGATCTCGGGTTCTCGCTTCTACTTCCTCAAGGGCTGGGGCGCTCGTTTGGAGCTCGCCATGATGCAGCTCGCACTGGACCAAGCAGCCGAGGCTGGCTTTACGGTTTTGATTACCCCAACCTTGGTAAAACCAGAGGTCATGCAGGGCACCGGCTTCCTCGGTGAGCACGCCGATGAGATTTACTACCTACCGGCAGACGACCTATACCTCACCGGCACCAGCGAGGTGGCCCTCGCCGGCTACCACCGCGACGAGATTATCGACAGCTTGGATCAGCCAATGCGCTATGCCGGTTGGTCAACCTGCTACCGCCGAGAGGCCGGTGCTGCCGGTAAGGACAACCGCGGAATCCTGCGCGTGCACCAGTTCAACAAGTTAGAGATGTTTAGCTACTGCAAGCCAGAAGAAGCCGAGGCCGAGCACGCTCGATTGTTGGCCTGGCAGGAGCAGATGCTGCAGAAGTGTGAACTGCCATATCGCGTGATTGACGTTGCGGCTGGTGACCTAGGTTCGTCGGCAGCCAGAAAGTATGACGTTGAGGCTTGGGTTCCAACCCAGGGCACCTATCGTGAGCTCACCTCAACCTCTAACTGCACCACCTTCCAGGCTCGCAGACTAAACACTCGTTTCCGCGATGAGAGCGGCAAGCCAAAGATTGCTGCCACTTTGAATGGCACCCTGGCAACTACCAGGTGGTTGGTTGCGATTTTGGAGAACCACCAGCAGGAAGATGGATCGGTGGTTATTCCAAAGGCACTGCGTCCATACCTCGGTGGTATCGAAAAGATTGTGCCTAAGCGCTAAGTCATGGCAGCTTTCGAACCCTGGCTGATTGGCATCGATATCGATGGCACATTGGTGCACGACGATGGCTTTTTATCCAAGCGGGTTATTGAGCAGGTTACTCGAGTTCGCTCGCTCGGTCACGAGGTGGTGATCGCCACCGGTAGAGCAGCCGCAAATGCCTACCCGGTGATCAAGGATCTTGGAGTATCGCTAAACCACTCGGTTTGTTCAAACGGTGCGGTGACAATTCGACTAGAAGAAGATCACCCACGCGGTTATGCGATGCACGACGTAAAGACCTTTGATCCAGCCGAGGTGCTCACTCAGCTGATCGAGCACCTGCCAAATGCTCACTTCGCGGTTGAGCATGCTGACGGCAGCTATCGCTTTCACAAGCCCTTCCCTTCCTACGCGCTCGGCGATGACAATCGCGAAGCTCCGCTAGCAGAGCTTTTGGAGCACCCCGTCTCACGTGTTGTGGTGCTATCGCCAGATCACGATGTCGATGAGTTTTTGGGGCTGATGGCCAAGGTCGGTCTGCAGTCAGTGTCTTATGCAATCGGCTACACCGCTTGGTTGGATATTGCACCCAAGGGCATCGACAAGGGTCACGCCCTTGAGCAGTTGCGCCAGCACTACGACATCCCAGGTGAGCGCACTTTGGTGATGGGCGATGGCCGAAATGACATCGAGATGTTCCGCTGGGCCAGGTCCATGGGTGGCTACGCCTTCGCCATGGGACAGGCTCCGGAAGAGGTAAAGCTGGAGGCAACCGCGGTAACCGCAGCGGTCGATCAAGACGGTGTCGCTCAGGTGCTGGAGGCACTTGAGGGTCTCAAATTTTTAGATTAACCGCTAAACTTTCCCGCGGAGGTCTGTCCGAGCGGCCGATGGAGCTGGTCTTGAAAACCAGTGGACAGCAATGTCTCGTGGGTTCGAATCCCACGGCCTCCGCCAGTTTCCTAGCCCACTATCAGCAATTAATCTCTAGACTTTTCAAGTGACCCAGCCCGAATTCATTTTTCCTGAAGATCAGCGCCGCCCAAGGCGTCGTGGCTGGCTAACCAAGCTACTTATTTCCATGGTGGTTGTTGCCGGTTTGGGCGTTGCCGCAGTTGGCGGTGGCTATGTATATGTGATGAGCCAGCTCAATGCCTCTGGCATTGATGTTTACTCCACCGATGGTGCAACCTTTGCCCCGCCTACCGCAGAAGAAATTAATGGACCAATCAATGTTTTGGTGATTGGTTCTGACACCAGAGCCGGCCAAGGTAAAACTTCCTACGGCCCAGTCGGTAATGCGCTTGCCGACGTGATTATTCTTTTGCACGTTTCAGCTGACCGAAAGAATGCGGTGGCGCTGTCCTTCCCACGTGACCTGATGGTTTCGGTTCCCGAGTGTCCAGACCCGGAAGGTGGAGACAAGTTCCCGGCTAGGGATATGGTGCAGATCAATGCCACCATGAATACCGGTGGACCTGCCTGCACCTTGCTAACTGTTCAGCAGCTCACGGGTGTGAAGATTCCATACCTTGCCATGATTGACTTCAAGGGCGTTATCGCGATGAGCGAGGCGGTCGGTGGCGTAACGGTTTGTGTGGCTGAACCAATCAAGGACGACTACACCCAGCTATACCTAGAGGCCGGCGAGCACACCCTAATTGGTGAGCAGGCCCTTGCCTTCCTACGCACCCGCCACGGTGTCGGGGATGGTTCAGACCTCTCTCGTATTTCCAACCAGCAGGTGTTCCTCACCTCCCTGGTTAGAAAGCTCAAGGACGAGGGTGCACTAACCAACCCATTCACCATGCTCCGCTTGGGCACCGCAGCCCTTGAGAACATGACGCTCTCCAACAGCCTCACCGAGATCGGCGTGATCTTGGGCATGGCTCGTGAGGTGAATGATGTTGACCTTGACAAGATCACCTTCCTAAAGCTTCCGGTCTACAGCCTCAGCGGTGCTTACTCGGGTCGAGTGGCAGTGATTGAGGACCAGGCCCAACTGCTCTTTGATCGCATCGCTCAGGATGAATCGCTAATTCTCGAAGAGGCAAACCCAGGATCCGGTGCGGTAGTTGTCGAGGAAACGGCTCCAGCCGAAGAAACCAGCACCGAAACCGCAGCCACCAAGAGCGAGGAAGCCCTCCCAGAGTGGGTGCAGGGCACCAACGCCTCCGTCAAGAGCTGCTCAAACTAGTTTTCCCAAAGCCCAATTTCCTAGTAGGCTAATGCGGCTACTTGGAGACGTCGCATAGCCCGGTCGAGTGCGCCTCACTGCTAATGAGGTAGGGGTTTTAAAAGCCCCTCGGAGGTTCAAATCCTCTCGTCTCCGCTCTTGATGCCAAAGCATCAACTTCAACTGCCGCTTGGCAAAATCCTTAAATGTAACGAATTGGTATACCAAACCCCTCTTCTTTGGCCAACCGCTAGTGTGAAAGCGCTGAGGGAGTATTCCTAAGCACTGATCTCGTCATCACGGCTAATCACCCGGGGTCAGTGGTCACCTAGGTGGCGGAAGAGACTCAGCCTTCGGTCGACAATGGGGTTGGCAAAGGCTGCTCTCTCCCTATGTCCTCCGTTGCTGGAGATTCAAATCGGATCTCTTTGATTACAAGGAGGAAATTTTGAAGA
>JACCDW010413552.1_pt1 | contig 11597 bp, 12 predicted proteins | sample 7449781 | NCBI WGS metagenome assembly JACCDW01 (sample SAMN15323449, study PRJNA562643) | freshwater metagenome | isolation source: river surface water | place: USA:Blue River Watershed | collected 2017-08-18
AGGAAGTTTAATCAGCCCTGGGCGAAGAGCCCAAGGCTAAAAAAGAAGCAAATGGAAAATGTTATTGAAAATGGCTGTGCCAATTCGGATTTTTTATTGAATGTGAAACGGAATGTAATTCGGTTTAAAGCAGGCTCGGAATTGAGTTCAAGTGTAAATCGTATGGATGTAGATGTTATGGAAGATTTGACAGATACACATGAAACATTGCAAATAAGCATTGCAATGAAATCTGAGAAGTGCAGTAAAAAAGCAGAAGTTTAATCTGCCCTGGGCGAAGAGCCCAAGGCTAAAAAATGTTACTATGGAAAATCTGAAAGAAGCGAGTTGTACCAACTCCGATTTAATTTTGAATGTCAAGAAAAAGGATGTCAGACGTTTTAAAGCCGGTGCCGAGTTAAGCGGTAAAGTGAATAAAATGGATGTGACTGTCGATGAAGATATCACAGACGAAGCGCATGAATGGAAAATTACGCTGGTCCTGAAGTCGGAACGATGTTCGAATTAAGTTTATTTAAAAGCAGAACGCCACCCGATGAGGTGGCGTTTTCTATGTTTCTACTTTTTACTCTTCATTCTAAAAGTTTCGAAACATCGTTAAAACCATCACTTATACCATTATAAATTTCCTTTACTATAGTTTCCTCAAGGATCTTCTCTATTGTTAAATCAAAGAGTTTTCCCTTGAATAATTGAAACCAATTTCGTTTACCAAGATTGAAATGGTTTTTTAATGACTCAATTTCTTCAAATAAGATTTCTTGACCGAATCCTTGTTTCTCAAGTCTATCTAAAATCTCATTTAATTTAACATGAAGTAAAGATTCTTCATCGGAGCTAAACTTATCTTTTGGTTTTGGTTCAAAATCAAAGAATTCATTAATACTATCTATTTCCTGGTCAATAAGAAAAATACCATATTCGCGAGCACGAGAGAAACCACAATTTGTTTCATTACAAGACTGCTCATGCTGCTTTTGTTCTTCTTCTGAACTGGAACGAAGAATTTTAAGGAAATCAAGTTTATCTCTATCTCTTCTAAAATAATACAACTTATTGTCTATTCTAGATTTTAAATCCTCTAGCCGATTATTGTCACCTGCATTATATAAATCATCAATAAATTCTAATGCTTCCTTTTCTACAATGTTCATAATAAGATTGTCTTTTTACTTTAACGGCATTGGGCAATAATTTCGTATCAAATTTCTAACATCAGTAATTTAAGGAAGAAAGCATCAAGTGATGAAATGACCCTTCAATTCAAATTTGTCCTGATATATTCATTTAATGTATCTTTTTTAATCCCTAAAATTGATTCCAAAGCCTTATAAAATTCCTCATCAGAACTTCCAGATGATAGCAGTGTTTTCACCGTATTAGCCCCTCCTTTTTCATAAGCTAATTGAATAAAATAACCGCCGAGGACATATCTGTAGTCTGTTAAGTGATCCATATTTTTTAATTCTAAAAGATTATTTAGGTTCAATTCAGGATGATTCTTCAAGTAATTTTTAACTCTTTGTTTATGCCATTCTAACGATTTACCTCTACTATGTCCAAAATAAGTACAAAAACCTTCTATAAACCAAGTATGAGCATTTGGGTATAATGGGTTTAAGAAAAGATGAATTAATTCATGAGGGTAGAATTCTCCACAACCATAGGAAAATGCAATTTTATTTTTAACATCAGCTCTTCCCGATGGGGTTTCGAAACCGATGTTCTCAAAATGAAAATCATATCCTCTTAGTTCAAAAAAAGACTTTCTGTCATTTGTGAAAAAGTAGTTGTAGTTGCCTAGATCCCAATTAAATTCCCTAGCAATTTTCTGTATTCTTTTGTTTTGATTTTTAGCCAGATGTTTGTCGAAATTATAGTTTATTGGATAGATATAAGTAATAAAACCAATCTTACATTTGGACATGTATAATTGTTGATTTATTGGAAGGGGATTATAGAGTTTAAGGGAATTACTTGATTTTTCTTTTTTTGCGAAAACATGAAAAATGAATGGGTTGACCGAGACTGAGTCATTGTAGTCAATTTCAAATTTAGAAGTGATCTTATAAAGTGAATCTTTTTGCGTTATGCTCAGAACCGTTAAACCAAATTGCAAATTTTTTATTTTGTCTCCAAGTTCAAAATAATCTAAATCATTCATCTGAAAATATGTACTATCGCTATTCTGTTTGATTTCGTCAATGTTCCAAAATTTTGCTCCGTCTTTGTCATCTTTTGAACTGAGAAAATTAATCCACAATTCAAGGGGAGCTTCCAGATTTTCTAAATCAATGTTTTGTTTTAGGCTTTCATCTATTCTAATATTTTTTTGAGAATACCCTTCAAGAGAGATTACTAAAAAGAACAATATTATTAAGTTATGCATATTGCGAACCGCCATGAAAAGTAATAGCATGAAGTACGAAATTAAACAAAAAAGTAAGTTTTTAAAAATGAACGAGCTAAACAATTAACTAGTAACCAATTAGGTGTCGTTGTTCTGTGTTGAGCCTGCCACTGAAAAATTTTGCTGTAACTAGTTATTAATTGGTTCGCAAAAATCCTTTTTATTTGGGTAACATAACTGTGTGCGGGTTTTCTTATATAAATCGTAAGAACTATAAAGTAAATATTTACGCATTTTGTCAACTAATTCCTCTGTGTATTCTGGATGTATGGGAACTACGATATGTTGCTTAAATTTAGAATTATATTGCTTGAAACCTCCAAAAATAGAGTAAGATAAATTTAATGAGTCACAAATTTTTTGATTTTTTCCTTCCAAATAAATTAAGGAATCTTTTTCTAGTTTAAATAAATTATTACCCCAGACAACCTCTCTCTCCAACAAGTACAATACTGTTTCTCTAGATAAATTACCTTGTTTAATATTTTCAACAAGTAGCTCGAAGTCATTACCCCATAATTTATAATGATGATGAAAGATTAGTATCTCAAGCATGCTGTTAGCTATAAAACCATATTTCTTGTGGTCCAAGAAGGTTGGATTCTTTTTTATTGCTTCTTTAAGTTTTAAATTATTTAGACTATCAATTTTATGGATATTCTTTCCTGATTTACGTGCTTTTTGATCCTTAATAATTAATTTCAAAATTAAACGTGTCCCCTTTTTGTTCCTCTTATGAATCGTTTTAGATTTTCTGAATAACTTCAAAATTCTTTTCTTTTCTTTGGAATTAATAAATCCTTGATTCATCTCATTTAATAGTTCTGATTTCAAATCATTTCTAAATCCTCGTACACTTTTAAATCCTTTAACAAAAGGATCATATGCCTCATTATGAAGTCTTAAAGAAACAGAGATAGCGTTTAAATAGTCATTGGGAAAACCAACAAAATCTTCAAAGACTTTTTTATATAAAGTAAGCGCACGTTGATAGTCTTTGATACTTACATAGTATTCTGCTGAATCAATTTTTGAATAATAAAATTCATAGTCATTTCGACCGAATGATATTGACGGAAGACATAAAGTCAAGAAAATAATCAATGTTTTTTTCAAAATAGAAATGAATTAGTTACAACAGCTCCACACATAGCCCAGGAGCCAATTTTAAAGTTAATTTATATTTTGATCCTAAATCTTAAAGTTTTAGAAAACAGAATAATAAAATAATGTAAATAGAAATTTCATTTCTGGTCATTATTTAGTTTTGTTGGTTGAATTGGACCAATTCACGAATGAATTCATTACTTCGTGCCATTTTCCTTGCCGATGATCGGGTTGACCGTCGGATTTTATGGAAAAAAAATTATGTTCCAGGTTTGGATAGCGCTTTATGGTGTAATTGGTTTTGTTGTTTTCGATAAAAAACAATGGGAGTAAATCACAATAGTCTGCGACAATGTCCTGACTTCCATAAGCAATATAAACGGGGATTTTTAATTTAACCAAATCGTTAAAGGTAGGTTTTGAAAAAGATTTCCAAGATATTAAACTTGGATGAGCTTCTGCTGAATCTTTCGTTTGGATCATTTTATAGAAATCGTATTGTTCTTGTTGAAGCGAATCTGCTTTTTGCCATGTAATTTTTCCTGATTCCGCATTTTTTCTAATTTGCCTTATGGATTGATCTATTCTTCCGTTTGGATTATAACCGAACAGCCCCAACTCAGTGACATTTTTATTTGAATAAGCGATTCCAACCGCAACACGCGCGCCCTGGGAATGTCCTGCAACAACTAACTTATCTGAATTAACCCATTTTTGTTTGCGAAGAAATTTTAATACTGTGTTTGCTCGGTTTACATAGTTTTCTGAATAATCAGCTTTAAGGTACTCCAATGAATAGCTGTATTGATTGGATGTATCAGTGATATAATTGTATTGAGCATTCAGGTGTTCGTTCCCCACTATTAGCGGTGTTTTCGGCATTGATATTACAACGACATGGTAATGCTTTTTCATTTCATTCACGTCAAAGTTGTTTAATGCTACCGGAATGATGCCTTGGTCGGGAAAATCAAAAAATAACGGAACGGGTTGAGAACCTTGACAAAAAAGTAAAACAGGTTTTTTTAGAGTTAGATTCGTATCTGCAACGACAAAATCAATCGTGTCTTTTTTTAGTGTTATTTGAAAATGGGAATATTCATTTGCAATATTACTTTTTCTTTGGCCGAAACATGAAATTGCCAGGATTAAGAAAATGATTGTTTGTGTGATTTTCATTTATAGCGTTTTACTTTGAGTGCTGATAAACGCCAAATGACGAAATAAGCATGCATTACGAAATTAATTAAAAGGTAAGTATTTACCAAAACGCCACCTCATCTGATGCATTTTGGTTCAAGTATTAGGGGTAAATTATTTTTAATCGTATTGCGATACGCTAACAGTTGTGGTGCTTATTTGCGTTTATTTTTCAGACTATAACCATTAACTCTTGCATGTTCCTCAATGGTTAAGGTGAATCCAACTTTCTTTCTGCGTTTATTTACTTTATTCCTATTTCGAATGGGATAAATGGAACAATCAAAATTTCCGGTATTGTTCGGCAAGCATTCTGCCTGTGTACCGTAAATTTGTTTTTTGCCATGCTGAATTAGATATCGGTCTTGGGTTTTTGCAAATAAACTATCTGGAATTTCACCTTTTTTGGATGCTCTATGAAGCAATTTGTAATAATAGTCTATTTTATCTGAATGCTGAATGACGTACCATGCTGTTTGGCAAGTTGTTTCTCCAACCAGTTTTTTACCCGGATAACCAAATACTTTTATAATTGAATCAATGAAAGCTATATTGGTTTTATCGATGGATTCCTGTTTTAACATTACGTTTTTTACATAATCCGACATAACAAAGCCATCTATTTTGCTTAAAGAATCGATAGAATCTTTATTAGTCATTACGTTAGAAACTTCAATTCTGATTGTTTGATCTAATAATTGGATACTATCAAGTTTGGCTTTCAAATCTTGGTTTATCTGACTGTGCAGGCAAAAACTAAAAAGACAAACGCATAAATTAAAAATAATATTTTTCATTTGTCATTCTTTGAAACGCTATGTTTCTATTAGCTTTAATTGTTTATTAGCAATAACTACGAAGTTAATTAAAAAAATAAGCCCAGACCAAAACTCCACCTCATCGGGTGGCGTTTTTTGTTATCTGATCATTTTATGGCCGATAACAACTTTCAATTCTTTGATTGATTGGGTTAGTTTGGCGTATTCCTTTTCTTTCTGTTGAAGGAGCTGCAGGGCTTGAACATTTTTTTGGAATTTATCCGGGAAATGGATAGCATATTTCTGCCCCTGGTGGATGAGGTTTGAAAGTTCCTTTTTGCGTATAAAGGGAATAACTGAACCGCACAAAGCTTGGTGAAATCTGCGACCTTGCCAAAGGGCAAAGAGGATCCAATACAAGTTTTCTTTTTCCTGCTCTGACTGGCAGATGCAAATGAAGCAATTCGGGCAAGGCTCTGAAAGTGGTTTTCCGCTGTTAAGACCTTTGCAAAGGATGAAGAAATGAGGTTCGGAAATACTGTTATCCGGGCGAAACGATTTGAGTTGAAAACTGAACATAATTTAGGATTAAAAATTATGCTCTGGGTATCAGCGCTTCGCGCACCTCATTAACTCAAAAGAAAAAAAACAGAAAAAAAAGAAAGCCCTACCGACAGGGCGAAAATGAAGCGGATGCAAGGTTTTTGACTGCTTTTTTTTGAATAATCAAAAGAATTAGTTTTGAATTGAAATTGTAAAATGGAGAATGTAAAATGTGGTTGTAAAGTGAAACCAAAAAAAGAGGCAAAATCTCGACTTGACCTTGCAGGAGCGGAATAAAGCGCCCTAGATTTGCGAGGATTTTTTTGGTGATTAACAGAATATTAAACATTTTTAAGAGTTACTTTATTAATCACTTTATACCAAATTAAATTTTTATTCTTAGATTATAGATACTAATTACGTCGGCTAAATAAGAAAATTATACTTATTTTTTGGAGAGGTTTATTAACTTATAAACCTTAAGATTTCGAATCGATAAAAATCATCTACTGTTTTTATAAACTCCCAAAATTGTTCATTAGCTCTCAAATTATTAAAATCATCAAAACTTAAATTACTTAATTGTTTATCTTCTGACAATCTAGAAATGAGACTGATGTTCAATCCATATTTGGTTAGAGCAATTTTATGAGTATCGGAAGTTCCGTAAATGTATAAATTATATTCCTCGATATCAATTAACTGATAATCATATAACATGACTATTAATTTATTCAATTTAAAACTTACAAAATCTTCTTCCATTTTAAGTTTGATAACAGCTAAATTTATTAATTGACTATCTGATTTTTTTCTTAGATCAATATATGTTTTATTATATCCAGTATCAAAATAATCTATTTCACCATATGAAGAGCCAAAATACATTTTTGGCGTTTTACTTTTTGCCTTCTTTTGAAAAAAATCAAGTTGATTTACTATGTTTTCTTTCAATGATTTTTTGCGACCAAATAAGATAAAATTCTCATAATATTCTCGTGCTTCTTGATGATTTAGCCGAGATAATTCAAAATCAATTAGGTCCTTTTCATCTTGAACGAATAAATAATGTAATTTTTCAAGCATCGTAAATTCTGAAAAGTTCACTGCTTCACCTAAAATCTCATTTAGTTTTATTCTTCTTATTTTTAAATCAATTGAATAAACCAAGTTTTCTAAATCAGAGTAATGATTGGATATACCCGACTCAATTAAATATGCCTTTATTTTGTCATATTTATTGATTAGGTTAGAAGATAAAAAAATTTCATTTTCTTGAATAGCCTGTACCTTTGAAAGGTATTTTTTATCATTTCTTTTGACCTGTTTATTAATGTCAAATTCTCTAAGAATAGGATTTTCAACGGAATCATTAAAACTCCTACTTCTTAATTCTTTAATTTTATTTTCCATATTACTACTTTTTTGATTGTAGTATTCTGTATTAATAAAATGTATAGGTGGTACAAGTTTTTTTAAATTCTCAGTGGTATTAAAAATCTGATTTAATCTATTTACTCTTCCAATTAGATTTAACAATTCTTTTCCAGACAATCCTCTTGTATTATATATAAATAATGTATCAATAGGCAAGTTCATACCTTCAAGAATAACTGAATTTGCAATTATATATTTAAGTTCTTTTAGATTTCTATACTTCTCTTCTAAATATTCTTTTATCAAATCAGGTAATTTACCATGTAAATAAACAACGCCAAATTTTAAGCAATTAACCATATAGAAATCATTGTGAACTTCTTTTCGAAGAATATTTGTTAGTTCAATAATCTCATCAGTTAGTTCAATTTCGGGCAAAAACTCACAAAATTCTATTGCAAATTCTTCGATTCTAACTGGACGGTAATTGTAGATAAAGTTTTTATCACCGGATTTTGAAATCGTATATTTAAATGGGTCATTTTGTAAATCTAAAGTATAAAACTCATCAAAAAATCGATTATATAATCTAACAATTCCATTCAGTTGTAATTCATATAAGTCAGGTTCTTTTAAATTATGCGTTATAATATGGGATGAGATTTTTTGATCAGAACTTACCTTTACATTATTAATATTTTCAATTAAAGGTGAGAGATAGATAACTTTTTGATTAGGTTTTAGTTTTTTATTTTTAGCAATTAGGCGAGATAATAAAATACTTCTAAAATCATTATTCATGATATTATGTGCCTCGTCAATATAAATTACGTCAAAAGCACATTTTTTTCTATTCAATAAACGTATTGCTCTCTCTTGAGTGAAAATAGCAATAAACTCATCTTCATTATCAAACATCTCATCATGCATAATTATCTTTTTCCCAAGATTTGATGCCCTAATGGATTGATATGTTTGCATCAATAAAGATTTCGTCGGTACTACAATTGTAATTTTTTTGTCTTCAATTCCTAAATTTCGAATGGCACTTATTATTAAATTACTTTTTCCAAAAGATGTTGGTGCTAAATAACATTTTTCCTGAGATTTGTCAAATAAAAAATCTGTGCTTCGGTTATGCTGCTCTAATGTTTGAATAAAATTGTTCTCATTTCTAAAATTAGAAATTGAACTAAATATTATCGTATCCTCAAAATGTTTTATTGGTAGTAATTCGTACCTAATAATATCATTTGCTATAGGATAAAAGCCAAGATTTATTGCAATATCATACAAAGGCTTAAAATCTCCAAAATTTAATGAATATTTTAGTATTAGATAATAAGCGAAATCAATATAACTTGTAAATCTTCTATCATTTTGGTAATGTTTAATCAACAAAATTGCTGCACTCAAAATGTAACTTTTTTCTTGATTGGTTATGATTTGATTAGTAGTTAGCTTTTTAACAACATCATTGAATTCCGAAATTTTTCCTATGGATTTCAGTGTTCGCTTTTCAAGAGCATTCATAAATGTATCTATTTAGTTATTTTCTCAATTACCACATCAATTGATTTCTTGTTTATACAGATGACATTGATTTTACAATAATCGAACTTTTCGTTTTGGTCTGAAATAACTTTATGATTAGATAATGTTGTACTTGCATCCCATTTTCCCTCATAGAATATTGTAGAAGAAGGAATAATATTTAGTTTCTTTATATCGGGGTAAGTTTTGTTAACATAATTATTTGATAAATTTTTTATATTTTTTAATATGTCTTTGGTAGTACCAGCCAAGACAGCGTGACTATAAGCATTACTCCACGGGTTATTTGTTGCTTTTCCTTCTATTTTACTCTTTAAATCATTGTAGGCTTCATTAATTTTAGCTTTATGGGAAATTCCAGTTGTATTAATACTTCCCGATTTACTTTCCATAATCCACTCTTCATTTGAATAGGTGTAATATCCATCAAAACCTTTTTTAATTGACCCTTCTTCCAGATTTTTAAATAAACATTCTTGTGAAAACCCATATGACTTTAAGTATAGATGAACAATAAATTCTGCGATAGAGCCTTTGATAATGTCTTCACTTTTTGTCTTTAAATAGTTTGAAATTTCAATTTTTACAACATCAATTGGACTTCCATTATTCCCATCCCATATTGAAACAATTTGTTCTTCAATAAATTCTTCAATATTATTATCTATTTCCTCAATATTAATGAAATGGATTAAGTTCCCATCACTAGATTCTTGAATGTCGGTTTTAAATATTGTAGATTTTAAACTCATTTTTTTGTATACCTATTAAGTATTCTTGCAATTAATGAAATTATACTAATACTTGCTATTTATCAAATTTACAAACAATACAAACATGTGATTTTTGAAAGAAATGGTCAATTTGATGTAAAAAGAAGCAAAATAAATGCTGTACTACTTATTCCGTAAAGGAATTGGTTCATTTTGGTATATTTTGAATTGTTTAAAAAAATAGTATTTATACTAATAAAATTAGGGGTTTATACTATGGTTTGTTTTGGTATACAAGTTCTTACTGAATGGTATTAATACTAAAAAATGTCAGTATTAATACTATTTTTTTGGTTTAGCATTGATACAGTTATTTAATGAAAAATGGTTGAAACTACCCACCAAACCGCTCCCTATGGAGACGAAGACACCACTGCCAAAGATTGAAAAACATGGCTTGACGATTGGTGCCCACAGGCAACGAAAGAGACTGGGAATGGATATAACGCGCATGACGATAAAACTCCTCTTTGGGCATGGAAGCGAGGATGGACTTGATGACTGCCGGATTGATGTGATACATGACCTTTTGGAAAAAACGGGGAATGTATTCACAGAAATGGCAGATCAAGTCGGTTAATTCTGATTCATGGAGTTATTTTGTAGACATTGAGGCATTTATCGGTTTCGGTATCAATTACATGTAAATTAGGCACTGAATAATCAATTAAAATCCTTTCGAGCAATTCTTTTGTAAAATCCCCACTTCCTAACATGATGAATTGGAAAATTTCTAATCGATCTTCAACCGATAGTTCGTTTAGTTTTTCTTCATCCCTGAAAAAGTCCATAAAATCTTGTCGTGTCATGTTTCCCCTATTTTGAGTAATTAATTATTTCCAGGATTCAAGTAGTTCTTTGGGTGAACGACCTTGTGTGACTTTATTGATTTGGTCCTTAATGCTTCGTTGAACGATGGAATAACGTAAATCTCCGTCAATGTGCTTGAACTGCTTTATTACTTTTTCTACCCCTGCCAACTGACCTTCTAAATGAATGATATTCATGAGTTGCTTGAATTGGTCGGTTTGTAAATTTGGTGTCCCTGATGCGGTAACTAAGGCACTGAAGTATTTCGTGTATTCCATTGTTTATTTTGGTAAAGGTATTTATTGGATAACGTAAGGTTTTTACGTTGAAATGATTTTGGGATAATAAAAAGGGAAAACAGCCTTGAGCCAGCGTTGGAAAGACGAAATGGAGCCATGAGGGTTGCGAAATGGCGAAATGAAGTGTGGGAGCATGGAGAGAAACCGTAGGAACGGAGGATGAACGAAATGCGCGAGACGACCGCGAGTTAGCGCCGAAGGGGGATATGGAGAACGACCGGAGGAAGTGGGAATGACCTCTGCAAGTTGCACAAGGGACTGGCGCAGGTTTTTGATTGGCGTTGGAAATGGAAAGACAAGCGAATGAGGTACGAATTGGCTTGGTGGGTTGAGGTAGCGCTTGAATGATGTAGCGATAGCGAAAGAAATGAAAGGGCTAAACGCAAATGGGAAAAGCAAGTTTGTGGATTTTAGAGGTACGAGAAATGAAACAATCTTGCTGTGGGTGCGGTGAGTAAAAGCTACTGAATGGAACGAAAACGAAGGGGATCCAGCGATAGCGGACACACCGTAGGAGAAGTGAGAGAAGTTGCTTTAAGCACGTGGGTTCAAAAACTGTGACAGTACCGCAGCTGAGGCGCTTTAGCAGGCGAGCATAAACACAAGCAGCGGCAGACCCCCAGCAAAGAAATTGTGAGTGAGAGCGAAGAGAGCGCGGGATTTGGAGGAACGAAGCCGAACGAACACCTTATTGGGGTCTTGGGGGTATGAAGTAGCTGCGACTGAGGACGCCCGAAGAACAGGCGAAGAAAACAAGTGAACAGCC
>JACCDW010828074.1_pt1 | contig 11597 bp, 9 predicted proteins | sample 7449781 | NCBI WGS metagenome assembly JACCDW01 (sample SAMN15323449, study PRJNA562643) | freshwater metagenome | isolation source: river surface water | place: USA:Blue River Watershed | collected 2017-08-18
GCATTACCGCCGCCGTTTCCGCCATGTGCTGGTCGACGAGTTCCAGGACACCAACAAGCTTCAGTACGCCTGGCTCAAGCTGCTGGTGGGCCTGCCGGGCGAGGGCGGGCAGGGCGCCATCATGGCCGTGGGCGACGACGACCAGAGCATCTACGCCTTCCGCGGTGCGCGCGTGGGCAACATGGCCGACTTCGTGCGCGAGTTTCAGGTCCAGCACCAGATCAAGCTGGAGCAGAACTACCGCAGCTTCAGCAACATCCTGGACTCGGCCAACCACCTGATCGGTCACAACAAGGGCCGCCTGGGCAAAACGCTGCGCACCACCCAGGGCGCGGGCGAGCCGGTGCGCGTGATCGAGCAGGCCAGCGATTTCGCCGAGGCCAACTGGGTGGTCGATGAGATCCGCCAACTCGTCAAGCAAGACGGTTTCTCGCGCAAGGAAATCGCCTTGCTTTACCGCAGCAACGCGCAAAGCCGGGTGTTGGAAACCGCGCTGTTCAATGCGGGCTTTCCGTACCGTGTTTATGGCGGGCTGCGCTTTTTTGAGCGCGCCGAAATCAAGCACGCGCTGGCGTATTTGCGTCTCTTGGAGAACCCGCACGACGATACGAGCTTTCTGCGCGTGGTCAATTTCCCGCCGCGCGGCATCGGTGCGCGCAGCATCGAGCAGCTGCAGGACGCCGCCCGCGCCGTGGGCTGCTCGCTGCACGATGCGGTGAGCGCGACCACCGGCAAGGCGGGCGCCAACCTCGGCGCCTTCGTGGCCATGGTCGATGTGCTGCGCGAGCAGACGCAAGGGCTCACGCTGCGCGAGATCATCGACTTGGTGCTCGACAAGACGGGCCTGGTGCAGCACTACCGCAGCGAAAAGGAAGGCGCCGACCGGGTGGAAAACCTGGAGGAACTGGTCAACGCCGCCGAGAGCTTCGTCACGCAAGAAGGCTTTGGGCGCAGTGCCGTGGCCCTGCCCGAACTCTCACAAAGCCCGGCGAGCCAGGGCCTCGATGCGATTCAGCCCCTGGCCGAAGACAGCCTGGACGATGGCGTGACCATGAGCCCGCTGGCCGCCTTCCTGACCCACGCCGCGCTCGAAGCCGGTGACAACCAGGCGCAGGCCGGCGAAGACGCGATCCAGCTCATGACGGTACACGCCAGCAAGGGGCTGGAGTTCGATGCGGTCTTCATCACCGGCCTCGAAGAAGGTCTGTTCCCGCACGAGAATTCGATGAACGACCACGAGGGCCTCGAAGAAGAGCGCCGCCTCATGTACGTGGCCATCACGCGCGCCCGCAAGCGCCTGTACCTGAGCCATTCGCAAACGCGCATGTTGCATGGACAAACGCGCTACAACCTCAAGAGCCGCTTTTTTGACGAGTTGCCCGAAGAGTGCCTCAAATGGGTCACGCCCAAAGAGGCCGGTTTTGCCAGCGGCCTGGGCGCGCCCTGGACGCCGGCCTCTGCGCGCCAGAGCCAGGCGCGGCCGGCGTGGGGCAACAGCGGCCTGGGCACGCCATCGGTCAGCGCCGAGTCCTGGAAAAGCCCGCCGGTGCCCGCTCAAAAGGCTGCGCCCGAGCACGGCATCCAGGCCGGCATCGCGGTGTTCCATGCCAAATTTGGCGAGGGCAAGGTGCTGGCGGTCGAGGGTGCGGGCGCCGATGCGCGCGCCCAGGTCAACTTCCCACGCCACGGCGTCAAGTGGCTGGCGCTGTCGGTGGCCAAGCTGACGGTGGTGTGACGGCCCTCAGGCCAGCTGCGACTCGGTCGCGCTGAAGCAGTCCTTCACCGTGAACAGCATCGAGGTGAAGAACATCGCCGCCACCAGCAGGCCCAGTGGCATCAGGATGGCCAAGGTCAGCTGAGCCTCGCCCATCAGGCTGGCAGCGACCATGGCCACGATGGCCGCGCAGCCGAACACGCCGGCCCATACCAACACATACACCGCGAACGCGGCCTTGTTGCGCCAGCAGGCCATCCAGCTGAAAAACAGGCTTTTGACAGGCGGCACCTGTTGCCAGAACACCAGCGCAGGGGCATGCCAGAACACCATCGACAGCGGCGCATACAAAGCCATCGTCAGCCACATGGCCGACTGGAAACTCTCGGACTGCACCACCTCGGGCTTGAGTGCTTCGCCGCCCAGGTAGACGCGTGCGAATTGCCCACCATCGACCAGGGCCGAGGCGCCCATCAGTAGCATGAAGCCGCAGGCATAAAGCAGGCCCAGGCGCAGCATGGCCATGCGCTGCGCGGGGGTGCGCAGCGCGATCCACAAGGTGCCGGGCATCGGAAAGCGGCCTTCCTGCGCGGTTTGGGTGGCCGCCATCAGGCCGGCGGTGAACGAGGGCATGAGCACCAACGCCAGCACGCCACCGACCAGCGGCAGCACCGACAGCAGCGAGACCAGGGCCATGAACAAGAAGAACAGCCCGGTCATGGCCAGCGGCTGGCGCCAAAAGGTGCGCATGCCCAGCGTGGCCCATTGCAGGCCACGGCGGGCGGGGACGGTTTGCAGCAGCATGGTTTACAGAGTGATCGGGTGGCGGACGCGGTCGCGCAGCACGCGTTCGAAATGCGTGGGGTCGTGCGGCACCAGCATCGAGGCCTCGCGCGGCAAATGAAAGTCCCACAGGCGCGAGATCCAAAAACGCAGCGCGCCGGCGCGCAGCATGGCTGGCAGCAGCGCGCGTTCGGCCGCCGTGAGCGGGCGTACCGCCTGGTAGGCCGCCAGCATGGCCTGGGCGCGCTGCGGCTCGTGGCGGCCGTTGGCATGCGTGATGCACCAGTCGTTCAGGCACACGGCCAGGTCAAACAGCCAGCTGTCCACACCGGCGAAGTAAAAGTCAAACAGGCCGGTCAGGCGCTCGCCCTCGAACATCACGTTGTCGCGGAACAGGTCGGCATGCACCGGGCCACGGGGCAGGGCGGCGCAGGCGCTGCCGGCGGCGATGTGGTTCTGGTAGGCCAGTTCGCTGCGGATCAGCGCCGCCTGTTCGGCTGTGAGGTGGGGCAGCACCACCGGCACCGTTTCGTTCCACCAGGGCAGGCCACGCAGATTGGGCTGCTCGCGGTTGAAATCCTGGCCGGCCAGGTGCATGCGCGCGAGCATCTCGCCCACGGCCGCGCAGTGCACCGCCTCGGGCGCGAGCTGGCTCTTGCCGGCCAGCCTGTTGACCACGGCGGCCGGTTTGCCACAGACGGTGTGCAGGATGTCGCCATCGCGGTTGGCGGCTGGGTCGGGCACCGGGATGCCCTGCGCCGCCAGGTGCTTCATGAGGTAGAGGTAGAAGGGCAGCTGCTCGTGCGTGAGCCGCTCGAACAAGGTCAGCACATACTCGCCCTGGTCGGTGCTGACGAAGTAATTGGTGTTCTCGATGCCGCCTTCAATGCCGCGCAGGGCGCTCAAGGTGCCCAGTTGCAAGTGGTCAAGCAGGTCCTGGGCCTGGGGTTCGGTGACTTCTGTGAAAACCGCCATGACAAAAGCGTGGTTGAGGCCGGGGAACGGCGAGGCATGTAAAACCACGATTGTAGGTTCTGCAAAGGTGGCCAAGCCCCAGCCGGGCACAATCGGGGCATGAGTGACACCTCTTGCGAAAAGCCCATGCTGCTGCTGGTCGACGGCTCCAGCTACCTCTACCGCGCCTTCCATGCCATGCCCGACCTGCGCGCGGTGCCCGGCGACCCCACGAGCGCGGCCACCGGTGCCATCCGGGGCATGATCAACATGATGGAGCGCCTGCGCAAGGACTACCCGGCGCCGCTGGCCGCTTGCGTGTTCGACGCCAAGGGCCCCACCTTCCGCGATGAGCTCTACCCCGAGTACAAAGCCCACCGCAGCCCCATGCCCGACGATTTGCGCGCGCAGATCGAGCCGATCCACGAGCTGGTGCGTCTGATGGGCTGGACGGTGCTCGATGTGCCGGGCGTGGAGGCCGACGACGTGATCGCCACGCTGGCGCACACCGCCGCCAGCCAGGGCGTGGAGGTGATCGTCTCCAGCGGCGACAAGGACCTGAGCCAGCTGGTCAACGAGCACATCACCATCGTTGACACCATGAACGGCAAGAAGCGCGATGTGGCCGGCGTCACGGCCGAATTTGGCGTGCCGCCCTCGCTGATGATCGACTACCAGACCCTGGTGGGCGACCCGGTCGACAACGTGCCGGGCGTGCACAAGGTCGGTCCCAAGACCGCGGCCAAATGGCTGCTCGAATACGGCTCACTCGACGCGCTGGTGGCGCGTGCCCATGAGGTCAAGGGCGCGGCCGGCGAGCACCTGCGCCAGGCGCTCGATTGGCTGCCCAAGGGACGTCAGCTCGTGACCATGAAAACCGACTGCGACCTGGCAGCCTGGGTGCCGGGCTTGCCGGCACTGGATGCACTGCATCTGCACGCGCCCAACGAGGACAAGCTGCGCAGCTTCTACGAGACCTATGGTTTTCGCGCCTTGGCCGCCAAGCTTGGCGGCGCCGTGCCGCCGGCGCCTCGAGCGGCCGCCGTCATGGGCGATTTGTTTGGTGAAGACCCGCCGGGCGATCCGGCGCCCGCCAGCCGCGTGCAGGGGCCGCTGAGCTACACGACCATCACCGACTGGGCCACGTTCGAGCAGTGGCTGACCCGCATCGACGCCGCCTCCCTCACGGCGCTCGACACCGAGACCACCTCGCTCGACGAGATGCGCGCCGAGATCGTGGGCATCTCGCTGGCGGTGCAGCCGGGCGAGGCGGCCTACATCCCGCTCGCGCACAACGGGCCGGACGCGCCCGAGCAGCTGCCGCTGGCCGAGGTGCTGGCGCGTCTACAGCCCTGGCTCGAGAACCCGGCACGCCACAAGCTGGGCCAGCACGTCAAATACGACCGCCATGTGTTCGCCAACCACGGCATCGAGGTGCGCGGCTATGTGCACGACACCATGCTGCAAAGCTATGTGCTCGAAGTCCACAAGCCCCACGGCCTGGGCAGTTTGGCCGAGCGGCACCTGGGCCGCAAAGGCATCGGCTACGAAGACCTGTGCGGCAAGGGCGCGCACCAAATCCCGTTTGCCCAGGTTGATGTGGCGCGCGCGGCCGAGTATTCGTGCGAAGACTCGGACCAGTGCCTGGATGTGCACCTGACGCTGTGGCCGCAGATCGAGCAGCACGCCGGCCTCAAGCGCATCTATGAATTGGAAATCGCGACCAGCGAGGCGCTCTACCGCATCGAACGCAATGGCGTGCTGATCGACGCGCCCACGCTGGCCGCGCAAAGCCAGCAGCTGGGCGAGCGCATCGTGCAGCTCGAACAAGAGGCGTATGAGATCGCCGGCCAGCCTTTCAACCTGGCCAGCCCCAAGCAGCTCGGCGAAATTTTCTTTGACAAGCTGGGTTTGCCGGTGATCAAGAAAACCGCCACCGGTGCCCGAAGCACCGACGAAGAGGTGCTCGAAAAACTGGCCGAAGACTACCCGCTGCCCGCGCGCATTCTGGAGCACCGCAGCCTGTCCAAGCTCAAAGGCACTTACACCGACAAGCTCGCGCAGATGGCGCTGCCGCGCACCGGCCGCGTGCACACGCATTACGCGCAGGCGGTGGCGGTCACAGGCCGCTTGTCGAGCAATGAGCCCAATTTGCAGAACATCCCCATCCGCACGGCCGAAGGCCGCAAGGTGCGCGAGGCCTTTGTGGCCCCGGCTGGCAGCGTGATCGCCAGCGCCGACTACAGCCAGATCGAGCTGCGCATCATGGCTCACCTGAGCGGCGACGAGGCGCTCTTGCGCGCCTTTCAAGACGGCATGGACGTGCACAAGGCCACGGCGGCCGAGGTCTTTGGCCTCATGCCCGATCAGGTGAGCAGCGAGCAGCGCCGCTATGCCAAGACCATCAACTTTGGCCTGATCTACGGCATGAGCGCCTTTGGCCTGGCCAAGGCCCTGGGCATCGACAACACGGCGGCCAAAAACTACATCACGCGTTATTTCGAGCGTTTTGCTGGCGTCAAGCGCTACATGGACGAGACGCGCGAGCAGGCCAAGGCCCAGGGCTATGTGGAAACCGTGTTTGGCCGGCGCCTGATGCTGCCCGAGATCAACAGCCCCAACGGGCCGCGCCGCGCGGGGGCAGAACGTGCGGCCATCAACGCGCCCATGCAGGGCACGGCGGCCGACCTGATCAAGCTGAGCATGGTGGCGGTGCAGGCCGCGCTGGACACACAACAAAAGAACACCAAAGTCATCATGCAGGTGCACGATGAACTGGTGTTCGAGGCGCCGCAGGCCGAGGTGGACTGGGTGCGCACCGAAGTGCCGCGCCTGATGGCGGGCGTGGCTCAGCTCAAGGTCCCGCTCTTGGCCGAAGTGGGGGTGGGGCCGAACTGGGAACAAGCCCACTGAGCGCCTTGGGCGTTCAAAGTTTTCTGATCCGTTATCCTTGGGTTTTTCAAATTCTGGGAATCGCCATGTCCAGCTTTGCCGACCAGCTCAAATCCGAAATCGCTCGCATCGCCCGCAAGGAGCTGCGTGCCGAAACCAAGGCGCTGAAAAAGGCCAATGCGCAGTACCGCTCGGACATTGCGGCCCTCAAGCGCAAACTGGTCGAGCTCGAACGCGCGCTGGCGCGCCAGGCCAAGGCCGGTGGCAAAGCCCGCGACCAGGCTGCCACAGAGGAGACTTCGGATGCTCCGAGCCTGCGTTTTCGCGTGGCTGGCTTTGCCAATCTGCGCAAAAAACTGGGCCTCTCGGCCGCCGAGATGGGGCAGCTGATCGGCGTGTCGGCCCAATCGGTCTACCACTGGGAAACCGGCAAGACCCGCCCGCGTGCCAGCCAGCTCGCCGCGATCGCGGCCGTGCGGCAGCTGGGCAAGCGCGAGGTCGCGGCGCGCCTGGCCGCTGCCTGAGCGGGTCCTTCAAGCCATGGACCGGCGCACCGCCGAGGCCTTGCCTTATGGCCGACTGGCCGACGAGCTGGCCGCGGTCTTGCAAGACCCCACGGTGCAGGTGCCCGAGCGGCATGTGATGCCGCTGCCCGGCGCCGCCAGCCTGTTTGTCATGCCCGCCAGCGACGCGCGCGTGGCCATGGGCAAGCTCATCAGCTTCACGCCCGCCAACGCGGGCACCGCGCGCCCCACCATCCAGGGCGATGTGCTGGTTTTTGATGTGGCCACCGGCGCCCGTGTGGCCCAGCTCGATGGCCCCACCGTCACGGCGCGGCGCACCGCGGCACTGTCGCTGCTGGCCGCGCGCCACCTGGCTGCCTGCCCGCAGGGCCCGGCGTTGATCGTGGGCGCCGGGGTTCAGGGGCGAGCGCATCTGGAGGCCTTTGCCCAAGGCCTGGGCGTGCGGCAGTTCTTCATCGCCTCGCGCACACGCGCGGGCGCCGAGGCCTTGGCCGAACACGCGCGCGCCCTGGGCCTGCAAGCCCGGGCGGTCGATGACCCGGCCGAGGTGCAAGCCCAATGCCCGCTGGTGCTGACCTGCACACCGGCGAACAAGGTGGTCTTGCGCGGGGCGCTGCACCCGCAGGTCTGGCTGGGGGCGGTGGGGGCTTTCAAGCCCAGCATGATCGAGCTCGACCCCGCGCTCACGCGCGATCTGGCCGCGCGCGGCCAGGTGGTGGTCGACACGCCCGAGGCGCGGCACGAAGCCGGTGACCTGCTGCAGGCGGGTGTGCCGGCGGCCCAGTGGCAGACCCTGGCGCAGGTGCTGCAGACGCCCGTGCCGCCCAGTGCTGCGGTGCTTTTCAAGAGCTGTGGCTGGGCCGGCTGGGATTTGGCGGCGGCGCGCCTGGCAACCCTGCGCTGAGCTTGGGCATGGCCGCTGTGTCAGGATGTGGTTTTGACCACACTTCCGGGAGACACCACGATGCACATGAACGACCGCATTGAAGACACCCAAGCCTTGTTGCACGACACCACGCTGCCCACGCGCCGCCGGGCGCTGCAGGCCGCGCTGGGTGTGGGGTATGTGGCCGCGGCCGGCCCCGTGATGGCGCAGACTGCGATCAAGACGCCGGCCGACGGCCTGGTCAGCGGCGAAGTCACGATCGATGTGCAGGGCTTCAAGATGCCTGCCTACCGCAGCGCACCGGCAGGCAAAACCGGTTTGCCGGTGGTGCTGGTGCTGTCTGAGATTTTTGGCGTGCACGAGTACATCGCCGATGTCACGCGGCGCCTGGCGCGCGCCGGTTATCTGGCGATCGCGCCCGAGTTGTTCGTGCGCCAGGGCGACCCCAACGAGTACGGTGAAATCGCCCGCATCCAGTCCGAGATCATCGCCAAGGTGCCCGACGCCCAGGTCATGGGCGACCTGGACGCCTGCGTGGCCTGGGCCGCGCGCAACGGCGGACAGGTGGACCAGCTGGCCATCACCGGCTTTTGCTGGGGCGGGCGCCATGTGTGGCTTTATGCCGCGCACCAGCCGCGCGTCAAGGCGGCGGTGTCCTGGTACGGCCGCCTGGTGGGCGCGAGCACGCCGCTGACGCCGCGCCACCCGGTCGATCTGGCGGGCGAGCTCAAGGCGCCGGTGCTGGCCCTGTACGCCGGGGCTGACGCCGGCATTCCGCTTGACACGGTTGATAAGATGAAGGTCGCTTTGTCGCAGGGCTCGGTTGCGGCCAAGGCCAGCAGCTTTGTGGTCTACCCCGATGTGCCGCACGCCTTCCACGCCGATTACAGGCCCAGCTACCGCCAGGCGGCGGCCGAAGATGGCTGGCAGCGCCTGCTGGCCTGGCTCAAGCGCCATGGGGTATAGACTCAGCGACTCGTGAAAACCGCCTTTCGGGGCGGTTTGTTTTGGGGGCATGGGTCCTTGGCGCAAGGCCGAGGATGACAGTGCCTCTGGTCATTGCCCGGCTTGATCGGGCGATTCAGGTATGACTTTGTTGGTGATCGTGTTGGGAACCTTGCTGGCCGGTATCGGCAGCGTGTGGCTGGCGGCCTGGTTGAGCTTTGGCGTGATCAGCCGCTACACCCAGCACATGCTGAGCCTGGCCGCCGGCGCGCTGCTGGCCACGGCCTTTTTGCACCTCTTGCCCGAGGCTTTTGAGCAAGGCGCCCAGGCCCATGGCCTGTTCATGATGTTGCTGGTGGGGCTGGTGTTCTTCTTTTTGCTCGACAAGGCGGAGCTCTGGCACCACGGCCATGAGCACCACCATGCCTCCTGGCCGGCCGAGGGTGGGCATGTCCACACCCATGCGCACGCACATGGGCATGGGCATGACCACCGCCCCGGCTCCTGGGCTGTGCTGGCCGGCGACAGCGTGCATTGTTTTGGCGACGGCATCCTGATCGCCTCGGCCTTTGTGGCCGATCTGCAGATTGGGGTGGTGGCCGCGCTGGCGGTGCTGGCGCACGAAGTGCCACACCACATGGGCGATCTGGTGGTGCTGCGCGAGAGCACGGGCACACGCCAGGCGGCGATTGTCAAAGTGTCTTTGGCCGGGTCGGTCACGGCCCTGGGCGGGGCGGTGGGTTATGTGCTGGTGGACGCCTTGCACGCCTGGCTGCCGTATTTTCTGGCCTTGGCCAGCAGCAGCTTCATCTATGTGGCGCTGGCCGATCTGATCCCGCAACTGCAAAAACGCCTGAGTGCGCGCGAAACCGTGGCCCAGGTGTTTTGGCTGGCCACTGGCATGGGCATGGTCACGCTGGTCGGCCTGCTGGTGCACTGAGCCCTAGCCCTTTTCGCAGGGCAGGCCGGGCGTGCGGCTCCACTCGCTCCAGCTGCCGGCATACAGCGCGGTGGCGCCCAGGCCAGCCAGTTCCATCGCAATCACATTGGGCACGGCGCTCACGCCGCTGCCGCATTGGTGCACCACGCTTTCGGGCGCTCGGCTGCCCAGCACGGCCAGCCATTCGGCGCGCAGCTGCTCAGGGCTTTTGAAGCGGCCATCGGGGCCGAAATTGTCGGTGAAGGGGCGGTTGAGCGCCCCCGGAATGTGGCCCGCGATCGGGTCCAGCGGCTCGACCTCGCCACGGTAGCGCGGCGCGGCGCGCGCATCGACCACGGTTTGCGCAGGCTGCTGCAAGCGTGCGTGCACGGTGGCGGTGTCCACCAGCGTGCGCAGCGGTGGGTGCAAGCTGAATGCGCACGCGGGCACGGGCTGGGCAGCCCCGCTTTCGGTGGCGCCGCCAGCGGCTTGCCAGGCGGGCAGGCCGCCGTCGAGCACGGCCACGGCCTCGTGGCCCAGCCATTGGAGCATCCACCACAGGCGGCCGCAGTGGTTGCAGCCGTTGCGGTCGTAGACCACCACCTGGGTCTGCGCGTCCACCCCCATGCAGCCCAGCCAGGCGGCCACAGCTTCACGCTGGGGCAAGGGGTGGCGCCCGCCATTGACAGCTTCGGCCGCGCTGTGCGCGCTCAGGTCGCGCTCCAGATGGGCTTGCTGCGCACCGGCTATGTGGCACTCGGCAAACATCGTGTCGGCGGCTTCGGGCTTCATGAGCTCGAAGCTGCAGTCGAACACGCGCAGGCGCTGGTCGCTGGCCATCAGGGCTTGCAGTTCGGCAGGGGAGATCAGCAGCTTGTACATGGTGGGCTTTCTTGAGGTCTCAGTGTTCTTCGGCCGGCGGGTGGGGCAGGGCGCGTTGGCGCAAGGCGGTGGCGGCGGCGCCGCTGGCGATGATCAGCGCCATGCCGGCCCAGCCAATCAATGGGATCTGATCACCGAAAAGAAACAGGCCATAAAGGGCAGCAAACACGATGCCCGAATACTGCAGATTGGCCACCACCAGCGTGGCGCCGTGGCTGTAGGCCTTGGTCATGCACAGTTGCCCGCCGGCGGCCAGCAGGCCAATCGGCAGCAGCCAGAGCACCGCCGGCCAGGTCCAGGCGCTCAGGCCAATGAAGGCACTGGCGACCAGGCCCGCCACCGTGGTGCCAATGGAAAAAAAGAACACGGTGCGCGATTCGGGTTCGCCGATGCGGCCCAGGGCCGCCACCTGCATGTAGGCCAGGGCCGCCCCCAGGCCCGAGAGCAGGCCGACCACGCCGGCGAACAGCTGGTTTTGCTCGATGGTGGGACGCAGGATCATGATCACGCCGACAAAACCGGCCATGACGGTGAGCACGACCGGGCCTTGGCGCGCGGCGTCCTGCAAACGGCCCATGACCAGCGTGCCGCCCACCAGAAAAGCCGCCACCCAGACGCCACTCATGTAGTTGAGCGTCATGGCGGTGGCCAGCGGCAGGTGGGCAATGGCAAAAAACCAGGCCGAGAGCGAGCCCACGCCGATGAACGAGCGCCACACGTGCATCATGGGCACGGGGCTGCGCAGGCTCACGCCCTGCAAGCGGCACAGGCCGCCCATGAAGACCATGCCGATCAGGCCACGGTAGAACACCAGCTCGAAGGTGCCGAAGTGGGCCGAGGCGTATTTGATGCAGACGCTCATCGTCGCGAACAAGAGCGCCGCGAGGATCATCCAGGAAGCTTGCATGGCCGGCATCATGCCATGAGCAACAACGGCCTCCGAGGAGGCCGTTGTGCAAGTCAGTCGCGGTAGTTCATCTGCCGCCGGTACCACTCGTGGAAGTGCTGCATGCCGTCTTCCATCGGGCTTTGGTAGGGGCCAACCTCGTTGTCGCCACGCAAGAGCAGCGCCTTGCGGCCCGCGTCCATGCGCTCGGC
>JACCDW010540224.1_pt1 | contig 11595 bp, 6 predicted proteins | sample 7449781 | NCBI WGS metagenome assembly JACCDW01 (sample SAMN15323449, study PRJNA562643) | freshwater metagenome | isolation source: river surface water | place: USA:Blue River Watershed | collected 2017-08-18
GCCGCGTCACGGGCCGTTCAAGCCCCTGGAACATTACCAAAATGGGCAGCGACGGCGGCGGCAAATGGTACGTCAGCGACGATGATTACCCAGAGTTCCTGGATCATCTCCACGACTACCTGTTTGTAGCCGACAATAACAAGGGGTTCAGACCTCTGAACCTCGTCGAACAGCGACGTGCCGACGGATATTCGCCTCTCCTGGTGGATCTTGATTTCCAGTACAGCACCGAGCACGCCCTTCACCGCAGACGATTTGACAAGAAGAACATTAAGACTTTCATCAAAGCGTACATTGACACCCTCAAAGAATTCTACGACATCAGCGGCCAATCTCCACTCCGCTTCTTCGTGTGCCTCCGCAGCGTCCCCTACGAGTCCCGTAAGGGCGGCGCGAAGGTCATTAAGGACGGCGTGCATATTGAGTGCCCTGACCTCATCCTCCACAGCGAGGCCCAGCAAATCGTCCGTCTCGGTATGCTGGATAAACACGCGGTTAGCACCGCATTCGACGGCACCAGTTTCATCAATGCCGAGAAGGACATCTATGATGAGACCGTTATCAAGAAGAACGGTTGGTTCTATTATGGCGAGTCGAAGGCCGAAATCCCGCCCTACCAGCTCTACGCGGTGTGGTCCTACGACCCCGCAAAGGACTCCCTTGCTGAGAAGCCCACAAGCGAATACACTCCTCGTATGCTAATGGAGCGTCTCAGCATTCGCTACAACATTGTTCCCTCAGACTTGACTATTAGGCCCGAGGCAGAGGATATCTACGCGCAGGCAAAGGCGCACTTGGTGCGAATCAATGCGGGTCCAGCTGCGCCTGCGGCGGCCGGTGGCGGCGCTGGTGGAGAAGATGTCCCACCTTCATCCGCGACTGACATCGCCCTCGCCGAGGGAATGGCGATGATTGACACGAAGTACCGCGACGACGAAGTCACCCTTGCCCGCCGACTTGCTCTCGAATGTCTCTCCGTGAGCCGCGCCGATTCCTTTATGACGTGGCAGGAGGTCGGCTGGTGTCTCCACAGCATTGACCCCAGCGACGCCGGCTTCGAGACCTGGATGGACTTCAGTAAGAAGTCGCCCAAGTACGTGGAGAACATCATCAGTGACGAGTACCGTAAGTGGCAGAACAACTGGGGCCGCGGGCCAACCGACGGAACGACCCTGCGCCTCGGCACGCTCCGTATGTGGGCCAAAGCCGACAACCCAGACAAGTACAAGGAAATCATCGACGATGACATCGTGGAGTTCATCGAGAAGGAGGTCAAGGCCACGCACACGAGTGTGGCGCGCATCCTGAAGAAAATGTACGACGGCCGCTATGTGGCTTCCATCGAGCAGCGCGAGACGGCCTGGTTCGAATTCACGAGCAACACCTGGCTCGACATTCCCCAGGGCATCGACATCCGTAATAGCATTGACCGCGAGCTATCCAAGTACGTGATTATGGCGAAGCAGCGGGTGAAGCGCAAGATTCGCGACGAGGAGGAGCGCGGGACGGAGGGAATCACGGGTAAAATCCTCGACGCCAAGTGGAAGGAGCTGCATCAACTCGAGGCCAAGCTGGAGGCATCGGACTTCAAGAACGGGATTATGAGGGAGGCGGCGGGTATGTTCTACGTGCCCAAGTTCCTGCTCAACCTGGACTCGAATGTGTATATGATGGGTGTGGCGAACGGTGTCCTGGACCTCCGTGTGCCCACAGGGGAAAAGGTGCGTGGTCGTAATGGCAAGGAGAAGGAGATTCATAAGGTCGTCCATCGCCAAGGCCGTGCGCAGGACCACGTGCGTCAGCAGGCAGGGAACATCGGTGGGGTCCATCCTGCCATCCCCTACAAGCCCTATGACCCTGAGAACCGCGACCCGATTCACGACGAGATTGACGACTTCTTCGAGAAGGTGTTCCCTCGTGCGGACTTGCGGGAGTTTATGTGGCGCCTACTCGCATCTCACCTGGAGGGGACCAATAAGGAGGAAATCTTCCTTATCTGGACGGGCTCGGGTGGTAATGGTAAGTCCAAGCTCGTGGATTTGATGCGGTATGCACTGGGCGACTATGCGGCCGACTTGAACGCAACGGCTGTGACTCGTAAGCGTGGTGATGCAAGTGCCGCGTCGCCCGAGATTATGGCCATTCGCAACAAGCGGTTCATCTATATGCAGGAGCCTGAGGAGCGTGAGTCCCTGAATGCGTCCGTGATTAAGCAGATGACGAGCGACTTGATGCAGGGTCGTGGGCTCTTCAAGGACCTCATCAGCTTCCGCATTACGGGCAAGATGCATCTTATGTGCAATGTACTGCCGCCTATTAAGAATGTGGATGGTGGTATTGCACGTCGTTTGTGCGTGATTCCCTTCGAGAGTCGCTTCGTGGATCCTGATAGCGTCGAAATCAACCCTGCACGCAATGTGTTCCCTAAGGACTACGAACTCGACGAGAAGCTGTTCCGCTGGCGTGAGGCGTTCTTCAGCCGACTTGTATGGGTCTATGAGAATGTCTATTGTCGTACTGGCCTGAACCCAATCCCCCCTATTGTGAGCCAGGTCTCGGACAAGTACAAGGAGTCGTTTGACGGGTTCGCGAAGTTCAAGAGTGAGCGTATTCGTGTTGGCGAGGCTGTTATGGAATCGACGGCGACGATTGCGGACTTGTGGCGTGCCTACCAGGCGTGGCACCGTGAGTACCAATTGGGGAGTCAGCTCAGTCGCACGGACTTCGAGGACAAGATTGACAAGACACTTTCACAAACGGCCGAGAGTCGTGGTGTGGGCCCGCGGAAGACATACAGAATGGTGCGGGTGTTTATGAGTGATGAGGAGGCTGCTGAGTTTGATCAGGGGGAAGGGGACGTTCCGTCCCCTTAGACCCCTCCCTTGAATAAAGGCTTCGCATTGAAATTCATTATATAAATAATAGAATAGTACTATTAGGGTACAGAGTATAATACATCGTGCTTGATAATATTTTTAATTTGTGTGCGAGAAATACGATTTTGGAAATCCGAAAATGTTTCTTGGCCGGCTCGGCCTGGCGGCCTCACCCAGAATTTCCGCGAGTAGTATTTTGTATTTTCGAAATACGAAATACTAATCATATGTAATAGTCTGGCTGATATACGCCTAATAGCAACCTCCTATTATTTTTAAGTGAGAAGACTATTAGAAATGGTGTGCGTACCTAAGTGAAAAGCCAATGCGTAGCCTGCATTCTAGGGAGGGGGTTAGGGGGACGTCCCGTCCCCCTATGCGTAGCGTTGTATAACCACATACCCGAGTATTGAAACCACAACAAGCGCACCGAGAGTCTTCCCCAGGGCTGACCGAGACCATCCTGTACGCTTGCCTACAAGTACAAGTAGAGCAAGTGCGCTGAATCCATATGCCAGAACGAAAATAAATAAGATGTAGTCCTGGAGCGTCATTATATGCTCACGGGCAATACCAGTGACAGGCGGGGCCTCCTCTACGAAGGGCACGGCTGCCTGCTCAGCCGTCGTTTCGAGCTCCGCAATCGACTGGCGCAGCTCCTCTTCCTGCTGCTTCAGACCCTTAATGGTATTATCGAGGGTAGATTTCACGCTCTCATTGGGAGCCGCCGCAGAAAGGGTCGTAATAGCATTCATTAAATCCAGACCCACCGCGACCTCGTCATTGAATTTGTTGCGGTACCACTGTTGCATTTCGAGCGCGGAAATGCCAGCCTCCGTGGCCGCCGGCGGCGCCGTCGGTCCAGGGGTAGCATCCGATAATCCACCCTCCTTCGCGGCCGACAGTAAATTCTGTATGTTTGGAATTGCATCGGATGATGACGACATATCTGCAGTGTGCCTAGAAGTTATTAGAAATTCACACTCACACTAGCATTGGCTAACCGATTCAAGAGACTAGACCCCTTAGTCTCAAGCGATGACAATGTACCCGTTGCACTAGAAGCGAAGTCTGAAACGGCCGGGCAATTAGGGAGATTGAGGAGAGGTCCAGCGCTCTCAAAGCGGCGGCGATTCCAGTAGCGCTTATCACGCTTGAAGGCCGTATATTGCGAGCGATACACAATCACAAAGACCAACACGACGACAATTAGGAATGTAGCAAATGACACAAATGACCCACTCATAACTCCCATACGCCAAAACCCACCCATAATAGTCATCAGCACAATCCCGAAAAATATCAACTGAAATACGAATAATGTCTCCTGGCGATTGGCGGCGGTCCATTCGTTGATTTCGAACTGACGCTTGTGTGTGTCATTTCGCACCTTCTCGGACTCCCTCTCTGGAATCATCGACTGCTCAAGATTTGTATTTGCCGACTCCAAGTATTTCGAAGCCCCTGCGTAAAAGAGCTGCATATCACGATTTTGGCTCACCGCATTTAGCCCTTTCAGGGCCTCGCCAAATGTCGCCGCTCCATATTCTCCAAGACCAGCACGAAGAGCGCTCACATCACTCGCGGATGCAAGACGTCCTGCCAAAATACTGGCATTATCTGACCCTGAAATTATACTATTGACATCTAGACTCATTTACTAATGTTTCACATTAATTATGAAGCTAGTGCTGGACTTTCCACCGGGGGCTATTACGTGGCACGATACACATAGAATAACATACCGAGCGCGACCAAGTTGAGGAAACTGTAGAGGGCTATTAGGTTGCGATTGGCACGGGCCTTTTCCTTCGTATAGGCCATCATACGCTCACTCACATCGACCTCCGCCGTGGGCTTATCAAGACCCATCTTCTGGTCCTTGAGGGCATTCAGGCGCATAATCAAGTCGGCATTGCGCTTGGCCACCTCTGGGCCCGCGTCCCCGTACTCTTTCATACGACGCTGTGTCAAGTAGGTCATCAGAGAAAGGAGGTCAATCATACGACGGGCCAATGTGCGGAGTGCGGAGAGCCAGTCATCTGCGGTGGGATTGTTCGACGGGGCCGCCGACGACGAGCTGCCCTGGGCCGGCGCAGCCTCGGTTGCATACTTGAGGAACTGCGTAACTGCGTACCGATAACGAGCGTTGTAGTAGCAGAACTCCGTCTTCATTGCAGCCAGCGCCTGCTCATCGGCACTCAAGTATTTATGGACAAGGTCTGCATCTCCACGTTTATCCGCTGCTAATGCCTTAGGAAGCTTCCCCGCACCCTCTAATTGTCCCACAAGTGTCTCTAGGGCGGGTTCAGTCATTGTCCCATCACTATTACGAGGCACGCCAGAGGCCGGTAAATAGGTTGTATTGGCAATCTGATTTGCGGCCGTAAGAGTGAAAGACTCTGTCGAAGCGGGGCACGTCGGCTCTGGATAACTGACGGTCATTGTGTATTTCATATTTGGCAAGCAGCAGTTGCACTCGGCGGAGCATCCACTGGGCCGACTATCGGTCGCCCACATACCGCCGCTCTTTATACAACTATCACGAGTAGTTGCCTCTCCGCACATATATGGCGCACCCACAAAGTGCTCTGTGGTGAAAATAAGAGGGAAATAATTTACCATAAATCCAATGGCACACACAAGCACTAATAGGACTATTAGGGGGCGTGCATATTCATTTCCAACAGCTGACGGCATATTACTAGTAATGGAGATTTATAGAGTGCATTGTTAACCGTAGGACCCAATCTCTTGGAGTAAAAGACCTGCTGGCGGTAGTGGCCGTAGGACCCAACGCGCTACGCGCGGAGCTTTTCAGAAGAGAGGGGTAGCGGCTTGCATAAATGCAAGCCCCAACGCCTTTGGCGGTCTAAGGGGACGGAACGTCCCCTTAACGTAGTTGGCTAGTTATACCACTACTTGAAAAGAGCCCACCAAGGCCAGCTGTAGGGGCCGCAGCCTGTTGGCCGTACCCAAAGAAGCCAGCGAGCCCACTAGTATTTGCTGCCTGCGCACCGAAACCAGTTAAGTACGAGGTTGATACAGGACCGACTTCGACACCCGAATATATCATATAGATGAAGCGTATGGTAAGAAGTGCGAACAACACAGATAACGTCGCAAATGTCGGAACGCTCATTTGCCGAACGGGACGGTCCAAGAAAAAGAGCTGCTTATAGCTCACATCCTGCTCACGTTTCTCAACATAACGGAGACGGGACTGGGCCGTCTCAGCCTCTTCGCGCGCCGTAGCCTCCAGTTTCTCCAGCTTCTTGATGCGCCCACGCAACTCCCCTAATTGCCGTGTGCGCTCACCAATATCAATGTCTTTTGAGAGTTTGGAGATTTGTGCACGTAGATTGTTGTTGAATCGGCGGAACTCCTCCAGCTTTACCTTTAGTTGCTCTACGACCTGCGGGTCTGCTGAGGCACCTTTTAACAAGGGCTCTATACTTGACGAAACAAAAGACTTGTAAGAGTCATATTGTGTTTGTAGGGCGGGTATATTTAGGATTGACTGTTGTGCACCATTAGTGGTTCCAGGTGTGGAGACAAATGAGCTTGACGAGGACCCAATTGGTGCAGGCCCAGGGGTCGCTGAAGAAGACCCCATTTTTCCAGAAGAGGAGCTCAAAGAAGAGCTACTTCCCATTGTCCATGTGGCCGGCCCCGAAGCGCTCATAGAGCTTGAAGAAGAACCAATAGGGGCAGGTGTATTTCGGTTTGCAAACGACGACGAGGACGACATCTATCTGTTTATGCCGCACATACCCTATACACGACATACACGCCGGCCGATGGAGAAGGGCGTGTAATCTTCACGATTTCACCCGGGGTCAGTCCAAGACACCGTGCAATAGGGTCGAGGTGGTACTTAATAACAGGGAGCTGTGCCTTGCTCTGAACGAGCTTCATCACTTCGGCCTCCTCATCCTCAGTAATCCGCTCGTGCTTTGGCACAAGTACGTGCTCCATTGGATTGTTGATAAGCTGGTAGATGTTGAAGAAACTCACATTTAGCTTTCGGCGGCTCCATTCCTCAAAGGCCAATGTTTTATGAGTCTCCGTAATGTTATCATTTGTCATAACAATCACCTCCACGTTCTCATAGCCGAGCTCAGCAAGACGGTTTTCGTGTTCTTCGGTTTCACCATCTGACATCCCACTTCCCTGTAGGATAAGTTCCATTACACGAGTACGACTGTTGATTTTACCCATATTATAGACCACCAAGCACTTCTTCTTGGGGTCCGACGTGTGGCTCACCATAAAACCGGCCGATGCAATAATGGATGGTGGGGACATAGCCTCAACCTCCTTCGGAGAGAACCGATTGTAGGCGCTGACCTCATACCCACGAAGGGTGAGGAGCTTCATTAGTGTAAGGCGTGAGCGATAAAGTGCGTCAATGTAGTCAAATGAGGCCATGGCGTGGAAACTGCTTACTACATACGGCGAGAAAGACTGGCCCTCAAATTTATACACGCGTGATGCGACTATTACGGGTGTATGAATTTTCACTAGCTGAGTCTTATTGTATTCTTATGGGGGTGCAGTGTAATTAACCGGTCTTATTTACAATAATCGTCTGTGTGCTGCTACTGCCGCCCATAACTGTCGTCGTCGCGATTCCTCCTTGGGCCGGCCCACCTGGCTCCGCCAGAGACACTGGGCGATTGCGCAGCGTACGCCGAGGGGGCGCCGCCGCTGCCGCTCCTGGAACACCTGCATTTCCAGGGAGGCTGACGGACTCTATTGGGACTGAGAAAGATTTAATGAGATTGTCCGTTGGAGCCAGGCCATCTGCTACCATTGCCGACTCGCCGGTTTCAATGGGGATGACAGGAGGCGCACCAGGGACGGCGGCCGGCAAGGCATCGCCCTCGCCAATGAGCTCACCTTGGCGAATCTCAGGCATCGCCACGGCGCCTTCAGGGGCAACTGCCTCGCCCTCTGCCTCCTCACCAGGCACACTAACAGTCCCTTCAAGTGCCGACTCCGTTTCAGGGGCGGCCAGCGGAGCCGCCTCATCGGCCTTTGGTACCAATGTCATACCAGCCAGCTCCGCCTGGGCCTGCAGGTCCTCAATCTTGGGAGGCTCCCGCAGCTCCGCCATTTGCGCCGTGCGGATTTCGGGTAAAATACGCTCCTTCAGTGGCTCCTCGCCGCCCGCAGGGATTTCAGTCGAGAAGAATTCGTTCGTAGGGTTCTTCAGCTTCGTCACACCCGCCGACGTGACAAATCGTATACCCATATTCAAGAAACTATTCATTTCCTGGTCAAGCAGCTTCGTCGCATATGGCATCTCTACTTGCACAATCTCGGACGTCGGCTTCTTCAATGGCGGAATAATCTCAATATTGCTCGCGTTCGTCCCAGTGAATTCGACAGGTCCATCACATAGAGTACAGATTGCCAGGCCGAGTTTCGGGTTGTAAATAGGAATCGTACCGCAGCCCGTACAAATAGGGAACTTCGCGCCGTCCGAACGTTGCATATACGATTCGCGCACAAAGCCGGCAATCCCGTGGCACAAAATCGTGTCGCGGTCCATCTCACCAATCTTCAAGCCACCCTGATTCCCGCGACCACCCGTCGGCTGGTGCGTCCGCTGCTCCTTGCGACCCTTGTCGCGTGCCTGCCACTTGTCCTCCGTCATATGCTTCAAGCGCATACCATAGAGAGGGCAAATGAAAATCTCCGTCTGAATCTGCTGGCCTGTTGCACCATTGTACATAATCTCATTTCCGTAGCGCTCGAAGCCAATCTCCTCCAGGCGGTCCCCAATTGCGTCCGCAGGGGAGCCGTCATTCATAAACGCCGTGCCATCCATAACAGCCCCCGCCTTCATTCCGTACTTGCCGCAAATCATCTCCATAATTTGCCCCAGTGTCATACGTGAGACAATACCATAAGGGGTCATAATCATATCAGGAACAAGCCCAGACTCTGTCCGTGGCATATCGTGCCCACGTAATAGCATACCAATTGTACCCTTCTGGCCGTGACGGTTGCTATTACCAGTCCAGTAAGCAGCCTTCGAGCCCTTGCGGCGAACTAAGAATACACCCGTGTCCATCGTCAAGCAATGGACTGTAGAATAACGGGAGTCAAGCTTCGTATCCGTCATATCCTCAATGAGATGTTCGCTGCCATCTGCAGAAAGGGAATAGAAGGACTTGCCGCCGGCGAGCAAAATACTGACCGCACGGGCCTCGATAAACTCGTAGGCAGCTGCACCCGCTTCGCGGACATATAGGCGGTGATTGGGGGTCACCTGGAGAGTACAATCGGCGAGCTTGACATTAATCATTACGCCCCCTGCGTGTTCGAACTCGGGGTAATCTAGCGGAGTGCTGAACTTTGTGGTCTTGGACTCGGGGTCATACATACAGACGAAGTCCTCAGCCGTCACGTGGCGAATACCCTTCCATCCGTGGCTTGTAAGGACGTCGTGGTCAGGACTCAGGCAAAACTTGTCGCCAATCTCGGGCTTGCGGTCCTGGCTGACACGAATCTTTACCATACGAAGGCCGACATTATTCACCGTCACCACGACGCTCTCTACACGCCCACGCGTCCAAACTTGGGGCGCCACCGACGCGTCCTTGTACGTCCCACGTCCAGACATCATATAGGCGCCAACAATAACAGTCATTTCATCGACATATTCGCCGACGCGAATAATTCCGCGGTCGTCAAGCTTGGAGTAATCGAGACCAGGACGCAGGTCCATCCACGCCGCAACGTGGATAGGATTGCCGAATCGCGTCTGTGTGTGCGCCTCTTCGTCGTCTTCCTCATAGGCCTCGTAGGAGCGGTAAGCAAGGGACCTGAATAGGCCACGATCAACGGCATCCTTATTGATAATAAGACCGTCCTCCTGATTGTACCCTGTATAGGATGTAATAGCAAGCACCATATTTTGTCCGAAGCTCATACGCCCCTCGCCGAAATAGTCCTGGTACATTGTACGACATAGGGGGGCCTCGCCATACGCAAGAATGTGCCCTGTATTATCGTAGCGGTTTTGCCAGTTGGTTGCATACATACTCAGACCCTGCTTGGACTGTGAGCAGCCGAGTTGGTTACGAGGCGACTGATTGTGATTCAAGAAGGGGATTTGTGAGTTGATAATGGAGAGAATTGTGGAAGGATGGAGCTCCATATGTGTCGTCTCGGGCTGAATATACTCAGCAAAGGTCGCAATGTAGGCCTCATTTTGTTCATAGGGGTCCACGTACTCAAGGGGTGCAACGTGGGGACCGAGGAGGTCCTCGTAGGCCTTGAAGCGGTCCTCGAGCTTGATGTGTGTCATATCGGTGTCTTTTAGGGGGTCCTCGAAGTCCGTGGTAGTGAGGTCAGCGTCGCGTCTATGAGTACCACAAATGAGGTCGCGCCACGTAGGGAGTTTGGCAAGGCGCTCAAATGGCACACGTTGAACACCGTTGGCCGCCTGGGATGGCCGAAGGACTATTAGGGGTCGCACGGGACGGCCCTCGTCGAGATAGACCTGGACGCGCTTCTGGCGAATGTTGAAACTGACTGAGGTCGTGGGAGGGAGCCAGGCTGTGCGCTTGAGGAGCTTGAGGAGACGCTCGAGACGCTGAGGGTAGCCCGTGTAGCCGACGATGCCGCCGTTGATATAGACGGGCGTGAGCTGGATGCGCTCACTGGGGGAAATATTGACTGGCATACGCAAATTCATACGCTCCCGCAGCCATTCAATGAAATATGCCGGCATAGTTGCCGTGGAAATATAGGCGAGGACAGTCAGATTCTTTGTGATACCGATTGGCGCACCCGAGGGCGTCTCATTTGTACAGAAATATCCGAACTGAGATGGGTGGAGGTGTCGTGGGCCAGTGATTTTGATACTGGTGTCGAAGTTCATAATCACACGGCGGGTGTGACTCATAAAGTCCATATAGGACAAACGGGACAGGGCTTGTAAGATACCCTTCTTGTCCTCACCGATGCCGGCACCCCAACGACCCTTAAAGGCCGCACGGAGACCTTCGGTGATAAAGCCGCCGACGAACGCCTGGTTCTTTCGCTCGGCACTGAAGAGATTGCGGAAGTTCCTGCCCTGGTAAATCGTGCTATTCATCTTATACTCCGTACCGACGACCTTATTGATTTGCTTGCGCCACTGTGCATAGATTTGGTTGAAGAGGAGCTGAATGTGGAAGCCCGAGACGAGACACCGCTGGTTGCGAATATCATCCTTATCAGTCTCTGGGTCGATTCCTGCCGCGACACGTAGGATAGAACGGACACAGTCGGCGAGGAACATTGCGCGGGCGCGGGGCTGGTCGTCGATGTGAATAAAGAGCTGGTTGTGGATAATATCGAGAACGTGTGCCTCGCCATAGCCCTTTGTGAGGGACTTGATGTACTGAATGGCCGTGTAGGTGTTATAGAATGGAGCGGCCTCGGCAATACTAGGGACAAGTAGGGGTGCGAGCATCTGGGCCTCGGGGCCGTTCATATCAGGGAAAATGAGGCTGAGTATTTCCTCGTCGCTCTGAATACCAAGGGCACGGAAGAGGACAAACACGGGCAGGGGTTTGCGCACAAAGGGAATGCTGACACAGAGCGTACCACCGCCGTTTTTCTGCCGACGGAATGAATTGGGGTTTTCCTCAGCATCCGCATAGCCAATGACCTTATTCTTCGGCGTGGCCTTGTAGGGGCGCTCACGTGTAAATAAGAA
>JACCDW011770361.1_pt1 | contig 11595 bp, 1 predicted proteins | sample 7449781 | NCBI WGS metagenome assembly JACCDW01 (sample SAMN15323449, study PRJNA562643) | freshwater metagenome | isolation source: river surface water | place: USA:Blue River Watershed | collected 2017-08-18
AATGTTCAAAAAAATGTTCAAAAAATTCTAGTAAGAAACATTGTTATTGTCATAAAAAACATTGTGATTGTAAAAAGAAAAGGGGTCCAACTGGTCCAACAGGTCCAACTGGTTTTAATGGTAAACAAGGTTCGACTGGTCCAACAGGTCCAACTGGTTTTAATGGTACACAAGGTTCGACTGGTCCAACAGGTCCAGGAATAAGTTATGTGGGGACTACTGGGGTAGTAATGTTTTTTGATGGAAATGGTATAACAGGTTCAACTGGATTAATTTATAATCCTGCAGGATATTCAGGAGCTGGTGAATTATATATTCCAGGAAAACTAACAGTTGATGGACCAATCGATCCAATTTATATACAATTATTATATCAATCTAGTCCACCTCCTATGGATATAGGAAAAACAGGTTATGGTTATATTTATTTCGATAATGATGGTATACCTTCTTATTTGAATGATAATGGAGCAGTAGTGCAGCTACCTGGTACAACTGGTTCAACAGGTCCAACCGGGCCAGATGGTATTCAAGGTATACCTGGTTCACAATATGCTACCCAAACAATAGATTCAAATGTGATAATTGGTAATCCAATAGTTACTCCACAAACTTTGATTGTATCCGCAGATTTATCTTATATTCCAGGTAATTTTATAATAATAACTGATCAAAATTATCAAGTAAGATTTAATGCAATAGTTACAAATTATGATGGACAAACAGGAACAACTGGTTCATTATCTTTTGATACAGTAACAGGAATATCTGGAAATACAGGAATATTAACAAATCCTAATAGATATTTTATAAATTTAAACGGTATAGAAGGTCCGATAGGTCCAACAGGTGAAACAGGTATAACTGGTCCAACTGGTAACACAGGTGCAACAGGTTATACTGGTCCAACTGGTCCAACTGGTCCAACTGGTTCTACAGGTGAAACAGGCTCAACAGGTCCAACTGGTTCTACAGGTTACACTGGTGAAACTGGCCCAACTGGTTCTACAGGTGAAACAGGTCCAACAGGTTACACTGGTTCAACTGGTTCAACAGGTTCAACAGGTCCAACAGGTTATACTGGTCCAACTGGTCCAACTGGTCCAACTGGTTCAACTGGTTCAACTGGTTCAACAGGTGAAACAGGTTCAACTGGTTCAACTGGCCCAACAGGTTACACTGGTCCAACTGGTTCAACTGGTTCAACAGGTGAAACTGGTTCAACTGGTCCAACTGGTTCTACAGGTGAAACAGGTCCAACTGGTTCAACAGGTTCAACAGGTTATACTGGTGAAACTGGTCCAACAGGTCCAACTGGTTCAACAGGTCCAACAGGTTATACTGGTGAAACTGGTCCAACAGGTGAAACTGGTCCAACAGGTGAAACTGGTCCAACTGGTGAAACTGGTCCAACTGGTCCAACTGGTCCAACAGGTCAAACAGGTCCAACTGGTCCAACTGGTCTAACAGGTGAAACTGGTCCAACGGGTTCAACTGGCCCAACAGGTGAAACTGGTCCAACAGGTTCTACTGGTTATACTGGTTATACTGGTTATACTGGTTATACTGGTCCAACAGGTTTACAAGGACCACAAGGATATCAAGGTTTACCTGGTGCACAATATTCAACACAAACATTAGATTCCAATGTAATAATCGGATATCCAATTCCAAGCCCAAAAACATTATATGTATCATCAAACTTATCATATATACCTGGAAACTATATTATAGTAACCGATGAAACATATGATGTAAGTTTTAATGCGTTAGTAGTAGGATATACTGGTAATACTGGAATTACTGGAACATTATCTTTTGACACTGTAACTAGTTTGTCAGGTAATACCGGAATATTGATAACAGGAACAAGATATTATGTAAATTTAAATGGTGTTGAAGGTCCAAGAGGTGCAACAGGAGCAACAGGTTTAAGAGGTGCAACAGGTGTTACTGGATATACTGGATATACCGGACCAACTGGACCCGGAATAACAGGTGCAACTGGAGTGACTGGTCCAACCGGACCAACAGGTTTAGGAATAACTGGTCCAACAGGAATAGGTAGTACAGGTGCAACTGGAGTGACTGGTTCAACTGGACCAACGGGTTTAGGAATAACTGGTCCAACAGGAATAGGTAGTACAGGTGCAACTGGAGTGACTGGTTCAACTGGACCAACGGGTTTAGGAATAACTGGTCCTACAGGATTAGGTAGTACAGGTGCAACTGGAGTGACAGGTTCAACAGGACCAACAGGTTTAGGAGTGACAGGTCCTACCGGTGCACAAGGGCCAGCAGGTCCTCAAGGTACAAATGGATTATCAACAACTGCACAAACACTTCAATCGATTATTTTAGGATTTCCAATTGCTACTCCTCAAACTTATTTTGTAACAGCAGGTTTAGCTTATCAAACAGGCAATAGACTTACTTGGTCTGATTTTAGTTATGGGATAAATTTTAGTTGCGATGTTGTATCATATTCAGGTTCAGTTGGTAATACAGGAACGTTAACATTCAATAATGTTACAAATTTAGCTGGTAATACTGGTATACTTACAACTCCAAATTATTATTATATAAATTTAAGCACAGTTGTTGGACCAACAGGTACAAGAGGTTCAACAGGCCCAACAGGATTATCAATAACTGGTGCAACTGGTTCAACAGGATTTACAGGTTCAACAGGTTCAACTGGTTCAACTGGTTCAACAGGTTTTACTGGACAAACAGGTTCAACAGGTTCAACAGGTCCAACTGGTAGTCAAGGTCCACAAGGTTTACAAGGTATACCTGGTTCACAATATGCAACACAAACATTAAATTCAGATGTTGTAATTGGCTTTCCTATTGTTACTCCACAAACACTTTTAATTTCTTCAGGATTATCTTACATTCAAGGAAATTCTATATTAATAACTGACCAAACTTATTCAGTAAGTTTTAATGCAATTGCAACAGGATATACAGGTTCTTCTGGTAACACAGGATATTTAGGTTTTAGTTCAGTAAGTGGATTAACTGGCTCAACTGGTATTTTAACAACAGGAACCAGATATTACATAAATTTAAATACAGTAAATGGACCAACAGGTTCAAGAGGTGCAACAGGTTCACAAGGTCCAACCGGTCCTACAGGTCCTGCTGGTGGTCAATGGATAATTACAGGTACAACTATGTATAATAGTAATTCGGGTAATGTTGGAATTGGAACTACTACTCCTGCACAAAAACTTGATGTAACTGGAAATATTCGTGCAAGTAGTCAACATTTAGGAAAAACGACTGCAAATGATTCAGCTAGCGCTCCCTCATATGCTTTTGATGGAACCACAACTATGGGTATGTATAATGGTGGAAGCAATCAATTAAGTTTTTCAATTAGTTCTACTGAAAGATTAAGATTAACTACAACTGGATTGGGAATTGGTGGTGCGAATGCACCATCTGCACCTTCATATGCATTAGATGTATTTGATACTGGTATTCAAGGAACAATTATTAGAGTTCCAAATGTTAGTACCGCAGGTACCAGCCAATTCCTAGGTAAATCTTCTCTAAGTGATAGTGCATCTAATCCATCATATTCATTTGTAAATATTGGTGGTACTAATTCGTCTACTTCAGGCATGTATTGTAGTGGAACTAATCAAATTAGTTTATCAATTAGTTCTACAGAAAGATTAAGATTAACTACGACTGGGTTAGGAATTGGGGGTAGTAATGCACCATCTGCACCTTCATTTGCATTAGACGTCTTTGATACAGGTATTCGAGGCACAATAATAAGAGTTCCTGATACAACAACTACAAGTGCAATAAATCAATTTATTGGTAGAAGTTCAACCAATGATAATGCTTCATTCCCATCTTATTCGTTTGCATCGTCAACCACTTCTGGTATGTATTGTAGTGCAACTAATCAAGTTAGTTTTTCAATTAGTTCTACAGAAAGATTAAGACTAACCACTACTGGATTAGGAGTTGGTGGTGCAAGTGCACCATCCGCAGCTTCATTTGCATTAGACGTATTTGATACTGGTATTCAGGGAACAATTATTAGAGTTCCAAATGTTAGTACTGCAAATACTAGTCAATTTTTAGGAAAAGCAAATGGTAACGATAGTGCTTCTAATCCATCATATTCATTTGTTAATAATAGAACATCTGGTATGTATTGTAGTGCTCTTAATGAATTATCATTTTCAACAAATGCTACACAAAGAATGGTAATAAATAGTGGTGGTTTGATTGGTATTGCAAGAACACCTACAACTTATCCTTTAGAAGTTGGTGGTAATGGTACACAATCAACAATATTTAGAGTTCCAGATACTACAACTACAAGTGCTATAAATCAATTTATTGGTAGAAGTCCAACTTATGATAACGCATCATACCCATCTTATTCGTTTGCTAATATTAGTGGAGCTGGTTCTTCTACATCAGGTATGTATTGTAGTGGAACTAATCAAGTTAGTTTTTCAATTAGTTCTACAGAAAGATTAAGATTAACTACAACTGGATTGGGAGTTGGTGGAGCTAGTGCACCATCTGCACCTTCATATGCATTAGACGTATTTGATACTGGTATTCAAGGAACAATTATTAGAGTACCAAATGTTAGTACTGCAGGTACCAGTCAATTCCTAGGTAAAGCAAATGGTAATGATAGTGCTTCTAATCCATCATATTCATTTGTCAGTAATAGAACATCTGGTATGTATTGTAGTGCTCTTAATGAATTATCATTTTCAACAAATGCTGTACAAAGAATGGTAATCACTAGTGGTGGTCTTGTTGGTATTGCAAGAACACCTACAACTTATGCTTTAGAAGTTGGCGGAAGTACACAATCAACGATATTTAGAGTTCCAGATACAACAACTTCAATTGCAACAAATCAATTCCTTGGTAGAAGTTCAAATAATGATAATGGTTCATTCCCATCTTATTCTTTTGCTTCATCGACTGGTTCTGGTATGTATTGTAGTGCAACTAATCAAGTTAGTCATTCAATTGCTTCAACAGAAAGATTAAGATTAACAACCACTGGGTTGGGAGTTGGTGGAGCTAGTTCACCATCTGCACCTTCATTTGCATTAGATGTATTTGATACTGGTATTCAAGGAACAATAATTCGAGTACCAAATGTAGGTACAGCAGGTACTAGTCAATTCTTAGGTAAAGCTTCTGGTATTGATAGTGCATCTACCCCATCATATTCATTTGTAAATATAGGTGGTGCTAATTCTTCCACATCAGGTATGTATTGTAGTGGAGCTAATCAAATAAGTTTTTCAATTAGTTCTACAGAAAGATTAAGACTAACTACAACTGGATTGGGAGTTGGTGGAGCTAGTGCACCATCTGCACCTTCATTTGCATTAGACGTATTTGATACTGGTATTCGAGGCACAATAATAAGAGTTCCTGATACAACGACTACAAGTGCAATAAATCAATTCCTTGGTAGAAGTTCAAATAATGACAACGCTTCATATCCATCTTATTCGTTTGCGTCATCAACTACTTCTGGTATGTATTGTGCTACAGCAAATACAATTGGATTCTCAACAGCAAGTACTGAAAGAATGAGAATTACTAGTACTGGAAATGTTGGTATTGGACTTACTAACCCTACATCTACATTAGATGTAAATGGGACAATCACAGCTACAAGTTTTAGAACTGGAACAGGAAAATTTTTGGCAGATGGTACAGCAGCTGCACCTGGTTATGCATTTGTTAGTGATACTTCATCAGATACTGGATTGTTTTATGGTGGACAAAATACTATTGGTTTTTCAACTGGCGGAACAAGTAGAATGACACTTAATAATTCAGGTTTAGGTTTAGGTGTAACACCAGCTACATATCAATTACAATTATCAACCGATTCTGCAGCTAAACCTACTAGTAATACATGGACAATTGCTTCTGATTCTAGAGTTAAAACTAATATTCGTAATTCTGATTTAGATAATTGTTATAATATTATTAAGTCTCTTCCACTAAAAGATTTTGAATATAAGGAAGAATATTATCCAGAAATTACAGTTCAAGAAAGAAATGTAACTGGTTTTATTGCACAAGATGTTGAACAAATATTGCCTGTTTGTGTTAAAACTAATCCAAATACAATTAAAAAGAAAGATGGAACTGAAGAAACTATTAGTGATTTTAAATATTTGGATGTTGACCAAATTAATAAAACACTTATTGGTGCTGTTCAACAGTTAATGAAAAAGGTAGAAGACTTAGAAAATGAAATCAAAATACTTAAGTCAAATAAAAACTAAAATAGCACAAATAACACTAATTTATTAAATTTTTTTTTATTTAAATAATTTATATATAATCTAAATTATATATAAAACATGTCTACTATTACAACATCAATAACTTTAACTGGAGATATTTTAAGTTCTTACACTTGGCCAATCATAATTAATTCTGGGGTTACTGTAACATTAGGTTCAGATATATCATTAACATCTAATTCACAATATTTTATTATTGGTGGAAGCAATGTTACATTTAATGGTTCAATCTATAAAATTATTCTTTCAAACATTACTAATTATGTAGGGCTATTTCAAAATAACACTTTGCTTTATACAAATATTATTTTGCAAAATATTAATATGTTATGTAATGGTTCTACTCTAATTGACGGTTGTGGTTGGATTTGTCAAACAGGGTTTTTAAATGGACAGGTAAAATTTTCCAAGACAAATGGACAAATTTCAAGTAATTCAGGAGGTATTTTTGGACAAGGATGCTATAACTGTGTTTCCACAAATAATTATACTTCTGGAACAATTGGAACTTATGGAGGTGGTATATTTGGTTCATACTGTGTAAATTGTTCTTGTTCTGAATCATATACTTCTGGACCAATTGGAAATTATTCTGGTGGTATTTTTGGGTTTGGAACTAATTATATTTATAATGGTATTTCTTATTCTCCTTCAGATATATTGGATCAATCTGGTAATCAAATAATTAATCCACCAACATTTAGCAATTATTATGGAACTGTTACTACTTGTACAGTATCAAATTCTTATTCATTAGGCTCTATTGGTCAATATGCTGGAGGTATCTTTGGGTATTTTGCATACAAATGTTCAGCATCTAATTGTTATAGTGCTGGAAATGGAAATAATTCTATACCTTATACTTCTGGTGGCATATATGCGATGAATTTTTATACCACTTCAGGATTTTATTACCCATCTTCAACAAATTGTTCTGCAACGAATTGTTATACTTCTGGGTCGTATTTGGCTACAGTTGGAATATTTAGTTTTTCTGGTTCAAATATATCATCCAATACCAAAACATCCTGTTTTAGTGAACAATATAATAATCCATGTGTACCTTACCAAGTATTTAATAATTATAATGCTTGTACAGTTTTATTACAAGTTGGACAAGTTTGGTTAATCCCTGATTTATGTAAAAACACTTCACCTTTTATTCTAGCATCTTTCACAAAACCTTTATATGATTGTAATTATAAGAAGGTTAAACATTGTGCTGAAAAACATTCTGAAAAAGGTAATTATCCAATTAGCTATTATATTATAGACGTTAATTATAAATTAAGACCATCTAGTATTACAATTTCTCATAATACTGGGAAACTTACTTTTAATAAAGTAAAATGTGGTTGTTATGCAATTAGAGTATTAAATGGGGGAAAAACATATATTTTGTCTGGGGATAATATAAATTATTCAGTTACTTATGTTGACTATAATACTTGTATTTTTAATTTAGAAAGTGTATAAAAAAATTTAAATTAATTAAATATATTTTTATATAATATTTAATTATATATAATGAGTAATCCATTTTTTTACTTTTCAAGGAGTAATAAATACAACTCTGAAAAAAAAGATGATAAACAAAATACCCAACCAATTGAATCAAATACTAATACTACACATACAATAATTTCTGGGTTAGAAAATAAATTAGAACCTAATAAAAAAATTATAAGTGTTGGACCTAACAAATCAGTTATTCTTGAACAAGAACCAACAAATAATTTACCATTAGACTCAATAAACCAAGAATCAAATATTGTACAACCCAATTCTAAAATTGAAATTAAAAATAAAAATTGGGTGAATAGTCAAGCTGGAACCAATACCAACACAGTTATGGATTTACAACTAATTGATAATTCAAATATAAATTTAATTTCGGATAATAAAAATGGTATTCAAGTTAAAAAGAATACAATTGTAGGAAGTTCATATTTGGAACACAATACTATTAAAAATAACGATTCTAATAATAAAATAACTAGTGAATTAAATATCGAACAACCCAAATATAAAATTCAAACTGATAAAGTAACTAATATTTGTGGGTCAGTTAATTCAGGATTTGCTAGTGTTAAAATGAATGTGGAAAATAATTTAGATAATAACCAAGATTCAAATTTAAAAACTAATTCTAATATCCAAGTTAGTAAAATAAATTATGTGGATAGTTTAAAAACTTATATCCCAGTTGATAATTCAAATATTAATTCGGATGTTAAACTCATTACCAACACTAGAAAATATTATAATGTAGAAAGTCAAAAAGTTCTTAATATCAAATCAAATATCTTGGGTTCAACTAATAATAATATTTCAATATGTGAGGATTCAGAATCTGATTCGGAATCTGAATCTGAGTCAGATTGTAACATAATTAATTATGCTGGTTGTACAGGTCCTCAGGGTCCTAGAGGAAAACGTGGTCCTAGAGGTCGTAGTTTTGGTTATTTTGGTCCTACTGATACCATATTGTATTTTGATGGAAGCAAAATTACAGGTTCACCTAATTTTAGATATTATCCAAATGAATTTGGTGGTTTAGGAGAATTATATGTTGCTGGAAAACTTACAGTTGGTGGTCCAGTAGATCCAACTTATGTACAATTTGTTTATCAATCGACTCCTCCACCTGCTGAACCAAATACCGCATCAATATTCTTTGATACAACTGGTACTCCCAAATACATTAATCAATCTGGAGTAGTTACTGATTTTACTGGTGCAACTGGCACACCTGGTGATTTATTCAATACCTCATTTACATATAATTTTGGACCAAGTGGTCCGGTTCGTAATGGTACTTATACTTTTAATGTGGCTAGTAATTTAGCTTATGTACCTGGTAATTCAGTTGTTGTAAATTATAATAATAATGCATATGTTAGATTTGAAGCGATTGTTACCGCTTATACCAAAGGTTTAACTGGATTATCAATTGGTTCAGTTCAAAATATTGTGGGTGCTTTCCCAAATGGTTTAACAGGATATGTGATGAATTTAGATGCAATTGATGGACCTACAGGTCCAACTGGATATATTTCTATTCAGGGTACAGATTATTCGGATTATGCATATTGGGATACATATTTAACACCACCTGCATGGAATGCTGGTGGTTCTAATGTACATATTGGTTCAAATGCTGGTTATACTGGTCAAAATTTTAATTCAATTGCTATAGGTAATCAAGCAGGTTATAATTCTCAAGGAATTACTTATTTAGGCTTATCAGGTTATTCTGTTGCAGTTGGATATAGAGCAGGATATACTGGTCAAGGTCCTTATTCTGTTGCAATTGGTAATGCTTCTGGACAAACTGGACAAAAAATAAGTGCAACAGCAGTTGGTACTGGTGCTGGTGCATTAAATCAAGGTGAAGCATCAGTTGCTCTTGGAAAAGATACTGGAAAAATTAATCAAGGTAATCAAAGTGTTGCAATTGGAGATTTAGCAGGTTACGAAAATCAATTATCAGTAAGTGTAGCTATAGGTGCTAACTGTGGTTCACTTAATCAAGGAACTGGTTCAGTTGCAATAGGTAGAAGTGCTGGTCAAGCATATCAAGGAAATGGTGCAGTTGCAATTGGTTTATCACCAGGAAATTTAAATCAAAATCCAAATTCTGTTGCTATAGGTACTAATGCAGGATTTATTAATCAAAAAACAAATTCTATTGCAATTGGTAATCAAGCAGGATATGATACTCAAGGACAAAACTCTATTGCCATCGGTTATCTAGCAGGATATACTGGTCAAGCACCTAACTCTATTGTTTTAAATGCGAGTTCAACTGGGTTAAATGCTGGTTCATCTGGGTTATATATAAATCCTATCAATTTATATGACCAATCTGAAGCTGGTACAACTGGTGTATTAATTTATAATACAACATCCAAACAAATAACTTATAGTACAAGTTCAATAATAGGTCCAACAGGTAGAATAGGTTCAACCGGTCCTACTGGTTACACTGGTTACACAGGTTATACTGGTTACACTGGTTACACTGGTTATACTGGTTACACTGGTTATACAGGTTATACAGGTTATACAGGTTACACTGGTTATACTGGATACACTGGTTATACTGGTTACACTGGTCCAACTGGTGTAATTGACTCAGCATCCTTAACAATATTTAGCAAATTCGGAATTGGTTTATCAAACTTTGGAGATACATGGACTGCTAAAGATTCTATTAGAAATTGGCTTTCAGTATCGGTGTCTGCATCTGGGCAATATCAAACCGCAGTATCTAGACTCGGTGGATTAATATATAAATCAACAGATTATGGTAGCACATGGATTGCTGGATCTATAAGTGCTGATTGGTTAGGAGTGTCAATATCTGCATCTGGACAATATCAAACTGCGGTTATAAATAATGGACAAATTTATGTATCAACAGATTATGGTAACACATGGACTGCTAAAGATTCTAGTAGATTATGGTATTCAGTATCAGTATCTGCTTCTGGTCAATATCAAACTGCGGTTGCAAATAATGGACAAATTTATGTATCAACAGATTATGGTAATACTTGGACTGCTAAAGATTCTAGTAGATTATGGTATTCAGTATCAGTATCTGCTTCTGGACAATATCAAACTGCAGTTGTTCAAACTGGTCAAATTTATGTATCAACTGATTATGGTAATACTTGGACTGCTAAAGATTCTATTAGAAATTGGTTTGGAGTTTCAGTATCTGCATCTGGACAATATCAAACTGCGGTTGTTTATGGTGGACAAATTTATGTATCAACAGATTATGGTAATACATGGACTGCTAAAGATACTACTAGAAACTGGCGTTCAGTTTCAATATCTGCATCTGGACAATATCAAACTGTTGTTGTTGAAGTTGGACAAATTTATGTATCAGCAGATTACGGTAACACATGGACTGCTAAAAATTCTGTAAGAAACTGGCAATCAATATCAATATCTGCGTCTGGACAATATCAAACTGCGGTTGTTTATGGTGGACAAATTTATATATCAAGTTCTGTTGTAGCAGGTTCAACTGGTTATACTGGACCAACAGGTTATACTGGTTACACTGGTTACACTGGTTACACTGGTTACACTGGTTACACTGGTTACACTGGTTACACAGGTTATACTGGTGAAACAGGTTACACAGGTTACACAGGTTACACTGGTTATACTGGTTATACTGGTTACACTGGTTATACAGGTTATACAGGTTACACTGGTTACACAGGTTATACAGGTCCAACTGGTTACA
>JACCDW010727748.1_pt1 | contig 11591 bp, 15 predicted proteins | sample 7449781 | NCBI WGS metagenome assembly JACCDW01 (sample SAMN15323449, study PRJNA562643) | freshwater metagenome | isolation source: river surface water | place: USA:Blue River Watershed | collected 2017-08-18
GTGTTACCTAGTGTTTTAGCTTTAGGATTGACTTGTGTTATTTTTTTAGTTTTCTTATCTTTGACAAACTTAGGTTCGTACTTTTTAAAATCTAGACTACCACCATACTCAACCATTGACTTAAAATTGTGGCTTTCGTGCGCTGTCTGTGCTAGGAACTGTGCTAATTCGATTCCTGTGATGCCTGCTTCAATAGCGGCTTTGGTTAAAAACTTTTCATGAGGACTGCCTGTTACTAGGTGCTTGGGAATAGCATCCTTGGCAATCTTTTCGACACCTTTTTTAAAATCACCTTTTTTGTTGTCAGCTTTAGCAACTATGGGTGTTGGTTCTTTTTCCGTCTGACTAGATTTGTAAGCGTCATAGGCAGCACCACCGCCACCTAGAGCCATAGCTCCTAAGCCAGCTCCTGCTACCCAATCTTTCCATCCTTCACCACCTGCAGCATCCCCACCAATGCCACCACCGTCACCGCTATAACCAACAGCATATCCGTAGCCGCCGTAAGGTCCTGGACCGTAAGCAGCCCAACGAGGTTTACGTTTACGTTTTTTCTTTTCCGAAACAAAACCTTCTCGCATGTATTCAGATGCTTCTCCATCTAAACTAACATGCCATGCATAAAATTTAGTCTTAGGATGATCTTTTTTTAGTTCTATAAAAGTATGTAGATTAGGTTTAGCATCATCATACATAATAGCTTTGGTATAATCATCTTTGTCTAATAACGATTTGATGATTGATTTTTTGCGTTCTTCTGTAGTACCTTGCTTACTGTTTCCTGCACGATAGACATGAACTTTATCAATGTCTACTCCGTACTTGCGGAAGGTATCGAGGAATAATTCTTTATCGTCAAAGTCAGCACGAGCAGTAACCATTACAACTTTATTTCCTGTGGCGATATCACGCTTGAGCTGATTCATCATTGGGATAATAGGTTTTGATTTCTCAAAAAATTCTCTGGCGTTACGAAAATCTTCAAAATCAAATGTTTCGCCAGGTTGCAATTTATAATGTGTGAAGTCGTGGCTGTTTAAACTTTTAACAACTTCGTTGTCTTTAATCACGTGAACTTTAGTCTGAGTATTGACCAATGTATCGTCAATATCAAAGACTACTAATTTTTTAGGTTCAAACTCGTGGGCTCTCATTAATGTTGACTATATGGATTTTGAGGATGATCCTCTTCGTCTTTTTGTTCGGGAAATACTAGATATTGATTGGGATTAGGGCTTAACGGAGTTTGTTTTTCTTCTTCTAATCTTTTAGTAGTTCTTTCGATATAATCTTTTAAAGTTTTATCCATATCATTTCCCCACAGGCTTCTCACCAGTCATATAAGGCAAACTGAACCATAGCTGGAACCACTCAGGTGTTCCAGGTTTGATATCATGTTTTTTCATAAGCTCGCCTTTTTCGTTACCAGTGATACTTATATTGCTACCGCCGTACGGTTGGTAACCTTTAAATTCATTAATACCAGCAAGGCGTTTTAATTCTGCAAGTTCCATTATGCTGTAGGTGCTTCGCCGGTAATAGATACTTCCCACTTCTTGCCAGTCGCATCAGATTTTTTCTGAGCCCAACTTTGTAACTGACGATAGTGATCTCGTTCTTTATAGTCGTCGGCGAATTGTCCTCGACCCTTGAATACTTTCCATTTCCTGCCATTGATGTATACAGCAAAGTTATTAGGCGGTTCTGTGTTGCCTTCATCCCAATCTTCAGGATCTCTTATTCTTTCGGTCATATCTTTACTTCTATGCTCTCTATATGGGTCCATAAAATCTTTTTCCCAGGTGTCTTCTTTCACCGCCCAGGCGAAATCTGTAATACGTCCCAGGCCACCGCCTATCTCACCAAACAAATCATCGAGACGTGATACTTCGTTAAAGGTAGCACCCGTTCCTTCCATTATTAAACTAACAATCCAATCGTTATCGTTGTTGTCAATGGCTTCGTCGTATTTGGCCCAAAGTTTAGGATTCTGCACAACACGTTCACCTAGCCTACCTAACTTTTTAACTAGAGAAAATTCACGGTCCATTGGCTCAGCATCTTCAAACTGTTTTAGTTTGTGTTTGACATCGCCTTGTTTTTCAGCTCGCTTTTTATCTTTGTGTGCGCCAGCACCCGCAGTCTTTTGATTCTTGGCTACAAAGTTGCGTGGCTTGCTCGCTGGTATAAATTCTTTTGCTTTCATGACGATCTCTTTTGTTTAGGCCCTTTACGAGTTTTCCATTTTTTATCTGTGGAACACCAGTAACGACCATAACCTTCTGCTACGCTTTCTTTCTTATCTTGCTTTTTAGGATAACCATGTTTGATTTCTAATTGATAACCGCGTAGTCCTTGTTTATCAAGAATATTACTAATGAACTGTTCTGCTTCTTTTGCATTGTCAAATTTATCGCCGAGATTATATTTTCTCATTTCGCCGTCTATCATAACGTAAGCGATAGTGATAGGCTTAACAGGTTCTTCTGCTGCCTGTGCGGGGGTACCTAATAAGTTTGCCGCTGCTAGAGCCGCTGCCGCAACATTTTGTTTCCAACCTTCTTCAACACTATCGATCATAGGATCGATACCGCGACTGCGTATCCCACCCTTCTTGCGAATTTTAGCGAGTTCTTCTAGAGCATGTTTAATCTGCTCCATATTCATTTTTAATTCTTCAAACTGACGAGCCATTAACTGCCATTCACTAGGGCTAGCATCACCTGCACGACTAGCTAGATCTTTTAATTGACCAGCGGCACGTAGCATACGATATTTTAATTTAGCAGGATTGGCTTTATCGTGACTGTGGATCATAGGATCCATTGGGTCACTAGGATCCATTTCTATAGGAGCTTCGGAAATATCTTCTTTGATTCCCATACCTTTTCGAACAGCATTATATAGTTCTTCGGCATGTTGTCCCGCTCCGGTCTTTTCAGCGAACCCTTGCAAATCTCCCGCCACTGCTTTTTCTCTGGCTTTGCTTGCACTAACGCCCTTGACGCCTTCAGCACCGTCTTCTCGTTCTCCGCTGGATTTAAAATCTAACACTTCAAACTTGTAATATCCGTGAGCCTTACCTTCGACGCCGTTGTAGTCGGAGATTATTTTTTGAAAACTAGCTAGTCGATCGCTGCCTGCCACAAAGGTAGCATTTTTATATCCAAGGTCATATAGATAAGAGCAAACTTTGCCGATGGTATTAAGTCTTGTATCAACAACTAAATGATCAGCATACTTAGGATGTATTAACTTGATGAATTTAGTTTTTGTATCATAGTCTAGAGGATTTTCTTTTTTATCCTGTGTCTGACTTACAAAAATTTTATAGTCTCCGCCTACATCAGCCATAGTTTTAAAAACTTGTTCGTGCCCAATCGTAGGTGGATTCATCCTGCCAAAACAGAATGTTATATGTTTGCTATCGGCCTCAAACAGTTCATTTAAAAACATTATTCGTAATCGCCTTTTTCTAAATATTTCTCCTGCTCTTCTGCGAATTTTTTAGCAAGATCAATCAATTTTTCTTTAGGAAATTTTTCTTCTTTGTCTTCTATTTCGTATTTTTGACAATAATGTTTTAGACAATTTTCTATAGGACGTATATAAACTTTGAACACATTAGGATTGCCTTTATGTTCTTTATGTCTTTTAACAGCAGGAAAGAAATATTGATTCAACATCGAATCGTTGTTGTCGATAAAAAATTTTAAATCATCTAACCAATCGATTTCTTGATCGTCTTGTTTAGGAGCGCCTATGGGCGAAAACATTTCTTTTAAAAGCATTACCAACTCCTACAAGACCAATAACGTGCCTTCCAGCGTGGACCTGGGTTTTTACAATTATGACGTGCTCTAAATGACTTGCGTCTTTTAGGATTAGATTTTTTGATACGCATTTTCTTATCGCCGAAGTTTACCTTGACGATATTACCATTTGGTTTGCGTACATACACTTTTGATTTTTTAACATCGCCGGGTAACTTTTTACCCAGAGGAACTTCTTTACCGCGATACTTGGCTTCATCCATGTCGATGTCTTCGGCATATTTGTTAGCCTTCATGTAATCACGAACTGTATCGATATAGTCTACGGCCTTGGTAATTTTAGCCTGCACCCATTCTGGAAGATTTTCGTCGGCATCGAGAATAGCATATAGTTCTTTAGCGGCACTGTTGATAGTACGTAAATCATCTTTGGCCATATCGCCTTCGCGATCGTATTCACCGTAGTTAACTGGATCTTTAGGATCTTCCGGACCATGGTCCTCCATCTTAACACAATTGTCTACAGTCTTGCCACCTTTCTGTTTAGTGCCCATGCGCTTGTAGCCTTTCCAACAGGCTTTGCCATCGACACCTTTTTGTTTTTCCTCACGGATAACTTCACCATCTAAAAATACTAAACCTTCTTTGGCCAGCATATCTAAAGCGATGTCGTCGAGATCGATAACGATACCATCTTCTAAAATATCTGTAATTTCCGTAGCGATTTCAAAATCTTCACTGAAGCTGATTCCAAAGTCGTCACCGATTTCAAAATCTTCGGAAAATCCTTTGGCTTTGGCTTCTCGTTCTAGATCTGATCTACGTTGATCGATAGCGGCTGAAATTTCTGGATCCTGTGATGCTACTGGATCTGATTCTAGATCATCAAGTGCTTTACGCTTGGCATCTAAATCTTCTTTGTCTTTAAGGGCTGTTTCGCTGACAATAGCGTCTAATTTTGATAAAAGGTCTCTCATAGTATCTCTCATAAGATGATACTATATTTATCGAACTTTAGCAGTTAGTAATTATAACGGATTTCAGTAATTGTGCCTTCTTCAAGCTGGTAAGCGGCACGAATAAACACGAATTTTCCTGTAAATGTACAGGTTGCGTTGTTAGTGATAGGTGTACTGTCAACAGATGTAAGTACAACGTCCGAACTGTCGTAAACTACGTCAAACCAATCAGAATTACCAGGATACATTTCTAGAGTAGCCTGTATTTTTACACTACCCTTAAAGTTGTCAAACTCGAAAACAGCAGTATGTACGCCATCACCGTGTTTGTGATAGCCTGCGCCTTTGTGTTTATCTGAATATTGCCAAGTTGCGGGTTGGCTATCGTCGGTAGCGTTTGATAATAAAACTATGGTTTCGTTGGACATCACTTATTTATCGGATACAACATAGTTGTATATCCGCCCTACGACCTCCGCATTACGGAGTTTTAGCATGAGTAAAGTAGCTTCGTCTTCTACTAAAACGTATCTACGATCCCAATTCCAATCAGTTTTGATAAACCAATCTGATACAGCAGTAGTGCAGGTAATTCTAGGGCTTTGATTTTTAAGCCACCCTATATATTTTTCCTTGGCTTCTACATCTCCCTTCATTTTGTGAGGTAATAGATAAACTCGATATCTATATCGATTGTGAGGAAGTTTTTTAACAGCTACTTGAGAATTATTTTCATTTAAGAGATCAATAGTCGCTGGATCAGGTTCAAATTTGTGTATTAAAAATTCAGAAAACTGATCGGACAATGACTGGTACATATTATTGTCATTGGTATAAAAATCAATAAGATCTCTTTCGATACGTTTTGAATAGATATCCGTTGAATACGATTCTAAAAAACAAACTAGATCATAGATATGTTCTTTGTTCGCATACGCCCTACTAGATATAGACCATTTAACTTCGTCGGGATCTCCATTTTTACAGAAGTCTTTAATGTCTGATAAAGATTTAGTCCGTAGAATAGAACATCCTGCCAATCGTAAGGTTACCTTGTACAACCATTTGTTGTAAAATTTTCTATTAGTCTGCTTGGCTACTTGTAACATCGGACACTTCCTCTACTGTTTCTAACAGTTTTTGTGCCTTCATGGCTTTTCTTTCAGCTTTAGTCAAAGGCTTTGGCAATTCTTCTACGGTAAATGCTATATCGTCATCGACGATATCTACAGTTACTAATCCACCGTTTACTAGATCACCGAATAACACTCTACGACTCAGCGGACTTTTAATCTTATTATCGATAATTCGAGCCAACGGTCTGGCACCCATTTTCTTATCATAACCCTTTTCAGCTAACCATTTGTTAGCTGTCGAAGTTAATGCTATCTCGATTCCTTTATCTTTCAGCTGAGAATTAAGTTCATTGATAAATTTCTTGACGATCTGTATCACTACCTCTTGAGATAGTTTACTAAACTTAATAACAGCATCTAAGCGGTTACGGAATTCAGGAGCAAAGAATTTCTTAATTGCCTTGTCGTCCTCTCCTTCTCTATCAAGCTCACCGAAACCGATAGTGTTGCGTTCATTATCAGCGGCACCTAAGTTTGAAGTCATTAGTAAAATACAGTTACGACCATCTGCCTGCTTACCATTTGAACCTGTTACAAATCCATTATCCATGAATGCCAGTAAGATATTCATAACATCAGGATGTGCTTTTTCGACCTCGTCTAGAAGTAAAACAGCATTGGGGGTTTCTTGCAATTTAGTAATCAGCATACCTGCATTATCTTCGTAGCCTACATAGCCCGGAGGAGCACCAATCAAACGAGCCACAGAATGTTTCTCTTGATATTCACCCATATCAAATCGAATCAATTGCATACCCATTTTATCTGCCAGTGTTTTAGCTGTTTCAGTCTTACCTGTACCAGTTGGTCCTAGCATTAAGAAACTACCGATTGGTTTATTAGGTGATTTCATTCCTGCTTGGCTAACAAAGATTTTATCTAACAGTGTTTCTACAGCAGAATTTTGTCCATATACAACGGATTTCATGCTATCTTCTAAGTCAGCAAGGTTTTTGCTTTCTTTCTGTGCGACTGTTTCTAACGGCATATTGATCATTTTAGAAAGTTCATAAGTGACCTGTTCAATATCAACAATCTGTTCGATGCCTTCCATACCGTCTTCATCTTTGAGTTTATATCGTGCAGCAGCACAATCGATGATATCAATAGCCTTATCCGGTAACTTTTTATCAGCCATATACTTGACAGATAATTTTACTGCTTGATCAATCGCAGCATCTGAAATTTTCACATTGTGATGTTTTTCATAATATTTGCGAACACCTTTGAGAATCTTAACAGACATTTCTGATGTTGGCTCGTCGATAGTAACACGCTGGAATCTACGCATCAATGCACGATCACTTTCAAAGTGCTTGCGATATTCTTCCCATGTAGTTGATGCCATTAATTTAATAACACCTTTGGTAAGAATAGGCTTTAACATATTGCTCATATCATTCGAGCTTTGATTAGCAGCCCCTGCACCCTGCATCATATGTGCTTCGTCGATAAAAAGAATGATTTTACCTTTTCTTTCTAGTGCATTAATCACTGCTTTAACACGCTCTTCGAAGTCTCCTCGGTACTTACTACCTGCTAATAGACTACTGATATCCAAAGTATAGACTTGATGATCCTGAATAAACTTAGGAACTTTCTTTTCGTGGATTTTACGTGCGAGTCCCTCGGCGATAGCGGTTTTACCTACACCCGGATCACCGACCATCAATACATTACACTTGTTACGTCTTGCAAGTATAAGCTGTATTTTTTCAATTTCTTCATCACGGCCAATGACCGGATCAATCTTACGTTGTTTGGCCTTAAGACTAAGGTTAGTACAAAATTGATTTAAAATTCTATCTGCTTGGCTGGAATTAATCACACGAGTTTCTTGTTCCTCTTCTTCGTCGACTACAATAGTTTCTTGGAAAAATTTAATAAATTTTTCTTTGGTAACTCCGCCCTTGTTTAAGAAATAAAATGCGAAGCTGTTTTTTTCTGCTAGAACACTGATGATAACATCAGCGACTTCCATCTTTTGTCTACCACTAAACAATACTTGCGTAAAGCAACGATTCAGTACACGCTCTACACTGTTAGTTTTTTTAGGTTTAGCGTTAGGATTATTTTGTTTAATATCGTTGAGATTATTTTTTAGATAATGATCTAAATTTGTTTTAATAAAATTGGCATCAGCGCCAAACCCTTCGAGCATGGCATAAGAATCAGGGTCGTTCATGATACCATGAACTAAGTGTTCGATGGTGATATATTCGTGTCCTAATTGGCGAGCTGTACCTACAGAATTTTCAAAAATTTGTTGTAGATTCTGACTTGGTTCAATCATTATTTTGTTTTCCTTAGTTTCTTCATAGCTAATTGTAATTTCATCTGACTTACTTTGTCAACAAAACATACGCCATCGAGATGATCTAATTCGTGTTGAAAACACTTTGATAGATAACCTTCAAACTTGGCTTCAATCAAATCTCCTTTGCTGTTTTGATATTCGGCAATGATCCATGACGGTCTTTTGACCATCAAGAACAAACCGGGATAACTTAAACAACCTTCTTGATCTAATACTTGTTCTTGACTGCTTTCGATTATTCTGGGGTTAAACAGAGCGAACGGCTCAGGGAAACCAGGAATGTTTTCGCTGCCCATTACGAATACACGTTTAGTTAATCCTACTTGATTGGCAGCTAAACCTATACCTTTTGACATGAGCATAAAATCTATCATGTCCTTTTCTAATCGTTCAGCGTCGAGGTCTGATGAAAAATTCCACGGTTCACTTTTTTGTATAAGTGTTTCGTGTGGTCCTAGTTTAAATTCCATGCTGTTTGATTTGCTCCACTAGATTTCTTTGAGACATGTTTAAATTTCTGGGAATTTCAACTTTTATTTTTACTAATAAATTTCCACGTTGCTTAGTTCGCATATTAGGAAGACCTTCTCCTTTGCAACTGAAAACAGTTTCTGGTTGTGTACCGGGAGGAATAGTGATGCTGAGAGTTTTTCTATCTAATGTTTGTATATCCATTTTAGAACCAATCATAGCATCCCAAACGTCAATGGTTTTATCGATGTATATGTGTGTTCCTTCTCTCCTAAAGTTAGGATGATTTCTGACTATCACATTTACTATTAGGTCTCCTGGTCTCAAGTCCCTGATACTATCGTCTCCCATACCTTCGTATCTAATTTGTTGTCCTGTATCAATTCCTGGCGGAATGTTGATATTGATGATCTTCTTTCTACCACCGGGGATACCAACTTCTGCACTGATCTCTTTACCATCTAAAACTTCTTCTAATGTTATTTCTACAGTGATATTTAGGCTTTTGTTCTTTCTCATTGGGCGCGAACCAAATCCAAATCCGAACGTATTGAATAGGTCTTCCATATTCTGTGTTCCAAAGTGGAACTCAAAAGGACCTTGATTAAAACCACCGCCCGTTCCTGGTTGAGCATTCGGATCACCGCCCATATCGATAATTCTCTTTTTTTCGGGATTCGTTAAAAAATCATAGGCCTGAGAAATTTCTTTAAATTTATTCTGGTCACCACCTCGGTCGGGATGATGCTTCATCGCTAATTTGCGATAGGCTTTTTTAATATCTTCTTCCGAAGCTCCTCTTTTCAATCCAAGTGTGCCGTAATAATCCATAGTGTTATTATATGATAAAAAAAGGACTGTGTCAAGCAGTCCTTTTATTTACTTTGTTATTCAGCTCAGTAAATTATTTTTTCTTTTCAGGAACTGCTGTTCCTTCATGCTTTTTATGAACCTTTACTGTCTTACAGGTTTGTTTTGGCTTCTTTGTTTTTGGATCCATGACTGGTTTTCCATCTTTCATAACATCTACACAGACCTGTTTGGTTTTTGGTGCCTCGTCAGCAGCCATAACAGGCATGGCAAATGCCGCTGTTAACACTAATGCTAATACTGTTGATTTCATAATTGTTCCTTTAAAGTTCGGGTTGATCAGGTTGAACCGGCATTGGTTTACCTGTGCTGCTCATCATCGGTGCTGCTGGCTTAGGTGTGCTTCCAAAGCTACCCCCGCCAAAGCTACTTGGAGTGCTTGGTGCTCCGAAACTTGGCGTAGCTGGTGCTCCGAAACCGCTCGGTGCTGCTGGAGCAGAGCCGAATGATGAAGGGCTACTTGGTGCAGTTGTTTGTAATCCACCATTGTTGGCTCCTCCTAATTTTTCTTGTGTTCTACCCCATGCGGCTAGACCAAGAACAGCACCCATCGCGATGTGGAATAGTCCAGCACCTTGTAATGTCAATGGTTGCCATTGCGTTATAGTTTGGTGATGGAAAGTTTGTAATAGACTCCACAGGATAGGAAATATTACCATGTCCATGGTACATACAACCATATACATCCAACCCATCATTGGACGCCACTTACTGTTCATCCAATCTTCTTTTTTCTTTTCTGCTTCACTCATATCTTTATACTCGCTCATTTGTCGCTCCTTTATCTGTTAGAACCAAAGAAATAAACCATTAAGGCTTAATACTAGTCCGACTCCTGCTACACCGAAACTAGCCCAGAACATCGGCATACTAACTGCAAGGATACTTGCTGATAGTACAACAATGGCTAGCTGGTATGCGGTACTAGCATATCCGATCCATGGACTAGATTTCTTTGCTAGTTCACGGTCAGCTTCCATCTTACGTGCATTGACAGCGATTTCTTTCTTATCACTGTCCATGCGCTCTGCTTCTGCTTTAAATTCTTTCTTTAATGTAGGATCACTAGTTGTTTTACTAGCGATTTCATAACTTACTAAACGATTATTCTTTGCCTGATATTGTGCCCAAGCATTGTTTGCACCTAGTGTGTTATTAAGAACGGTCGAACTTAATTTTCCACCATACCAACTATTAACCGCTAGGAATAAAGCAAATACAGAAATAACCATACCCGCTTTGTCTTTGATCTTCGCTTCACGTTCACTGCGAGATCCAGGTGCTGGTTTAGCTGCACTTTCTTCTTTAGGTTCTTTGTTGATTAACTTTAGAATCGTATCGTGTAATGCCATCTGCGCTCCTTTCGAAAATTATTTCACGCTATCAAAGTTTTGTTTTTGATCGTTGTACCATTTAATCCATGCATCTACTTTGACACGACATTCATAGTAGGTGCTGTAATTTACTACGACTACATCAAGCAATTTGCTTAATTCTTGTGTTTCTTTCGCTGCTTCTTTTAATTCAGGACAGGCCTGCATTATTTCTGGAATAGCTTCTGGAAAATTTCTCTTGACTGGTGTTGTAGTCAAACAACCAGTTAATAACAATACTGGAATTACTAGGAGGATACGTTTCATTTAGTCTCTCCTGGTTTGCGATTCTTCGCAGCATCGTTGTGTATATCAACAGCTACTTCTGGAACCTTGCATTCTTTGTCAATGATTTTTTCAACTTCTTTGATTTTTTCTTGTATCACGACCTGTGTATCTTTTACAGTTTTAATTTTGTCTATATAGACTTTTTGTATAACTGTGTTAACCTGTTTACCCTTTTCTTCGGCAACACGAACTTTTTCTTCAAGTTCTGCTACCTTTGTTCGCCACTCCATCTCAACTGAGTATCCACCTTTGAGATAGATACCTGCTACTAAAAGGGCTGCGCTGATAACCTGTAAAATAAGATAGTAGGGAGAAAGTGCTGGAAACCAGCGCAGGATTCTGTGCAATACGAAAAAGAATAAGAAAGAACCAATCGCACCTGCGATTAGGATAGCATTGATAAC
>JACCDW010552733.1_pt1 | contig 11590 bp, 7 predicted proteins | sample 7449781 | NCBI WGS metagenome assembly JACCDW01 (sample SAMN15323449, study PRJNA562643) | freshwater metagenome | isolation source: river surface water | place: USA:Blue River Watershed | collected 2017-08-18
ATGTCGGCTCATCACATCCTGGGGCTGGAGAAGGTCCCAAGGGTTCGGCTGTTCGCCGATTAAAGTGGTACGCGAGCTGGGTTCAGAACGTCGTGAGACAGTTCGGTCCTCTATCCGCTGTGGGCGTCTGTGATTTGAGGGGTTCATTCTCTAGTACGAGAGGACCGAGAATGACGAACCTCTGGTGTTCCGGTTGTCGCGTCAGCGGCAGCGCCGGGTAGCTATGTTCGGAAGGGATAAGCGCTGAAAGCATCTAAGCGCCAAGCCCATCCCAAGATAAGATCACAATCCCCGCAAGGGGTGAAGGGTCCGGGTAGACCACCCGGTTGATAGGACGGAAATGTAAGCAGGGTAACCTGTTGAGTTTACCGTTACTAATGACCCTTCCGGTTTATGCATCCTCGCCTCATTTTTCTAGGCGTTTATCTTACCAACTTTGTTTGGTTACCCTAAGCTTTTATTTTCTCGGCCTTTGCCGAGTACGATTTTCTGGTGACCATATGCCGGGGGTCCCACCCGTTCCCATCCCGAACACGGCCGTTAAGCCCCGAGCAGCCAATGGTAGTAGGACGTTAGGTCCCGCGAGAGTAGGTTGTTGCCAGGATTATGGCCCGATTCCTCCAAAAGAGGAATCGGGCCTTTTTTTTACCCTCTTCAGGGCGTGCTCCCGGCCATAACCGTTAGCATCTTGTCCGGATTCAGCCGCTTTCGGAGGCTGGCATTAACCTCGGCAAGTCCAAGTGCCTGCAGCCGCTTCGGGTATTCATCAAGCCACACAGGGTCGTAGCCTCGCAGCAGGGCGTTGAGCAGCGCGGAGGCAAGTCCTTGCGTGGTCGCTAGTCCTACTTTGTGGGCGCCGGCCAGCGTCACCTTGAAATTGGCCAGTTCCTCGGCCGTGACACCCTCGGCGAACAGACGACGCAGTTCTCGCTGGGTTGAGGATAGTCCTTTCTCAAGCAACTCCGGCGCAAAAGTCCCCTTAATGGCCCAGGAACCGTCGGAGAAAGTGTCTGCCCGCAGGCTCGCACCGATCCCGTAGGTGAGCCCCTCTCTGTTCCGGATGATATCGAGCAGGCGTGCCGAGAAGAATCCGCTGCCGAAGACTGATGTCCCAAGGCTGCACGCTAGATAGTCCGGATCGTGGTGCCGTAGGCCCGACGGCTGTCCGATAAGCACGGAGACGCTCGTCTTCCCGGGCATGGCAACCTTCTCCATGCCTCCTGAAGCGAGTGTCGGGGCGCGAGGCGCGGCGGGGATCGCCTTACCGCCTTTCCAGCCGCTAAAGGCGTCTACAAGCGCCGCGCCGAACGCGGCTTCGTCGACGTCACCCACCGCGACGATGCGCATCGAGATCGGCCCGTAGTGAGCAGCGTGGAAGGCACGAAGGTCGTCGAGCGTGGCCGATTCGAGGTCGGCGAGATAACGTTCATCCGCCGGCGGGCGGTTGGGATGGCCCTCGGGGAAGATCGCGCGGTTGAACGCAGCTTCGGCTCGGAAGTCGGTGTCCTCGAGCGACCTCCGGAAGCGCCCCGCGAGCTGTTTCTTCACCTTCGCGAACTCCGCTGGGTCGAAGCGCGGAGTCCGCAGCTGTTCAGCGAGAAGCGAAACGACAGTCGTTGCGTCGCGCCGCAGGCACTTAGCGCTGAAATTAAGCGTGTGCGAAGAGGTGCCGAAGCTGAGGGTCGCGCCCGTACGCTCGAGCAGTTCCGCAACGGCGAATTTGTCGCGCTGCACCGTGCCTTGGTCCAGCATGCTGGCCGTGAGATCTGCGATGGCGGAATTACCCGGAGGGTTGAACACATCGCCCGCGCCCAGCGCGCCGCGGATCGTGACCACGTCCTTGATGCCCGTCCGGAGAGTCGTGACGTCGATTCCCGCGATCTGACGCCGCTTGACCTGGGCGGCGATTGAGGCCGAGCCCGCCGAAGAACCGCCCGCGCCTGCTGGCTGCCCGGATGCGGCAATGTCCCGGGAGGTCATCGTCGAGGGTAACTCCGGATCGCGGTAATGGTGCGGTGAGCGATGGACCGAGCGGGCGAAGCCTGTCCCTTCTTGCCCGGCGTCCGAGTGCCCGACGGCTTTACCTGGCGCTCCTGCCTGTGGGACGAACCAACCGGTCGTGCTCTGGTCCTCGTTGAAATACGCCTTGGCGACCCGCTGCACGTCGGTGGGCTTCACGGACGCGATCTTGTCGAGAAGCGTCGAATAGATCGTCCATTCGCCGACGGCGATGGCCTCATTGAGCTGACCGGCGATGGCGAACGAGCCGTCGCGGCCGAAGGCTATGCCAGCGAGGATCTTGTTGATGGCGGTGGCGACCTCGGCGTCGGAGACGCCCCCCGTCTTGATGCTTTCCAGTTCCGTCAGCACGGCTTTCTCGGCCTGATCGTGAGTGATCCCCGGCGCGAGCATCACAGTCGTGCTGAACAGGAATGGGTCGCGGAAGAACCCCTTCGACGCCTCGACGCCGATGGCGAGGTTCTTGTCGATGAGCGTTCGGTACAGGCGGCTGGTCTTACCGGTGCTGAGGATCGCGGAGGCGACCTCCAGCGGCGCATGGTCGGGGTGGGTGGCAGCTGGCGTTTTGTGGGCGATCTGGACGACGCCAACCTCGCCCGGGCGCTTCACAACGACGCGGCGGGGGCCGGTCTGTAGGGGCTCTTCCGTGTAGACTTGCGGGATCGGCTTCGGCGATCGGGGGATAGCGCCAAAATGGCGCCGGATCAATTCGAGGGCCTGCGCCGGCTGGAAGTCGCCGATGACAGTCACGGTGGCGTTGTTGGGCCAGTAGAACGTGTCGTAGAACTCGCGGAGTTTCTCGATCGATACCTTCTCGATGTCGCTCCGCCAGCCGATCGTGGAGTGGTGGTACGGGTGGGCGACGATGGCGGCAGCGGTGACCTCCTTGTCGAGGGCAGAGGCCGGGTCGTTCTCGCCACGCTCGAACTCATTGCGCACGACCGTCATCTCGGGCCGGCGATCCTCCTCGCGCAGGAGCAGGTTGCGCATGCGGTCGGCCTCGAGTTCGACGGCCAGTTGGAGGTGATCGCTGGGCAGGTTTTCGTAGTAGTTGGTGCGGTCGAGCCAGGTGGTGGCGTTGTTGATGCCTCCAACGCGGTCCATGAGGGTGTCGAAGCCCTTGCCGATTCCCGGGTGAAAGTTGCGCGAACCCTTGAACATCAGGTGCTCGAGCAGGTGGGTCGCTCCGGTCGTGCCCGTGACTTCGTCGCGTGAGCCGACGCGGTAGGTCACCATGAAGGTCAGCACGGGCGCCGAGTGGTCCTCCAGCAGGAGGATGTTAAGGTCGTTGGCGGGGAGCCGGTACTCGGAGATGCCGGCGACGGTCTTCACATGCTCGACGCCCTCGACGGAGAGCGTGGCGGCTGTAACGGCGCCCGCGAGCAGCAGGCCGAGGGCGGGAAGGAGGAGCGTTCGCATGGGGAGTCGAAGTGCCGCGGACATTGCGCCGAAGCGAAGGTGCCGCAAGGGGATTGGCCGGCGAGGCGGAGCCGGTCGGAGAATCTGGAAGGAGGGAATGCGGCCATCGGTCCTCCCAGCGTAGCAGAGCAGGGATTCAACGGCGTTTCCCCAAACAGCCCGGTTCCGGCCCGGAGGAATCGCTTGGCGCGGCGGCGGGGCGTGGGTTATCGGGTGGCGGATGTCTCCGCAGATTGTCGGACAACGTTGTGTGAGCGAACGCGAACCTGAGCTTGGCCTCGGGGTGGTCACCGCGGTGGACGCCGGGGCGAAGCGGATCGCGGTGGGGTTTCCCGCGACCGGCGAGAAGCGTCTCTACGCGCTCGGCACCCCGGTGCTGAAGCGGGTTCAGTTTCGCGCTGGGGAAACGGTCGCGGGGCGCGACGGTGCGCCGTTCGTCGTGGAGTCGGTGGTGGAGAAGGCGGGTCTGCTAACCTATGAGGGCGGCGGTCGGCGACTGTGCGAGGACGCGATCTCCGACGTGACGAGTGTCGATTTGCCCGACAAGCGGCTGCTCGCGGCGCAGACGGACCCAGGCGAGGTCTTCGACCTGCGCCTTCTCGCCTGGCGGGCTCAGGAGCGCTTCCGACGCTCGCCGGTGCGCGGTTTTCTCGGAGGGCGAATCGACCTGATCCCGCATCAATTTCATATCCTGCAGCGGGTCGCGGAGCGCCGGATCCCGCGCGTGCTCCTGGCGGATGAAGTGGGGTTGGGAAAGACGATCGAGGCCTGCCTTATCATCCAGCGGCTGCTGGCCGTGGGCCAGGCGAGGCGGGTGCTGGTCCTCGTGCCGGAGTCGCTGACGCACCAGTGGTTCGTCGAGCTGCTGCGGCGCTTCAACCTTTGGTTCGGCATCTTCGATGAGGAGCGTTGTGCGGCGAGCGAGCAGGGCGAATCCGGCGGCAATCCCTTCCTCTCCGCGCAGCTCATCCTCGCGGGCGTCGGATACCTCGGCGGCAATTCAGCGCGACGCGAGCAGGCTGTCGCGGCCGGCTGGGACCTGGTCGTAGTCGATGAGGCGCATCACCTCGGGTGGACGCCGGAGCAGGCGAGTCCGGAGTACCTGCTGGTGGAGGAACTGGCGCGGCGCACCCCTGGCCTCCTGTTGTTGACGGCGACGCCGACCCAGCTCGGGCTGCCCGGGCATTTCGCGCGGTTGCGGCTGCTAGATCCCGACCGCTATTCCGACCTCGGACGTTTCCTCGCTGAAGCGGAGGATTACGGGACCGTGGCGGAGGTCGCCGGCCGGATCATCGAGGGCAAGCGACTCTCCGCGAAGGATCACACGGCGCTGAAGCGCATCTTCACTCGCGATCCCGAGGGCCTCGCCCGGCACCTCGCGGACCTGGAGGCTGGCCGGCCCGACGCGCGCGAGTCCCTGCTGCGGGCGCTCCTCGACCAGCACGGCACGGGCCGGGTGATGTTCCGCAACACCCGCGCAGCGATGACGGGCTTCCCGGGTCGGAAGCTCTGCTCCGTACCCTTGCGGTGCGAGGATGCGGCCGTGCGCGCGCGGATCGCCCGCGAGCTCCGCGCGGAGGAAGCCGGCGAGGAGTCGGCGGTGCGCTACTCGTTCAAGGACGATCCGCGGCTCCACTGGCTCGTGGACTTCCTGCGGCGCGAGCGGACCGCGAAGGTTTTGTTAATCTGCCGTTCGCAGCGAAAGGTCGCGGCCCTGGCCGCCGCCATCCAGGAGCGGATCAACCTGAACTTCGGCCAATTCCACGAAGGCCTGCCGCTCGTGCAGCGCGATCGGCAAGCGGCGTGGTTTGCCGAGCCGGAAGGCGCCCGGCTTCTCCTTTGCTCCGAGATCGGCAGCGAGGGCCGCAACTTCCAGTTCGCTCATCACCTCGTGCTCTTCGACCTGCCGCTCAATCCCGGGTTGCTCGAACAGCGCATCGGCCGCCTCGACCGCATCGGTCAAACGGAAACCATACGAATTCATGTGCCGCACGTCGAGGGTGGGGCAGACGAGGTGATCTTCCAGTGGTACCACCGCGGGCTAGATGCCTTCGAGCACCCGCTCCACGGCGGCGCCGAATTCGAGGCCCGTTTCCGCACGCGCGTGCTCGAAGTTGCGACGGCCGCCGGCTCGAAGGATGCCGCGGGCCGGCTCGACGCCCTCGTGGCGGAGGCGGCGGCATTCCGCGAGGAGTTGGCCGAGCGGCTGCGCAAGGGCCGTGACCGATTGCTGGAGCTGAACTCCTTCCACCGCGAGGCGGCGGAGGCCGTGCTGGCGCGCGTCCGCGCGGCCGACTCGGATCCGCTGCCGCGTGCCTTGCTACTCCAGTTGCTCGACCACTTCGGAGTGGGGGTGCGGGAGCACGAGGACGGCGACCTCTTCCTGGATCCCAGCCACGCTTACATCGAGGGATTCCCTTCCATTCCGGCCGACGGAATGCTGGCGACGTTCAGCCGCGCGCGGGCGATTGTTCGCGAGGACATCCGTTTCCTCTCCGCGGATCACCCGCTGATCCAGGATGCCATCGACCTGCTCGTGGAGTCGAAGGCGGGCACAACGGCCCTGGGCAACATCCCGTCTGAGGAACCTAACCTCCTCCTCGAGGCGGTCTTCATCCTCGAGCCGGTCGCTGATCCGCGCTGGCAGGTGGACCGTTTCCTCCCGCCGACCCCGGTACGTGTGCTCGTCGACCTGCGTGGCGAGGAGGCGGGCGCGGAATTCGGTGAGCAGGTCGTTTCGGCCGGCTTCGAGGACATGGATCCGCATCGGTTTCTCGAAGGCGGCGGTTTCGGTGCCGAACAGCTCAAGGAGCTGATCGCAGCGGCCACTTCGGCTGCCGAGGAGCAGGCCACCGCCGCCCGCACGGTGGCGCGCGTCGCGGCGGAGAAGGCTCTGGGGGAGGACATCACCCGCCTCGAGTCCCTGCGGAGGATCAACGACCACGTGCGGCCGGAGGAGATTGCGCTCGCGCGGGAGCAGCGGGAGCAGACGACCAAGGCGATCGGGGTCGCGCGCCTCCGGCTCGACGCCCTCCGGGTCGTCGTCGCGGGAGAGCTCGACGTCGGCTGATCGCGCGGGGCGCGTTTCAGCCGCCGATGACCCGGTTCGCCGTGCCGAGGTATTCCCCCGCGAGGCGCAGGACCTGCAACGCCATGAAGATCAGCACGACGAAGTACACGAGGCGCGGCACCCAGCCGGCGATGGATCTCAGGCGCTCCTTGCAGCTTTCGCCGTAGTTGGCGCTGATCCGGCGGAACGTTTCTTCGAGCCTTCCGGTCTGCTCCGCGGTGCGCCACTCCGCGACGACGTCCGCCGGCAGCAGCTGGGTGCGGGTTACAAGCGGTCCCACGGGGGCGCCGCGCGCCCCGGCTTCCGCCGCCGCCGTGGCGAGTCCGTCGCGCATTTTGGATCCGCGGCAGAGGCCGGCGGCTAAGGTTACCGAGTCCACCATCCCCAGGCTCGTGCGAGTCAGAAGCGCGAGCGTGCGGAAAAAGCGCCAGCACTCGAGCTCGTGCCAGATGCGCCCCACCACGGGCAGGGGCCGCAGCCAGCGGTCGAGCGCCTCGCCGGAGGCGCCGCGAACCACCTGCGCCAGGCCTAAGCCGAGGGCGGTAAACAGGATCGGAGGCGTAAGCGCGCTCGCGAGGTAACGCGCCGTGCTTCCGCCCAAGACAAGCGCGGGAAGCGGCAGGATGAAACAGGCGGAAAACAGGTTGAACCCCGGCAAGGCTAGACCGGCGAGGATGTGGCGCCGCAGGGCCAGTGTTTCATCGGCAAGGTCGGCGAGGTCACGAAGCACTTCCGGCAGGGCGCCGCTGCGCTCGCCGACGGTGAGTAATGCGAGGTCAGGTCCGGGCAGGATCGCGGTCTCGGCGAGCGCGCGGCTCAGGGTTTCACCGCGGGCGAGTGCTGCGAGGAACCTTTCCGTATCCGGCTTCCGCCGCGAAGGGACGATGGCGACGGCCACCCTGGCCGCGGTGAGGGGATCGACTCCGGCCGCGAGCTGGCCCGCGAGGGTGCGGCAGAAGGCCGCGCGTTTTTTCAGCGAAAGCACGGTGAAGCACGGATCCGTGCGGACGGTGAGAACCCGCCGGCGGCCGTCAGGCCTCGTCGAACTTGCGCGCGAACAGCGCCTCGAGCTCGGAGAGCATCGTGGCGGCGTCCTCGCCGGTGGCGATGAAGCGCACCTTCGAGCCCTTGGCGGCGGCCAGCATCATGAGCCCCATGATGCTCTTGCCGTTCACCTGCTCGTCGTCCTTTTCCACCATTACCTCGGCTCGGAATCGATTGGTGATGCGGACCACCATCGCGGCGGGCCTCGCGTGGATGCCCATCTTATTCTGCACGACAAGCTCCCGGGTGAGGGTCTGGGAGTTCGCGGTGGCCTCGCTTTTGCTCATGACGGTGAAACCGACCTCGGAAAATCCCGAGCGCGCCGCCGGCTTGCAACGCAAAAACCGGAGCGCACGCTGCGCGGCCATGCCGAAGGTCGCGATCATCGTCCCTTGCCGCCTCGAATCGACGCGGTTCCCGCGCAAGCTCCTGCACCCGATCCGTGGTAAGCCGCTCCTCCTGTGGGTGGCCGAGCGCATCGCGCGGGAGGCGCCGGAATTTCCGCTTTGGTTCGCGGTCGACGACGAGCTGCTTCGCGCCTGCGTGGCCGGGGGCGGCTTCAAGGCGATCCTGACCAGCACCGCGCACCAGAGCGGCACCGACCGCCTGGCTGAGGCCAACCGGACGGTGGGAGCCGAGCAGATCATCAACGTGCAAGCGGATGAACCTTTGGTAACGGGCGGGCAGATCCGCGCGCTGGCGGCGCTCCTGGCGGGGGGCGCGCCGATGGCGACCCTCGGCACGCCCTTCCGCACCGCCGCCGACTTCCTGAATCCGAATCAGGTGAAGGTGGTCCTCGCGCCGGCGGCCCGCCGCGCCCTGTACTTTTCCCGTTCGCCGATGCCCTACGCGCGCGACCTGCAGGGTAGGGTGGACGACGCGTGGGTGGCGGCCAACCCCTGCTTCAAGCACCTCGGCCTCTACGGCTACCGCGCCGATCTGCTGGAGCGCTTCGCCTCTCTCCCGCCTGGGCGGCTCGAGCGCATTGAGAAGCTCGAGCAGCTGCGGGTGCTGGAGAACGGACTGGAGATCGCCTGTGACATCACCGCCGATCCGACCATCGGGGTCGACACCCCGGAGGACGCGGTGAAGTTCGACGAGTGGCTCGGCCGCTGATGGGCGTCGCGTTTCAGACCTTCCCGGCCTTGCGGGCTTCCACCATCCGGTAAAAGTCGACGAACAGCGGATCGGCGTCGTTGGGGCCCGGCGCGGCCTCGGGGTGGTACTGGACGCTGAAGACCGGCAGCTCGTTGTGGCGCAGGCCCTCGACCGTCTGGTCGTTGAGGTTGATCTCCGTGATGCGGGCGCTGCGCTTCTCGAGCGACTTCGGGTCGGTGGCGAAGCCGTGGTTTTGCGCGGTGATGGAAACTCGCCCCGTCTCAAGGTTCTTCACCGGTTGATTACCGCCGCGGTGGCCGAACTTGAGTTTGAACGTCGTGCCGCCGAGGGCGTGCGTGAGCATCTGGTGGCCGAGGCAGATGCCGAACATCGGGAAGTCGGGCAGCAGGTCCGTCACGGTCCGGTGGATGTAGGGCAGGGCGGAGGGATCGCCGGGGCCGTTGGAGAGGAAGATGGCATCCGGCCGATGCTCGCGGACCTGCGCTGCCTCGGCGGTGGCGGGGAAAACCTGCACCTCGAACCCGTGGTTCACCAGCTTGCGGTAGATGCTGAACTTCGCGCCGTAGTCGAAGGCGGCGACGCGGAACTTCCTGCCAGGTACGCCGGGCGCGTTCATCGTCGTGCCGACGGGCAAGTAGGGCGCGTTGTGGTTCGCCGGTTCGTCCGCCCGCCACACGTACGGCTCCTTCGCGGTGACCTCGCGTACGTAGTCGGACCCGGCCATGTCGCGCCAGGAGCGCGCGAGGCGCACGGCCTCGTCGTCGCTGATCGGCAGGGTGCTCAGGCAGCACTTCATCGCGCCGTCCACTCGGAGCTTCTTGGTGAGGGCGCGGGTGTCGATGTCGCTGATGCCCGGAATCCCGTGCCGCGCGAGGTAGTCGCCGAGCGAAAGCGTGCTCCGCCAATTGCTGACCACGGGGGACAGTTCGCGCACGACGAACCCGCTGGCCTTCGGTCCGGCGGCCTCGTTGTCGGCCTCGTTGATGCCGTAGTTGCCGATCTGCACCGCCGTCATCGTGACGATCTGGCCGAAGTAGGAGGGATCGGTGAGGATCTCCTGATAGCCCGTCATCGAGGTGTTGAACACGCACTCTCCCGAGACGGTCGCGGCGCTGCCGAAGGCCCGACCCCGGAAGATCGAGCCGTCTTCGAGGGCGAGGAGGGCGGGCTTGGGCGTGGACATTAAAGCCGAACGAAAAAGCGTCGGTCCTCCCCTGCCAAGTGGTTTTCCGGAAATCTTCTCAGGCCGGCCCCTCGGCGCCGTCTGGACGTCCGTTTGACACGTCGGGGAGCTTCCCCACGCTTCTGCCTCCGCCAATGCCCTATACCGAAGACCGCGCCGCCTGGCCCGAGGGCCAGGGTCTCTGGCCACACATTCCGGAGGGCAGCTGGAACGACTGGACCTGGCAGCTGCAGCACCGGATCACGAGCTTGGCGCAGCTGGAGAGCCTCATGACGCTCACGCCGGCGGAGAAGACGGGTTGCGAGCAAGCCAATCACAAGCTGGCGCTGGCAATCACACCCCACTTCTTCAACCTGATCGACCGCGACGACCCCGACTGCCCGATCCGGAAGCAGGTCGTGCCGCGGGTCGACGAGATGGTCGTCTCCGAAGGGGAGATGCTCGACTCACTCGGCGAGGACGAACACTCGCCGGTGCCGGGCCTGGTGCACCGCTATCCCGACCGCGTGCTTTTCCTCGTGACAGACCGCTGCGCGGCTTATTGCCGCTACTGCACGCGCAGCCGGCTCGTCTCCAACGCGCAGGACTACAATTTCCACCCGGAATACGAGCAGGGGCTGCGCTACATCGCTGAACATCCCGAGATTCGGGATGTGTTGCTCTCCGGCGGCGACCCGCTGCTGCTTTCCGACCGCAAGCTGGAACATCTGATTTCGCGGCTCCGGGCGATCCCGCACGTCGAGTTCATCCGCATCGGGTCACGGATTCCGGTCTTCCTGCCACAGCGGATCACGCCGGAGCTGTGCGACATCTTCCGTCGCCACGGGCCGGTGTGGATGAGCATCCACGTCAACCACCCCCGCGAGTGCACCGCGGAGCTGAAGGCCGCGTGCGAAAGGCTCTCTTTTGCCGGTGTGCCGCTGGGCAACCAGAGCGTGCTGCTGCGCGGGATCAACGACGACGCCGACGTGATGAAGGCGCTGATGCACCGGCTGCTGCGCATGCGGGTACGGCCGTATTACCTGTACCAGATGGACCTCATCACGGGCGGCGCGCACTTCAAGTCCGACGTCCGGAAGGGCATCGAGATCATTCGCGCGCTGCGGGGCCATACGACCGGCTATGCGGTGCCGCAGTTCGTGATCGATGCGCCCGGAGGCGGCGGGAAGGTGCCGATCAATCCCGACTACGTCGAGGAAGTGCGCGACGACGGCATCATCATGCGTAATTACGAGGGACGACTTTTCCGTTACCCGCTGGGCTCAGCCCCGACGGCGGAAGGCGAGGGTGCGCCCTTGCCGGAACTGGCGCCGGCTTTCCTCGACCGCTGACCCGCGTGGCGCCCTGCGGCCGATGTGGCTGCGGCTGTAGCCGCGGAGAGTTCACGAAAGACCTTCGGCCGTCTTCGGTCCCGGAGAGTGTTCCGATGGAGCGACTGCGGACAGTGATGCCGTGATTTGCCGCTCGGGAATCCGTCGAAGGCTGCGTCGACAAGTCCGCGGGAGCACCCGCAGCCACAGGTAGGTGCTGCGCTTCCGATCGAAGACCGCCTTCGGGCTAACCGGGGAGCATTTCCCGTTCGGCCGCACCTACGATGTGGCTGCGGCTGTAGCCGCGGAGAGTTCACGAAAGACCTTCGGCCGTCTTCGGACCCGGAGAGTGTTCCGATGGAGCGACTGCGGACAGTGATGTCGTGAGTTGCCGCTCGGGAATCCGTCGAAGGCTGCGTCGACAAG
>JACCDW010913008.1_pt1 | contig 11588 bp, 8 predicted proteins | sample 7449781 | NCBI WGS metagenome assembly JACCDW01 (sample SAMN15323449, study PRJNA562643) | freshwater metagenome | isolation source: river surface water | place: USA:Blue River Watershed | collected 2017-08-18
ACGATGCCACTTCATGGGCCTGGTCGGCAGGCAGCTGCACGGGAAGCGCTGCGGGCGGCGGTACCGCTATCGTAGTGAATCCTACTGTCACCACAACGTATTATGTCACAGGTGCTGGAGGATGTGTAGTACCGAACTCAGGCAGTTGCACCGCCATAACTGTGTCGGTGAATACCACTGTCCAAACCCCAACTGTTCCTGGTCCCATCAACGCGCCAACAGTGGCCTGTCAAGGCGCGACACAATTATATAGTGTTGCTCCTGTTGCAGGAGCTACTTCGTACACCTGGACCTTCCCAGGTGGCTGGAGTGGGTCATCTACTAGCAATACCATTTTAATTACCACCCCTTCAGGTGTTGGACAAGTAGCTGTAAAGGCTGGCAACGCGTGTGGTACTTCGCCTACACGTACGATACAAGTGAGTGTGAGTCCTACCATTGCTGCTTCACAACAGCTTACCTTGTGTGCAGGAGATCAATTAGTCGTAGGTACGCAGACTTACAATGCAACCGGCACTTACACCACCTTGTTGAAACGCGGTAGTGGCTGCGACAGTTTGGTAACCACCAACCTCACCATTGATGCAACAATCAATACAGCTGTTATAGCCAACGATATTGAATTGGTAGCACAGGCCACGAATGGCAGTTTCCAATGGATTGATTGTGATACCAAGACGCCCATCAATGGCGCCAACAGTGCCAGTTTTACCGCCACACAAAATGGCAACTACGCAGTGGTTGTTACAGTAAACAATTGCAGTGATACCAGTGCCTGTCAAAACATTGTTTCTGTAGGCATTGCCAGCAAGGGTAATTTAAATCAATCAAAAGTGTATCCCAACCCTGCCACCAATGTGCTTACTATAGAAACCAACGTTCACAAGCAGTATGCCATTTATAATGCGTTGGGACAATTGGTGCAACAAGGCGAATTAAAATCGACGGTGCAGAAAATCGACATTTCCAAACTCGCTGCAGGGGCTTATACAGTAGCGTTAGGGAAGGAAGCTAAGGAAGTGTTTAGGGTGATTGTGGAGTAAGTGGAGAGTGGAGAATTGAAAGTTGAGAATTGAAAGTTGAGAATTGAAAGTTGAGAGTTGATGGGTTTTCCCTCTCTACCCCGTACCCTCTAACCTCCACCCCATTTTGAGAGTTGAGAATTGAAGCGTTCACGTTCATTTACGCGTGAATGTTTAATGGCGTTTCTCTAACCTTTAAACCCACCTTGAATTAGAGCGAGAGCGAATGGCGTTTCTCTACCCTCTAACCTCCCGCAGAGAAAGTCACGTGCTGTTTCTTTAAACCACTTCTTTCGATTGCGGGAACCCTCCGGCCCCTTTTGAGAGTTGAGAATTGAAGCGTTGACATTCATTTACGCGTGGATTGTAAATGGTGAATTGTAAATGGTTAATGGTGTTAATGCTACATGTTTTAAATGACACCACTAAAAGTCGTTCTTCAGCAGTGACACAGGTTGCATTTTTTGCAGGATGAAGTTTATACTAAGAATAAGCATACTACAGTTTTTCGGCAGTTAATTAGTGTGTTCTTGATTATTTGACAGCCATTATAAGCTAATTAATCCAAAATATTTCGTAATTTGGCTGGTACCATTAACGTTTGATTAGACAAATCATATTCATCTCTCTTCAAATTTTAGTCTTAAGCTGTATAGCCCAAAAAGAATCAGAAAATTGGTTGTTTGGCACAGGTGCAGCCCTACAATTTACCAACAATACCGTGAACGTCAATGTTCAAGGTCTTTCCTACTATTGCGAAGGACCTGCTTGCATTTCAGATTCTACCGGTCAATTGTTGTTATCAACTGATGGATATAATGTTTGGAATGCTACTGGGCAGTTAGTCTCTAATGGAAGTGGTTTATATGGCGGGCCTAGTGTTACTCAAACAGCGCTCATATTAAAAAAGCCAAAATCAAATTCGCTTTACTATATTCTCACTAATAATGCTACAACACATACACCATTTGGTTTGTATTATTCAATTGTAGACTTGACTTTGGCAGGTAACACAGGAAGCGTGATATCTAAGAACAATCTCCTTTTATCTAATTCAACCGAAAAATTATGTGCAGTGAATCATAAGAATGGAGAGGACATATGGATATTAACACATGGTGATCAAACCGATGAGTTCCATGCTTTTTTGCTAAATAAGAATGGCCTTGATTTAAAAGACACAGTTGTTTCAAAGACGGGGCCTGTTTTCACTGGGTATAATTATTCAGCTGGGAGCATCAAGTTTTCACCAGATGGAAGGAAAATTGGTTTGTGTTGTTACGGGATGTCTTTTAATCAAAGCCCTTCAATATGTATTGCTGACTTTGATAATTTTACAGGAAAAGTGTCAAATTTAGTTGTTTTAGAGAGAGGCGCGCTTCAAGCTTTTGCCTGTGAATTTTCTGCCGATAGCAAATATTTTTATGCTGCTTCAAACTCTGGGGTGTTACGCACGTATCAGTGGAATGTTTGTTCCGGTTTGGATACATCTATTGTCAGTAGTAAAACATTAGTTGCAACAAATTGTTGTGATGGACTTCAACTGGCAATTGATGGCAAAATATATGGTGGAGTTGCAGGAAGTTCAGTAATTGCCGTATTTGAGAATCCAAACTTTAAGGGGTCAAGCTCTAATTTTGTTGCACAAAAACTAAACATCAGTCCATCTGTTTTTATATGGGGTTTTCCTCAGTTTAACGCCTCCTTTTTCAAGGCTAAAGATTCTGTCATTCTTCAAGGTGTAAATGGTAGCGGATACTGCATAGGTGATAAAATTGAATTGAAGGCACAAGGGGGGCTCCAATATTCATGGAATAACATAACAGGCTCAAGTATTTTTACAACCACTGTTCTAGGTAATTCTACAGTGACACTTAGCTCAATCTATGCCAACGGTTGCACCGTTGAAAGAGAGGCCGTAATACAAGCGAAAATATGCACAGATATTGCTGAAACCCTACATCGAAATGCACCACTTGTTTATTTCATAAACCATCAACTTTATATTGATTCAGAAGAGAAGTCGCTGATTTTTCAAGTACATGATGTATTTGGAAACATCTGTTATGTTTCTGCGAAGGATAATTCAAAACAAAAGAATTTGTTATTTCCTTCTGGCATTTACGTAATTAATGTAACTGTTAATAACACAATTTTCAAATACAAGGTCATAAATGAATAGCTAAGTTGTCACCAGTGCTAATTTTTATTGCAGTCTATTGGCAGCCAGTTGAATATTTATTATTGGAGAAACATTTGTGAAAACTGATCCACTTGATTAGTCTATATCAGATTTTTCATTTTAATCCAATAGGTTCTAGTTCTCAAAATAGAATCCCCCTAAATAACCTTCAAACACTTTTACACACTTTTCGTCCCACGATTAAACAAGCATTCCCGCCGAGATAGCATTAATTCATCTAGTCGGCGGGAATTCTTTCTCGCTTCGCGAGAACAGTTTGCTAACGCAAACTGCTGTCGAGGCTACTAAAAAAAATCCTCCCCGCACTGCGTTGTCCTGCTTTGACTCAAGCCTCGACAGGCATTCCCGCCGACCCACCACCAATTCACTCTGTCGGCGGGATAAACCTCGATTCTTTCTCGCTTCGCGAGAACAGTTTGCTAACGCAAACTGCTGTCGAGGCTACCAAAAAAAATCCCCGCAACGAAGTGCGGGGACTTTTTTTGGTAGCCTCGACAGGAATCGAACCTGTATTTAAAGTTTAGGAAACTTTCGTTCTATCCATTGAACTACGAGGCCATTTTAGGGGGACAAAGATACGAATCTAATTTTATCTGCAGAAAGTCAACACTCCCCTCATTCTTTAAAAGAATTTAGGATTGTTGTTTACATTTGGTCACCTATGAATAACAACAAAACGATTGCTATAATTGGTTCCTCGGGACTCATCGGCTCTCAATTGCTGGATTTACTAAAAAACAGAAAGGATGTCCAAGAAATTCGCTTGCTTGTGCGCCGCGAAAACGGACTTAAATTCACAGGCATTCGCGAGTGTGTGATCAACTTTGAAGACCTCAACGCATTTGGTGAAGCCATTAACGGATGCGATGCCGTGTTCTGCGCCATTGGCACTACCCGCAACAAAGTCAAAGGTGACATGAGCGCCTATCGAAAAGTAGATGTCGATATTCCAGTGCATGCCGCTCAACTCGCAGCCCAAGCAGGTGTTAAAGCGTTTATGCTAGTATCGTCTGTAGGTGCTAATGCTTCAACTTCCAATTTTTATCTAAAATTCAAAGGCGAAGTCGAAGACACAGTGCGCCAACTTAACATTCCTAACATTGGCTTCTTTCGTCCCTCGCTCCTGCTCGGTCCACGTATCGAGTTTCGAATGGGTGAAAAAATTAGTCAGCTCATGATGCGTCCCGTTACCCCGTTCATTCCCGCTAATTACAAGCCGATTCAAGCTAGGCAAGTCGCTACTGCTATGATTCACACCGCCTTTAATGGGGAGCCCGGCGTGCATGTTCTTCATTATAAAGAAATGCAAGCAATAAAAGTTTAACAGGCATTTATAAGAACCGTTGGCCGCACAGTGCGTGAGGTACCGCAGGCTGTAGCTTGGCGAAAGCCACACTTAGCCTGCCTAAGCGGACGGAGGCCCCACTTTTTTACTAAGTGGGGACCCCGTAGCGCATAGGCAGGCTTGGTGTGGGTGAGCCAACTACTGCCGCAGGGACCGGCCCCCGCAGCAACACCCATAAGATAAAAACAACTGCTGGGGGGACACGCCCAACACTTAAAAAACGACGCAAATGGCAGGAAAAAGCCTCTAAATAGGCTCAAAAACAGGGACTTCCATTAATGCCAAAATTTCACTATCTTTGCGCCCTTAAAATCAGACCATGTCGTCTATCAGAAACATTGCCATTATTGCCCACGTTGACCACGGTAAAACTACCTTGGTTGACAAAATTCTTCACACCTGTAAATTGTTCCGTGAGAACCAACAAACCGGTGAACTCATTCTCGACAACAACGACCTCGAACGTGAACGTGGAATTACCATCCTTGCTAAGAACGTTGCTGTAAATTACAAAGGCACAAAAATCAACATCATCGATACTCCCGGCCACGCCGACTTTGGTGGTGAAGTAGAACGTGTGATGAACATGGCCGACGGTGTTATTCTTCTTGTAGATGCCTTCGAAGGTCCGATGCCTCAAACCCGTTTCGTAACGCAAAAAGCAATTGCTGCGGGTAAAAAAGCAGTGTTGGTCATCAACAAAGTTGACAAACCCAATTGTCGTCCCGATGAAGTACACGACGGCGTTTTCGATTTGTTCTTTAACCTTGGTGCAAGCGAAGACCAATTAAATTTCCCGACCGTTTACGGTTCTAGCAAACAAGGCTGGATGGGTGCTGATTGGAAAACGCCTACTGAAGACATCACTTACCTACTCGATACCATTCTTGAAAATATTCCTGAAGCGCCTGTGCGTGAAGGCACACTTCAATTGCAAATTACCTCGTTAGATTATTCTAACTACATCGGTCGTATTGCAGTAGGACGTGTATACCGTGGCACCATCAAAGAAAACATGCCAGTTAGCGTTGTAAAACGCAATGGCTCTATTCAAAAGTCACGCGTGAAAGAACTCTACGTGTTTGACGGTCTTGGAAAAATTAAAGTACAAGAGGTGAATGCTGGTGATATTTGTGCGTTTACTGGCATTGAAGGATTTGAAATTGGTGACACCGTTGCTGATTTCGAAAATCCAGAAGGCTTGCCGAACATGGCCATTGACGAACCTACCATGAACATGTTGTTCACGATTAACAACTCACCGTTTTTTGGTAAGGATGGTAAATTTGTAACCTCCCGTCACTTGCGCGATCGCTTGTTCAAGGAATTAGAAAAGAACTTGGCATTGCGCGTAGAAGAAACTTCTTCTCCAGATGCTTACCTCGTATACGGACGTGGTATTCTTCACTTGTCTGTTCTAATCGAGACCATGCGTCGCGAAGGTTACGAATTACAAGTTGGTCAGCCACAAGTAATCGTTAAAGAAATTGACGGTGTGAAGTGCGAGCCGATGGAAGTACTCACTGTAGATGTGCCACAAGAAGTATCAAGTAAGGTAATTGACCTGGTTACACAACGCAAGGGCGATATGCTCATGATGCAACCAAAAGGTGATTTGATTCACTTGGAATTTGAAATTCCTTCACGTGGTATCATTGGTTTGCGTAACAACGTGCTTACGGCTACTGCTGGCGAAGCCATTATGGCACACCGTTTCAAGGCTTACGAGCCTTGGAAGGGCAATATTCCACAACGTATTTCAGGCGTATTGATCAGCAAGGAAAAAGGATCTGCAATTGCTTATTCTATTGACAAATTACAGGACCGTGGGAAGTTCTTCATCGATCCAGGCGAAGAAGTATACACTGGCATGATTTTAGGTGAACACATTCGTCCCGATGATCTCGTGATTAATTTGTGTACTGAGAAAAAACTCACCAACATGCGTGCAAGCGGTAGCGATGAAAAAATGCGCATTGCTCCGAAAATTAATTTCAGTCTTGAAGAAGCGATGGAATACATACAAGCCGACGAGTACGTTGAAATTACACCAAACCACATTCGCATGCGTAAAATTTACCTCGACGAAAACGAGCGTAAGCGCATGAGTAAAACAGATTAATTTTTCATCAACATATAAAAAGCACGTTTCTTACGAAACGTGCTTTTTTTTTGCAATAAAAAAGGCCGCCTTTTTCGAGACGACCTTTCAATTACAATTTATGGTATTAAAGACCTAGTAATACTTCTTCAGGTTGTTTACCGCCGAACAATATACGGGACGGGTTCTCCAACATTTCTTTTACTTTTACCAGGAAGCCCACACTTTCGCGGCCGTCAATGATGCGGTGATCGTAGCTGAGTGCCACGTACATCATTGGACGAATTTCAACCTTGCCATTGATAGCCATAGGTCGGTCGACCACGTTGTGCATACCAAGGATAGCGCTTTGGGGTGGGTTGATAATCGGCGTGCTCATCATAGAACCAAATACGCCACCGTTGGTAATGGTGAACGTGCCACCTTCCATTTCAGGAATGGTGAGTTTACCATCACGTGCTTTAATGGCCATGGCCTTGATGCCTGCTTCAATTTCAGCTAAACTGAGTTGTTCTGCATTGCGTAATACTGGCACCATCAATCCTTTTGGTGCACTCACGGCAATACCGATATCGCAGTACTTGTGGTACACAATTTCTTCTCCATCAATCATAGCGTTAACTGCAGGGAAATGATATAAAGCCTCAGTCACTGCCTTGGTAAAGAAGCTCATGAAGCCAATGTTGTTACCATAAACTTCTTTGAACTTGTCTTTGTACTTCGCACGAATCGCATAAATGGCACTCATGTCTACTTCGTTAAACGTAGTAAGCATGGCTGTTTCATTTTTCACTGCTACCAATCGGCGTGCCACTGTTTTACGCAGTGGGGTCATTTTGGTACGGTCTTTATCGCGACCACCTTGCCAACTGTTAGAGGCAGCGGCAACAGCAGTTGGGAAGCCATTGCTCAAGGCGGCTACCACGTCTTGTTTGGTAATACGGCCTTTAGGTCCTGTACCTTGAAGTTGTGAAGCACTGATGTTGTTTTCTGCCATTAATTTTGCAGCGGCAGGGCTTGCAGAACCCGTTGCATAACTTGCTTCTACTTTAGTAGGAGCAGGTGCCGCATCGGCCTTTTTCTCAGCCTTAGGCGCTTCTTCCTTCGCAGGAGCAGCTTTAGGCGCTTCTGCTTTTTTCTCTGGTTGAACAGACATGTCAATTTTCACCACCACTTGTCCAACTTTCACAGTATCTCCTTCAGCGGCTAAAACTTCAATCTTTCCAGCTTCTTCAGCATTCAACGTTAAAGTAGCTTTATCTGAGTCAATCTCAGCCAAAACCTCATCTTTCTCTACAACGTCGCCTGTATTTTTTACCCAACGAGCGATGATCACTTCTGTGATGGATTCGCCCGGACTTGGTACTTTTAATTCAACAATTGCCATATGTAATTCTTTATATTATTTAACTAGAACTTTAGTGAAAACAGTACTCATAATTTCTTCTGTTTCCATGTTATGCCGTTTCATGAAGCCGGTTGCAGGACTTGCAGCCTCTTCGCGACCAGCGTATTTCAAATTCAATTGACGCAAGTAACGTTCTACAAAGCGCCAAGGACCCATGTTCTCGGGTTCTTCTTGGATGAAGAAAAATTCAGTGGCGTTTTTGTACTTGGCTAATACCTCATCAATTTGAATTTGCGGGAATGGATAAACTTGCTCCAAACGAATGAATACAATGTCATCGCACCCCTCTTTTTCGCGGCGTTCAATGAGGTCGTAATATATTTTACCAGAACAGAAACCGATGCGCTTGATTTTCTTAACGTCAAGATTTTCATCAAGGACTTCTTTGAAACCACCCTTGGTAAAATCTTCCAATTTGCTCACACAACTTGGGTAACGCAGTAATTTTTTCGGCGTAAAACAGATCAACGGCTTGCGGAAATCGCGCTTTAATTGGCGGCGAATCACGTGGAACTGTTGTGCAGGTGTAGTCGCATTCACAATTTGCATGTTGTTCTCGGCGCACATTTGCAAGAAACGCTCCATCCGTGCGCTCGAGTGCTCAGGTCCCTGACCTTCGTATCCATGTGGCAACAACATCACCAAGCCATTCATGCGGCGCCATTTGTATTCTGACGAAGACAAATATTGGTCCACAATAATTTGCGCTCCATTAAAGAAATCGCCAAACTGAGCCTCCCAAATAGTTAGTGCATTGGGCGTTGCGTAGGCATAACCGTATTCAAAACCAAGCACAGCGTATTCACTCAAATGGGAGTTGTAAATTTTCAATTGCCCATCGGTACCTAAATTATTCAATGGCACGTATTCCTCTTCACTGTCCTCAACCTTTACCACAGCGTGGCGGTGTGAGAAGGTGCCGCGCTCAACATCTTGTCCACTAAAGCGCACGTTGTGACCTTCGTTCATCAATGAAGCATAGCCCAACAATTCTCCCATCGCCCAATCGTAACTATCGTTAGCGATCATGGCTTTACGGTCGTTGAATAACCGTTCAATTTTATTAAAGAACTTTTTATCCTTCGGCAATTCGCAGCTTTTTTCTGCCAATTTCAAGAACGTTTTTTTGTCGATAGCGGTTTCTGGTGAATGATCAAACGCATCAGCCGGCGCCATTTTAACACCTTGCCAAGGACCTTGTAAGTAGGAAGTCACTTTTTGTTTCTCAACTTTGCGTGCTTCGTCTAAATGCTCTTCGAGGTGCTGTTTGTATTGCTTTTCAATATCCGCTACTTCTTCAGCCGTAAAGGTACCTTCGTCGATAAGTTTTTTCGCGTAAATTTCTTTTACGTTAGGGTGACGGGCAATTTCCTTGTACAACAATGGTTGTGTGAAACGTGGTTCATCGCCCTCGTTATGCCCATACTTGCGATAACACAACACGTCAATGAACACATCCTTGCGGAAATTCAATCGGTATTCAATGGCCATGCGTGCCACAAGGGTTAGGGCTTCCACGTCATCGCCATTTACATGGAACACAGGTGACTTGGTTACTTTGGCCACATCGGTACAATACGTACTTGAACGCGCATCACGGTAGTTGGTGGTAAAACCAACTTGGTTGTTAATCACAAAGTGAATCGTACCACCCACACGGTATGCATCCAAATGGGTCATCTGTGCTACTTCGTAAACGATACCTTGTCCGGCGATAGCAGCGTCACCGTGTACGATGATGGAACATGCTTTTTTATGGTTGCCGCTATGGCGGTTTTCAATTTTTGAACGCGTAATACCTTGCACTACCGGCGCCACTGTTTCGAGGTGCGACGGGTTGGGTGTAAGGGAAATGTGCATTTTATTACCATTGTTAGCGGTCACATCATTGCTATACCCCATGTGGTATTTCACGTCACCATCGAATAAGCCGTCCTCACTCGGACGACCTTCAAACTCAGTGAAAATATCCTTGGCGGGTTTATCCATGATGTTGGCGAGCACATTGAGGCGACCACGGTGGGCCATACCAATGATGTAATCTTCGATACCGAGTGAGCCACCATGGTCCATTAAGGCACTCATGGCAGACAAGAACGCTTCACCCCCTTCGAGTGAGAATCGTTTTTGGCCAACGAATTTGGTAGCCAAGAAGTTCTCAAAGACAACGGCTTGCGTAACCTTTTCGAGAATTTTCTTCTTTTCGTCCTTTGTAAACGTTGGAATGTTCTTCGACTTTTCCATGCGTTCCTGGAGCCAGGTGAGCAGGTCTGGATTACGAATAAACATGTATTCCGTTCCGATACTGTTGCAATACGTCTTTTCGAGGTGAGCAACTATATCGCGGAGTTTAGCGGGGCCGATTTCAATTTCGTTGCCAGCTTGGAAAACCGTATCGAGGTCCGCATCGGACAGGCCAAAAACCCCTATTGATAGGTCTGGCGTATACTTACGGCGGTTACGTACCGGGTTGGTTTTGGTAAACAAGTGGCCGCGCATACGGTACCCGTTTATCAAGTTAATCACTTTAAACTCCTTGCTCACATTTTCAGGCGCGCCGGTAGCGGCAGGTTCGCCATAAGTGGCGCGGGCAAAATCAAAACCGCGGAAAAAATCCTGCCAAGTTTGATCTACCGAATCGGGCGATTGGCAAAAACGCAGGTACATTTCTTCCACTGCATTCACATCCCCATTGCCCAGGTAAGAAAATTTATCCATTGATTTCTTTACGAATAACCCGTAAATTTAGGAATAAATGGGTACATGCCCAATCTATTTTGGCCTTCATTCTCGCGCCAAATCACTATTTTTGTAAGATGTTGCGGTATTTGACCCTTTTCTTGTTTCTTACTTCGGTGCTTTCGGCGCAGGAGCCGGCTTCGGAAGGCGCAACGCAACTGCAAACCCAATTAAAAGTACGTCAACTTCTCGACAAAAAAGCCGAGTATCACCGCCTCACCAATGGTGAGCGTGAAGGGTACCGTATTAAAATTCATTTTGGGGTAGATAAAGACGCCGCTGAAGCCGTACGCGCAAAGTTTATTGCCAAATTTCCCGAGTACGCCACTTACCGCGAATACCAACAACCAAATTTTGTGGTTCTCATTGGCGATTATGCCACAAAAATGGACGCCTTTCGCCACTTAAAGCTGATTCAGGCTGAATTTCCGAATGCCTTTATTGTAAAAGGAAAAATCAAGGGGAAACCTTGATAGGATCAGAATTGAAATTAATTGTTAATGGTAAATTGATAATGGTCAATGGCGTTTATCTTGACTTCGCGGCCATAAATAATTGAAAATTGAAAGTTGAAAGTTGAGAGTTGAGGCGTTGACGAATGTCGTTTACTTCAATCTGACTTTTAGGGCAAGTTAAAGAGCAAGTGCAAGAGCACGTATGTTTGCGTCAGACTTCCACCCCTCACCCCGCACCCTCTAACCGTTTTAAATTGTTAATGGTAAATTGATAATGGTTAATGGAGTTTATCTTGACTTCGCGGCCTTTGCACC
>JACCDW011463153.1_pt1 | contig 11588 bp, 10 predicted proteins | sample 7449781 | NCBI WGS metagenome assembly JACCDW01 (sample SAMN15323449, study PRJNA562643) | freshwater metagenome | isolation source: river surface water | place: USA:Blue River Watershed | collected 2017-08-18
CGCGACTTCTGGTCTCAGGGGTAAATGTTCGCATCAACCACGGAGATCGCATCGGATTCGTTGGCCGCAACGGCGCAGGAAAATCTACGCTCGCCAAAGTTTTAGCTGGAGAAACGCTCCCCGCAGGGGGCGCAGTACAACGCACCGGCAAGATTGGCTATCTGCCACAAGATCCCCGCACAGGCGAAGATCAAGGCACTGTTATCGAAAGAATTTTATCGGCGCGCGATTTAGATCAAATTGCTGCGCGCATGACTCAAGTTGAAGAAGAGATGGCAACTACTGAAGGTGCTGCCCTTGAAAAAGCGATGGAACGCTATTCACGAGTTGACGCAGAATTCCAAGCAGCAGGTGGCTATGCCGCAACCGCTGAAGCAGAAGCCATTGCAACTTCCCTTGGCGTCTCTGAAGCAGTGTTTGGCAATCAATTAGACACACTTTCTGGTGGTCAACGTCGCCGTATCGAACTTGCTCGCATCTTGTTCTCGGGTGCAGAAACTTTGCTCCTTGATGAACCAACTAACCACTTAGATGCTGACTCGATTATCTGGCTTCGTAACTACCTAAGCACTTACTCAGGTGGGCTAGTCATCATCTCGCACGATGTTAACTTGATCGAACAAGTTGTTAATAAGGTCTTCTATATAGACGGTAACCGCAACGTGATCGATGTTTATAACCTCGGCTGGAAGCAGTACTTGCTCCAGCGCGAACAAGATGAACATCGTCGCAAGAAAGAGCGCGCCAACGCCGAAAAGAAAGCTGAAATCTTGCAGAAGCAGGGCGAAAAAATGCGCGCCAAAGCCAGCAAGGCAACTGCTGCCCAAGGCATGTTACGTCGCGCTGAAAAACTTAGATCATCCCTTGAAGATGTCCGCGTTAAAGATAAGGTCGCAAAGCTGCGTTTCCCAACGCCATCTCCATGTGGCAAGACTCCCCTATCTGGCGAAGAACTTTCTAAAAACTACGGCTCACTTGAAATTTTTACCGATGTTTCTTGTGTTATTGATAAGGGTTCACGCGTTGTTATCTTGGGACTTAACGGTGCCGGCAAAACCACACTTCTTAAGATCCTGGCCAATCAACTTGAATCCGACACTGGAAAAGTTGAGCATGGCCACGGCTTAAAACTTGGTTACTACGCCCAGGAACATGAAATGCTCGACTTCGAACGCACAATTCTAGAAAATATGATGTCTTCTAAAGATGACTTACGCGAACCAGAAGCCCGTAACGTTCTTGGTTCATTCTTATTCGTCGGCGATGATGTTCATAAGCCAGTTAAGGTCTTATCTGGTGGCGAGCGAACTCGTCTGGCACTGGCTACTTTGGTTGTATCTGCCGCAAACGTTTTATTGCTTGATGAGCCAACGAACAACTTAGATCCGGCTTCCCGCGAAGAGATCTTGGGCGCACTAACGGAATACCAAGGCGCCGTAGTTATGGTTTCTCACGATGAAGGCGCCGTGCAGGCCCTTAAGCCAGAGCGCGTGATCTTGCTGCCTGATGGCGATGAAGATATTTGGAAAGATGAGTACTTCGATCTCGTTGCAATCGATTAATTAATGCCTCTAATTCGTAAATTACTGCAGGTCATTTTAGGTGCAACTTTAATTTATACAGGGTCTTTGCATTTAACGACCAGCCGCCAGGAATTCCAAGCACAGGTTCCACCCTGGGCACCATTTACACCAGATTTTATTGTGCTGGCATCAGGTTTTGTTGAAATACTTCTTGGATTATCACTCTTGAGTTTGCAGAAGAGAAAAGTAGTTGGCATCGCGACCGCGCTTTTCTTCATCGCAATTTTTCCCGGCAATATTTCGCAGTTCGTGCACGGTATCGACGCCTTTGGGTTAAACAGCGATCGCGCTCGGGCAATCCGTTTATTGTTTCAACCGGTGCTTGTTCTGTGGGCGCTTTGGGCAACTGCCGCTCTGCCAAACGGTTTTTTTAAAAAAGTATTCTCGTTAGTTAAGCAGATCATCACCGGCAATAAACTTGCCACGATTACAGGCGTATTAATTGGTGGGGTGGCCACTAGATTTCTAGAAGATGGAAACCTCTTGGTGACAACTGTTCTAACGGGAATTACTACAACGGTTACTTTGCTTATCTGGCTAACTTTGAAGAAAGTTAAGCAATTAATCGCTAATTAAGCATCGATCCGATCGCGATCGATTTCAGCCGTTGAGATAAATTCTTTACGTGGGGCAACATCGTTACCCATAAGAAGCTCGAACATTGATTCTGCCGCTGCCGCATCAGAGATAGTTATGCGGCGTAGGGTGCGCGCATCTGGGTCCATGGTGGTCTCACGGAGCTGATCGGCATCCATTTCACCAAGGCCTTTATAGCGCTGAATTGGTTCTTTCCACTTCTTGCCGGCCTTCTTCAAATCTGCGGTGACCTTCTTCATCTCATCATCTGAGTAGGTGTAGATGTACTCGCCCTTTTTGCCGCCGCCGCCCATGAGCTCGATGCGGTGAAGTGGTGGAATCGCAGCAAAGACGCGACCATCATCGATCATCGGCTTCATATAGCGATAGAGCAAAGTTAGAAGCAAGCAACGAATGTGCGCACCGTCAACGTCAGCATCTGACATCAAGATGATGCGACCGTAGCGCGCATCGGATAATTCGAATGATTTTCCAGAACCCGCACCGATTACCTGAATGATTGATGCACATTCAGAGTTATCTAACATCTGTGAAAGCGATGCCTTTTGAACGTTAAGAATCTTGCCGCGGATCGGCAGGATCGCTTGGAATTCCGAGTTACGCGCTGCCTTAGTTGTACCAAGTGCTGAGTCACCTTCTACGATCAAAAGTTCGGTGCGAGTTACATCTTCAGAACGGCAATCAGAGAGCTTGGTTGGAAGCGCAGATGATTCGAGGGCGTTCTTGCGACGCTGCAGATCTTTATGTGTACGCGCTGAAATACGTGTGCGTGAAGCTGCTGCAACTTTCTCGAGAATCAAACGGCCATTGGCCTTATCGATACGACGAGTTGTGTTGAAGAATTCTTTCATCTTGTCGGCAACAACTGCAGAGACGATACGAGTTGCAGCAGCCGTTCCGAGAACTTCCTTAGTCTGACCTTCGAACTGTGGCTCAGACATACGCACTGTGATTACAGCGGTGAGGCCTTCCATAATGTCATCTTTAATTACATCGGCTTCATTCTTCTTTAGCGTGCCGGTGCTACGAAGTGATTCGTTAAATGCCTTTGTGATGGCGCGTTCGAAACCTTGAACGTGGGTTCCGCCCTTTGGGGTCGAAATAATATTTACGAAAGATTGAATGGTGGCATCAAAACCATTGCCCCACTTCATCGCGATATCAACTTCCATGTCGCGTTCTACTTCAGTTGAAACCATGTGACCTTTATCGTCAAGGACTGGAACAGTCTCTTGATAGTGGCCTGTGCCGTAGATGCGGATTACTTCACCGACTGGCTGATCTGGTTGTAAGAATTCGCAGAACTCGGAGATTCCGCCCTTGTGATAGAAAGTTTGAGTTGTCGCAGCTTTGGTGCGATTGTCATTAACAATCAGAGTTAAGCCTGGAACCAAGAAAGATGTTTGGCGTGCACGAGCGTAGATCTCTTCGATATCAAGAGTTGCTTCCTTTAGGAAGATCTGACGATCTGCCCACCACTTGATTCGTGTTCCGGTTACCTTTGCCGAAACTTTTCCGATTGTGCGAAGTCCAGATTGTGGAGTGAACTCTGCCTTTGGACCTTCACCTTCGAAGACGCCGGCAACGCCGCGCTTAAATGACATCCAGTAAATCTTGCCGTTGCGATCTACTTCCGCATCAAGTCGTTCAGCAAGTGCATTAACAACAGATGCTCCAACACCGTGGAGACCGCCGGATGCAGCATAGGATCCACCGCCGAACTTTCCACCTGCGTGTAACTTTGTAAGTACAACTTCAACGCCAGTTAAACCAGTCTTTGGTTCTTTATCTACCGGAATACCGCGGCCATCATCGTGTACTTCAACAGAACCGTCTGCTTCTAAATTAATTTCGATCTTCTTGCAATGACCGGCAAGTGATTCATCTACTGAGTTGTCGATAATTTCCCAGAGGCAGTGCATGAGTCCGCGTGAATCGGTGGAACCGATATACATACCTGGACGTTTACGTACCGCATCAAGGCCTTCAAGAACTGCGAGGTCTTTGGCGGTATAAGAATCTTCGGCGTCGCCAAGCGCGGTGAGATCTAGTTGATCTCCAGCGTCATTTGATTTCTTGGTGGCCACGGAGGCAAAGGCTATCTGCGTAGTTGCAAAGATCTTGCGGTAACGCGCCGAATTAGTCTCAAATATTGGTAAATCCCCCAGATCTAGTGGAAACGAGTGCATTGCAACACAAAATTAACAATTTTTTCCCATTTATTTCCTGCGGGGAATAACTAGACATGGTTTGATGTTCCATAAGAAGTACCACTTCCCACCTAAATGAACGGAGAGCGCGATGACCGAGCAAGTAATCCTCGAATCCACACCTCTTAATGCTCTAGACCGTTGCGATCGTTGCGGCGCTCAGGCATATGTGCGAGCAACTCTCGCTACAGGTGGAGAGCTTATGTTCTGTGCACACCACGGCAAGGAATACGCTGAAAAGCTAAAGGCTGTGGCAGTTGCAATCCAAGACGAAACCGATCGTTTGGTTGAATCGAAGAATTAATTAATCTTTATTAAGAAGACCCTTGTGCGATCCGTCGCAGAAGGGTTTTTCTTTTGATTGGCCACATCCGCAGAATTTTGGGTTCGCGAGCGTTTCCAGCACATTTCCATCAGCATCAACCATTTCAACTTCTCCAGTAATGCGGATAGATCCGCTCTTCGGATTTACGAAGATCTTTGGCTTATCCATTTATGCCAGCTTTAGCCTGGTTTTAATCTAGATAATCGCGAAGTGATTGCGAACGTGATGGGTGGCGCAGCTTCGACATTGTCTTAGATTCGATCTGACGGATACGTTCGCGAGTAACCCCGTGAACCTTGCCGATCTCATCAAGTGTCTTTGGCTGACCATCTGTAAGTCCGTAACGCGCCTTGATTACATCCGCTTCACGGTTGGTTAGGCCACCAAGAACCTGCATCAACTGCTCTTGCAAAATTGTGAAAGTTACAGATTCTTCTGGCTTAACCGCTTCAGAGTCTTCAATGAGATCTCCGAATTCAGAATCTCCTTCTTCACCAAGCGGTGTGTGAAGAGAGATTGGTTCGCGGCCATACTTTTGAACTTCGACAACCTTTTCAGGTGTCATATCAAGTTCTTTAGCGAGCTCTTCTGGAGTCGGTTCGCGGCCAAGATCTTGCAACATCTGGCGCTGTACGCGAGCCAATTTGTTGATGACTTCAACCATATGAACTGGAATACGAATTGTGCGAGCCTGGTCAGCCATCGCGCGAGTAATCGCCTGTCGGATCCACCATGTTGCATATGTCGAGAACTTGTAACCCTTTGTGTAGTCGAACTTTTCAACCGCACGGATAAGGCCGAGGTTTCCTTCTTGAATTAGATCAAGGAACAACATGCCGCGACCGGTGTAACGCTTTGCAAGAGATACAACGAGACGAAGGTTTGCTTCTAGCAAGTGGTTCTTAGCGCGCTTGCCATCTTCAACGATCCACTCAAGCTCGCGCTTTAACTTTTTATCAATCTTCTTCTCTTCTTTAAGTTTTTCTTCAGCAAATAAGCCAGCTTCGATACGTGTTGCGAGCTCTACTTCGAGTTCTGCGTTAAGAAGTGCAACGCGGCCGATCTGCTTTAGATAATCCTTAACTGGGTCAGCTGTTGCACCAGCGGTCATAACGGTCTGCGCAGGTGCATCGTCTTCTTCAGAGGCCTTTAGCGTGAAGGCATTTTCTTCGTTGCCTGATGCTTCTTCAGCCAAGTTAACAACGCGTGGCTGATTGGATTTATCTTCAGCTTCAGTATCGATTATCTCGGCAACTTCAGCGATAAGTGTTTCAACATCTTCGAGTTCGACTTCTTCAACAACGATCTCGTTGCCTTCATCATCTAGAACTACTGCAGCTTTCGCAGCCTTTCCATCGGACTTTGCTGCAGCAGGGGCTGCAACAACCGGTGCAGGAGGTGGCGCGATAAGTGCAAGTTGCGCCTTAGATAAAATTCGTGCCGATGTTCCAAGACCTGCCTTGCGCGCTTTTTCAGATTCAGTAGCGATAACTTCATCAAGGTGGCGCGCTTCTTGGGCGAGCGCTAAAAATTCTTTCTTAACTGCTTTGCGGTAATTATCAATTCCACTTGCGGCAAGTGTTTCGACGATCTCTTTGTGGCGAGCGACGTCGTTCTTGAGGTTTACAAGTTGTTGAACTTCCTTGGCAGATAAATCTTTCTTAAGGGCAACCTTTACGGGCTTGACTGGCTTAGGGGCTGCGACCTTCTTAACTGGCTTAGCAGCAATTTTCTTCGCTGGAGCTTTCTTAACAGGTGCTTTCTTGGCAGCTACTTTTTTCGCAGGTGCTTTCTTAGCAACGGCTTTCTTGGCAGGAGCTTTTTTCGCTGCCTTCGCTGACTTTGCAGACTTTGCCTTGTTTTTGAGCGCACTAAATACAGCCACAATTGTCCTTTGGTTTTTTCGAACTATCTTCGAAACTTTTGTTTCGAACTGCTCGAAGCGATGTCTATATTATACTCAAGGCTTGGCGGATTGCGGCGCCAACTGACTCAGATTCCACCAAAAAGCCATCGTGTCCGAACTCTGAAGAGATCGTAATTAGCGGTTCTGCGCGCGGAACTAGCTCGGCAACCTCAACCTGAAGTCGAGGTGGGAAGAGGCGATCGGTATCAATTGAGACCACAACTGCCGGAATCTTGATCGATTCCAGAGCTGCCACTACTCCTCCGCGATCTCGACCAACATCGTGTGATGCCATGGCTGATGTGAGCGAGATATAGGTGTTGGCATCGAAGCGTTTAGCCAATTTATCGGCCTGGTGATCAAGGTATGACTCAACTGCATAGCGCCCGGTGTCATCGCCCTGCATCTGGCGCCCAAAACGGATATCCATCTCAGATTCGGTGCGATAGGTCAGATGCGCGATGCGGCGCGCAATGCCTAGGCCATCGATCGGGCCTTTTGCTTGCTCGTAATAATCGCCGCCGTTGAAATTTGGATCGCTCTTAATCGCGCGGATCTGAACTGAGAATCCACCAATCTGATCGCCCGTTGCAACCGCCGATGAACCGATAGTGCAGATCGCGCCGACGCGGTCTGGGTATTGAATCGCCCATTCCAGTGAGCGCATTCCACCAAGAGATGGACCAACGGCTAAGCGATATTTCTCAATTCCAATTGCATTGGTAAATAGAAGTTCGGCTGCTGCCATGTCGCGAACTGTGACAACTGGAAAGCGTGAGCCATAACGTTTTCCATCAGGTGCGATGCTAGATGGGCCGGTACTGCCCTGACATCCGCCAATTACATTGGGACAAACAATGAAATATTTATCAGTATCAAATGGCAGACCTGGGCCGACCATATTTGGCCACCAACCAGTTACATCTGACCAACCGGTCATCGCATGGTTAATTAAAATCGCATTATCTTTTGCGGCATTTAGCTTGCCCCAAGTTTGATATGCGATGGTGATATCTGGCAGCGTCTCGCCATTTTCAAGTAAGAGGAAACCGATCTTTACAAATTTACGTTCGCCAGGATCATGGCTTTCTAGCCATGCGCCGGTAACTGCTGTAGTAATCGAGTTCGACATATCTATCCTTCACGCACTTGCTTACATCGCGCGATGTAAACCTGGTCGTCACCCGGAGCACCCCACCGCGGTGGAGGGTTGCCGTCTAATCAGCCGGGGCTATCGATTAGAACTCGTGACCTGTCCAAATTCTAACCCAAAAAAGCCTGAGGGTCTTTCGCGCATTCTCTATCTGACTTACTCTAGAACTATGTTGATCGGGGTTGACTGGGGCGGAACCAAGATTGAAATCGTTGCCCTAGAACCCGATGGCACTGAATTAATGCGCATCAGGCGCGATACTCCGCGCGGTGACTATCAAGGTTGCTTAAGGACGATCGCCGAATTAATCGTGGAGATCGAAGAGAAGACCGGTCAGCGTGGTTCAATCGGAATCGGAATTCCGGGATCTCTCGAACCAATTAGTCGTTTAGGTAAGGGCGGAAGTTCAACCTGGATCAATGGCCAGCCCGTTGAAGCCGATTTAAACAAGATAATTGGCCGACCACTTCGCGTTGTAAATGATGCTGATTGTTTTGCATCATCTGAAGCACGCGATGGCGCCGGTGCTGGTTACGCAGTTGTCTTCGGAGTAATTATCGCCAGCGGCGCAGGAGCAGGGGTTGCGGTAAATATGCGCGCACATCACGGACCGAATAACAGCGCCGGTGATTGGGGCCATAACCCACTGCCGTTTGCCACTGCCGATGAACTTCCTGGGGAAAATTGTTACTGTGGCAAAACCGGATGTATGGAAACTTGGATCTCGGGATATAGCTTCTCTAGAGATTATCAAAGGCGCGGTGGCGCAGATCTAAAGCCTTCCGAAATTATGGAACGAGCACGCGGTGGAGAGAAAATTGCTATTGAAAATTATGAAAGTTGGATTGACCGCGTTGGACGTGGACTTTCAGTAGTTGTAAATACTTTAGATCCAGATGTTTTTGTCATGGGTGGCGGAATGAGCAATATCGATGAGTTGTATCGCGATCTACCAGGAAAGATTGGTCAGTACACATTTTCGCCAGTCTTTGCGACACCGATTGTTCGCTCAAAACACGGAGATTCAAGTGGTGTTCGTGGCGCTGCCTGGTTATGGCAATAAGGACGAGTATTAGACTCTGCACATGAGCCTTTCGCAAGCAGATATTGATCAGCGCTTTGAATTCGGCAAAGAGCTAATTCTTCGAGCCGGTGAGCTAGCCATGACATATTGGAAATCGCTGGAAACCTTAGAAGTTAAGAGCAAAGGGCTGCAGGATTTTGTTAGCGAAGCCGATTACAACACTGAGGCGTTGATCAAAAGTGCGATCAAGGAACGTTTCCCAGATGATGCGTTCTTTGGTGAAGAGACTGGGCCAACTGGAATCGAGGGCGCGCAGGGTATCTGGGTAGTAGATCCAATTGATGGCACGCAGCCATTTTTAATGGGGATGACTAGTTGGTGTATTTCGATCGCCTTTGTAAGCCAATCCCAAATTGAAATCGGCTTGGTTTATAGCCCTGCAGGTAATGAATTCTTCATCGCCCAAAAGGGCAAGGGTGCAACGTTAAATGGCAAACGAATTCAAGTGCGCGATGCCCAAACTTTAAATGATGGCATCGTCAGCGTTGGTTACTCCAACCGCACTTCCCCGGCGCAGTTAATTCATATGATGAAAGGCCTGCTTGAAAACGGCGGTATGTACCACCGAAATGGTTCAGGGGCACTTGGCATTTGTTATGTGGCAAGTGGCGCACTAATTGGTTACATCGAATTTCACATCAACTCTTGGGATTGTTTGGCTGCTCTTTTGCTGGTCTCTGAAGCAGGCGGAAAAGTTAATGATTTCATTGCCGACAACGGGCTGCACTTAGGCGGCAAGATAATCGCTGCTTCACCTAAAGTCTTTGCTCAATTGGATAGTTTCTTTCCAACAAAGTAATTGCTAAAGCCCGAATCCGGGCGGTAGATCTTCACCAAAAATTCCTGCGCAGACTTTGGGGTGTAGTTCTCTGCGCATTGCGGCAAACGACGCTGGCGGCCACCCTGCAGTGAAGACGCGCCGCAATAAGAGCGCCAGGGAATATCCATTGGCATCTTCGAGGGCACGATCCAGCGCGCGATGGGCGAGTGCGCCATCTCCGCTTTCATAAGCCAGTGCGGCACAGAGCGATGCGATCGGTGCGACATAACCGGCAGGTGCGATGCGCATTAAGTGCCGCCACATCTGAAAGTAAGTATCAACGCTTTCTTCGTCATGGCTGCCCAGTGCGAAGTCACGAACTTGGATATCGCAAAGGCGACCGATTACTCGTGCGGTGAGTTCGAGATCTTGCCCAATGCGACCAGAGGCAAACTCACCAGCCAAATCAATTACCGCAGTAGCGCCATCACGCTGCAGTTTCGGCAAATTATCTAGAACTTTAGGGACCGCAAAACTATCTACCATTTCACACCACTGTTTTTCGGATGCAACTGGCAGCGATGCAATTGACTCGGTCAGCGCTTGCAGATTGGCAAAGGGCATAGCGCGACCGGCAACTACGTGCTCAACGGCAATTCGCGAACCATCGATCTCGGGAATTAAATTTCCTTCTGCCGGACAACATCCTTGATCTTGGCAAAGCACCGAGCGAAAGCGTCCACTTTGAATCAAGAGCGATTCATCTGTTGTTATTCCGATCCGCGTTAACGCGGCGCTGGCGTCGGCAAGAACCGCTTGCCCATCGTTGCGCTGGGTTGGTACATACGCGACAAGCAACGCGCCGGTTGCTTGATCTCGTTGCAGATGTGAAGCCAATAGATCGTAAGCGCCTTCGGGAATATCAACCGGATAATCAATGCGCATCGCCATACCGACGGCGTTATCTTTAATCGAAACAACGACCAATGAATCTTCAGGGTGATAACCAATTAAGAAAGGAATAGCGGCAAGTAAGTCATGTGGTGATGTAAGTGTGGTCATCTCTCTCAATTCATAAAGCGGGTTGGAGCTGCCACCACGGTGATAGTCAGCGCTGAAACTTTTTTGATTTGGCCAGTAATGGCGCGTTCTACGGCGTTATGGGAGAAACTGCCGTTCCAGGTTGTTGTTAGAAATACTGGATAAATTCCGGGCTGCGAATATTTATGAGTAATCTTGCCGTCAGGAAATGGGCCGCCTGGATCAGTTGTCGCCAAGAAAGATCCATCGCCAAATGACCACACATACGATGGACGCAGAACAACATCGATGGTCTCGCCAATTAAATTAACTTGGGTGCGAAAAACTGAAGGTAGGTCGTTCCAGAAATAAACTGGTGTGTGAATCAGCGGTTGAAAGTTGGGTTGATATGAAATGCCACCGGTCGGAAGAGATTTGCTTAAGCGATCGCTAAGCGAAGTGGCCGCAACGGCCTTTGCCGCAGCTTTCTTGACGGGCTTCTTGACTGGTTTCTTAACTGGTTTCTGGAGCGCCTTCTTTGCTGGTGCAACAACCTTTGGCTTTACAACTGGTTTTGGTTTAACAATCACCTTCGGCTTTGCGATCGCTTTCGGTTTGGCAACGACCTTTGGGTTAGTCACCTTGGCGGCGCTGGGACCGCTTCCTTTTCGGGCTTCAATGACGATCTCGCCATTTTGTGTGTAAACATCAACGCACGCAGAAGTGCAATCTGCTGCGTGCGAAGTCGAAGTTGGCAGAGAAATCACCAACGCAGATATAAGAATTAATCGGAGCTTCATCTGCGGGAAGATAGATGTCGCACCTGATAAATATTTACTTCAACTAATTACGTGTGGATAGTTCTTGCTGAATATGCCAAGGTAGGAACATGGTTGCGCGCGATGGAGATGGCTGGGTCGAGTGCAATTGCGGCTCAAAACATTGGGGGC
>JACCDW010095697.1_pt1 | contig 11587 bp, 9 predicted proteins | sample 7449781 | NCBI WGS metagenome assembly JACCDW01 (sample SAMN15323449, study PRJNA562643) | freshwater metagenome | isolation source: river surface water | place: USA:Blue River Watershed | collected 2017-08-18
AAAAATAAGATTCGAGGTCTTCTTGATCCATCTCTTCTAATATTCCATCTTGTTTGAAACAACTTCCAAGCAATTTGGAAAGCAACTACTGTCTTACCTGTTCCTGTTGCGAGTGTTAGTAAAATTCTATCTTTCCCTTGTGCTATTGCTTCTAATGCATTGTTTATAGCAATTTCTTGATAAAATCTTTTTCCAAAATGACCGTCTTCAGGAACAGAGGCAAACTTATTTCTCCATTCGTTTTGTTCAGAAAACGTCTTATTCCACAATTCATCAGGTGTAAGATAATTCGATACAAGCCCCTCTTCACCAGTTTTCATGCAGATACTATATATCTCTTTCCCGTTTGTTGAGTATGTAGTTTGTAGTTGTAGCTTTTCAGCGTATTGTTTTGCTTGAGCAATTCCCTCCCCAACTTCTAATTCAACACTTTTTGCTTCAACAATAGCAAGTTTAATTCCTCTATAAACCAATACATAATCAGCAGTTAGTTTCTTTGACCTAATACCACCGGTCTGAATCTTACCAGCTGTAATATTATACTCACGAAGAATCTTGGAGTCTTCAACTACACCCCAACCGCAAGCCTTTAGCATTGGGTCAATGAGTTCCGCCCTTGTTTCGGATTCGTTCATTATGCAGAGATTTTTGAGGTTTTTAATTCACCATTAAACGCTTTTTGAAGAATGCTTTTTTTAAGTTCAATAATATTGTCAATTTTATTCTGATATACCACTTCCAAATCTTTTGTTATTATATGAAAAGATTTTATTTTTTCAACAATTTTTTTTTGAACTTCTAATTTTGGTAAAGGAATTACTAAACTGCGGAAAAAACCTAAACTTAAATTTGCTCGTGCATTGTTTACTTCATTTTCATGTAAATGAATTTTAACAAATGGGGAGTTTAACAAATAAGTCAAGAATTCATTGTTTAATATTTTTTCTTTACAACGAATTAAGCAAACTGCTTGATTTATATTTGAATTTTCATCCAAATCAAATATTGCGGTTCTACCAATTGACGCACCAACAATATTTGTCAATACATCACCATTTTTCAATATAGATTTTTTCTCCTTTTGATTAAACTTATCTTCTACATACTTTTTTTCTTTCAATAGAAGCGTGTTTTCTCCAACATTTTCACTCGTAATAAACAAAACTCCTGGCTCATCTACGTAATTAATTCCTTGCCATTTAGGTGAAGAGCCCTTGGATATTAATTCTGTGGCCTCCTCCAAAATAATCTCTTTCCAACCATCCTCTTTATTCTCAAACACTCCTTGCAAATAACTTTCAAATAATTCTTTGGCGTTCTTTAAGTTCTGCTCTGCATTTGATTTAGCACGTTCGATGGATTCGAAAGCATCATCCAGTATTGAAACAATTTTTAGTTGTTCAGAAAGTGGAGGAATAGGGATTTTAATTTGTCCAAGATTTTTTCTACTAATCCTTTGTCTAGTAGCTCCGCTTACACCAATTTGGACATCTTTTAAATATTTATCTGACATTTGATAGTAGCATAAAAACTCTGACAACAAAAAATCCTTAGGTCGAATTATTGTGCAGTCTACACCCGTAATCATTTTTGTGTTCGTTTCAGGTATAATACAAGATTTACCTACAGGGTCAGGCAATCGAGAGACTAATAAATCTCCGGCTTTAATTTCGGTGCATCTTAATCTCTTAAATGTATCCTCAGATATAAATCTAGACTTATCAACTTTGTCTTTAAAATACCCAAATCCAATATTACCTGTTTGAATTAGTCTAATACCATCAGAAGATTGGTCTTTACTTTCAATCCAATCACCATCTGCAAAAACCTTACATGCTTCAGATAAAAATTTTATTTCCCAATCTTTTCTCATAACAATTCTAAGATTGATTTTAAAATATCTTTGCTTTCATCATCAAGTGCTTTCATTTCTTCCAAAATGTCTTCTGGTTTACGAAGTACTACTTCATCTTTTTTATTTGGATTCTTTGGTGATAAATCGAATGTTGCTTGATCAATATCATTTACATTAATTGACCAAGAGTTTTCGGAATCAGCTTTCGACTTTTGTAGATTAACGAAATTTTCCAAATCCTTTTCATTCAATGGATTTGTTTTTCCTAAATTTCTATCTAAATTTAATTGATAGAACCATATGTTCTTGGTTGGAATACCCTTTTGAAAAAATAATACTACAGTTTTTACACCTGCACCTGTAAATGTCCCTCCAGGCAAGTCCAACACTGTATGTAGATTACAATTTTCTAATAATAATTTTCTTAAACTAACAGATGCATTATCAGTATTGCTAAGGAAAGTGTTCTTAATAACAATGCCGGCTTTACCGCCAGCCTTAAGAATTTTAATAAAATGCTGCATGAATAAACTTGCAGTTTCACTCGTCTTAATTGGAAAGTTTTGCTGAACCTCTGCTCTTTCTTTACCACCAAAAGGAGGATTTGCCAATATTACATCATATCTATCTTTCTCTTGAATGTCAGCAATATTCTCTGCTAAAGTATTTGTATGTATAATATTTGGGGCTTCAACGCCATGTAGAATCATGTTCATTGTCCCAATAATATAGGCTAATGATTTCTTTTCTTTACCATAAAATGTTTTCTTTTGAAGTATTGTTATATCATTTGTTGAAAGCTTTTTGCTATTCATCAAATAATCAAACGCTTCACAAAGGAATCCTGCAGAACCCGACGCAGCATCATAAATTGTATCACCAATTTTAGGATTTACAACCTTTATGATAGTTCTGATTAAAGGACGAGGTGTATAATATTCTCCACCATTTCGTCCCGCATTACCCATGTTCTTAATTTTATCTTCGTATAAATGACTCATTTCATGCTTTTCAGCATGAGTTCTAAATCTAAGCTCATCTATACGATTAATAACCTCTCTTAGATTATACCCGCTTTGAATTCTATTTTTAAGTTCGCTAAAGATTTCTCCAATTTTATATTCAATTGTATCAGCACTTTCTGCATCCTTTTTGAATTGCTTGAAATATGGGAATAACTTAATGTTTACAAAATCAGCCAAGTCGTCTCCAGTTAAAGCAGAATGATGATCGATTTTACCATCTTTCCCTTTTGGAGCTGCCCATTTATTCCATTGAAATTCTGGAGCAATAATATTATTGTATTTTTTACCAGTTAATTCTGCTGCTGTTTTCTTGTCATTTTCTAAATCGTCAAGATATTTTAAGAACAAAATCCATGAGGTTTGTTCCACGTAATCTAATTCACTACCACAACCAGCATCTTTATGCAGTATATCATCAATATTTTTAAAAGTTTGTTCAAACATTATTTTTATTGTTATGTGTCGAAATTAATTTATTGAAACGTGTTAACCTAGTGTTAGATCTAATTTTTTTGTTTTTTTAATCTTTGGCTCTCTTCCTGCTCCACATCAATTATAGTAATTTTAGAATTTGAAATCATATTCCTTAACTCATTATTATCAATCAATAGAACATTATTAATTTTTGCCATTTCGATAGCGCTATCAGTATATTCATTATTAGTAATAACCATACAAGTAAAATTTTCTTGATATATTGAATCATAATAACCCTTGGCAGTAGAAATCTCTTGAATTGCTTGTATGCCCACCGAAGATGAAGATTGTTTTACCTGTATTAATAAATTTTGATTAGTCCCAAGAGCAACTACATCAGCGCCATTATCATGAGAAAAAGAAGTCAATTGAGTATTGAATCCGTTTTCTCGATAGAGCGCAGAAACATAAGCTTCAAATAAATTAGGATTCAATCTTTCAACTTCCTCTAAGTTTAATTTAACTTTCTCTGTTCTATTGGTAAAAGAAGTAAAACTGCTAAAAATAACATCCGGTTTTACTTCAGCCTGCTCTGTTGGAAATAAAGTGCTGGATGCAAGGTGTTTTTTTTGATTTAATAAAGAGTTTAGAATTTCATCAAATGATTTCTGTCTTGAACCATCTTCTTCTCTAAAGGAATCAGGGAATATAGACATAGGATAATACACCATCACATCCTTGTTTTGACCTATTCTATATGCCCTATCAGTTGCCTGTTCTTCTTTAGCTGGATTCCAATGACGTGAAAAATGAATTATATGATTTGCTCCAGTAACATTTAAACCAACTCCTGCAGCAAGTTGTGACATTATAATTACGGAAAATCCGATCTCTTTTTGAAACCTGTCAATAGTTTGCTGCCTACTTAAAATAGCTTTTTCTTCATCTTGTTTTACAGAAGGAGTGTCACCATTAATTATACTTGGTAAAATTTGAAAATAATCATAAACTACTTTTTGAAGCATTTTTTGCGTCTCTTTACGGTCAGCAAAAATTATAACTTTCTCAGACTTTTTTCTGATATCAATGATTACCTCTATTGTCGCCTGTAACTTAGCAGATGTTTCAACAAGATCATTTGTATTGAATTTTAAAATCTGATAATTTAATAAATATGGATGGTCAGATATATCTCTAATAGACCATAAAGTTTTAAGAATTGCATTTCTTCTCTCAATACCGTTTAAAACAGGATTCCTTGCCTCTTCCAGTGCATTATTATAAGCATCTAACTGAACTTTAGGCATCTCCTTAATAATTTGAAATGACTTAAACTTTGCTCTGTTTTCTTGATCAGAAGAGTTTGATTCATACTTATTTGGTAAATCTTTTGCAACATCCCTCTTCAATCTTCTTTTAATAAAAATTCCAATATCATTTCTTAATTGTTCAGTCAGCCTAACTAAATCAGTGTCTTCTAATTTTAATTTTTCTTGATATTGGCTTCTAAATTCTTTTGCATTACCCAACAATCCAGGAACACAAAAATCAATAATACACCATAAGTCAATAAGGTTGTTTTCGACAGGCGTTCCCGTCATAGCAATCTTGAAGTCCGCCTTTAGAGCTTTTGACACATTTGTGATTATAGTCCCTGGCGTCTTAATTGCCTGAGCTTCATCGAGAACTACAACTGAATAATCAACCGCACATAACAATTTTTGATGAGTTCTTAAAGTTGTATAATTGGTAAGTATGAGTTGTTTTTTCTGCAATTTATCTAACTCCGACTTTACAAGTTCCCTTCCCAACTTTTCTTTACCATATAAAATCTTTAAGTCTAAACTACGTTTCGCAAAAAATTTAGAATATTCACTTTCCCAATTCTCCAAAAGAGATACGGGCGCAACAATTAAACAAGGCTTATTAAAATTTGTAGTTTGAGAAAACCATTCTAAGAAATATAAAACTTGCAAACTTTTACCTAACCCCATGTCATCAGCTAAAAGACAACCGGTTAATCCATTAGAATAAAGTGACTGTAGCCAAGATATTCCTTCCTTTTGATGTTCTTTTAAAGATATATTATTGTTTATATTATTTAATTCGTAAAACTTATGCTCAATTGTAGTTTCACTTATATCTTTTTCACTATAACCCAACTCCATGACATTTTCTTCAATAATCAAAACACTTTCTGAAGTTTTCTCTTTTTTTAAGATTGATTGGGTTGGTGAACTAAATTGTTTTTTTGCAAGTTTTACAAAAGATTGTGCATTTTCAATAGGAATAGAAGAACCTTTCCACTCAACAGTTGTCTTCTTTTCGACAACTGTTTGAGATATTTCTTTCTCAAACTCTAACAACTCAACTTCATTTTTGAAATATACCCTCTTCACACCTTCAACTCTATCTTTAATTTCAATCCCTGGAATCCAAACAGATTTGTATGGGCATACAAAAGGATAATACTTGGGCTTATATAAGCCAATCTCCTTTACTCTTTGACTGTAAAATACCGATATGTCTATTAATTCATCGTCAAAATAGTCTTCTGGATTATCAAGAATGCTATCTATCTCTTCTCTAAAGGTTGTCCTTCGATGTTTCTTGATTTTTGTAAGCTCTTGTTTAATTGGTTCTTCTACTAAAATTCGGGTTTTTACACCATCTTCCGAATTAACAGAGTATACATCCCTTATTTCAGAAAAACGATCGAATTTATTTATGAAATCTTCAGCCTGCGGGGTTTCGATTCGAGGCTCAACTTCAAATACACCATTTTCAAACTTCAAATCAAGTTTTATTTTATCTACAATTTGAATATTCTCATTATTCAAATAAGCATCTAAAACAATTGAAAGATCATTTGATACTTTTTTTATATCTGCAAAAGATTTGAATGATAAATTTTTTGGCCTTTCATTTAAAGAAATGTTATTAAATTTTTCAATCTCTTCGCATACAATATATTGGTTATAGGTTAATAGGTATTGAGCCCCTCCTACAGAAATAATTGGCCCATTCCTCTCTGCTGTTATCCTGTTACCATTTGGAGCAAATTCAAAAAATCCAATTTTAAATTTAAAATCATTATTGTGCAATTCTCCATCGGACTCAATATAGATTTCGAAAGGATAATCTTTTGGAAGATTTAGTATTTGTTTATCAATATCACTTAACTGATAAAGATTTTCACAAGAAACTATTATAGAATCAATGGCTCTTTCAGCAAATCCATTATCTAATAATTCATTTAATATTGAAATCTCAGATAAGTATGTGTTTTCATACTCCGCCCATTGTTGAGTAGGAATGACCCTATCCTCTTCTATTATTTTAAAATAAAAATTATTATTGTAAGAATTACTAAACATTTATATTGATTATTTCTTTAATCCATCTGGAAAATACTTCCTCCCATCTCATATCACCATCATTATGACTTAGCCTTCCCTCTTCATTGAAATTATGCAAGTAATAACCTTGCCTAGATACCAAATAAGGCATTGAACCATTTCTGAAACTGTCAACAGTATCATACTTTTTATCTATTTGCGGACCACTCTTATTTGTTTTTTTGTATGCATAGAAGGCATAACCTTTGTCACTAAATTCAATTAGGTTATGATTTTTCACTTGCATAAAAAATGCGGCAACCTGCCTCTGACTATCAGTAGTTTGAAATCTAGAATCAACATATTTGGAAATCCTTTCATCATATTTCAAATAATCTTTTATAGACTTAGGGCCAAATACTTTAAAAGATGTAATATGATTCGACATGTTTAACCAAAATCTTTTTCGTCTCTGGTCATTTATACAAGCTTCAAAAAAGACATTAATAAAAAGTTTAGTTATCCATTCATTCAGAATTTCACGCGCCTTATGAATTTCATTGTATTCTATTTCAGTAGCTCTAGAATATGACCAATTGCCTACAATAGCCGGGTCACCTATTAAATTAAATGCGATATCCTTGACATGATCTTGTAAAGCTAAAAATTCACTTTTACTCGACTGTATTATGATTTTTGAAATAACTTTTTTATTTGATTTTGTCCCCTTTTCATTTAATGAATGTTGTCTTAAAGTTTCAATAATATCATCCAAAACATAAGGCAAGTTATCTTTCTTCTTTTCAAAATAAGATACAATTACATTTTCAAAATAAGGATAAGAAATCCAAGATTCAGGTAATGACAAATATGTCATTACATTTTTTATTGAAATACTTTTTATAGCCATCTCATTACCCAATTTCAAATCCCCATTATTTGGATCAAAATATTTGAAATTTTCTTTAATTGAGTTAATAACTTTTCTATCTCCTTGATACGAACTTAATTTATTACTTAAAAAATCATGTAAAATTTTTGAAGATTCAGAATTACCACTATGCCAATTATTCAAATAGCAATTCAATAAATTAAGAACATATATATCTTTCCAATTATAACCAATTATTTCCAAAGCCTTTGAAAGCTCATTACTATTTGAGAAAATTGTTGTTAATTTAGATTCAGTATAATTTAAACAATGAGAAAGTGCCCTTACCTCTCTGGTAGTATACTCTAAACTCTCTGATGTTTTAAATTTTTTAAATACTGTGCTACTTAATTCTTCATTAATAAAAGTAAAATTACTAGCGCCAACTTCTTTAGTAATATTCTTTAACTTAGATATATTATTATCTATAGTAGTCGTAGTGATTTTATTAAACGCATAGTCACTAGCCTTTAATAGCGTATTAGGAGAAAAATATATTTTTAATATGTCTGAAGCTGTTGCCACTACAATTAATTAGATTTTAATTTACTCAACTGTTCAGTTAACTCTTCTAAAATTTCTTCTTGTTTTGCAGAAGCACCTGCAAGCGATTTTGCTGTTTCAGTCAAAGCTTCGCTATATGCACCTAAGTATGTTTCTATGCTACTTCCAACAGTTTTAGTGTAACCATCTAAACCTTGTTGAATTTGTGCGAAAATCGACTGTAACCCTGATTCTATAACTGAGAATTTTTGAACATAATCACTTGTTACATCTTTAGCACTTTGCATTACCCTTAGAACTGCTTCATTAACTTCTTTGTTGTTATTGAAATAGGATTCATTCTCTTTTGAGAATTTATCTTGGTATGATTTTAATGTATCCAATGAGCCATTTACCCTTATTGAAGTATCATTCAATAAAGAAGCCGACCTGTTCAATTCTGATTGAAGAGAATTAAATCCATCAATCGAATTATTCATACCATTGGACATACCTTGCATTCTCTCTATACTCAGATTAAATTCTTTTAACAATGATTCCGAAGTCGTTAAACTCTCATTTTGTTTATTGATTAGAACTTCTTGATTTGTTTGAAGTTCCCCTACATTTGACTTTAAAATCAAACTCATTTCTTCAATTTGCTTTTTCATTGTATCAGTAGCATTTTCAGACTGAGTCAATGTTTTTTGAGAAATTTGGTCAACTACGTTTTGTAAACCCTTGAAATTTTCATTTAGATTTGAAGTCATTTGTTGAAGTAATTCAGGGAATGTCGTAAGAGACTGACTTGCTTTTGTTAAAATAACAGCTAATCCTTCAAGCTCATTCTTTGCGGAACCAGAAACAGACGTCTTAAATTCTTCAATCATTTTACTCATTGACAACTCCAAATCTTTAACAACATTTTGAGTCATTTCAGTTGTTGGATCACTCAAGTTATTACCGAGTAATTTAATTTCATTTTTTACTTGTTGAAGTTCACTTAAGACTCCCTTATTCTCGTCATTAAGTATCTTTTCAAATCCCGCAGAAATTGTGTCAGCCAAATCGGTAGAGAAAGATTGTAATGCCCTAGATTGTTTTCTCGACTCATCATACAAGCCTTTCATCACATTGCCTATCTTAATTTTATTATTCTCTTCATCTGTAGAGGTTAATAAATCAGTGACATTTGTATTCAAAGATTCAACAACTTCAATTAATTTATTAATTGATTTTGTCTCTTTACTTTCGGACTCTTGTTCATCCTTCCAAATTCTCCAATATGTGAACTTTGAAAAAATAATTGACAATACAATACCAAATATTGAAGCATAAAACGCGGTGCTTAATCCTTTTACAATTTGCGGTATACTGCCTTTTATATCATTCATTTTAAAATCTGAAAGACCGTATGCAATACCAATAAAGGTTCCAAGAATACCTATAGTTGGAAATATTTGAGGGATTGCCTCAATAATATAAGGATTAACTTCTTCTGTTTTGTTTTTTGCTTTATTCAAAATCCATATGCTGTAAATTAGCCAGGCTAGGAGTAATAAGTATGGTAATATTTCAATTATTATTTTCATTTTATTGGATATTATTAATTGCTTGTTGTAAAATTTTATCAGTTTTAGTTACAATTCTAAATTCAACTCTTCTTGACTTATCAGGATCAATTGGATTTTTGGAATATATTGTCAATTCGTAATTTTTATCAACTGTTCTACCATATGATAAACCATTAGCAGTTAACAAAAACTGCAATAACTCTTTTTTTTGTAGTGGTAAATTTTGAAAACAAGATTGTTCACGAATAAATGCCAATACATTTCTTGCTCGATTTTGAGATAATTCCATATTTCCAATATAAGAATCATCAGTAATCCTAGTGGTATCAGTATGACCCTCTATCCTAATTTCCGCAATGCTTGTATCATATTGTTTTTTTGTTACAACACTGAAATATTTTGGCAGAAATTCAACAAGGATTGATTTGAAATATGGCGTTACCTCATAACTACCTTCAACGAATAAAACTTGTGGATTAATAAATTTTATTGACAAGTCTTTATCAAGTTTTAAATTCCATTTTTTAAAATCGTCTCTAAATACACTATCTAGATCTTTATACAGACCATTCTTTGTTGTTTCATATTGATTTAAAATATCTCTGTTATTTTGTTGATTTTCCTGAACATCACTCATATACAAAACAGCAAGAAATAAAAACATAATCATTAGAACAGTCATTAAATCAGCAAGTGGTATCCAGTGTGTTTCTTTATTTGAACTCATCTACAATTGATTATTCGTTAATTAATTCAGACACTCTTACATCTAACACTTTAGCAATATTCAATAAAGTATCAATACTTGGATTTGTCTGATTGTTGCACCAATAAGATACACTCACTTTACTTACACCTAACATAATAGCTAAGTCTTTTTGTTGAATGTGTTTTTCTTTTAGAATCTCATCTAATCTGAGTACTTTCTTCATTTAAATTCTATTTTTTAGAATTGAGTCTCAAGTTAAGCAATATTTGATTTCATTCATTAACTATATTTATAATTTGTTTGACAATGAAAGTCAAAATTCTCCTCATATTCGTGTTTTCTTTCCTATTTGTGTGTTCTGATACCCAAGAGGTAAAACGTCCCTCAAAATCGACCTATATACCATCTACAATTAATTACAAGGGTCAGTTCAGAAAAGGGTATGTAAGAAGATCTGTTAGCACTAAACCCAATTCGATTAGAAACCAGTCCAAGTCAAGATATTATTATAAGACCAAGGGAAAGTACATGAGGCAAAGGACTAAAAAGAATTAAAGTAAATTTGAGTATGGAAAAGAAGATTGTATATGTAGATATGGACAATGTGCTTGTTGATTTTAAATCAGGAATAATGGAAATTGATCACGATACCTTTGCCAGGTATGATGATAGATTAGATGAGGTACCTGGGATTTTTTCTTTAATGACACCGATGGAAGATGCAATTGAATCATATGAGAAGTTGTGTAGTCATTTTGATACCTATATTACTTTCAACATCTCCATGGGAAAATCCAACAGCATTAAATGATAAATTGGATTGGGTAAAAAAGTATCTTGGGAAACATGCATACAAAAGATTGATTCTATCCCACCATAAACATCTTAATCATGGTGATTATTTGATAGATGATAGGGAGAAAAATGGTGCTGATAAGTTCTTTGGAGAACTCATTTTATTTGGTGGCGAAAAATTTCCTGATTGGAAGTCAGTCATTGAGTATTTGATCTAAAACTTCCCCGAAATCACCCGAAAAGTTGTGTTTTAGACCAGTCACCATGGAGGTATTGAAAAAAATGAATCCAAATTACTTAATCGCTAGTCACCATAAACTTCCCCGAAACTATCGGAGAACTTAGTTCTTAAAATATGTCTTGACGATATATGCAACTATGAAAATCAATACCAAAAATACATAAGCAAACGGTTGAGCGAAGTTAACAGTCCAACCCATTAGACAAATTCTCTTTGGAG
>JACCDW011715517.1_pt1 | contig 11586 bp, 10 predicted proteins | sample 7449781 | NCBI WGS metagenome assembly JACCDW01 (sample SAMN15323449, study PRJNA562643) | freshwater metagenome | isolation source: river surface water | place: USA:Blue River Watershed | collected 2017-08-18
AAGCGCCCAAAGGGGTTTGGTTTGAAGGCAAAATCAGGGATTCACAAATTTCAGACCCCCCTAGGATACCGAAAAGATGAGCTTCCAAATCAGCGTTCAACCCAGTGGCCGTATTTTCAGCGCAGACGGTTCAGAAACCTTGTTGGCGGCAGGCATTCGTCAAGGCATTGGCCTGCCCTATGGCTGCAAAGATGGTGCTTGTGGCTCCTGCAAATGCAAAAAAATATCGGGGACTGTGGTGCATGGCGATCATCAAGCCAAAGCCCTCAGCGCAGAGGAAGAGGCACAAGGTCTGATCTTGACCTGCTGCGCAACCGCCCAAAGCGATTTGGTTTTGGAGTCACGTCAAGTGACTGAAGAAGGCAGCTTCCCCATCAAAAAAATGCCCGTGCGCGTGGTCAGTCTGGAAAAGAAATCTCACGATGTCATGTCGATCGTCATGCAACTGCCAGCCACCGACGTCATGAAGTTTCATGCGGGTCAATATGTTGAATTTTTGTTGCGCGATGGCTCGCGAAGAAGTTATAGCATGGCCAATGCACCCCACACTTTGGATGCAGCCGCACCCAAAGTAGAACTGCACATCCGGCACATGCCAGGTGGCAAATTTACCGACGTGGTGTTCAGCACCATGAAAGAAAAAGACATTCTCCGTATTGAAGGCCCTTACGGCAGCTTCTTTCTGCGTGAAGATTCCAATGCACCCATTATTTTGTTGGCATCTGGCACAGGCTTTGCCCCCATCAAGGCCCTCATTGAGCACATGCAACACAAAGGCATCACACGCCCCGCCAGCCTTTATTGGGGAGGACGTCGTCCTTCCGATTTGTACATGAGCGACTGGATCGAAGCCCAACTCAAAACCATGCCCCAATTGACCTACATTCCAGTGGTGTCAGACGCTTTGCCAGAAGACGCATGGACTGGCCGCACGGGTTTTGTTCATCAGGCGGTTTTACAAGACCACGCCGATTTAAGCGGCTTTCAAGTTTATGCATGCGGTGCCCCCATCGTGGTGGACTCTGCCAGAGCCGACTACATTAGCAAAGCGGGCTTGCCAGAAGAAGCATTTTTTGCCGATTCATTCACCACGGAAGCCGATAAGGCCAAGGAGTCTGCATGATGGCGACAAAGAATCACACAAATTTACACACTGATCAGGGCGCTAAGCGTTGGCTTTTTAAATCGGTGTGCGGATTGATATGCATCTTCGGAACCAGCCTTGTTCAGGTTCAGGCCCAAACCAATACAAGCGCTAACGCTTCACTCACAAAGCCCATTCGACTGGTGGTTCCCTATGCGCCAGGCGGCCCCATTGATGTCACAGCACGAGCTTTGGCCGAGCGCGTGAAAGACACACTGGGGACGGTCATCATCGACAACAAACCAGGCGCTGGCGGCAATTTGGGCGTCGACATTGTGGCCAAAGCACCCGCCGATGGGTACACCATTGGTATTGCAGCCGTCGCTACCCACGCCATCAATCCTTGGCTGTACAACAAAATGCCATTCAATGCGGCCAGCGACTTTGTTGGCATCACGCAAATGGTTCGCGTACCCAATGTATTGGTCATGAACGCCGATACCGCGCAACGTTTAAAAATCAATTCACTGGCTGATTTAATCGCCTATGCCAAAGCCAACCCTGGCAAATTGAATGTTGGCTCGGGTGGCAATGGCAGTGCAGGCCACTTGGCGGCAGAAATGTTCAAACGCGATGCAGGAATTTTTGCGGTTCACATTCCCTACAACGGTGGCAACCCTGCGCAGTTGGCACTTTTGTCTGGACAAGTTGATTTCAACTTTGACAACTTGGCCACAGCAGCAGCCAACATCAAGGCTGGCAAATTGAAAGCACTGGCTGTCACAACAGCCCAAAGAAGTGCTGCTTTGCCAGACATTCCTGCCATGTCAGAAACCCTCAAAGGTTTTGAAGTTGACACTTGGTGGGGTTTGATTGCCCCTGCTGCCACGCCGCCTGCTGTGGTTGCCAAGTTACATCAAGCTTTTGCAGCAGCCTTGAGTGCACCAGAAACAAAAACGCGCTTTGGCATGATGATGGCCGAGCCAGTGGTCAGTACACCCGATCAATTTTCGGCTTTCATGAAACGTGAGTTGGCCAAATACGAACCAGTGGTCAAAGCCAGTGGCGCGCGAGTTGATTGACAGCACTGTCAAGCATCCCCAAGGCACTGAATCCAGTGCCTTTTTTTATTCGCCCAAATAGGCGGCTCTCACCTTCGGGTCATTCAGCAAATCCTGACCTCGACCTGTCATGCTGATCAAACCTGACTCCATGACATAACCGCGGTTGGCAATGGCCAATGCGCGACTTGCATTTTGCTCCACCAAAAGTACGGTCACACCCTGAGAAAAAACATCTCGAATCACTTCAAATATTTTGTCAACCATGATGGGCGACAAGCCCATCGAAGGTTCGTCCAATAACAAGACTTTGGGTCGACTCATGAGTGCACGGCCCATGGCCAGCATCTGTTGTTCTCCACCAGACATGGTGCCAGCGAGTTGGTCTTTGCGTTCACGCAAACGCGGAAATGTTTCAAAAACCTTTTCCATGTCTTCTTGTATGGCCGCCTTGTCATTTCGGATGTAAGCACCCATGAGCAAGTTTTCAATGATGGTCATGCGCGTGAAGACACCCCGGCCCTCTGGCACCATGGCCAAGCCTTGTTTCACCAAATCCCAAGGGCCTTGGCCCACAATACTCTGACCCATGTATTCAATGTCGCCTGCATGCAGTGGCAATGAACCTGTGATGGCTTTCATGGTGCTTGTTTTCCCCGCACCATTCGAGCCAATCAAGGAAACCAATTCGCCTTCATGCACTTCAAAGTCAACGCCTTTGACAGCCTGAATACCGCCGTAGGCCACTTGAAGGCCTTTGACTTTCAACAATGTGGCCGTCATCTCAATGTCCTCCGGTGCCCAAATAGGCTTCGATCACTTTTTCATTTTTCTGAACGTCGGCAGGCGTGCCTTCCGCAATTTGTTTGCCGTAGTCCAGTACGGTCACTCGGTCACACAAGCCCATGACCAGCTTCACGTCGTGTTCAATCAACAAGATGGTGCGATTGTCTTTGCGAATCTGATCGATGAGTGCGCGCAATTGGACTTTTTCGGTAGCGTTCATGCCAGCAGCTGGCTCGTCCAAAGCAATAAGTTGAGGGTCGGTGGCCAAGGCCCGCGCAATTTCTAAGCGGCGTTGATCGCCGTACGACAAGGTGCGTGCACGGTAATCTGCGTATTGGCCAATGCCAACATAGTCGAGCAATTCTTGCGCGCGTTTGGCAATTTCAGCTTCCTCTTGCTTGAACTTGGCCGTTCTAAAAATGGCCCCCAACAAACCCGATGAAGTGCGCACATGACGTCCCACCATGACATTTTCCAAGGCTGTCATTTCTGCAAACAAACGAATATTTTGAAATGTGCGTGCAATGCCTGCTTGCGCCACTTCGTGCACAGCCGTGGGTTGATAAGGCTTGCCAGCCAATTCGAAGCTGCCACTGTCGGGCGTGTAGAGACCGGTAATGACATTGAAAAAAGTTGTCTTTCCGGCACCGTTGGGTCCAATGAGCCCATACACCTGACCGCGCTCAATCGTCATGCCGACTTCAGACAAAGCTTGCAAACCACCAAAACGCTTGGAAATGCCAGCGACTTTTAAAACGGTGTTGGAGGCGTTGTGAGAGGCATTCATATTAAGCCCCTCCTTTCACTTGAAGTGATTTGCCATGCTCGCTGGAAGGCCACAAACCTTTTGGCTTCATGAGCATGATCACAATCATGGCCAACGCAATGAGTAACTGCCGCAAAATGGCGGCATCCAACCGACCATCGGTCATAGATTGCAATGGCCCAGACACATAACGCAACACTTCTGGCAAAGCAGACAACAATATGGCGCCCAGCACAACACCCGGCAGATGGCCTAAACCTCCCAAAACCACCATGGCCACAATCATGACGGACTCCATGAGACTGAAAGATTCTGGGGAAATAAATCCTTGAAAGCCTGCAAACATGGCGCCTGAAATGCCACCAAAAGTGGCACCCATGCCAAAGGCCATGAGTTTCAAGTTGCGTGTGTTCAAGCCCATGGCTTTGGCAGCTATTTCATCTTCTCGAATGGCCATCCATGCGCGGCCAATGCGTGAGACTTCCAAGCGATAGGAAATTAGCAAAGTCATCAGCACCAGCGCTAAAAACAAGTAGTAATACAAACTCACTGAGGCCAACTCAAGACCAAACAGATCTATTTTTTTACCCAAATTGATACCAAAGAAATGGATGGGATCGATTTGATTCAAACCTTTGGGTCCGTTGGTGATGTTGACGGGTTGATCGAGGTTGTTCAAAAAAACACGAATGATTTCGCCAAAACCCAAGGTGACAATGGCCAGGTAATCGCCTCTGAGTTTTAAAGTAGGCGCTCCCAACAACATGCCAAACAAGCCCGCCAAAGCGGCCGCCAAAGGCACAATGACCCACAGCGGCATGTGCAGCCCTCCTGGAAACATGGCGGCAATGGCTGGGAAAGTTTCAAACAAATGGGGCGACGCCAACAAGCCATACATGTAGGCACCCACCGCAAAGAAAGCCACATAACCCAGGTCTAACAAGCCTGCGTAACCCACCACAATGTTGAGGCCGACGGCAAGAAGGATGTACAACAAGGCCATGTCGGCAATTCGCACCCAAGCGTTGCCAAACTGCTGCAAGATCAAGGGCAAGACCAGCAGCAGGACTCCTAAAGCAATGTTTGTTTGGTTCTTTGAGAGGTTCATGAAATTTCTCACTCTTTGCTTAAGCGCGATCGGCGACGCGCTCACCCATCAAGCCAGAAGGCCTCAAGGTCAAAACAAAAATCAAAACAATAAAGGCAAAAATATCCGCATAGTGACTGCCCAGAACACCGCCCGTGAGCGCACCGATGTAACCCGATCCAATCGATTCAATCAGGCCTAAAAGCAGGCCACCCACCACAGCGCCTGTGAGGTTGCCAATGCCGCCAAACACAGCCGCAGTGAAGGCTTTGAGGCCTGGCAAAAATCCCATGCTGTGATGCACTGTGCCGTAATTTGAGGCAAACATGACGCCTGCAATGGCGGCCAAAACAGCGCCAATTACAAAGGTTGCAGAAATAACGAAGTCGGGCTTGACACCCATCAATGCAGCCACTTTTGGATTCTCGGAAGTGGCGCGCATGGCTCGCCCCAATTTGGTGGCATTCACGATCCACATCAAAACTGCAAGAGAGATGGCAGTCACGGCCAAAATCATGATTTGGGTTGAAGAAATAACGGCACCGCCCACATTGAATGGCGTACTGGGTAACAAAGTGGGATAGGGTTTGTAATTGGGTTTCCAGATGATCATGGCCAATGTTTGCAACAGGATGCTCATGCCAATGGCCGTGATGAGTGGCGCAAGTTTGGGACTGTTTCGCAAAGGGCGGTAAGCAATTTTTTCAATGGTGAAATTTAAACACGCTGCGACCACACTGGCGATCAACAGAGCGATCAATAAAATCACCCAGCCTGGCGTGCCAGTCATTGACTCCTGCATCAGGCCGATCACAGACCAACTGGTGAGTGCCGCCACCATCAGAACTTCGCCATGTGCAAAGTTAATCAAATTGATGATGCCGTAGACCATGGTGTAGCCCAAAGCAATGAGCGCGTACATGCTACCTAAAACCAAGCCATTGATGACTTGTTGAATGAAAACATCCATGTGACTGATTCCTAGTTTTTGATTGACTTGGCTTGATTCAATGAATTCAAGGCGGCCATTTTTTCTGCAATTTTCAACTCAAGACCTCTGTTCACGGGCCTGTAAAAACCCGGTGCCGGCATGCCATCTGGCAAGTAGTTTTCGCCCGCAGCAAACCCACCTTCTTCGTCATGCGCGTATCGGTAACCCTTGCCATAGTCCAAATTCTTCATCAGCTGTGTCGGCGCATTTCGCAAATGCATAGGAACAGGCCGCGTGCCATCTTTCTTGACCCAAGACTTGGCTTCATTGAAAGCTTTATAAACTGCATTTGATTTGGCTGCCACAGCCAAATAAATAACACATTCCGCCAAGGCCAATTCGCCTTCTGGACTGCCTAAGCGTTCATAGACTTCTGCGGCATCCAGTGCCAATCGAAGCGCCCTGGGATCGGCAAGACCAATGTCTTCTGCAGCCATGCGAATTAAACGCCGCGCCATGTAACGCGGATCGGCACCGCCATCGAGCATGCGAGTGAACCAATACAAAGCGGCATCGGGGTCGGAGCCCCTGACCGACTTGTGCAAGGCACTGATAGTGTCATAAAACTGCTCACCACCTTTGTCATAACGGCGCATGCGCTCACCCAAAACTTTGAGAAGCCATGCGTCAGAAATCTGATCCAACTTTTCTCGCTGTGCAGCCACCGCCAAAGTTTCAAGGGTATTGAGCAAACGGCGTGCGTCACCATCTGCATAGGCAATCAATCGATCTGAAGCCTCTGCTTCAAGTGGCGCGATGGCACCGATGGCCAAGGCTCTTTGAATGATTTGTTGAAGATCCTCTTGGCCCAAGGCTTGCAACACATAAACGGCTGCGCGCGACAACAACGCAGAGTTCACTTCAAAGGAAGGGTTTTCAGTGGTTGCGCCAATAAAGGTAAACAAGCCACTCTCAACATGCGGTAAGAAAGCATCCTGTTGGCTTTTGTTAAATCTGTGCACCTCATCGACAAAGACAATGGTGCGTTGCGGTTGCAGGCCTTGTAAAGCTGCCTGCGCTTTTTCAACCGCCTCTCGAATGTCTTTGACACCCCCCAACACCGCACTGATGCTGATGAACTGGGCATCAAAGGCATCGGCCATCAATCTGGCAATGGTGGTTTTGCCCACACCCGGTGGACCCCACAAAATACAACTGTGCGGCTGACCCGACTCAAAAGCCAAACGCAAAGCCAAGCCCTCTCCCAACAAATGCTGCTGACCAATGACCTCGCCCAAATTTCGCGGGCGTAATTTTTCGGCCAAGGGTTGGTGCAATGAAGGTTGCCGCTGAAGACCTGATGCGTCTTGGCTTGTCATGGCCTGATCACCTGTGCACCTGCAGGCGTTTTGAACTGAAAAGTGTCGGGCGTCAATTTGACATTGACTTCAAAATTTTGAAAGTTCAGGCGGGAGGTTTGACCTAAACCATCGACAATTTCCAAAGCAGACAACACAGGAATGGACTGGCCTTGAACTCTCAAGCCAACACGAATGGCTTGCACAGCCCCTTCCGATTGTTTGGGTATGGCCTTGACCCACTGCATGCCCTCTGAATCAGCTTCCGCCGTCAAGTTGAACTCGGCCTGAAGAATTTTTAAATCGCCTGTCGATGCAATAAATGCTGCCGGCGTTTGTCCTAGGGCTTGGCTTTGTTTTCTGACAGTCACCTGGTTGAGGTCAGCGTCATAAAGCCAGAGAAATTGCCCGTCAGAGACCATGGTCTGAACAAACGGTTTTTGATAAGCAAACCGAAATTGCTGAGGTCTTTGAAATTCAAATGAACCCGACGAAGTTTTCTTGCGCGGTGCTTGCTCTGCTTTAGCAGGCGACGTCACAATTTGGGTAAATTGCGCACGCCCACTTTGTGTTTGCTTGAGAAACTGACTCAAACTGTTCATGGCCTCGGCATTGGGCGTCTGAGCCAGCGCAACGCTGCAAGATTGCAGCGCAAAAAGACACCCCATGAGTCCCCGGAAAAAGCTTGTCATTTGCAATGACTCCAATTCAGTGATTGTGTTATTCAGTGCGCGCAGGCACCAGAATTTCACGCTGACCACTACTGCTCATTGAACTGACCAAGCCCGCTTTCTCCATCTCTTCGACAAGCCGTGCGGCACGGTTGTAACCAATTTTGAGATGTCGCTGAACCAGTGAAATACTGGCTTTGCGGTTCTTCAAAACAACTTCGACCGCTTGATCGTACATGGGGTCTTTCTCAGCATCGCTCGCATCACCGTAACCCGTGTCTTCACCATCGGTGGTGCCACCCTCTAGTACACCCTCGATGTAATCAGGTTCACCTTGTGACTTCAAATAGCTGACCACACGGTGCACTTCTTCGTCGCTGACAAATGCGCCGTGAACTCGAATTGGGAAGCCAGTACCAGATGGCATGTAGAGCATGTCGCCCATGCCGAGCAATGCTTCAGCGCCCATTTGATCCAAAATAGTTCGGCTGTCAATTTTGCTAGAGACTTGGAAAGCGATGCGCGTTGGAATGTTGGCTTTGATCAAGCCGGTAATGACATCGACACTGGGACGCTGCGTAGCCAAAATGAGATGGATGCCAGCTGCGCGGGCTTTTTGCGCCAAGCGAGCAATCAACTCCTCAATCTTCTTGCCCACCACCATCATCAAGTCGGCCAACTCATCGATCACCACCACGATGTGAGGCAGACGCTTAAGGGGTTCGGGATCGTCAGGCGTGAGGCTGAACGGATTCAAAATGAATTCTTCACGCTCGGTGGCCTCGTCAATTTTGGCGTTGTACCCCCCCAAATTGCGAACACCCATTTTGCTCATCAACTTGTAGCGGCGTTCCATTTCACCCACACACCAATTGAGGCCGTGTGCGGCTTGCCGCATGTCTGTCACCACTGGCGCCAGCAAATGTGGAATGCCTTCGTAGACCGACATTTCCAACATCTTAGGATCGATCATCAGCAAGCGAACATCACGCGCTTCGGCTTTGTACAACAACGACAAAATCATGGCATTGATACCAACAGATTTACCAGAACCCGTGGTACCTGCCACCAACACGTGCGGCATCTTGGCCAAATCGGCAACCACAGGGTTGCCCACAATGTCTTTACCCAAACCCATGGTGAGCATAGATTTGGCTTCGTTGTAAACCTGCGAACCTAAAATTTCGCTCAACTTGATGGATTGGCGTTTGGCATTGGGCAACTCCAAAGCCATGTAGTTTTTGCCTGGTATGGTTTCAACCACGCGAATGGAAATCAAGCTGAGTGAACGCGCCAAGTCTTTGGCCAAGTTGACCACTTGCGAGCCCTTGACGCCGGTGGCGGGTTCAATTTCGTAACGCGTAATGACAGGGCCTGGCGCCGCAGCGACCACGCGAACTTCAACGCCAAAATCTTTCAAGCGTTTTTCAATCATGCGACTGGTCATCTCCAGTGTTTCTGGTGATACCCCTTCCTGTCGCTGCGTCAGGCTGTCGAGCAAATCCACCTGCGGTAATTTGCTGTCGGGCAATTCAGAGAACAAGGGCTTTTGGCGTTCTTTGACCACCCTTTCGCTGCGCGGCACATCGGTCACAGGCGCTTCAATGACCATGGGAGCCACAGGTTCTGCAAAAACGGGCGCTGCCACACCCGCCGCAGCGAACAGCGGCTTCTCTTCAAACTCATCCCCAAAGGGATGCAATTGAGGTTCAACAGGGGCGTTGGATTGGAGCTGCTCACGCTCGCGCAAAGCCTGCTGGCCCATGGCCAAGTCTTCTTCCATTTCGCGTTTCTCTTGGCGCGATTGCATCAATGAATCGATTTTGGCGCCGAGATTTTCGCAAACCTGACCCCATGAAAATCCAAACGCCCACGACATGCCCAAGGCCAGACACACAATTTCAAACAATGCGGCACCGTTGGCACCCAACCACTTGACAGTAAAGTGCCCCACCGTCAAGCCCAGTGCACCGCCGCTGGTACCCGGCATGATGGCATCCCAACGCGCCAAGCGTCCCCATTCAACAGCGCAACTGGCGGACATCAATACAAAAAGGCCCGCCCAAAAAATGAGCCGTGTCTGCCAATTGGCTTCTTCGCGAAGTTTTGGATTGGCCGAAGAATCAGAACCTCTTAACCAGTAGGCCCAGGCCTTGAGCCATGCACGCCCCAAAACGGCCACCAACCACCACGCGGAAAAACCAAAGCAAAAATACATGCCATCGGCCACCCATGCGCCTGCTGTCCCCATCCAATTGACCAAAGGCCCGCCCAAACCTGAGCCAGACCAAGAGGGGTCTTTGGGGCTGTAACTGAACATGGCCAAGGCCAAGGCTAACCAGCTAACAGCGCCTATCAATAAAACAATTTCTTGGGTGAAACGCAGCAATCCTACGCCTTCCGACATTTCGTTTTGTACGTCGGACTCAGGCGTGCCGTTGGCGTTGTTGAGGGTGCGAAGAGAATAGGTCATGATCTAACCCTCAAGCTTACCCGATAGACCTCCCCAAACAGGTGTTTCACAAGCTTCTTACAATGGCGTTTTAGCGTTTTCCCGAATTCCACCAGATTGCCCTCATGTCCAACACACTTCCCACCCAACACGCCAAAGTCTTAATTCTGGGTTCTGGCCCTGCTGGCTACACAGCAGCCGTCTATGCGGCCCGCGCCAACCTCAAGCCACTGCTCATCACTGGCATTGCACAAGGCGGCCAACTCATGACCACCACGGAGGTGGACAACTGGCCTGCAGACGTGCATGGCGTGCAAGGCCCCGATCTCATGCAACGCTTTTTGGAACATGCGGAGCGATTCAACACCCAAGTAGTGTTTGACCACATCAACCAGGTTGACTTCAGCAAACGCCCTTTCACCTTGACTGGCGACAGCGGTGTCTACACCTGCGATTCCCTGATCATCGCCACTGGCGCATCGGCCAAGTACCTAGGGCTTGAGTCAGAAACAGCTTTCATGGGCCGTGGTGTTTCAGGTTGCGCAACCTGTGATGGCTTTTTCTATCGCGAGCAAGTGTGTTGCGTCGTGGGGGGCGGCAATACCGCTGTGGAAGAAGCGCTTTACCTCTCCAACATTGCCAGCAAGGTGTACCTCATTCACCGCCGTGACAAATTCAAGGCTGAGCCTATCTTGGTCGACAAACTGATGGACAAAGTGGCAGCTGGAAAAATTGTCTTGCAAACATTCCAAACACTGGAAGAAGTGCTGGGAGACAACACTGGCGTCACGGGCGTGCGCTTGAAGTCCACCAAAGACGGCTCCTTGCAAGATTTGGAACTCAAAGGCTGCTTTATTGCCATTGGCCACGCGCCCAACACTGAAATTTTCCAGGGCCACCTGACCTTGGACAATGGCTATATCGTGACCCAAAGCGGCCTGAAGGGCTTTGCCACCATGACCAGTGTGCCTGGCGTGTTTGCCGCAGGCGATGTCCAAGATCACGTCTACCGCCAAGCCATTACCAGCGCGGGAACGGGTTGCATGGCTGCTTTGGATGCCCAACGCTTTCTGGAGCAAGAAGGCGATTAAGCCCATCTAGGCCATTAATTGGCCTTTTTTGGCTTGGCATCGGCCTAAAAAGCTGGCTATAATCCAAGGCTTTGCTGAGTACTTCATTCCTTGAAGCTCTTCAAATGGGTTACCGCCACCCTTCTGGCGAGGTGAGGCTGGAGCGCCTAGGCATTGCAAATTGGCAAAGCCCATCAGGCACCAGCTGTTTATAAAAGTATCGGAGTGTCCACATGGCACGCGTCTGCGACGTAACGGGCAAAGGCCCAATGGTCGGAAACAATGTTTCCCACGCCAACAACAAAACCAAGCGCCGGTTC
>JACCDW011728826.1_pt1 | contig 11585 bp, 2 predicted proteins | sample 7449781 | NCBI WGS metagenome assembly JACCDW01 (sample SAMN15323449, study PRJNA562643) | freshwater metagenome | isolation source: river surface water | place: USA:Blue River Watershed | collected 2017-08-18
ATAGTAGAGTAAGCATTAAATCTTAGGATTCTACTATGGCAAGAAAAACGATTGATATAGGTATTGTCGGCAATGACGGTACAGGCGACAGTATTCGCGACTCATTTAGAAAAGTAAATGACAACTTCAGAGAACTCTATGGAGCATTAGGACTAGGCAGTAGACTACGTTTTGCTACATTAGAAGATGCTCCTCCAGGCGGAGAAGGCGATGATTATTACAGAGGTTACGAAAATGCTGTTGTTGCCGTTAATCCCAGCGAGTCTGGATTAATCTTTAAACAGCTTGTTGCAGGAACAGGTATTAGCTTTAACTTCACCAATGAAAACGAAATTGAAGTTATTAACACTCGTTCGACTGTTGCTGCCGATCCTGCGCCTAGATTGGGCGGTAACCTGCAAGGTCAATCGGGCGGTACACAATATAGAATTCAACAGTTAACAACTCCTATAACTTCCGACGAAGCGGTTAATAAAGCCTACGCTGATACTAAGATTTCTCTTGCAGGTGTCAATGCTCCAGATCCCGCTGCTGGTAATGTAGCTAATAGTGCTTTTGGTACTATGACTGGACCTCTTATTCTGTCTAGAAATCCGCAACCAGAAGATGATGTTACCTATGGCGGTTTAATTGCTGCTACTAAAAACTACGTAGATAATGCTGGTTTTGCTTCTGTGGCTAACTTGTATGTTGCTACATCAGGATCAGACGAACGTGTTGGTGTTGGTGCAAACACTCAAGGCCGTGCATTGTCGTTTGCCTATAGAACTCTAGAGGCTGCGTTAAAGAAAGCTGAAGAAATTATTCGTGCAGCACCTCCAGAAATTGGTCCTTACAAGAAAGTTCTAACTTGGACTAACCCGGACAGCGGAACTATAACTAACTGTAACTTAGCCGAGATTGATGTATCACCGGATAACGGTGCAGGATTTGCTGGGCGTGTTACCTTAACTGTTGACACTATTCGACTAGTTACTGGCGGTTTTAACTATCAGGTTGGAGAGATCTTAAAGATTAATGCACCGGGCGGAGATCCAATCAATGCTGCCACTGTTGAGATTTTAACAGTAAACAGTGCGCCAGGAACACCCAACGGTCCTATTTTAACATTTAGATTATTAACTGGTGGTAGATTTGACGACGGACTAGCCGGAGCAGGTCCCGGACTTCCAGTTACAGGTGTAACCGGCGTAACTGTTACAGACGGTAGTACCTATGGTACTAACGGTGTTTTTGAAATCACATATAAAGTAAGTACCGCTATTATTGAAACTGCTGGTACTGGCTATAGTTTAGTTTCAGTCCGTGTTCAGCCAGCAATAACTGATACAGATGCAACTGCTGGTTTTGGTTTTGCTGACGTTGTTAGCGGTGCTATCGCAGGTATTACTATCACCGACGGTGGCGGTGGCTTTACAGAGTTTCCTTCCTTAATTGTCAACCTTCCAAGATTTGGAATCTACACCGGTGGTCAGAGAACTGACTTTACTGGAGATGTAACTACAGACAGTGCCGAAGCACGTAGAGGCCGAGACATCCGAGAGGGTCTATATCTTCAAGGCGAAACATCCGGAGCATTGGCTCAAATTCTAGCTCACAGTGGAGAATTAGATACTGTTGGAAATGAATTATTTGACGTAGATATCAAATATGGTACTTTCCAAATAGGAGAAAATATTTCTTATGGTGACGTTGCTAACAGTAAGCACGTTGCTGTTTTTGTCGAAAGCGGTATCTACTACGAAAACTTACCTTTAAAGATTCCTCAAAACGTTGCTGTTATCGGTGACGAGTTTAGACGAAGTATTATTCGTCCAAAGAAAGGCCCAAGTTCAAGCCCTTGGGCATTTCAATATTTTAGACGCGATCGAATTATCGATGGACTAAACACAGCCAAGAGTGAATATAATCAAGGAAGAGAAAGTGTTTATGGTTATCATTACCTAACTAACGCCGACGAGCCTGTATATGACGAAGCATTAATTAACAACAAAGGTTTTTATAGATCAGCTGCTGATCTGTTATCCTTAAACAAACAATTTATTCAAGAAGAAGTCATTACTTGGATTAATAAACAGATTGCAGAAGAAGTTGCACCATTTGTTGATTTCGAATATAACAGTGATATTTGCAAGCGCGATGTAGGTTTATTAATTGACGCTATGGTCTTTGACCTTCGCTACGGTAGTGCTCCAAGAACTATCTCAGCAGCACTAAAATATAAAGATGCAAGTAACGCCAGCGCACAGTTAGCAATCACTGATCAACTAGACCAAACCATTGCTGCTATTCGCAGATTAGAAACTGTTGCACAGGCAGCGATACGAAATGTAGACATTATAAACTCAGAATATACTCAACCTATTACAGGAACGCTAATAACTTATAGTGAGCCTCAGGTAATTGACACAGCCTACACAGCTGAAACTGGTGCTGGTGGTACTCCAGTAACTGTATCCGCAGTTACCAAAGGTGTAACAACTACAATAACAACAGCTTCTGCACACGGTCTAAGCACAGGTGAAATAGTTACATTCCGTAATATGGCAGGTCTTACAGCCTTAAACGGAAACAGTTATTGGATCACTGTAGCTACTTCTACACAGTTTGTAATCTATACAGATCAGGCAAGAACTCTTGCAGTTAACAGTACTGATTTTACAGGTACTTATACAGCTGGTTCTGGTGATGCAATACCAAACGGTGGTGTTATTGGTAGACTAGTTGATGTAATCATCGACATCATCGACGGCACCAGTGAATCATATAACGTGCCATTAGACAACGATCAAATGGATGTTTTCTTATGTAACGATGCTGTTATTGGTCGCGCTATGACCATTCAGGGCGCCGGCGGCTTTGCTGCTGTTCTAGACCCTGAAGGACAGATCCTTGCTAAGTCTCCTTACTTCCAAGAAGGCGCTGTTTTCTCAAAGAGTACCGGACGTCAGACATTTGCTGGCGGTATGTTTATCGACGGTTTTGCTGGTAACATTAAATTTAGAATTACCAATAAGATTAGCAATACAAGATTAGAAGTCAGTGATCTAAAAAGATTCCCACAGCTTCCAGCTTCTTTTATTGTTGAAGATACTGTTTATCGTATTAACTATGTTAGAGATTTTGAATATGGAACCAGCGGAAGTACAGCAACGTTTGTTCTAGATGAAGTAACACCTTGGCCTTATGATGTATTCACTTACGATCAGACTATCTGTAACAGAGATGTTGGATTAATCATTGACGGGCTAGGATACGATATTGTATTTGGTTCGAACTATCACGGAAGAAGAGCTGGTCAAACATACCGAGAAGCCAATGCTGAGGTTGTAATTAACGATCAGCTAAACTTAACTGTGCGAGCCATTGACCGTGCTCACGACCTTGCTGATTCAACATTGGCTGCGTTAACTCCGACATCAAGTTACGATACTAGCCGAGCAGTTGTATCTCAAAGTAAAAATAACCTAAAGAATATTATTCGTCGAGGCGTTACCGCTTCCCCAACACTGAGCATTCCTAATCCTCCAGGATTGGCTAGCAACAGAGCTAACGCTAAGACCCTGTTGATCAACAATACTGAATTCTTAAAACAAGTTGGTACCGGATATCTTACAACAACTTATCCTTCGTTGGTGTTTAGTGCTCCAGACAGTCAAAAAGACATTGAAAGAATTATAGATGCCCTATGCTATGACTTAACCTATGGTGGCAACAGTGAAACTCGTAAATCTGCTTATGCTTATTTCAACGGTGTTGGCGAAGCATTGGTTATTCAATTGTTGTCAACTCAACCGGAAGCCTGCGAGAATGCACTAACTACAGTAAAAAATGCTGCCAAGAATGTTATTGTTAATACCGCAGTTATTCCAACTTACGGAGCAACGGCAACACAGGTTACAGGAACTGCCAGTGATATAGCAATACAAGGTGAGATAGAAACTCTAATGGGCATTATTATTACTGCTCTAAATACCTATAGAGTTACTGCTGGTTCGGAATCTGCTAAACTTGCTGCGGCAGTAGCAACATTACCTGCAGAAGTATTACCAAACTTGAGCAGTTATGCCTATGATGCCTCAAGAATAACTGCTAGAACTACACTTCAAACAGCAAAAGCAACAATCCAGTCAAACGTTATAACTTTTGTTAACGACAATGCTAACGTATATGAAGTTCTGATGCCTGGTAACAGATCTATGTTGAGTAACGACTTTACACAGATTTGCGATATGGGCTATGGTTTAATAACTGCTAACGGTGGTCTTGCTGAAGCAGTTTCTATGTTTACCTATTACTGCTATACTTCTTACTTCTCGCTAACAGGCGGACAGATTCGAAGTGTTGGCGGTTCATCAGCACACGGTGTTTATGCGTTAGCTGCTGAAGGTTCAGATCCGTTAGAAGTTCCAACTCCGGTAGATTTGTATTATGATCTAAGCCAGGGTGCTGTTGTTTACAACGACGGCGGCGTTTATGATAACGACGTAAACGGATTTATCATTTATGTTACAGATTACACATATCCTCCAAGAGATGGTAGTGAAATTGAAATCGACCACGGAGGTACAGACGGTCTTGTTCGTTATCCTGTAATTTCTGCTACTACTGAAAACGATTTTCCTGCAGATTCAACAGGCCAAAGAATCTATCGTTTAAACTTAGATTCTGATACAGACGGGCTTATCGCTGCTGTTCCGAATGGTACTAGAGTTACTGTTCGTGTGAATACGGAAATTGTTCTAACTGGTGATGTTGTTGGTGTTGCTGTTCGTCCAAGTACTGCGTTAAAGATCAACGAACTGTTTGATACACAATTATATCGTGTTCTAGAATTTGCTGATTATATTCCACCAGATACAGAAAATCGTGTTTGTACATTTATAACAGGAACAGAAACACTGATTACCAGTACTGGGCACGGTCAACGTCCCGGATATCAAGTTCGATTCTATACCAGTGGTGGATTACCAACTGGAATAATCTCTGGTGATAGCTATTATATTATCGACGACGGCTTCACTACTGATACATTTAAAATTTCCACATCCAAAGCCGGTCAACCGTTAGCTACAACAACTTCAGGTGCAGGCAGTCATTATTTTGTTGCAGACGGATTAGCTGCTACTACACTGAAAGACGGTTATAACTATGCCGAGATGACATTATGGCCTCGACAAGAATTTAGTCCAATAACATTATCTGCACCTAATGCTTGGAGTGGTGGTCCTAGACTAATTCAGTCTGCACTTGAATTAGAGATAGGCACAAGCTACTTAATTGTAACAGCAGGAACTACTACGTGGACCAGCATTGGTTCTGCAGCTAATACTGCCGGCACAGTCTTTACAGCCACAGGCGCAGGTACAGGTACAGGTACTGCTGTTGTAAATTCTAGTCTATGTACATTTGATCATACAACAGATTTAATTAACAAATCCAGTCACGGGTTTGCCAACGGAGATGTTATTAGATTCGAAACCAGCGGAACTATGCCTAGTGGAGTTTTTACTTCAAGACAATATTTTGTTGTTAGCACTGCACTTAACACATTCCAAATAGCTAGTTATTTTGGCGGCCCTGCTATTACATTTACAGATAATGGCGGTGGTTATTTTGCTGTGGCAAAAGTCGACGGTAAAGTAGGAGACAATACTTTATCTATCGTAGAGTTAGGTCCAGTTGATGCTGAGCGTATTGTAGGATCTAAATTTACATTCAAAGGTAGAGATTATAGTATTATCCAATATGATGATGCTGACATCACTGGAGAGACCTACGGAAAGATTTATTTAAACACAGCTCTAGAAGATAGTGCTGTTAAATTTGAAAGTCCAATTACACTGTTTGCCGGAGTGGCTGCTAGAACCGAAGAAAGTCAAGGTACTTTAACAATTCGTATTTCGTTAACTCGTGTTACATCACACGACTTATTGGAAATTGGTACTGGTAGCTATGCTGATACTAACTATCCAAACGAAATTTATGGGCCGCCTGTACGTATTGCTACAGAAACATTATTAGACACTTCTGGAGAAGTTGAATACAGTCAGGTGGTAGAACGTGGAGAAGGACGATGCTTCTTTGTAACCACTGACCAGTTTGGTAATTTCTCGGTTGGTCCGTTCTTCCGTGTTGACCAAGGTACTGGTACAGTTACATTCTCAGCGTCATTGGCATTGAGTAACTTGAGTGGTTTGGGATTCAAGAGAGGCGTTCCTATTGCTGAATTCTCCACTGATACTACATTCAGTGATAATGCTACAGATACCGTGCCAACAGAAAACGCAGCTCGTGGTTATATCGATCGTAGATTGGGTGTAAGTCACGGTGGCGACAGCATCGACGAAGGACGACTAATACCACCTACCACAGGAGGCTTTATGGCACTAACAGGCCAGCTTCCTATGAAGGGTACGTTGAATATGGATGACTACAGAATTAGAAATGTAGCTGATCCAATTGATCCGCAAGATGCTGTTAACTATCGAAGTATTAGTTTTGATGCTATTATTGCAAACAGTTTCCCAGGGCAGGCTGTAGATGCTGGTATGACCATTGCATTTACTGGTACAGGTAACGAAGGTCGTGCTGTTAAAATTGCAGGTGACTTAACTGTTCCAGGTGACAATGCTATTACAACAGGTATTGATTCTAGTTTAAATGAATATAATATCTATATTAAACCAGACATTATCGATAACGCCAATATTAATAGTGCCGCTGCTATTGCTCAAAGCAAGCTGTCAATGGTCACTGCTAGTACCAGAGCAAATGCCACAGGTATTACCCAGGCCGATCGAGGCTTGTCTAGTTTTAGTGATGCAGAATTTACAGTAACCAGCGGTTGGGTTGAATTGAAAACCAACGGTATCGCTGTTGGCAAGTTGGCCCAGATTGCCACAGACACTGTATTAGGTAGAAGTGCAGCAGGTACAGGCGATGTCAGTGCTGTAGCATTTAGTACCGTTGTTGACGAAGGCGGAGCAATTAAAAAGAGCCAATATTCATCAACTGGTTTCTTAAGAAGAACTAACGCTACAACATCTAGTCAAGATACTGACTACGGTATTGTCGAAGCTGTTAGCCTATATACTGGATTCACAGACGTTGCTGCTAATAGCAAACTTGTTATTAGAGACGGTAGTGGCGATATTGGAGCAAGAGATATCTATGCTGGTAGATCTTTCTATGTTGGTACTAGTGCTAGTGCTAATAAGAAGTTTACAGATACGTCTGTAACAGCCACAGGCGGATCAATTAACGTATATGGATTCAGCGGAGTATTAGGTGTTAGTATTGGTGACGGAAGTTTAACCAGTGATAAAGTTTCTTCTTATAGAAACAACAGTCATAGATTCCGTTTAAATGACGACAGCGCATTTGCTCCTATACAGGTAAGTTCGGTAACCACTGATACAGTAACTACTGGTGGTGCAAGTACCGCAGGTACATTGACTGGTAACTGGACTATGTCTACTACCAGTAACTTAACACTAGGCACCGGAACTATCAATGCTAGCGCAGGTACGCTACAGTCTATAACATTAACAACAGGTGCTGCAGGAACTGCTGGTACTATTACTGGTAATTGGAGTTTAAATGGTACAAGTAAAATTACTGGACAGTCTACTAGTGAGATTGATTTTTCTTCAGGTACTATTAAGTCAAGAACATTAACCACAGGTGCTAACTCAACTACTGGCGACTTAACAGGTAACTGGAGTTTGACTAGTGGTAGTAAGATTGATTTTACCAACGGTACTTTACAATCAACTACGCTAACTACAGGTGCAACAGCTACAGCAGGTGTTATCACAGGACAGTGGAGTGTTGCAGCTGGATCTAGTATTAGTTTAGGAACCAGCGGATTTACAACAAGGGCAATTACCACAGGCGGTGCAGCAATCACAGGTACTATTACTGGTGATTGGTCAATGGTCGATGCAAGTAACTTAACCTGGGGTACTGGTAATTTAGACGTTCGTACAGGAACTTTCTACACTGATACTATTACAACAGGCGCTGCCGGAACTACCGGTACAATCACTGGAAGTTGGTCAATGGTTGGTGCTAGCGACTTTACACTGGGCAGTGGTTTTATTGATGCTAGAGCAGGTACATTGTATTCAGATACACTAACCACCGGTGCTAGCGGAACAGCTGGTCAAATTGTAGGAGCCTGGACACTGGGTACTGGCAGCACATTAGTAGCGTCTAGTATTGCTAGTCAAGCTAATTCTGCAACTATTACATCAACTAATGCTAATACAGCAAATACCATTGTATCTAGAGACGGCAGTGGAAACTTCTCGGCAGGAACAATTACTGCTACCGGAATCAATATCGGAGCAGATAGTCTGTCAGAATACATTGCTGACACAATAGGTGCAATGGTAACCAGTAACACAGAATCAGGTATTAGTGTAACTTATGAAGACAGCGATAATACACTTGACTTTGACGTGGCTGATTTTACTATTACGTTATCCGGAGACGTTACTGGTAGTGCAACTGTTACAAATTTAGGTAGTGTAACAATTTCTACCACAATATCTTCAGATGCTACTGCTCTTGGAACAGATACTACTGGACAATATGCAAGTACTGTTGCTGTAAGTGGAAGCGGATTATCCTGCACCACTCCAAATGCTGACAACGGAACTGCATATACTATCACAAGCAATGCTACAAATGCAAATACTGGTAATACCATAGTTTTCCGTGATTCAAGCGGTAACTTTAGTGCAGGTACAATTACTGCCGCACTAAGTGGAAATGCAAGTACTGCCAGTGCTTGGGCAACTGGCCGAACAATTACACTAACCGGTGATGTTACTGGAACTTCAGCTTCTTGGGACGGTAGCGGAAATATTAGTTTTTCTACTACTATTGCTGCTAACTCAGTAGCATTAGGTACAGACACTACTGGCGATTATGTTGCTACAGCAAGTGTAAGTGGAAATGGCCTAAGTGGAAGTGCTAGTGGCGAGGGTTCTGGCTTTACTGTTACATCAAATGCCACTAGTTCTAATACAGGTGATACAATAGTTTTCCGTGATAGTAACGGAGACTTTAGTGCTCGTATCATGACTGGTACTGCTACCGCAGCTCGATATGCTGACTTGGCAGAACGATATGAAACTGACAAGGAATACGAAGTTGGTACAGTTGTTGTATTCGGAGGCGATAAAGAAATTACTGTCAGCAATGTTAAAATGGACACAAGAGTAGCAGGTATTATATCTGCCAACCCTGCTTATATGATGAACTGCGAAGCTGGTGATAATACTACACATCCATATGTAGCCTTAGCCGGAAGGGTTCCTTGTCGTGTAGTAGGAAAAATTAAGAAAGGTGACCTGTTAGTTACCAGCGGAATACCAGGTGTAGCCGTTGCTGCGACAGGAGATATAAAGGTAGGATCTATGATAGGAAAAGCACTTGAGAACTATGACTCAGACCACATAGGCACAATTGAAGTTGTAGCAGGGAGAGGATAATGGCAAAACAAACTATAACACCAGGTTCGGCTCCCATTGTGTGGAGTACTGTGAATGATGCATTTGAAAAAATTAATGCTAACTTTACAGAACTCTATGCTAGTGTAGGAGGTGCAGGCATTGAATTCGATGCACTAGAAAGCAATCTAACTCCTGCACAAAATGATACGTTTGATCTAGGTGCACCAAATAAACGTTGGGCAAACGTTTATATTAGCGATACTCTTAGTATTGGCGGAGCATCGATTACCAACGAAGGATTAACAGTAAATCTTCCTAGCGGAACGACTGTTGCCGGACAATTAATTATAGACCCAGACAAGTCGTTTTTTAAAGAATTTTCAGTAAACAGTGAAACATCTGTAGTCGCTGATCAGTTCAATGATACTTTAGATTTCAATGCCGGAACAGGCATCGACTTAACTGTTAATTCAACCAATGATCAAATTACAATAACCAACGGTGGTGTAACATCTCTTACAGCAGGTTCGGGTATAAGCGTTAGCGGATCTACTGGATCAGTTACAGTAACTAACGCCGGAGTTAGATCAGCTGTAGCTGGTTTGGGTGTTGATGTTAGTGCAGCTACCGGTGCTGTGACTTTTTCTAATTCAGGTATTGTTGAAATAGAAAGTGGTAATATTACGTCATTGACTGTTAGTGCTAGAGATCCTGTTACCGGTAAAGTTATTATTACAAATACTGCTCCTGCAGGCAATGCATATAGAATTGTCAGCGTATTGAATAGTGTTGGCAGTATTGAAAACACTCTAAACGCAAACAGTACAGGTGCCACAATACAACTACAAGAAGGCACAGGTATTAATCTTGTTGGAACTACAACACCTAACAAAGTTGTTTTTGAAAACACAGGAGTGCTGAGTTTAACAGCAGGTAATGGTATAACACTAAGCGGCAGCACAGGAAATATTAATATCAGTATAGGCAGAGGCGATCTAATTGGTAGTGTATTTGCAGACGACTCTACTGTATTAGTTGACGGTGTCAACGGAAACATCTACGGTAATGTTGTTGCTGATACATTAAGAACATCAGATTCAAGAGTAACAATAGGTCAAGGAGCCGGTGGGGATGGACTTCAAGGTGTAGAATCTATTGCTATTGGACAGTCAGCTGGCGGATTTACTCAAGGAGACTACGCTGTTGCTATTGGTTCTGGTGCAGGTAATATTGGACAAGGCAATCGTGCTGTTGCTATTGGAGCTACCGCAGGTGTAGATCAAGGTGACTATGCTATTTCTATCGGCAACGGAGCAGGATATCCGTCGGCTGTTGCAAGTTCTATTGCGATTAACGCATCTGGATTTACTCTCAATGCTCCAGCTGCCGGGTTATATATTAATCCTATTAGAAATCAAACCAGTACTGGAAATCCGTTAACTTACAATACTACAACAAAAGAAATAGTATATTCTACAGGATTCGCTGGTGATGTAACTGGAAGTGTGTTCTCAGACAACTCAACAATGTTAATAGACGGTACTAACGGACAAGTTGTTGGACCGGTTAATTCTAATACTGTTACCGCTAGCTCATATATTCAAACTGCTACTTATGCAGATTTAACAGCAATTACTACAGCTATTCCTACAGCAGTAAAAGGTATGATAGTATTCGATGACGGTACAAACCAGTTTAGAGGCTTTGATGGCTCAAGTTGGGTAGCATTAAATTAATGGAGCGATAGATGGCTAAAAGAATAATTAGAACTGGCACAACTGCTGACCCAACCGGTGACAGCCTTAAGAATGCCTTTACCAAGGTAAATGACAACTTCACTGAACTGTATAATGCACTGGGCTTAGATGCTGATACGCTGAATCTAGGTGCGTTTGAATTTAACGGTAGTGTAATGACTACCACAGACAGTTCGGCAATTACCATTGATCAGGCTGTTACCGTTTCCAGCGATTTAACAGTAGGCGGAGATGTTGTTCCACAGACTGCTCTTGGTGGTAACTTAGGTAGTGCTGCTAAACCTTGGCACAGTTTGTATGTCAGCAACAGCACTATCTATCTAGGCGGTACTCCCCTAAGTTTAAACGGTAGCGGACAACTAAC
>JACCDW011927558.1_pt1 | contig 11585 bp, 12 predicted proteins | sample 7449781 | NCBI WGS metagenome assembly JACCDW01 (sample SAMN15323449, study PRJNA562643) | freshwater metagenome | isolation source: river surface water | place: USA:Blue River Watershed | collected 2017-08-18
GGCTTTATTTTCTTAAAAGAAAATTTAAATTACAAAGCAGCAAGTCTACGTAAGGTATTTCCTAAGTATTTCCCAGATGATGCTACAGCAGCAGCCTACGCCAATAAGCCGCAGATGATTGCTAACAGAGTTTATGCTAATCGTATGGGCAACGGTCCAGAAGAGTCTGGGGATGGATGGCGTTATTGCGGTAGAGGACTAATTCAGTTGACTGGTAAAGACAATTACACATTCTTTGCAGCATCGTTAGAAATTCCTATCGAAGAAGCTTCAGAATACCTAGAAACATTTGAAGGTGCTGTTCAGTCAGCTTGTTTCTTTTGGGATCAAAACAATCTTAATCAATGGGCAGACAAAGGCGACATCCTAACACTAACCAAACGTATTAATGGTGGTACAATTGGTTTAGATGATCGTATCAAACATTATAATCACGCTCTGCATATTTTTGGAGCACACTAATAATGTGGCAATTTAGCTGGATGTTAAGTTTAATTCCAGATAGCTTTTTTATCTGGATCACCTATGCGTTAATGTTAGTAGGTGCGGTACTTTACATCGCTAGTAAATTAGTCACTTGGATTCCTTTAATGAAACAATACAAGGTTCCTGCAGAATTACTAGGAATCTTAGTATTGTTAGGCGGAACCTATATGTTTGGCGGATACGGTGTTGAAATGTCTTGGAGAGCTAAAGTTAAAGAACTCGAAGACAAAGTTAAAATTGCTGAATCAAAAAGCCAAGAAGTAAAAGTACAGATACAAGAAAAAATTGTTTACAAAACTAAAGTTGTAAAAGAAAAAGAATTAGTTTATGTAGATCGAATTAAAGAAATAGCTAAAGAAGTTGATGCTAAATGTGAAGTTGATCCAAGAGTCGTTGAGCAATTAAACAAAGCCTCAGAGGATCCGTTTAAGGAAGGTGCTAAATGAAATATATTGTCTTAGCATTTGCACTATTAATAACAGGATGTTCTACAGCACCTGTGGTGATGAAATTTCCAGAAGTTCCAGAAGCATTAATGCAAAAATGTGATGATCTTGAAAAGATTCCATCAGATACTAAACAACTAAGCACTACGGCAGAAGTTGTAATTAAAAACTACGGCAAGTATCACACCTGCAGAATTAAAGTAGAAGAATGGCAAGAATGGTATCGCGAAAACAAAAAAATCTACGAAAGTGTTAAATAAGCGTAGTTATTTTTAAAGGAGCGACAATGAGCGCAGTAGATACAATCTTAAAAATGTTCACGAAAGAAACTAAAGATCCAGATGCACCAAAACCAGCACCTGGTTCACGTTCAGAGCGTGAAGCAAAGATTAAAGACAAAGCAGGTTTAGTTATTAACGTTTTTGCTTTGTTATTAGCATTAAACGCATGGTATGGTGGTAAACTATCTAGCACCGTATTAAACAATACAATTTCAGCAAACAATCAATGGTCTTGGTATCAGGCTAAAAACGTTCGCGGTGTAATTTATGAAACATCAGCACTACAAGCAACTGGTGCTAATAAAGAAAAGTTACAGGCCGAAGCACAACGTATGGCTGAAGAAAAGAAAGAGATTGCAGAGAAAGCTAAGAAATTAGAAGCAGAAAGAGATGATGCTAAAAAACGTAGTCCATGGATTGGTTATGCTTCAACTGCATATCAGTTAAGCATTGTATTATTATCAGCCAGTATTCTTGCTGTTAGTATGCCTTTGTTTTGGGGAAGTTTTGTAGTAGCAGGATTTGGACTAGTATTAAGCCTAAACGGTTTATTTCTCTGGTTTTAAATATTAAAGGAGCGACATTATGCCAACAGCGGAAGAATACGCAAAGATGAGTGATTCAGAAAAGAAAAAAGAAGATTGGATGAATGCCAAATGGCGTCCAATGATGGGCTGGATTTATATGGGTACCTGCTTTGCAGACTTCGTATTATTTCCAATCCTATGGAGTTTATTACAAGCAAGTTTAGGTCATCAGGTTACACAATGGCAACCTCTAACTTTACAAGGTGCAGGATTGTACCATATTGCTATGGGTGCTGTGTTAGGACTTGCAGCATGGGGTCGAACACAAGAAAAATTAAATGGCGCAAATAATGGTGGTTTAAATGTTCCGTCAGCAACTCCGGCACCTAGCTTTGGTGCTCCAGCGGCAACACCTAGCTTTGGTGCTCCAGCGGCAACACCTAGCTTTTCAGCACCGAGACCAGCAACAACATCATTTGCTGCACCAGCAGCACCAGCAATAAGCAGTACAGGTAAGCCAATGCCGGTTCAACCTGATCAACCAGAATTATAAGGAGTAATTATGAAACATTTAATTTTTGCAGCAGGTTTGGCTTTAGCAGTAGCGTTACCGACTGCTTACGCAGCAGACGAAGCACCAAAGACTAAAAAGGTCTGTGTAGATGTACAAGGCAAGGACGGTAAACCAGTTATTGATCCAAAAACTAAAAAGCCTAAGCAAAATTGCAAAGAAGTAAAGATTCGCGAAAAACACGACGGAACCAAAGTACCTGAGAAGAAAAAATAACAGCTCAGTACATCGGTATTAAATACATAGGACTACTTGACGTAGTCCTATTTTTTTCATATAATATAAAGACTATGGATTATTATTCAGCATTAGGTTTAAAACGAGGCGCTACAGATGCCGAAATTAAAAAGGCATATCGTAGCATGGCCATGAAACATCACCCGGACAGAGGAGGTGATGAAAAGAAGTTTAAAGAAATTTCCGTTGCCTATGATGTCTTAAGTGATCCCCAAAAGAAACAAATGTACGATATGGGCATGGACCCAAATAACCCTCAGCAATCTAGAGGAGGATTTGGCGGTGGTCCGTTTGAGTTCCATTTTGGCGGAGGAAACCCCCACATGGAAGATATTTTTAACCATTTTGGTTTTGGATTTGCTCAACGTCCTGCCCATAAAAATAAAAGTTTGTCAATTACAATAGAGTTAACACTTGAAGAAGTTTTAAACGGTAAAAACGTACAAGCAGAAATTGGCATACCAGGCGGTAAACAAAAATTAATTAATATTAATATTCCGCCAGGACTAGACAGCGGACAACAAATTAAGTATCAAGGAATGGGCGACGATTCTATTCCTGGAATACGTCCAGGCGATCTTATTGTAAATGTACTGGTTAGAAATCATCCGTTATTTGCTAGAGAGGGTGATAACTTAATTTACGAAAAAACTTTGTCAGTCTGGGAAGCTATGTTAGGAACACAAATTGCAGTTCCAACAATAGAAGGAAAAGAAATTTCTTTAATGGTGCCGCCCGGTTCTCAACCAGACACTATGTTAACCTGCCAAGAACAAGGACTTCCTAATTCTAGATCTAAACGCAGAGGTATGTTGTTTATTAGATTAAGAGTTGACATTCCTAGAAATTTAAGTCCTGCACAACGAAACCTTATACAACAAATTAAAAATGAACTTTGATTTAAACAATAGATCTAAATTAAATGTAGAAAGCACACCATGGGATTTTAATTCAGATGCCAATGCAGAAGAATTAGAACAGACAATGATTGAGATGATGAATCAACATCATGGTATTGGGTTAGCTGCAAATCAAATTGGTTTAGATAAAAGAGTGTTTGTAATGGGCAGTGACCATCCAGACTTTCCTAAACCTTTTGGCGTATTCAATCCTAAAGTTTTAAGAATCTCGGATGAAACTACTCTAGGCGAAGAAGGTTGTTTAAGTTTTCCAGCTGTATGGTTAAAAGTAAAACGACCCGAAACTATTGATGTCGAATATCAAGACTCTAAAGGCAACACACATTTTAAAACTTTCAGCGGTTATGTAGCTCGATGCTTCTTACACGAATATGATCACTTAAACGGTGTTTGTTTTGTTGACAGAGTATCTCCGCTGAAATTACAATTAGCTATGAAGAAAATGAGGAAAATTCTAAAATGATAGAACCAAGTAATGATCTACAAAAAGTTTTTGAAAATGCAGTCAATGTGGCTCAACAACTTGATCATCAATATGTAACGATCGAGCATCTGGTGTACAGCATTATGCACCATCAGCCATCTTATGAAATGTTAGAGTCAGCAGGAGCAGATTCTAATTTTATTAAGACCAATTTAGATCATTATCTAAAAAATAATCTCAAAGAGATTAGTGGTAACAATGGACAAAAGCCTGTTAAGACCAATAGTGTAGAGCGTGTACTTAATCGTTGCTTTACCCAAGTACTATTCAGCGGTCGTCAACGTATTGAAATTGCTGATGTTGTTATTGGTGTACTAGGCGAAAAAAATAGTTTTGCTTTTTATTTTTTAAATAAAGGCGGAGTTACCAAAGAAAAATTTATTAAATTCTTCCAAGAGAAGTTTCTTGTTGAAGAGGTAGAAGAAGAAGAAAATAGAGTAATGACTAATCCTAATCAACTAGAAAAAATCTTAAATCAATTCTGTACCAATCTAAGCTTCAGAGCTAAACAAAGAAAAATTGATCCAGTCATTGGAAGAGAAGATGAGCTAGAAAAAATACTGCTGATTCTTGCTCGTAGAAATAAAGCCAACGTTCTTTTAGTAGGTGAACCGGGCGTGGGTAAGACTGCTATTGCAGAAGGTCTTGCTAAAAAAATCTTTGAAAAGAAAGTTCCTAACTATCTCAAAGATCATCAAGTTTACTCGCTTGATATCAGTGCCCTATTAGCAGGCAGCAAATATCGCGGCGACTTTGAAGAAAGAATCAAAGCTGTATTAATGGCTCTTGAAAAGAAAGGTAAGGTTGTACTATTCATCGATGAAGCACACATGATGCAAGGTGCAGGTGCTGCTAATCAAAGCAGTAACGATCTAGCAAACATGCTAAAGCCAATTCTGACCAAAGGTGTTATTAAAGTTATTGCTTCTACTACTTGGGAAGAATATCGTAAGCACTTTGAAAAGGATCGTGCTCTAATGCGCAGATTCCAACGTGTTTCAGTTGACGAGCCAACACCAGAATTGGCTGTTAAAATTATCAAAGGCATTCGCAAATATTATGAACAGCATCACAATGTTAAGATCACTGATGCTGCTATCGACCAAGCCGTTAAATTATCTATGAAGTATATGAGTGATAAAAAACTTCCAGATAAGGCTATTGATATTTTAGATTGCGCATCAGCAAGGTATAAACTCAAAGACGATGAGACAATGGAAGGTGTTGAACAAATTGTTGACGTTGAGCAAATTATGTATGAACTCAGCAAAATGATCAATATGCCGTTGGAAAATGTAACACAAAAAGAAAGCAAGAATCTTTCTGATCTAGAGGACGGACTAAAGTCAGCAGTATATGGCCAGGATCATGCTATTGAAAATCTTCTTGATAAGATCTTTGTAAGCCAAGCTGGTATGAAATCACCTAACAAACCTATTGGTTCATTCCTGTTCCTTGGACCAACAGGTGTTGGTAAAACAGAAGTTGCCAAACAACTAGCAGATAAAATGAGCATGACACTAGTTCGTTTTGATATGTCGGAGTATCAAGAGAAACATAGTGTGGCACGTTTAATTGGTGCTCCTCCTGGATACGTTGGCTTTGAAGATAACGCTGGTCAACTTATTACCAAACTTCAAGAGCATCCAAACTGCGTACTGCTTTTAGATGAAATTGAAAAAGCACATCCAGATGTTTCAAATATCCTGTTGCAATTTATGGATAACGGCTTTGTTACCGGTTCAAACGGTAAACAAGCAGACGGTCGTAATTGTATTCTAATTATGACATCTAACTTAGGTGCTTCTGACAACGAACGAAATACTATCGGCTTTGGTGAATTAGAACGTGACGGCGAAGATGACAAAGCAATTAAAAAATTCTTTGCTCCTGAATTCCGTAATCGTTTAGATGCTATTGTTAAGTTTAGTAAACTTGGTCAAGAAGTTGTTTATCAAGTGGTTGAAAAATTCATTAACGAGCTAAACACACAGGTTAAAGATAAAAATATTCAAATTGTTGCAGATGATAATGCTATTAAATGGTTATCTAAGAAAGGTTACGATAGCAAAATGGGTGCAAGACCGTTGGCTCGTATTATCGATAACAAGATTAAATCTCCATTGAGTCGTAAAATTCTGTTTGGAGAATTAAAAGACGGCGGTACGGTATTGCTATCTGTTGACAACGACGATATTATTTTTAATATTGGACCTGCCCAAAAGCAATTAACCAAGGCGGAAAGAAAAGCTATGAAAAGAGGATTATTAACTCCTCAACAATCAGACACTATTTTAGAAAATGATCAAACCGAAGTTCATCAATAGAAAGTTTTATAACAAATGGTGTTATAAAATCTGCCTTAGAATTCCAGGTATCGTTGTTTTTCGCATGTTTGGTTTAGATCAGCTTAAAGATCTATTCGATACATACAAAACAGAAGATACCTGGAGAACTTCTTTTATCAATAGTGCTGTAACTAATCGAGATGTTATCGAACCTTTAGCAGAAATGCTTTTAGGGTTTGATAAAAATGCTTGGACAAAAAGAATAGAACGAAATGTTATAGATCTTTATACTAACGATGAAACCATCTATAACACAATTTCTGAAAAATTCAAAGATGTAACTATACAAAGATTTGAACCAGCACTCGATAAACTAGATCTGTACGACGAAAATTCTATTGTAGTTCAAAAATTTCCTCACAACAAATATAAATTTAAAGTATTTTTGTTGCCTCATAAAATGAAAGGCGATGTTGAACTAAAAACAAATTATGTAGACTGGGTATCATCAACTCCTGCTATATTAATTTCTAAAGCTGTTAAGTCATGGTTTATTAAGACCAACTGGAACTGGGACCGCAGATATGTACTAGTAGAGGATGAACAAACACTACTAATGCTAAAGTTAAGGAACACCGAAGTAGTTGGGCGAATTTACAAATATGTAATAGCTGATAAATAAGAGATGCCCACTGAAAGTCGACTACTATTATCTAATATTTCTATAGAATCGTCCGATTCTACGTTTAACTACGGGAATAAAAATCAAGCCGCTGGCTATCACAGATTGTTTAATCCCTTACATACAGCAACATATAGAGTTGATAGTTTTATAGGAACTATTAAAATTCAAGGAACGTTGGCATTATATCCAGCAGACAGCGACTGGTTTGATATCCCTGGCACTGAAATAGGGTTTGGGGACGATAGTTCTGCGTGGAATTCTACAAATTCTGTTAATTTCACAGGAAATTATGTATGGATTCGCGCTGCATATAACATACAGAACGGTTCAATCATTGAAATCCGTTATAATTACTAAGAACTAAACTTCGATAAATATAGTATCATCTTACGGAAGATACTATGAGAGACCTTTTATCAAAATTAGACGCTATTCTTAGCGAAACAGAACTTAAAGACAAAGAAGATCTACAGGCAAAACGTAAAGCCATTCAGGATTTACAAATGGATCCAGTAGCTTCTTCTGATCCAGAAATTAAACAAGCCCTTATACAACGCAAAACAGACTTAGAAAAAGAAGCTAAGGCTAAAGGATTTTCAGAATCTTTTGAAATCGGTGATGCGTTTGGCATTAGCTTTTCAGAAGATCACGAAATTGCTACAGAAATTGTAGATATTTTAGAAGACGGAATCGTCATTGAACTAGACGACTATGCTTTAGAAATGTTAACTAACGAAGGATTACAATTCTTTGAAGGTGAACTAGTAGAAGGTGTTGCTGGTCCTCAAAAGTGCTGGAAAGGTTACAGAAAAGTCGGAACCAAACCTGGAACAGGTAAGAATGCTGGCAAGCGTGTAAACGATTGCGAAAAGATCGGTGAAGATTCCGTTGCAATGGAGAAAGCTCCTCCAGGCGACAAAGCAGAAAGAATGGTTAAACATATCAAGGCAGGTTATGCTAAAGATGGTAAACTATCAGATAAAGAAAAATCTATCGCTTATGCTACTGCTTGGAAACACCACAACAAGAAAAACGAAGATCATGGACCCGAAGATCCGGATGCAGAGTATAATCAAGGCGAATATGATCGCGAAGGTGATATGGCTAAAGACCAATTACGCACCGTTAATGATGCTGCTAAAGAACTATACAGCATTATTCAAGCAGACGAGAATCTTCCAGAATGGGTTCAGGCCAAGATTACTAAGGCAATGGACTATTTAGATACAGCTCGTGATTATATGAAGGCTAACAAATATGCTGAAGATACAGAAGTTGATGAAGCAAAGTATCGTGGAAAAGAAGTTCCACTAGGCAAGAAGTTACCCGGCGATGTTAAGAAATCTAAAGTATATGTACGCAAGCCAAATGGTAATATCGTTAAAGTAAACTTTGGCGACAAGAAAATGCGTATTAAAAAATCTAATCCGGCACGTAGAAAATCATTCCGTGCTAGACATAATTGTAAAAATCCAGGTCCACGTTGGAAAGCACGTTACTGGTCTTGCAGGAGCTGGTAATGTTATTAAGAGAAATGTTTTCGCCGTTAGGCGCACCTAAAGACGATCAGCAAGACGTAGATTGGTTAGACGATCTTAAATTCTTTATGGATAACGATACGGCGGTGTTAAACAAATATTTTTTTCCTGCCGTTGATAAACATAAAAAATATTTGGATCACCCAAAGGCCTATACTATATACATCAAGCCAATTCAACGTAGTTTGAAAATGTATTGCGATAAATTTCAAATTGAAAATGCAGAAGAAAAATTTCCAGAAGAAAAGGTAGTTGAATTAGCAAAAAGAATTTGTTCTGAACAATCAAAGCACATCGAAAACGGCGACTACAAACAGGATTAATAATGAGGCTTTTAGAATTATTTAAAAGAAAAGGATCTATTGTTAACGAAGGGGGTAATTTAGAACTTCCCGGCGGGCAAAGAGCTCAGGATATCGATCTAAAGGTTACTAACAGAAGTTTCATTGTTCCTATCCTTGATGATTTACTATCAAATATTAATAAATCCTTTTCTCAGAAATATAAAAAACCTCTTTGGAATCCAAAACTATTACAAAGTAAAGAATTTTTAAGTGGTTCTAGTTTACATTTTTTTAATGTAAAAGGTATTCCTGACGAAACATTTATTGAAAAGAAACCTAAAGTTGGTGATATTGATACACAGGTCAATGTAGACCAATCAGCCGAAGTTGAAGAATTTTTAAAATCAATGCAGAATCAAAAAATTGGTCCTGCAAAATTATTAGGTTTTAAATCTGGTAATGAACAATTTTCAAGTCTTTGGGAATTAACTGATCCTCCAATCAAAATTCAAATAGATTTAGAATTTGTAAAATACGATCAAGACGAACCAACCGCTTGGAGTAAGTTTAGTCATTCAAGTTCTTGGGAAGATCTCAATGCTGGCATCAAAGGAGTGTTTCATAAATTCTTAATCCAAGCATTAACTTCTTTAACCAAGCAAGAATTCTTATTAAGAAAGATGGTAGGCAGAGGTAAAGCTAGAACTGAACAAGATGTTCCAGCAACTGACAATATGTTATCCTTTGCTGTGAGTTCAAAAGAAGGCGGCGGCCTTCGTGACAAATATGAACCCGTATTAGATGCATCAGGAAAGCCTATGGTCAAGGATGGTCTTCCAGTTATGACTGCTCGACCACCTGCAGACTATAATCAAGATCTTGGCAGCATCTTTGGAAAACTATTCGGTGATCGACTTGATTCTAAAAAAGCAAAAACATTAGAACCTAAGTTTTGGTCATTTGTGGGAATATTAGACATTATGAATAATGTCTTAAATGAAAAAGAAAAGAAAGATGTTTTAGACTATTTTGTTAATAAGATGTTTGGTCCAGCTGCACAAGGACTTTATAAAAATGATCCTGACAGAGATGAAAAAGAAAAATCGGCAGCATTAAACAAAATTTTAGAAATTCTAAAAATTCCTGCACCTAGTAATATAGAAGAACTAAAGAAAAATTACAGAGCTTCATACAAAGTTACAGGCGAAAGTATTAACGAAGCAGATGATGCAAGTGTAGTTCAAAGTAAAAGAAAAGGTATTGTTCATTTGGAAAAAATGAAAGATATCGATTTTTTAAATTTGTTAGATGAAATAAAAGACGAAGCTACTGGAAAGTTTAAATTAGACAATATACCAATGACCGTAAAGGTTGATGGATTTGGAGCTAGATTCGGCAAGGATTCAAACGGAAGACCGTATATGGAAACCAGCCGAAGCGGTCCTAAATTTGAGCCAGGGGCATTCAGTCAAAATGCAGAAAAAAGACAAGCTGATCCAGAAGTAAAAGCTCGAGCAAAACTATTTGACGATCTTTATGATGAGATGATGCAGGTTATTTCACAGGTAGATAGTAAGTTAGGAAAAGAAGCATTAGTAGATGCCAAAGTGCATTGTGAAGTTTTATATTTGCCATTTGCTACAGAACAAGAAGATGGTAGATTAAAATTTGTAGGTATTTCCTATGACAAGCTACCAGAAGGTGTAAAACTAGCCTTAGTACCTTTATTTGTAGAAAAAAGTTCCACTGGAGAACAACACCCTAACAGCGACAAATTTGTTTCAGCATTAAGAAAAATAGGTCGCATGGGCAGTACAATGTTCATCGATAACTCATTAACATCAGAAGGTGGGCTTGATGTTACTGCGGTATTGCCTCCCTTGGCAAATATAGAAGTTCTTAAAGGATTAGTATCCAGCGGTAAAAGAGATTTAAAAAAACAAGCTAGTGAAGCTTTACAACCTGTTAAAGACGAATTAGCAAAAGCTATCATTTCAAATCCAAATATATTAGGTAAAGACAAACTAGGTAAAGACTACGAAGGTATTATTCTTAATACAAAAAATGGTCCTGTAAAAATTACCAGTGCAGAACAGAAAGATATTATAGCTGCTAAGAATGCTGCCATTAAAGCGGCAAAACCTCCAGGTCCAACATCACAAGAAAAAAGCGGCAAGACTGCCGTAGTGACTGCTGGAAGTTTTGTTGGACACGTTGGTCATCAACAATTAGTTGAATTTGTATTAAACAAAGCGCAACAGGTAGGTGGTGATCCTTATGTTTACATCAGCAGTTCTGTAGGTCCAGACGATCCTATTCCACCAGAACTTAAACTACAAACTTGGCAAAAATTATATCCTGGAAACAAAGATATGTTCCAGTTAATTCAGGAAGGTGGTTCCGTTGCTAAAAAAATTGAAAAAGAATTAGTTACCGCAAGTAATCCTCCACCTTATGATCATATCGTAGTTATGGTTGGTGAAGATAGATATGCTGGTTTTAAAAAGTGGATGGATCATTTAAGTAGACGAATGAAAAATCCTCAGTATCCAGGATTTGATCATGTTACATTTGATGTTGAGAACACTCCAAGATCTGCAGAAGCTGGCGGTACCGGAGTTAGTTTTACTCAACTAAGAAATATTCTCAAAGATCCTAACGCTACAGAAGAACAACAATTAGCACTTTGGATGAAAGGTTTTGATGGCAAAAAACTAGGCGAGGCATGGATTAAAAAATTAATGTCAGCTGCTAAAGAGGGAATGGGCGTAACGGCAGAAGGGTATGCTACAGAAGATTGGTTTGGTGGATATAAATCTACCGGCAAATGGTTTTTAA
>JACCDW011267426.1_pt1 | contig 11584 bp, 22 predicted proteins | sample 7449781 | NCBI WGS metagenome assembly JACCDW01 (sample SAMN15323449, study PRJNA562643) | freshwater metagenome | isolation source: river surface water | place: USA:Blue River Watershed | collected 2017-08-18
AAGAGAATGTTGGATATTTTAGAGCCCACTCAGCAAACCATTGATCAGCTTATGAAGTTGGATCTTTCTGCAGGCGTGGATGTTGAAATTAAATTGTCAGCGATTTAATTGAGGAGTTTATTGTGAATAACGAAAATCAAAGTAAAGCCGCTGAAATGCAAAAACTAAATGGATTGTTCGCTTTCAAAGAAGGAATGGGAACAGTTTTCACGGAACAAGGAGAAGCGATTCCAGTAACTGTACTTCGGTACGAACCTTGGTTTGTTTCTCAGGTAAAGACTGCTGCGACTGATGGTTACGAAGCCGTTCAAATCGCTTGTAATCCCAAAAAAGCTAAAAATACAAACTCAGCTGAAAAGGGACATTTTAAAAAGATTGGGTGGGAGACTGGTGCTCAATTGACTCGAGAAGTTAGGCAGTCTACAGACAATGTGAAGCTTGGAGCTCAGGTTTCTATAGAAAGTCTTCAAAAGGGTGACCTTGTAAAGATGACTGGTGTTTCTAAGGGGCACGGGTTTGCTGGGGTCGTCAAAAGGTGGAATTTTGCGGGAGGGCCGGCGGCTCATGGTTCAAAGTTCCATAGAAGACCTGGTTCATCGGGAAATCGAACTTGGCCAGGTCGAGTTATGCCGGGGAAGAGGTTTCCTGGACACTATGGTGATGAAACTATTTCGGTAAAAAATGTTGAAATTGTTGAAGTAAATGCAGAGCAAGGGGTCGTTCTTGTAAAAGGCCCGGTTCCAGGCGCTAGAAATTCGCTTGTGAAACTCATGAAAGGTTAGTTATGGCATCTGTTAAAGTAGTTAACTGGAAAAATGAATCAGTAGGTTCTGTTGATTTGGATGACTCTGTATTTGGAGTTGAAGTTAAGAGCGAAGTATTACATGAGGTTGTTCAGTGGCAGCTTGCGAAACGTAGAGCTGGAACGCACATGGTTAAGACTCGAAGCTTAGTGAGTGGTGGCGGCAAAAAGCCATTCAAGCAAAAGGGAACTGGTAATGCTCGACAAGGATCAAGCAGGTCGCCTTTGATGCCTGGCGGAGCAAAATTATTTGGTCCCGTTCCTAGGAGTTATGAGTATTCTTTGCCTAAAAAAGTTAGAAAGTTGGCATTGTCTATGGCTCTTTCATACCTTCATAAAGAGGGAAGGCTAAAAGTTGTAGATTCAATGCAGTCTGAAGGAAAGACTGCTGAAATGGCAAAGAGATTGAATTCTATTGGTCTAGAGAAAGCTGTATTGATTTCAGGAGCTGTAGATCCAAAATTTAAAAGGGCTACAAATAACCTAAAAAATATAAAGTACTACTCTGCTGACGGCGCAAATGTTTTTGACTTGTTAAAGTATAACAATGTTGTGCTTACGAAAGATAGTATTGCAGGTCTAGTACAGAAATGTGGCTTGGAGTAATTATGAAATTTATTGTTAAAAGACCTCTTATCACAGAGAAAAATACTTATCAAAATGCAATGGGAATTTATGTATTCGAAGTAGACTCGAAAGCTACTAAATCGGAAATAAAATCATCAGTTGAAAAGCTTTTTAAAGTAAAGGTTGCTTCTGTAAATACTGCCCGGACTCGTGGACAAGCAAAAATGACAAAGTTTGGTGTTGGTAAAATTGCTAAAGGGAAAAAAGCTTTAGTTAAACTTGTAGCTGGCGAAAAAATCGCTCTATTTGATGGAGTATAAAAATGGGCATCAAAGTATTTAATCCAACTTCAACAGCTCGTAGAAACTCTACGGGTTTGGACTTTAAAGAAATTACAAAAAAGACTCCTGAGAAATCTCTTACCGTATCGCTGAAAAAAACTGCGGCTAGAAACAACACAGGTATGATCACTATGAGGCATATCGGTGGCGGTCATAAGAGAAGGTACCGATTAGTCGACTTCAAAAGAACAAAGGTCGATGTTAGCGCTAAGGTTTTGGCTATTGAATATGATCCAAATAGAACTTGTAGGATTGCATTGATTGGATACGTAGATGGAACAAAAGCCTACATAATTTGCCCAATCGGACTTAGTGTTGGTGATTCAGTTCTTTCTAGTGACAAGGCAGATATTAAGCCTGGAAATTCTTTGCCTTTGTTTGCAATTCCAGTTGGTACAACCATTCATTGTGTCGAGTTAAGGCCGGGAAAAGGCGCTCAGATCGCACGAGGGGCTGGTGTAAGTGCGGTATTGGTCTCTAAAGAGGGGCAATACTGCCAGGTTAGATTGCCTTCGGGTGAAGTTAAGCTGGTTTTGTCAGTTTGTAGAGCTAGTATTGGTCAGGTTGGAAATACTGATCATGAAAATATTAAGCTCGGTAAGGCTGGAAAATCTAGATGGCGAGGTATTCGTCCGGGAGTTCGTGGTATGGCCATGAATCCAATTGATCATCCCCTTGGTGGTGGTGAAGGTGTTGGTAAAGGGCATCATCCTGTAACGCCATGGGGTCAGCCATGTAAGGGTTACAAGACTAGAAACAATAAGCGAACTGATAAGACAATATTGAAGAGAAGAAAGTAGTAGGAGTCAAAAGTGGCACGTTCAATTAAAAAAGGACCCTTTGTTGACAATCATTTGATGGCTAAAATTGAAACAGCTATCAAGAAAAACGACAAGAAGGTAATTAAGACATGGTCGAGAAGATCTACAGTTTTGCCTGAAACTGTTGGTTTGACTTTTGCGGTTCATAATGGTCGAAAGTTTGTTCCAGTTTATGTTACTGAAAATATGATAGGCCATAAACTTGGTGAGTTTGCTCCTACAAGAACCTTTCACGGGCATGCTGAGAAAAAAGCAGGTCCTGCTGCGGCTCCTGCCGCTAAGAAATAGTGAGGAAGTTTATGGAAGTTAATGCGAGATTAAGTTTTGCAAGAGTCGGCGAGCAAAAGGCTCGATTGGTAGCTGATTTGGTAAGGGGTAAAGACGTTGGAGATGCTCTTAAAACTCTAGAGTTTCTTAATAAAAAGTCTGCTCTAATGATTAAGAAGCTTATTGAATCAGCAGTAGCGAATGCAGATCAAAAAAAGACAATGGATTTGGACAAGTTGTTTGTTAAGGCAATTTTTGTTGATCAAGGTCCTGTCCTAAAGCGCTTCAGACCTAGAGCCCAAGGGCGTGCTACGGGCGTTAGGAAGAGAACAAGTCATATCAATGTAACTTTAGGTGAGAGGTAATCGTGGGACAAAAAGTTAACCCTATTGGGCTTCGATTGGGCGTAATCAGAACTTGGGATTCAAGATGGTATGCAAAGGGGCATGCTTATTACGAGAATCTTCATGAAGATATTAAACTGAGAAAATTTTTGAAAACTAAATTAAAGCATGCTGGCGTCGCTAAAATCGAGATTGAGAGAGCTGCAAAAAAAGTGAAGGTCATAATTCATACAGCTCGACCTGGCGTTGTTATCGGAAAAAAAGGAACAGGGATTGATTCTTTGAAATCTGAAGTTCAGAGTCTAACACCGAATGAAGTGTTTTTGAGCATTCAAGAAGTAAGAAAGCCTGATATAGATGCAAGTTTGGTTGCTGAAAGTATCGCTCTTCAGCTCGAAAAGAGAATATCTTGGAGAAGAGCAATGAAGAAGGCAATTGCTGCCGCAATTAAAGGCGGTGTACGTGGAGTTAAAGTTCGCGTTTCTGGTCGTCTTGATGGAGCGGAGATCGCGAGAACAGAATGGTACAATGAAAAGAGTGTTCCGCTGCATACGTTAAGAGCAGATATTGATTATGGAACTGCAGAGGCTTTAACTGCTTATGGTATTATTGGTTTAAAGGTCTGGATATACAAAGGTGATATTCTATCAGCAAAAGAGGTAGAGGAGGCTGGCCGTGTTAAGTCCTAAAAGAGTTAAATACAGGAAGCAGTTTGTTGGAAGGTCAAAAGGTTTTGCAACACGAGGTAGCGATCTTGCTTTTGGAGACTTTGCACTTCAGGCTACCGAGTCGGGCCGACTTACTGCTCGTCAGCTTGAGGCGGGTCGAATAGCTATTTCTCGATCAATTAAGAGAGGTGGAAAGATTTGGGTGAGAGTTTACCCAGATACGCCGGTTACTAAAAAACCTGCAGAGACGAGAATGGGCTCTGGTAAAGGAAATCCAGAATTTTGGGTGTCAAAGGTGTTGCCTGGTAGAATTCTTTTCGAAATGAATGGTGTTACTAAGGAGCAGGCACAGGAAGCTTTCCTCAGGGCAGCTCATAAACTTCCATTTAAAACACGTTTTTTGGTGAGAGAGTAGAATATGAAATTATCCGATTTTAAAGGAATGTCAGTAAAGGATTTAAGTTCTAAAGCTAATGAACTTAAGGGCCAAATTTTTGAGGCCTCAATTAAAAACAGAATTGGGCAGTTGTCTAATCCATTGGTTATTAGACAGCTACGTCGCGATCTTGCGAGAGTTTTAACAGTACTTTCGCAAAAGAGAAATGGATAGGTGTTGAATGTCTTTAAGTACAGATTCTTCTAGGGGAAGAAAAATTGAGGTAGTTGGGGAAGTTGTCAGTGATAAAATGAATAAAACTATTTCAGTTTTGATTTTTAGAACTGTTAGACACGAGAAATATGGGAAATATCTTAAGAAGACTTCAATTTTTAAAGCTCACGATGAGAGCGGAAAAGCAAAAGTTGGAGATCTAGTTAAGATTCGTGAGACCAAGCCGCTAAGTAAAACAAAAAGATGGATTTTAGTTGAAGTCTTAGAAGCTTCTAAAAAATAAGCTGGGAGATTCTTTATGATACAAATGCAAACTAGAATGAATGTCGCAGATAACTCAGGAGCTAAGGAGTTGATGTGTATTAAGGTTTTAGGTGGATCAAAAAAGCGATATGCACAGATTGGTGATATAGTAATCGTTTCCATCAAAGAAGCCCTTCCTACAGCTAAAGTTAAAAAAGGTGATGTGGCAAAGGCAGTTATTGTACGTACAATTCAAAAGCTGAAGAGAACAGATGGTTCTTATATAAGATTTGATGACAATGCAGCTGTCTTGATTAATGCATCGAAAGAACCAATTGGTACGCGGATTTTTGGGCCAGTTGCAAGGGAGCTTAGAGGTAAGTCGTTTGTTAAAATTGTTTCACTTGCCCCAGAAGTGTTGTGAGGATTTATGAATCGTTTGAAAAGTAGATATAATAAAGAAATTGTTCCCCACTTAAAAAAATCACTTTCCCTTGAGAACGTAATGGAAGTTCCGAGATTGGAAAAAATTGTGGTCAGTGTTTGTACGGGAGAGGCTGTTCAGAACCCAAAAATTTTGAACGAAGTAGTCGATCAAATTACAGCGATTACTGGTCAGAAGGCTGTTATTACTAAGGCCAAGAAAGCTATTTCTAACTTTAAACTACGCCAAGGTCTTTCAATTGGAGTTAGAGTAACATTGAGAAATGAGCGTATGTGGGCATTTTTAGATAGGCTTAATTCGTTAACTTTACCTCGGGTGAGAGACTTTAGAGGTCTACCTTCGAAGGGCTTTGATGGTAGGGGGAACTACAATATGGGAATTAAAGAACAGATTGTTTTTCCTGAAATTAATTACGATAAAGTTGAAAAAACAAGAGGAATGAATATTACTATTTGTACAACTGCAAAAAATGATTCACACGGTAAAGCTCTCCTCGAGGCACTTGGTGTGCCATTCAGAAAGTAAGAGAAATTATGGCAAGAAAAGCTAGTGTTGTAAAAAATAATAAGAGAATTCAAAAAGCTAAAAAGTATTACGATCATCGAAATGAGCTTCGAGAAAAGGCAATTGACATGGCTCTTTCTGATGAAGAGAGAAGTATGGCTAGAAAAAAGTTGCAGGCACTTCCTCGTGATACGAATCCAAATCGAGCAATTACTAGATGTCAAGTTACTGGACGTCCTAGGGGAAATTATAGAAAATTCGGTTTGTCTAGAATGATATTCAGAGTTTTAGCTTTAGAAGGAAAATTGCCTGGTATTACTAAGGCTAGTTGGTAGGGAGAATAAAGTGGATACTATTTCAGAATTTTTAACAAGAATACGTAACGCTGGTCTGGCTAGGCACGAAAAAGTTGATGTTCCATCTTCCGGATTGCGGGAAGGCATCGCAAAAATTCTCGTGGATGCTGGTCTATTGAGGAACTTCAAAATTGCTAAAGACAGTAAACAAGGAATCATGCGTATATATTTAAAATACAATGAGGCTGGCGAACATGCGATAAACAAAATCGACAGAGTAAGCAGGCCTGGTCGTAGAGTTTATGTTAAGTCTAATCAAATTCCTACTATTAGATCAGGGTTGGGGATGACTATTATTTCCACTAGTCAGGGTCTTATGAGTGGATCAGAGGCACAAAAGAAAAAACTCGGTGGCGAGTTGATTGCAAAGGTTTGGTAGAGATTATGTCTAGAATTGGTAAAGCTCCCATTTATTTGGATGATAAAGTTCAGGTTACTACCACAGGGGATCAGGTGGTGGTAAAAGGCGCGAAGAACTCACTTAGCCTAAAGATTAATCCAGTAATTAGTGTAAAAGTAGAGGGGAAAAAAATTGTTCTTACAAGAAGTGATGATTTAAAATCTTCCAAAGCTTTGCATGGTATGTATAGGGCGTTAATTCAAAATGCAGTAACTGGAGTCGCAACTGGATTTTCAAAGTCCTTGGAGCTTCATGGTGTCGGTTATCGTGCTGCTGTTGCAGGCAAGAAACTAGAGCTTTCTTTGGGTTTCAGTCATTCGATTGTATATGAAATTCCAGATGGAATTGAGATAAAAGTTGATAAGCAAACTGCTATTACGATAACTGGAGCAAATCGAAGTCTAGTTGGGCAAGTTGCTGCAAAGGTTAGAAGTTTTCGCCCGCCTGAGCCGTACTTAGGAAAAGGTGTTAGGTACGCTGGTGAGCACATCCGAAGAAAAGCTGGAAAGTCAGCTGGTAAATAAGGAATTAGTATGAAACTTAAATTTACAAAAAATACAAGTCAGAGAGCAGTTTCTAGGTTAACTAAGAAAATTAGGATCAGGAAGACTGTAAAAGGTACTCAAAGTCGACCAAGACTGTGCGTCTATCGAAGTGGCAGGCATATATATGCTCAGTTAATTGATGATGTAACAGGAGGAACAATAGCTTCGGCCTCATCGCTAAAAATGGATGAGAATAAAAGCGGCAAAGAAATGGCTGATTTGGTAGGGCAAGCAATTGCAAAAATAGCTTTAGAAAAAAAGGTTAGCGCAGTCGTATTCGATAGAAATGGATATATATACCATGGACGAGTCAAAGCTTTAGCTGATGGCGCAAGAAAATCTGGATTAAATTTTTAAGGGAGAGCTCGATGGAAAAATTAGGTGCAGAACTAGAAGAAAGAGTAGTTGCGATAAATCGAGTTACTAAAGTTGTAAAAGGTGGACGACGATTCTCTTTTGCAGCTCTTGTGGTCGTAGGAAATGGAACTGGTGAAGTTGGATTTGGAACTGGTAAGGCTGGCGAGGTCCCTGAAGCAATTGGTAAGGCGAGTCGGGCTGCAAAAAAATCAGCTCGGACTATGGCATTAGATAGCGGCACCATTCCTCATGAAGTTATCGGAAAGTTTGGAGCTGCGAAAGTTATTATGAAGCCTGCTGCGGCGGGAACTGGCGTGATAGCTGGTGGGGCTGTGCGATCTGTGCTTGAATCGGTTGGTGTTCGAGACATATTAACGAAATGCATAGGTACTCGAAATCCTCACAATGCAGTACGAGCAACCTTAGATGGCCTACGACAGCTTAAAGCCAAGTCTACAGGAGTATAATTGTGAAAAAGTTTAAAATTACAATGATTAAAGGCTTGTCTCGCACAAGCAAGACACAGAGATTGACTTTGACAGCATTAGGTTTGCGTGGAAGACACTCGCAAGTGGTTCTTTCCGACAATCTTGCGAATCGAGGGCAAATTATGAAAGTGCAACACTTAATAAGTGTGGAAGTGGTTGGCTAAATATGAGCATCTTAGAAACATTGAGACCCGCAGAAGGATCGAAGCATTATCAAAAACGACTTGGAAGAGGAAGAGGGTCAGGACTTGGCCAGACTGCAGGCAAAGGTCACAAGGGACAACTAGCTCGCTCAGGGGGTAAGGTTAGACGAGGTTTCGAAGGAGGCCAGTCTCCTTTGATCAGAAGATTGCCAAAGTTTGGATTTTCCAATGCGAAGTTTGAAACTAAGACTCTAGCTATTAGTCTGACTACGTTAGAGAAGTTTGGGCAAGAAGTTAGTCCAGAAGTTCTAGCTGGAGTTGGAGTGCTTCCAAGAGGATTTAAAATGAAGGTTATTGGAAGTTCTCAGAGTTTAAAAAAGATGAATATAAAGACTCATTTTATTTCAAAGGGTGCTAAAGCTACGATTGAAAAATCTGGTGGTACAGTTGAGGTTGTGAAGTAGTGGCTCAGGGGGGAATTGCAAATAACGAGCTTACAAAGAGGATAATGTTCACCTTGGCGATGCTTGCTGTATATCGAGTTGGTGTGCATGTGCCAACTCCTGGGGTGGACTCGGCAGCAGTGTTCTCTTTTTTTAGCGCTCAAAGCTCAGGCATTCTAGGGTTGTTTAATACTTTTTCTGGCGGAGCTTTATCTCAGTTTTCGATCTTTGCTTTAGGAATTATGCCATATATTTCTGCTTCTATTATTTTTCAGCTTTTGACTTCAGCTGTTCCCTATTTGGAGAGTTTGAAGAAAGAAGGAGAGGCTGGGAGAAAGAAGATAGGTCAATATACAAGATATGCAACGGTCGGTCTTTGTATAATCCAGGGGTTGGCAATAAGCTCAATGCTTATGAGTCAAACTGCGAGTGACGGAAGGCCTTTGGTCTTGTCTTCTTATGTGGGTTTTTTGCCATTCAAGGTCATGACAGTTCTCACGCTAACAGCTGGTTCATGTTTTGTAATGTGGATAGGAGAACAGATTACTGAGAAGGGCATTGGAAATGGTTCAAGTTTAATTATTTTCACGGGAATTGCAGCTTCAGTTTTAAATGGAGGACAGCGGCTTTTACAGTTGGTTTCAAATAAAGAAATGACTGTAGCTCATCTTTTAATATTAGTTTTTTTGATGATTGCAGTTATTTTTGCAGTAGTTTACCTAGAGGTAGGACAGAGAAGAATCTCGATACAGTATTCACAGCGCGGAACAGGAATGCAGGCAATGGCTTCTTCCAATAGTCACTTGCCGATTAAGATCAATTTTTCAGGTGTGATCCCGCCAATTTTTGCGAGTTCGCTTTTGATGTTTCCAGCAACAATGGCACAGTTCGTCCAGACACCTTGGTTGAAGTCATTGCAGGATACGCTTAGTCCATCTGGAACAATATATAACATTTTGTTCGTCGGACTAATTGTATTTTTTTCATTCTTCTACACTGAGGTGGTTTTTAACTCGGGAGAAGTTGCTGAAAATTTGAAAAAGTATGGAGGGTTCATTCCTGGCGTTCGAGCTGGAAAAGCAACGGCCGACTTTATTCAGAAAGTTTTGGATAGGGTTAATGTTGCTGGTGCAATATACCTGAGCATAATATGTGTACTTCCTGGGATTTTGATTGGCGTTATGAATGTCCCTTTCTACTTTGGTGGTACAAGTTTATTGATTTTAGTTGGTGTAGCTTTGGATACCTCACAACAGATTCAATCTCATTTACTTAGTCAAAAGTATGAAGGATTGCTGAAGGGGACCAAAATTCGAAGCCGAAGGGTGCAGTTTTAAGATGGTGGTTATTCTTTTTGGACCACCAGGTTCTGGTAAAGGTACTCAGGCAAAGGTTCTCGCAGAGAAGTATGGTTTTTATCACTTATCTACTGGAGACTTGCTTAGAACTGCTATTAAAAATGAGACTCAGTTAGGATTGCAGGTAAAAGAGATTTTGGCCTCTGGCAAGTTGGTACCTGATAGTGTCGTAAATGATTTAGTCAAAGAAGCTGTAAAGGAAAACAGCGCTTCGATTTTATTTGATGGTTACCCCAGAACAGAAGAGCAGGCGAAGACCTTAACATTGGTTCTTGGCACATTGAGTAAAAATATTGATTATGTGATTTCTATGGAAATCCGATTTGAGGTTCTTGTTGAAAGATTGATCGGCAGAAGAACTTGCTCAAGTTGTGGACAGATATTTCATGTTAAGTTCAGTCCGTCAAAAACAGGAGAAGTCTGCGACAGATGCGGAGGACGACTATTGCAGCGGGCTGATGATACAGAAGCAGTAGTAGAGAAACGATTTCAAGAGTACCAAAGTAGCACATTGGGAGTGAAGCAGTTTCTAAAAAGTAGGTTTAAGTTTGTGGAAATAAATGCAGAGGAAGACCCAAAGCTAATCTCTGAAAGGCTCGGATCTCTGTTTTTTAAAAATGAAAAATAGAAAGTAGACATCTCTATTTTTTTAGTGTTAGAAGAGTGTTCATTTTTTAACTTCAAGCAGTTAGGTGAGGTATGAAAGTTAGACCATCGGTTAAAAAAATATGTAATAAATGTAAGGTTATCAAGCGTAAAGGCGTGATCAGAGTCATTTGTGACAATAGTAAACATAAACAAAGGCAGGGTTAGTATATGGCTCGTTTAGCAGGTGTAGATTTGCCTAAAAACAAACGTGTAGAAGTTGCACTTACCTATATATTTGGGATTGGAAGATCTCGATCAAAGAATATATGTGAACAAGTGGGTATACCAGTTAACTTGAAAACCGATGCGCTTACTGATGACATGATCGCAAAAATTAGAGCGATTATCGAAGGTAACTATAAAGTAGAGGGAGATTTGAGGCGTGAGGTTGGACTAGCAATAAAACGCCTGATGGATCTTAACTGCTTTAGAGGAACTAGGCATAGGAAGGGATTGCCAGTGAGGGGTCAAAGAACAAGATCTAATGCAAGAACTAGAAAAGGACCAAGAAAGACAATCGCTAACAAGAAGAAAGCGGTATAAGAGGTAGATAAATGAGTGCGACTCAAGCTTCAGCAGATAAGAAAGTTAAAAAAAAGGTTAAAAAGAATGTGCCAACCGGAGTGTGTTTTATTCAAGCCGGCTTTGGAAATGTAATCGTAACGATGACAGATCCAAATGGAGATACAATTTCATGGTCTTCTGCGGGTTTACTTGGTTTTAAAGGATCTCGAAAGGGGACGCCTTATGCTGCCCAAGTAACTGCTGAAGATGCTGCTAAAAAAGCTATGGAAAGTGGTTTAAGGTCTGTTGATGTTTTGTTAAAAGGGCCAGGGGCAGGTAGAGAGCCAGCTATCAGAGCTTTGGCTGCTCTAGGTTTGAGAATAAACAGTTTGAAGGATATTACGCCAATTCCTCATAATGGCTGTCGCCCACCTAAAAGAAGAAGAATTTAAGGAGTTTTTGTGAGTTGTATTAATAGTAGTGTTTGTAAGTTGTGCCGAAGAGAGAATATGAAGCTTTTTCTGAAGGGCGATCGTTGCTATTCAGATAAGTGTTCTTTTGAAAGACGGCCCTATCCCCCTGGGCAGCATGGACAGGCTAGACTCAAGTTTTCTGAGTTTGCATTGCAGCTCAGAGAAAAGCAAAAAACAAAAAGATACTATGGGTTATCTGAAAAGCAATTTGCTCGTTATTTTGACAAAGCAGATGCATCTAAAGATATCACGGGATA
>JACCDW011952435.1_pt1 | contig 11583 bp, 16 predicted proteins | sample 7449781 | NCBI WGS metagenome assembly JACCDW01 (sample SAMN15323449, study PRJNA562643) | freshwater metagenome | isolation source: river surface water | place: USA:Blue River Watershed | collected 2017-08-18
AAGTGAGGTCACGTTCCTTGCACTCGATCATGTTGTTCTTCGGCTCTTCGAAGTAATGATCGCGGAACGAGAGTGACATCGTTCCTTGTACATCTTCTATAGGTGAGATCTCTTCGAAGATCTCCTGCAGACCAGACTGCATCGGAACGTCATCGCGTCCCGCCTTCTCAGCTTCCGCAAGTCGCGCTTTCCACGCCTCGTTGCCAAGCAGCCAGTCGAAGCTCTCGATCTGGTGGGCTAGGAGGTTCGGTACTTCTTGTGGTTCACGGATCTTTGCGAAAGAAATTCTCTTAGGAGCATTTGTTTTCGATTTCGCGGCCAACGTGTGTTCCTTCCAAAGGTAAGGCGCACGCAACTAGAAGGTCCGAGCCGCTATATGCAGGACCCCCAGGAATTTTGTGCGAACGCCAAGGGTATCGCCCCGGGGTCGGGCGTGTCTAATCCGCCCTTTTTGTCTCTACTGCAGTAGGAGTTGTTGCATTATTGCTACATAGTATTTATGCTACGGAGCATGGGTCGTAGACCAAAAGAAGAAGAGGGTCTCGTCAGCAATCGAGTCGAGCCGGTACGAACCAGCGCAGGATTGAGCCGCCAAGAACTCGCTGATGAAGTGGGTGTCCACTATCAAACCATCGGCTACATCGAACGTGGCGAGTATTCGCCCTCGCTCCTTCTTGCGCTCAAGATCGCTCAAGCGCTCGACTCCTCAGTGGAGGACCTCTTCTGGCTCGAAGGAGGGAAGTAAATGCAAGAGCTCATCGTAATATTCATTCTTCTGGCGAGTATCGCACTCGCATATCTGTGGATCTATCCCAATTACGCTGGCAACAACGTCAAGAAGATGGCATGGATCGATGCAGCCGGTGGACTCCTTGTCCTAGGTATTGTCGCTCTGCTCTACATGGGCGATGAGATCACCTTCACTCTCTTCTTCTTTGAGACTAATTGGATCTGGTTCACCGTTGTCATGGCCATAATTCTCGAATCGCCGCTCTTCTTCTGGTACCTCAAGGCACGAGGTCTTGGAAGGGAGTATTGGAAGTTATTCGGAATGGGTAACGCTTGGAGTACGGCATCTGAGAAATCGGTGACGAAGCAACTCAACGACGAGAAGTGGGATGGGTTGCGAACCATCGGAGCAAAGAAGTTCCTTCTGATCGGCTCAAACTTCACTATGGTCGTCGGCACGACCTTCCTATGGTTCGTGGGAGACAACAAGTGGGCTGCTTTTAGCTTGCTTCATATCCTCTTCCTCTTTGTCTTCTGGTTCTTGCTTCGCACCTCAGCGAGACTTGTGGCAGATGCACCCGATGCTGCCTTAGACGAGCGTCTGACCAAAGAGCGCGACCGCGCTTATCTTTGGAGCTATCGATGGCTATCGATGATTCTCTTTGCCCTGATCACAGGACTACTCATCTTTGCGATCACCCAGGACATGAACCCAGATTCTGATGGCTTCAACTATCAGTTGGGGATCACTTGGCCACAAGTGCAAGCGGTCTTCTGGCTCGTTGCAGGCTATTCCTGGATGCTGCCGAGCATGGCGCTCTTAGGGATGGAGTTGAGCCAAGACCGACGAAGAAAGCGATCGGCGTCATCCAAGTGAACCTTGAGAGTTTGGGTCTTTTCGGAGTTTTCCTAGCAGGGGCGATCCCGTGGATGGAAGCGATCGCTGTCGTTCCTAGTGGCATTATCTTGGGGCTGAATCCGATTGCTACCGTCATCGCAGCGGTTATCGGTAATGCGATGACGATTTTTCTCTTCGCATATCTCGGTTCAAATATCCGGGCTTGGATGATTAAAAGGCGCGTTGCAAAAGGAAAGAGTGCTGAATCGCCTCGCTTCGAAAGAGCAGCGAAGGCCTTCCATCGATATGGCATCTATGGAATGGCGGCCCTTGGGCCAGTGATCATCGGTACGCAATTTGCGGCAGCTGCCTCAGTGGCTGCTGGCGTGAAGCCTCTTCGTGTATCGCTCCTAGTGACCGCAAGCATGATCCTTTGGTCCATCGCTATCGCATCCGTGATGGTCATCTTTGATCTCAGTTGGGAGATTCTGTGAACGCAACAGCAAATCGAGACCTCGCACCGGATGCACTTCGGGGGTTCGCACTCCTCGGTATCTTGATCGTCAACATCCCTTTCTTGGCTCTCCTCTCCGCTGAGGGCGCGCGCGGCACGTGGCTTGAAGGGCCAGCAAATGGAACGGCGGCATTTTTGATGATCGCTCTCTTCGCAGGGAAGTTCTACATCCTCTTTGCATTCCTCTTCGGATACAGCGCCAACTATTTGATCAAAGGTGAGCGATCGAATCGAGGAAGGTGGGCAAGGCGTTCATTTGTCCTCATGCTTTTTGGCGCTGTGCACTTCACATTCTTCTGGCATGGCGACATCCTCTTCCTCTACGGACTCCTTGGTCTTCTTCTCATTCCATTCCTCTTTCGCGCCGACCGTACGCTCAAAATCTGGACCAGAGTCATCTATTCCTTCTTCACCGTGATCTTGGTCTTTGCCGCAAGTTCTGTCGTGATCTTCGAGAGACTTCTGCCTGAGGAAGTCGAGTTCGAAGTCGATAATGCAGTGTCCCTTGATGGCATCATGCGCGACGGCAGTTTTACCGAGGCCATCGCTCCAAGGCTTGAGCTCTGGACTTTCGGTATCGCTACAGGAATCCTGCTTCAAGGTGGGTTCGTCTTCGCGGCATTCCTTTTCGGCTTACGAGCTGGAAGAGAACGACTACTGTCGAAGCCGCTGGAAGAGCTGCATGTGGGGCGGAAAATTAAGGTCGCGCTACTGATCGGACTTCCATTGCAAGTTGCCGGAGCAGTAATCGCTGTGCTTAATGAGCAGACCACAAAGACTTCAGAAGGTACATATATTTTTGCGCTCGTACTCTGTTTCGTTACTGCTCCATTGCTGACCTTCGGTTATGTCGCTCTCTTCCTTCGATGGATACAGGGTGGATCCAAAGTGGTGAATTGGTTGCGGCAAGCAGGTCGGATGTCCCTTACCGTCTATCTCTCACAATCAATCATCGTCTCGCTGATCTTCGCACCATGGGGACTGGGCCTCTTCCAAGAAGTGCCACTTTGGGCAGTACTTGTCATCGCTGTTGGTGTGTGGGCGGTGCTCGTACAACTATCCAATTACTGGCTCAATCGATTCGACCAAGGTCCTCTTGAGCGCGTGATGGGACTGCTCACAAAGGGTCGAGTTCGAAGTTGACTTAGTTGACAATGCAAAAGGCCCCGGTCTCCCGGGGCCTTTTGCATTTGATTCTCTTACGAAATGTTGCTTACTTGACGGTGACCTTCGCGCCAGCTGCCTCGAGAGCTGCCTTTGCCTTGTCAGCGACATCCTTCTTGACGTTCTCGAGGAGGGTTGCTGGGACGGCATCGACCAAGTCCTTAGCTTCCTTGAGACCAAGAGCGGAGTTGAGGTTACGTACTTCCTTGATGACGGCGATCTTCTGAGCGCCTGCATCCTCAAGGACGACGGTGAACTCATCTTGTCCAGCGGCTGCTTCGCCACCTGCAGCTGCGCCGCCTGTGGCGACTACTGCAACTGGTGCTGCTGCTGTTACGTCGAATTCCTTCTCGAATGACTTCACGAACTCAGAGAGTTCTACCAAAGTCATGTCCTTGAACTGACCGAGTAGTTCGTCGGTGCTGAGCTTTGCCATGTTTCTTTCCTTTTCCTTTGGTTTTCTCTGTTATTCGGGTTGTGCTTCGGTTGCTGCTTCGGTTGCTGCTTCGGTTGAAACTTCTGGTGTTGCTTCGGCAGCAGGTGCTTCCGCCACTGCTTCTGCGACAGGAGCTTCTTCTGCTACTGCGGGTGCCGCTTCGGCTACAGGTGCAGCTTCGGCTACAGGTGCGCCGCTCTCCATCTTGATGCGGAGTGCGTCGAATGCTCGTGCGGCCTTTGCCATAGAAGCCTTCATCGCACCAGCCAACTTCGAGAGCAAGACTTCGCGAGACTCGAGGTCCGCCAGTTCCATGATCTCAGCAGCGGTGACGCGCTTTCCTTCGTAGATACCGCCCTTGATGACAAGAGCTGGGTTCTCCTTTTGGAATGTCTTCAATGACTTGGCAGCAGCGATCGGATCACCTTTGATGAAAGCGAGCGCAGATGGTCCTGCTAGGAGCGCTTCGTCGATATCGACTCCGGCATCCTTCGCTGCAATCTTGGTGAGCGTGTTCTTCACGACGGAGTACTTGGTTTCAGCACCAAGTGATCGTCGTAGCGCCTTAAGCGAGGTCACGGTGAGACCGCGATACTCGGTAAGGAAAGTCGCTTGGGCCGACTTGAAGTCTTCGACCAATTCGGCGACTGCGGCTGTCTTCTCCGGGCGAGCCATCAGGCTTCCTTTCTTTCCAGCACTTGCGGTTGATGGTTTTGCTGAACTTCTGCGGGTTAAATGAAAAAGACCCCGGCGCATAGATACGCACGGGGTAACCGTTCGAACCTATGCGGGCTGTCTTTCGACATTTACTTCGGACTTCTTTCGATTTCTCGATTTCGATCCGAGACCAGCAGTCTCTGGCAAGGAGGCAGATACTAGGTGAGTATCAGCCTCCCGGTCAAAATTCCTTACTAAGCCTTCTTGAAACCCTTCGGGCACTTCGGGTTTACCGCGGTGACCTTCTGCTTCTTCTTGCCCTTCACGCAGGTAATGGTCTTCTTTGCAGCTGCCGTACTCACCGATGCAGTCGGTGTTGGAGTGGGAGTCGGCGTTGGCGTAACGGCAGGAGTTGGGGTCGGTGTTGGAGTAGGAGTTGGCGTCACAACCGGGGTTGGTGTCAGAGTGAGTGTTGCGCGCTTGAGCGCGAAATCTCCCGCACCCATCCTTGATTCTTGAGAGAAGTAGATTCGGAATTCATTTGCCGATGTCTCATATCCAGTTGGATCAAGTCCATAGACGCCACTTCCGACCAACATGGTCGGCTTCTCCCACGTCAATCCATCCTTCGATGTCGTGACATAGAGTTCTTGACGATTTGAAGAAGTGCAGGCGATGTCTGCGAGGATCATCACCCAATCACCATCTTTGGAACGTAATACCTCGGTATCAACATACCCACCCTCAAGGCGCCATCCCGCTTCCTTGGTGAATGTGACGCCATCGGTTGAGATATAGGAAGCGATCTTCTCGCCACACTTCATTGGAGTTGGCATCTCCACCATATAGATGCGCACGCGACCATCAGAGAGAAGTACAGGATCAGGAACACCCCAGGCTCGTTGTTCACGAGAAACCTTCATCAGATCCGATGTCGCAGTACGTGAACCAAGTGAAGTACATCCAGCATCAAGGCATGGGGCTGAGAAGATCTGCTGGGAGGAAGGATCAGCGAACTTGAAATATCCGCGCTTCGTGCCATTCGGGAATGTGACGACGGTGAAGTCGTTTCCATATGTTCCGCTCAAGGAGACGTTGGAACAGACTCCTGCATCGGTGCAATCAGATGCTCGAGTTCCAGATGGACCGTCGGATCGCCAAACCCGATCTATTCCGTTGAGTCGTTCAACGTGTGGCGATACGCCTGTCATCCCCAGTGAAACATCGTCAACCTTCATACTCCAGGTATCAGCTTTTGCTTCCAATGGCAGAAGAAAAGTCGCTAGAAGTACCGAAGCAAGGATCAGGATTCTCTTCATTGCAGCACCATCAATCTCAACTAGATTCGAATGAGCGGAGTGGGTTTGGGTTTGAGTTACTGAATCGGAGCTGCGCCCTCGCGAGCGAAGTTCGGATCGAGTGGAACTGAAGGTCCCATCGTTGTGGAGACGACGGCCTTACGGATGTAGCGGCCCTTTGAGGAGGATGGCTTGGAGCGCATCACTTCATCGATCGCTGCTGCATAGTTGTCAGCGAGTTGCTCAGCGGTGAAGGAAGCCTTTCCAATGAGGAAGTGAAGGTTTGAATTCTTATCGACGCGGAATTCGATCTTTCCGCCCTTGATATCGGTGACTGCTTTTGCGACATCAGTGGTCACGGTTCCAGTCTTCGGGTTTGGCATGAGTCCGCGTGGACCAAGGACCTTACCCAAACGACCGACCTTGCCCATCAACTCAGGGGTTGAGACGACAGCGTCGTAATCGAGACGGCCCTTCGAAACTTCTTCGATCAACTCATCGCCACCGACGATATCTGCGCCAGCTGCACGAGCTTCATCTGCTCGCTCTGCAGTTGCAAAGACCAGGACGCGAGCGGTCTTACCGGTTCCATGTGGCAAGTTGACGGTGCTTCGAACTGCTTGATCAGCCTTCTTTGGATCAACACCAAGTACGAGGGCTACCTCGACTGATGGATCGAACTTGACGGTGACGGTCTCTTTGACGACCTTCATCGCGCTCAAGGGCTGATACAACTGATCGGCATTGACCTTTGCGGCTGCTGCCTTGTACTTCTTACTGCGCTTCATTTCTTCTCCATATCTTGGTCGAAATCCAGTCTGACTTCGACCTCGTTGAGTTGTGGTCAGCGGAGATGCGCTCTCCTCCCACGTATCTATTTGGTTTTTACTTCTTTACTACCACTGAACAACGACGCCCATAGAGCGCGCTGTACCAGCGATGATCTTTCCTGCTGCCTCGATGTCGTTTGCATTGAGATCAGCCATCTTGGTCTTCGCGATCTCTTCGACCTGAGCCTTGGTGATCGTTGCGACCTTGTTCTTATGTGGGACTGCAGAACCCTTTTCGATTCCAGCAGCCTTGAGGATCAGACGTGATGCTGGTGGAGTCTTGGTGACGAAGGTGAAGGAGCGATCTTCGTAGACGGTGATCTCAACCGGGATGATCTGGCCCTTTTGGCTTTCGGTCTCAGCGTTGTACGCCTTGACGAAGTCCATGATGTTGACGCCATGCTGACCTAGCGCTGGACCAACTGGTGGCGCAGGAGTCGCTGCACCAGCTTGAATCTGGAGCTTGATGAGCGCCTGTATCTTCTTCTTCGGTGCCATTTTCTTTCCCCTTTTTCCTTCTTCTTTATTTAAACCTTTTGACTAGATCTCTTCACTAAATCTTCTGTACCTGATTGAACGAGAGCTCGACTGGGGTCTCGCGACCGAAGATCGATACCAATACCTTGAGTTTCGCTTGCTCCGGCATGATCTCTGAGATCGTCGCTGGCAAGGTTGCGAATGGGCCATCCATGACAGTGATCGACTCGCCGATAGAGAAGTCGACGACCTTGATATCCGGCTTGACGCTCTTCTTGAGTTCCTTCGGCGCAATCATCTTCTCTACTTCATCGAGTGGAAGTGGGCTTGGATGATGGGCGTTACCGACGAACCCTGTGACTCCTGGAGTGTTGCGGACACATGACCAGGACTCATCGGTGAGATCCATACGGACCAAGACATAACCTGGATAGATGTTGCGCTTGACCTGCTTGCGCTGTCCGTTCTTGAGTTCCATCACTTCTTCTTCTGGAACTTCGATCTGGAAGATGTAATCCTCCATATTCATGGAAGCGATGCGGTGTTGCAGGTTGGTCTTGACGCGCTTCTCATACCCAGCGTAGGAGTGAACGACGAACCACTCGCCTGGAGCTGAGTGAAGGACGCGACGGAACTCTGCGAGCTCTGGATCGATCTCCTCGTTCGTCTCTACATCCTGATCGAGGTTCTCATCGAGGGTACCGACAGTGGAGTTCGGCTCTTCCGCTTCGATCGGAGAGGTCAACTGTTCTTCGAATTCGCTCATTGTCATTAGCTCCCAAAGATCCAGAAGATCAGTTTTGTCAGACCAAGGTCGAAGATCGAGATCACGACGATCATGAATGTCACGAAGGCCATCACGACTGCGGTGTAGGTCGAGACTTGTTTACGAGTCGGCCAAACAACACGACGAAGTTCGGAAACGACTTGCCTGTAGAACTGCGGAATGCGCGCAAAGAAACCTTTTTCTTCGCTCTGCACTTCGTTCTCGCTCATGCGATTCCTTCCTTCGATCCTCGTAGAACAATCTCTTGCTAACCACTCGTACTTCACTAACTAGCAGGGCAGGAGGGACTTGAACCCCCAACCGCCGGTTTTGGAGACCGGAACTCTGGCCAGTTGAGCTACTGCCCTTCGTGTCGTTTGGATTCGGGCATGCAAAAGCATGACCCTTTTCAAAATCGTTCTTTATTTCGAGAGCGACCCGCCAAACGCCAGGGCGTGGATTCTAGGCCAGGGCATGCCCTTAGGTCTAACCCGTGAAAACCTGGGCTCAATTCGCCCCTTTTTCATCACTTTGGCAGAGTTGAGCCATGACCAGTCAGGCGAAATCTCGAGTCTCCAAGCGGATTGCAGCCATCGCTGAATCCGCCACCTTGGCCGTCGATGCGAAAGCGAAGGCGCTCAAGGCAGCAGGTAAACCCGTCATCGGTTTCGGAGCAGGTGAACCTGACTTCCCTACTCCCGATTACATCGTCGAAGCAGCTGTTGCTGCTGCGAAGAATCCGAGTAGCCATCGCTACACACCAACACCAGGTTTGCCAGAACTTCGTGAGGCGATCGTTCGTAAGACGAAACGTGACTCGGGGTATGAGATCGCTGCGGACCAAGTTCTCGTCACCAATGGCGGAAAGCAATCGGTCTATCAGTCATTCGCTGCGATCCTCGATCCAGGCGATGAAGTTCTCCTTCCTGCTCCTTACTGGACTTCTTATCCAGAGTGCATCAAGTTGGCAGGTGGAGTTCCAGTCGAAGTATTCGCTGATGAGAGTCAGGATTACTTGGTCACGGTCGAACAACTCGAGAAGGCACTTACTCCTAAGACGAAGGTCTTGCTCTTCTGCTCCCCTTCCAATCCAACAGGCTCTGTCTATTCCGAATCGCAAGTGAAAGCGATCGCCGAGTGGGCCGATAGCAAAGGTCTTTGGATCATCACTGATGAGATCTATGAACATCTCCTCTATGACGGCGCCACAGCACCGTCAGTTCCTGTCGTTTACCCAGCAATCGCAGATCGCACCATCATCCTCAACGGTGTTGCAAAGACCTATGCGATGACAGGTTGGCGAGTCGGTTGGATGATCGGACCGAAAGATGTGATCAAAGCTGCAACGAATCATCAATCGCACCTGACCTCGAATGTCTCGAATGTCTCACAACGAGCTGCGATTGCAGCACTTGATGGATCTCTCGATGCGGTCAAGGAGATGCTCAGCGCGTTCGATCGCAGGAGAAAATTGATCGTCTCGATGCTCAATGAAATTCCTGGCGTCTACTGTCCGACCCCTAAAGGAGCTTTCTATGTTTATCCGTCTGTTAAAGCTCTTCTTGGCAAAGAGATTGATGGATCTCACCCGCAGAGTTCTAGTGAGCTTGCTTCGCTCATTCTGGAGAAGGTAGAGGTCGCAGTCGTGCCAGGAGAAGCCTTTGGTCCCTCCGGCTATCTTCGACTCTCTTACGCAACCTCTGATGCGGACATCGTTGAAGGCGTGACCCGCCTCAAGGATTTCCTAAGCAAAGCCAAATAGTCGAACTTCGCTCTCCAATTCGATTCCGAATCTGGTTCGAACTGCTTCTTTACATTTCTCGGCGAGCTCGAAAACTTCCATAGCGGTCGCACCATCGTGATTGGTGATCGCAAGGACATGCTTACCTGAGATCGCTGCGCCACCGTTTCGTGATCCTCTTTCGATTCCAGAATTCTCGATCAACCATGCTGCAGAAACTTTCACTTTCGTGTCACTAACTTTCCAAGCTGGCGCATCTTTGGGAACGTTGTGGGCGTCAACAATTGGATTGGTGAAAAAGGATCCAGCGGAGTAGGTATCGCGATCCAAAGGATTGAGGACCATGCCCTTCTTTTTTCGGATAGCGATGACAGCTTCATGAACATCTCTCAACGGCGCACGATCACCAAGAGCTACACCAAGATGCGTGGCCAACTCTTGATATTGGATCGGAAGTGAGAGTTCGCCGCTCTTCATCTGGAAGGCAACATCAAGGATGAGATAGCGATCAGGTTCTTCTTTGAAGAGCGAGGTGCGATAGCCGAATCTGCAATCACTGAGCGCGAGTGTCTTGACTTCTTTCTCTCTGCGATCGAAAGTTCGTACTCGCGCGATCACTTCACTCACTTCATGTCCGTACGCGCCGATGTTCTGTATCGGTGCAGCTCCAACCGTTCCTGGAATACCCGCAAGTGTTTCAAGACCGACAAAGCCACCTGCTATCGCCCAGGAGACGAACGCATCCCACTCTTGGCCAGCTTGAACTGTGATGAAGCCGCCGCTACAGGCATCGCTTGCTTCATCGATCCCTTTGGTAGCGACCTTGATGACGCGACCTTTGAAACCTGAATCTGCAACCAAGATGTTCGATCCACCGCCAAGGATCAGTACCGGAATCGACCTGGAATCAGCTTCTGTAACGAGATCGATCACTTCGCGCTCACTTGTTGCGACGAAGAATTCAGATGCCTCGCCACCCACTCGAAGAGTGGTCTGATCGGCGAGACGAGTCATAGCACAAGGCTATCTGCGAGGCGAGAGGATCTCGTTCTTGCCACGGAAGCGCTTGAGGATCCGGTTGTAATTATCTTTCGAGTGCTTCTCTCGATAATTGGGATCGACATCGTGATAGCCGTGGTGACGTCCCTGCTCGAGCGGAAGGTCCAGTTGATAGAGGCGAGCGCCCTGCTCGCGAAGCGCCAGCGATAACTCGAGGTCTGCATTTCGATAGTACTTTGCACTCGGATTCGCACCGATCGACTTTGCATACTCACGATCCATCGCAAAGAAATAGGAGAAGAGGACATCAACCTCGCCCTCTCCCCTATCTTCCACCGTACGCCACTCATCTTCGATGCTAACGAGTCCGCCCTTCCAGCCAACCCCTTGGAAACCTGCCTTCAACTTCTCAAGCGTCGGCGTGATCGCATCTCCTAAAAAGATGGTCGATGGATCCATCACAACGATGTACTTGCTCTTAACTTCTTCGAAAAGGAAGTTCGCTGCATTACCCCAACCCAACTTCTGCTTGATGTCGAAGATGGTGATCCGTCGATCGGTTGGAATCTCGAATGTCGGTTGTTTCCCATTGATCAAGATCGCAAGGTCGGCAGAGGAGTGATCAAGGACCGACTGAGCAGATCGCAAAGCATCGTCGGCAAAGCCGTCGATGATCAGCGTTACCGTGATCTCACTCATCGATGCCAGAGCGAGTTAGAGAGAGGAAATTAACGAGTCTCGCGGTGGAGAACAGAAGCCTTGCAACGTGGGCAATACTTCTTCATCTCAAGGCGATCGGGATCGTTACGACGATTCTTGCGCGTGATGTAGTTGCGCTCTTTGCACTCTACACATGCCATTGTGATCTTCGGACGGACATCTGCGCTCTTCTTTGCCACGTGTAGCTCCTAGCCTTGTCGTTGTGACCTCTTCAAGTGAAGAGATCGGTTGCAACAGTACCCACGCTCGATCGAATCCCAAAAAGAGACGATCTCGCCCGAGAACTTGTAGCGGAGGCGGGATTTGAACCCACGACACAGCGATTATGAGCCGCTTGCTCTACCAAGCTGAGCTACCCCGCCAAGTACTGCGAGCCCTCTGACGGAATCGAACCGTCGACCTTTTCCTTACCAT
>JACCDW011719232.1_pt1 | contig 11581 bp, 10 predicted proteins | sample 7449781 | NCBI WGS metagenome assembly JACCDW01 (sample SAMN15323449, study PRJNA562643) | freshwater metagenome | isolation source: river surface water | place: USA:Blue River Watershed | collected 2017-08-18
ACGACAACGCTGGCGACAGCAATGGCGGCCTTCTATGCTGGGGTGCCAGTCGGTCATGTGGAGGCGGGATTGCGCACCCATGATGTCTATGCACCATTTCCAGAGGAGTTTAATCGCCAAGTGGCCAGCAAAGTAACGCAGTGGCATTTCGCTCCGACGCCATTTAGCAAGCAGAATTTGCTAGCTGAGCATGTAAATGATGCGAACATTACGGTGACTGGTAATACTGTGATTGATGCTCTGATGTGGGTGCTTCATCGAATTGAAACGAATCCGGAACGGCGGTTTGCTATTGTCAATTTTCTCAATGAACGTTTGCCGTTCAATTGGCGTGAGACACGCTTTGTCTTGATTACCGGACATCGCAGGGAAAACTTTGGTGATGGTTTCTTGCAAATTTGTGAAGGCATCAAGGAGCTTGCTAAACGTTATCCGGCGGTACATTTTGTTTATCCTGTGCATTTAAATCCGAATGTTCAGCGGCCTGTGACAGAAATCCTTTGCGGTTTGAGTAATATCCATCTAATTGATCCGCTTGATTATGAACCATTTGTATTTATCTTGAAGCATAGCCATATCGTGCTGACGGATAGTGGCGGTATACAAGAGGAAGCCCCCAGCTTAGGCAAGCCTGTATTGGTGATGCGTGATGTAACGGAGCGCCCGGAAGCCATCGAGGCTGGAACTGTACGTCTGGTTGGTGCTAACCGCGAACGAATTGTGGAAAACATTTGCCAAATTCTGGACGATGAAGAGAGTTATCGCTCAATGTCGCGAGCGTATAACCCTTATGGGGATGGTAAAGCTTGCGCGCGAATTGTTGAAGTGTTGAGAAAAATCTGAATGGCTAATCAAACTGTTTGTGTTATTGGTCTTGGTTATATTGGCTTACCGACGGCCGCACTTCTGGCTGGTGCTGGCTACGATGTAGTTGGTATTGATTTGAATCGCTACGTAGTGGAGACTATCAATAAAGGCGAAATTCATATTGTTGAGCCTGATCTAGATGCTTTTGTTCGATCTGCTGTAGATACTGGTAAACTGAAGGCCTTTACGGAGCCACGGGCTGCTGATATTTTTATTATTTGTGTGCCCACTCCGTTTCATGAAGGTGAAGGGATTCCCCAACCGAATATTGACTACATTTTGGAAGCAACAAATAGCATAGCCGGAGTGGTAAAGCCAGGCAATATTGTGATACTTGAATCGACTTCCCCGGTAGGAACTACAGAGAAAATGGCAGAAGTTTTGGGCGCGGCTGGTGCTGATACCACCAAAATCTCAATAGCCTACTGTCCGGAGCGTGTTTTGCCAGGAAAGATCATGACCGAGTTGATCGAAAATGATCGGGTTGTTGGAGGCCTCACACCAGAAGATACCAAATTGGTTGCCGACTTTTACCGTACATTTGTACGCGGCGAGGTTCTTGAAACTGATTCGAAAACGGCTGAAATGTGCAAGTTGACTGAAAATAGCTTCCGCGATGTCAATATCGCCTTCGCCAACGAGTTGTCGATTATTTGTGCTAAAGAAGGTATCAATGTTTGGAATCTGATTCAGTTGGCCAATCGTCACCCTCGGGTCAATATTCTCCAGCCTGGCGCTGGAGTTGGTGGCCACTGTATCGCGGTTGACCCTTGGTTTATTGTTGCACGCGTCCCTGAGAGTGCGCGGTTGATAAGGTCAGCACGTGAAGTGAACAACTTCAAGACGGACTGGGCGATTGATCAGATAAAAATTGCTGTGTCTGACGCTTCTGCACGAGTTGGGCAAAAGCCTAAAATCGCATGCCTTGGACTTGCTTTCAAACCAAATATTGATGATCTCCGAGAGTCTCCAGCAGTACATATCGTGGATACGCTTTTGAGCCAAGGCTACGATGTGATTGCCGTTGAACCCAACATTGAAAAGCACGAAAGGTTCGCCCTATCATCTCTAGAAGATGCACTTCAAAAGGCGGACGTAATTGTTGTGTTAGTCAAACATCGGCAGTTTACCAATGATTCAGTCGGAAAACAGCTTCAAACCGTGAATGCCTTGGATTTTTGCGGCGTGTTTACGTGAATTTCGGTGAGGGCTGATTTGAACTTTCTGCGCAATTCACAACTGTTTTTTCATACGCTGCGTTATCTCAAGGCAGTACAGATACTGGGGCGGCTGAACTTTCTGCTGGTCCGACCAACACCGAGCCTAACTCAAGCGCCACCGCTAGCAAACTCTTCTGGTCCTTGGCGCATGCCTGCGAGGCGTTTGCCCTCCATGACGAGTCCGATCGATTGGGTTTTTTTGAATAAAGTAGGCAACTTGGCCGAGCTCGGTTGGGATGGCCGGCAATGCGAAAAACTTTGGCGATACAACCAGCACTACTTTGATGACCTGAACGCATTTAGCGCTAGTGAGCGCTTTTCATGGCACGAGCCTCTTCTTGAGCATTGGGTGGATAATAATCCGCCTGGCAAAGGCGTCGGTTGGGAGCCCTACCCCACATCGCTTCGGATAGTAAATTGGGTGAAATGGACTCTTGCTGGTAACGAACTTCCCAAGTCCTGTATCCAAAGTCTTGCTGTGCAAGCGCGGTGGTTGTCAAAACGCTTAGAGATCCACCTCCTAGGCAATCATTTGATTGCTAACGCAAAAGCATTGGTATTCGTTGGACTTTTTTTTGAGGGCCAAGAGGCTGCTGGCTGGTTGTGCAAAGGCTTCAAGGTGCTAGAACACGAGATTTCGGAGCAAATTCTTTCGGATGGTGGTCACTTTGAGCGCAGTACGATGTACCATTCACTCGTCTACGAGGACATGCTCGATCTGATCAATGTGACCTCAGCCTTTCCGGAGGCATGTCGTACTTGGGTGGACCTCATTTCCGCCTTGCATGATATTACTGAGAAAATGGGGTACTGGTTGAGTGCCATGAGTCATCTTGACGGAGAGATTAGTCTCTTTAACGATGCGGCTTTCGGCATTGCCCCATCTCCTAAGGAGTTATTTGCTTACGCTGCACGGTTGAATTGTGCGCCATCGGAAGTTTGCGCGGGTGTCGTGAATTTGGAGGCGTCTGGCTACATCCGGATTAGCGCTGGTGACGTATTATTGTTGATAGATGCAGCACCACTGGGACCTGACTATCTCCCGGGTCATGCACATGCGGATACTTTGAGCTTTGAGCTAACGCTGAAAGGTCAGCGCATAGTGGTGAATGGGGGTACCTCACGTTATGGCTTGGGGAAGTTGCGCGATAAGGAACGCGCAACTGCAGCGCACTCAACTGTCGAAATCAATGGACAAAATTCTTCCGAAGTTTGGGCTGGTTTTCGGGTTGCTCGTCGGGCCTACCCATTCGATGTGACCGTAAAGCGAACGGGTAACAAGGTAATCGTTGACGCTGCGCATGATGGCTATAAACGCTTGGCAGGGCGGCCTATACACAGAAGGCGCTTTATTCTGGAGCAGGGAAGATTCGAAGTCATCGACCATATCGAAGGTCAGTTTGGTTCAGCTGTCGCACGATTTCACCTTCATCCGGATGTGAGAGTTGAAAGTGAGGATCTAGGGGGCAGACTGCATTGGAGTGATGAAACTGCCTCTTGGAGAGTCAAGGCTGTTGCGGTACATGCAACTGAGTCCGAGTGGCATCCGATGTTTGGTGTTTCCGTCGAAGCTAAGTCTCTTGAGTTGAGGGTTGATCCCGCCACGCCCACATGTAGTTTTGCCTTAGACTGGCGTTGACTCGCCTAAATATTTGTGCGGATACTCATTCTTAGTTTCTATTTCCCCCCCGACTTATCGGCAGGCTCTTTCCGGGTCAATGCCCTGGTCGATGCGCTGTGTGCAGAAGGAGACAAAGAACTACACATTGACGTTATTTCCACTTTGCCTAATCGTTATCGTTCTCATATTGCAAATGCGCCCGAGCTCGAACAAATAGGCAACGTAAGGATTCGGCGCTTTTTACTTCCCCCACACCAAAGTGGTATGCTAGATCAAGCGAGGGCCTTTATATCTTTTGCGCGGCAGGCGCTGGTGGAAACACATGGGCAGCGCTGGGATATTATTTTGGCAACGTCAGGCAGGTTGATGACAGCTGCCTTGGCTGCGAACATCGCTCGCCGGTCTGAATCTCGGCTGTATCTGGATATCCGCGACCTTTTCACAGACACTATGTCTGAGCTATTGTCATCAAGTGTCCTGCGGCATCTGATGCCAGTGTTTCGCTTGATTGAGACTCGGACCGTCAAGGCGGCGGCGTGCGTGAATCTGGTTTCGGCCGGCTTTCTGCCGCACGTCAAGGCGATTGCGCCCGACCAGATCTTTCGCACTTATACCAACGGGATTGATGATGTATTCCTCTCCTACGACTTCAAAAAGGAAGTCCAGCATGCTCAAGAACTTCCTTTAGTGGTCTACGCGGGAAATATGGGCGAAGGGCAAGGTTTGCATAAAGTAATCCCGGAGGCGGCACGCCTGATGGTTGGGAAAGTCCGCTTCAAGCTAATTGGAGACGGTGGCCGTAGAAAACAGCTGGAGCAAGAGATCAGTGACGCGGGCTTAAAAAACGTTGAAATCGTAAATGCCGTGCCTCGCGTGGAGCTGTTTGAACACTATCGGCAAGCTGATATCCTGTTCATTCACTTGAATGACCATATAGCCTTTCAAAAAGTTTTGCCGTCGAAGCTGTTTGAGTATGCTGCCACGGGCAAGCCTATTCTGGCGGGAGTAGCTGGCTATCCTGCCGAATTTTTGAGGGCCAATTTAACAGGCGTCGAATTGTTCGTGCCTTGTGATGTTAGCGGCATGGTGGTGGCTTTGGAGCGCTTGATGACGCATAATGTAGTTGTAGGAAGGAACGAGTTTTGCAGAAGGTTCGCCCGCCGATCGATTATGCAAGAGATGGCGCAAGATGTTTTTGCGGTGAGTGCTGGAGCAATAGCGAAGAAGTGACTCGGCAAGACTGAACATCGGTGTAAGTCTCGATTATGCTTTTGCGCAGTGGGGAAGGACCCCTCTCAGGAAATCAATATGAAAATAGAATTTATTGGTGCTGCGCGCCGCACGTGTGTTCAATGCTGAGTTCCAGGCCGTATCGGCTTGGGCCCCAGTAAGAGAAGACAAAACCGTAGCGGCTCGGCTTCGCATGAAAGTACGGCTTCCCTCAATTTTATCTTGTCGCCGGTTTGAGTGAGTCTACGGTTGAACATTAGGAACACGCATGTTGTTAGACTGGACCTCACCTCTTAGTTTGGATGAAGGGTTGAAGATTGCCGTGGATGAAAAGAAACCATGAAACGGTTTTTTGATATCGTTCTTGGCTCGATGGCTGTTGCCATATTGGTGGGGCCTATATTAGTGATATCAGCTCTAGTGCGGTTGACATCCCCAGGGCCGGTTCTTTATTGGTCGGATAGGGTAGGTCGCCATAACAAAATCTTCAAAATGCCCAAGTTCCGCACTATGTGCGTGGGCACGCCGGCAGTGGCCACGCACTTGCTGGCCAACCCGAAGACACATCTCACGCCCATAGGCTCTTTCTTGCGCAAAAGTAGCCTGGACGAATTGCCGCAGCTCTGGAGCATTTTGGTGGGCCATATGAGCTTCGTTGGCCCCCGGCCCGCCTTGTTTAATCAGCATGACCTGATAGAACTGCGCACCCTGAATAACGTGCATACCCTGATGCCAGGCCTCACCGGCTGGGCTCAGGTGAACGGGCGTGACGAACTGCCCATTCCCCAGAAAGTGACATTGGATGCCGAATACCTGCAGCGCCAAGGCTTTTGGTTGGACACCAAGATTTTGTGGCTCACCTTTTTGAAGGTGGTGCAGCGCGATGGGGTGTCCCACTAATTAACAATACCACTTGCTGAAGTCGGGAGCAGGTTTCGAGGGATTTCAATTTGTATGGCTGAGTGCGCGGATCTTTTCAACATATCGCATTACGGTATCCGTTTTAGCCCAACCCCCCTTGACCATGATCTGAGGCAAACTTGCGCCAACGTTCAATAGGTCTTGTGCTCCCCCTACACGCATCGAGTGCCCGCTGATGTTTTTTACAACAATCTCACTCAGTCCGGCTTTTCTGGCAAGAGCCTTGTAGATACGGGAAATGCGACTTTCACATAAGCCGTCTGTGATTGCTCCCGATGACCTGACCCCTCTAAAAATCAACCCCTCGTCGATTTTCGCAGCCGATAACCATTGATGCAGAGCCTGCGTTGACTCGCTTGTCAGGTGTATCCACTTACCACAGCCATGTTGATCGGTCTTGCTTTTTCGAAGAAGTATTGACGCCCCAGTATTCGGGATCCATTCGATATCTTCAACACGCAAAGAAATCAATTCAGAACGCCTGCGCATCGAGTCGTAGGCAACCATAAGCAATGCGCGATCTCGCAAACCGTGAAGGTCATCCTCGCAAACAGCCAACAACCTATTGAGCAATATTCTGGTGATCGGGTAAGCTTGATCGAACCGAGTGCCCAGTTGTCGGTAGATTTTTCGCTGAATGATTCTGACCTCGGAATGTTTAGTCGGATCCTCCAACGAGGATAGGCGGTGGATGGCACTAATGGATGAGACTTTTCGGCGGATGGTGGATGATTTGATCCCTTGGGGTACGGTCTGCATCAAAAATTCCGCCACAGTCTTCGGGTCTGCTGGCAAAGCGCAGGCACCATTTTTCACGCAGTAGGCGATGAACTCCAACATGTCTGCCTTGTACGCACGGAGCGTGTTTGGGGCGTAGGCACCATCCAAGTGATGCAGAAGCTTTTCCAGATTGATCCTAGATGTATCATTCATTTATGAACCCCCTCAAAACGATGCCATAAAGCTCATTATATAGCTATTTAGACGTGATCACAAGTGAGCAAATTCGTGCCGCACGCGCATTAACCCGAATGACTGTGAGCCAGTTGTCGGAGCATGCGGGAGTTGGCGTAGCCACAATAAAGAGGCTTGAAGCTGTTGATGGTGTACCCCCTGCGCAAGCTCGTACACTTTCTTCGTTGCAAAAAGCTTTTGAGCTGGCGGGTGTTGAATTTGTTGGAACCCCTGCCGACAATCCCGGTGTGCGACTTAAAACCAAGCCATCCGCTTAGAAGTCCTTCAGGGCCAGGTGAAGAGGAGGTGTCAAATGAGCGAAAACAAAACACCTGAGCAAACAGCCTCCCAAGGTCAATCCGCATCTCAAATTTCACAAATCTTTGGCCCCATCAAGCTCCTGCCAGGCGAGTCCGAAGCTGCCTATCGCGCAGGGTTGGCTGGCACGCTCAAAGAACTTGGTGCCTCCACGCACCTACAAATTTATCTTGCAGAAAAAATCTTCCAGTGCCTGTGGTGGATGCGACGATACGAGGTGCAAAAGCAGTCCAGCATGGTGAATGCGATGGTCAAACTCGCATCGCAATACAACACAACTGAAACCACCAAGTACAACCTGACAGTGAAACTGCAGGCTCATATGTGGGATGCCCAAGACGTCAAGACCTTTATCAAGCAAAAGGGCTACACGCCTGAAAGCCTGACTGCCAAGGCCATGAGCGAGGTGCGTGAAGAGATCCAAAAAATCGATGCCCTCATCGCCCTTCGCGTCAAGTCCCTTGGCCAGTTACAGCAGTCCTATGAGGCGCTGGTGAATCGATCGGTGATGCAAGAGCGCCTGAAGCTACAGAACGAACTTCTGAAGCGTGACCTTCAAGCCATTGATGTTAAAGCGGTTGAACAAGTTGATAGCGAAGAGGGTAAGCCCCGTGGTCAGCGCAAAGCAAAGAGCGGCAAATAGGGCGAACTCCCTCAAGTCTTCTGGGCCGAGGTCAGCGGAGGGGAAGTTTCGGGCCAAGCTTAATGCCAGCAAACATGGCCTGAGCTTGCCAGTTGATGAGAGGGTGTTTGCGGATCAAATCAAAACCATCGCCCAGCTGATCAGGGGTGATTGCGAAACGGATGCGCAAGCTGCGGAGTTAGCTAAGCGCATCATTAATTTCGAGCGCAACGAAGAATTTCTGCAAAACTTCAACGAAAAGGCCTTGCACGATGAGATCAAGGCCTGGGGCTTTGACCCCAGGACCATTGCATTGCAGCAACTGGCCCAGGCCCATCGAAATAAACGAAAGGTATCGACCACTTTCACGCTTCCTCAGAAAGACTACCCCGTTAAGCTCAAGGGTAAGGACCGCACTGAGGAGATCCAGTTCTTGGAAGGTTTTTTGAGGCTTCAATCGAATGCGATTTTGGGCAGGATCCGTGCGGGTAAGAACAACCAGCTGTCTGCGCTTCGCTATCAAAAACGCGCGATTAATCAGCTGGTCAAGGGTGTCCGAGCGGTTGCCAGAGGTGAAGATTTTTGATTTTTACAAAACGAAGCCAATTTCCGGGAGAATTCGGCCTGTGGGCGGTTGAGTAGGGTAGGGGGAGACCGTGTCCCGATATAGGGCTTTATCAATCCAAGACTTTAAATACATCTCTTGATCTACCTGCATAAATTCCTGCCCGTCCTGTTCCTGCCCACAGGACTCATCATTCTGCTGCTGGCGTCAAGTCTGCTTTGGCGCAAACGGTCACTGACCCTGCTTGCCCTAGTCATCCTTACGCTCGCCAGCAACCCCTTGTTCAGCAATGGGCTCATGCAAACCATCGAAGGCTCTCAACAACGAACCAGCGCCGCAAAAGCCCCGCAAGCCGACGCCATTGTGGTGCTCAGTGGCGGTCGAGTCTTGGCTCCAGGCCCTGATGCGATCAGCGAATGGTCAGATGCCGATCGCTTCTGGGGTGGGATTGAGTTGATCAAAGCCCAAAAGGCCCCCCTGCTGATCTTTACCGGCGGCTGGGTGCCTTGGGAGGGCAAAGCCGAACCCGAGGGGCAGGTGTTGATGCGCCACGCACAAGAGTTAGGTCTCTCCCCGCATCAATTGGCCATCACCAGCACAGCTCAGAACACGGCGCAAGAAGCGCAGGCCGTGCGTGAGCTGTTCCAAACACAGGCCCGTGGGTCAACTTCAAAAGCCCATTCGCATATCACGGGTCAGCCAGCTCCGCTTACCCTGCTGCTGGTGACCTCAGCGTTTCACATGCCCCGCGCCCAAGTTTTGTTTGAGAGACAGGGCTTCAAGGTACATCCCTTTCCGGTTGACTTTCAGGTCAGCGCAGCCAAGGAATTCGGCGTGATGGATTTTTTGCCCTCCGCTGACGCCTTTGAGCAAACCGAGCTGGCCCTGCGCGAGTGGTACGGGCGCCTCTATTACCGCTGGATGGCCCCATAAAACCTGCCCCAGTCGCCAGCCTGAAATGAACTGACCGCTTCTAGCGGTTTGAGCCCAACCCCCATTCTCACCAACAGTTGTCCATGATCAACCCCACCACACTCCACCGGCTGGCCAGCTGGGTTTTGTCCTGGTCACGCTTTGCCAAGCGGGCCTGTGTGCTGGGGCTTGACATGTTGTTGTGCGTTCTGGCGGTCTGGATCGCTTTTGACTTGCGCCAAGAGGCATTGACCGGCATCACGCCCGTGATGCTCATCCCCATGCTGGCCTCGATTGCCATCGCGTTGCCGATCTTCATCGTCAGTGGGTTGTACCGGGCCATCTTCCGCTACAGCGGCATGCCCGCCATGTTGGCGGTGGCCCGCGCCATGCTCACCTACGGGGTGTTCTATGCGGTGATTTTCACGGGCGTGGGTGTCGAGGGTGTGCCGCGCAGCGTGGGCTTGATCCAGCCCATGGTGCTCTTTCTCCTCACCGGGGGTGCGCGTGCTTTGGCCCGAATGTGGCTGGGTGGCTTGTACGCTCAGCAGGTGCGCAAAGCTTCTCTGCCCCAGGCGCTGATTTATGGCGCCGGCAGTGCGGGGCGTCAGTTGGCCTCGGCCTTGGCCAACAGCCCCGAGATGCGCGTGGTGGGTTTTTTGGATGACGACAAGTCGCTGCATGGGCACGAGATCAATGGCTTGCCCATCTACAACCCCTCCCGTTTGGGGCAACTGCAAGGGGACGTCCATGTCAGCGACGTGCTGCTGGCCCTGCCCTCGGTCGCACGGGCGCGTCGCAATGAAATCTTGAATGACCTGAAGCAGTACAAGTTGGCGGTTCGCACTTTGCCCGGAATGGCCGACATCGTCACGGGCAAGGTGACACTGAGCGACCTGCGGGATTTGGGCATAGACGATCTGTTGGGGCGTGAGCCGGTCAAACCCAATGGGCTCTTGCTCAACATCAACACCCACCGAAAAATCGTCTTGGTCACTGGAGCGGGTGGCAGCATCGGCAGCGAGTTGTGTCGCCAGATCCTAAAGGCGCAGCCCAGGCAGTTGTTGCTGGTCGATCACTCGGAGTTCTCGCTGTATCAGATCCATCAAGAACTGCAAAAGGCCATCTCCAGGGTGGACGACCACAGCGACGAGGATGAGGCGCGCATGGATGCGCAAATTCAGGGGCTGAGCGCCAGGACCGAAATCGTCCCTCTATTGGCCTCGGTCTGTGACGAGGTGCGCATGCGCGAGATCATGGACACCTGGCGCCCGGACACGGTCTATCATGCCGCCGCTTACAAGCATGTGCCCTTGGTCGAACATAACCCTGCCGAGGGCATCCGAAACAACGTGTGGGGCACCTGGATCTGTGCCCAAGAGGCCATGCGCATCGGGGTGCGCAATTTTGTCTTGATCAGCACCGACAAGGCGGTGCGCCCGACCAACATCATGGGGGCCACCAAGCGTCTGGCTGAGATGGTGCTCCAGGCCTTGTCGCAGGTGAACATGGCGGTGGCGTGTCAGGGCGGACACACGCCCGCCATCCGCACTTGTTTATCGATGGTGCGCTTTGGCAATGTGTTGGGGTCCAGTGGTTCGGTGGTGCCCTTGTTTCGAGAGCAGATTCGTTCGGGTGGGCCGATCACATTGACGCACCCCGAGATCACGCGGTTTTTCATGACGATCCCCGAGGCCGCTCAGTTGGTGATCCAGGCGGGCGCCATGGGCTCGGGCGGGGATGTGTTCGTGCTTGACATGGGACAGCCGGTCAAGATCATGGATTTGGCCCGTCGCATGATCGAGTTGTCTGGCTTGAGCCTGCGCGATGAATTGCATCCCGCAGGGGACATCGAGATCACCATCACGGGTCTGCGCCCCGGTGAAAAGCTGTATGAAGAACTGCTGATTGGCGACCACCCCAAGCCCACCCAGCACCCTCGCATCATGAAAGCGCACGAGGGCTTCATGACCTGGCCTGTTCTAGAGAAAAAGCTGCATGCCTTGTCCATGGCCATGGGCGTGAACGATGTGCCGGTCATCCGCGGGATGTTGCAGCAATTGGTGACCGACTATCAGCCATCGGGCGAGGTGGTCGATTGGGTGCACATGGCGCAAGAGAAACAAGCCCAAAGCATGGGTTGACCGACCCGATTCATCGGTTTGCAAAAGCCCCTGGGGTTCGCACCTCAGGGGCTTTTTTTATTTCAGTCGAATGGTGCAACTGTAATGACCCAGCAGTTGCTGCTCAGGTCAAGCTACTAATTTGAACATTTCAAATGCCTGATTTGGGGTCTTCATCTTCAGCGCCTGATGAGGGCGGCGTTGGTTGTAGAACCCAATCCAGTCTCC
>JACCDW010503563.1_pt1 | contig 11580 bp, 12 predicted proteins | sample 7449781 | NCBI WGS metagenome assembly JACCDW01 (sample SAMN15323449, study PRJNA562643) | freshwater metagenome | isolation source: river surface water | place: USA:Blue River Watershed | collected 2017-08-18
AAAGAGCCGCTGCCAATATGCCCGGCATTGTTGAGAATCGTTTTAACCAACTTCAAGAAATTGAAGGAATCTTAGAATACCTTAACATTGAACTTCGTAGACTGCGTAGTCAACATTTTCGTAAATACCTTGAAAACTACCAACGTCAACTTAGCTCTAGAGACTGTGAAAAGTTTGTGGAGGGCGAAGCTGACGTGGTAGATTTTGAAAAGATTATAAATGATTTTGCTTTGCTTAGAAACAAATGGCTAGGTATTATCAAAGCTCTTGATATTAAACAATGGCAAGTTTCTAATATCGTTAAGCTACGCACAGCCGGCTTAGAAGACGCCACTCTTTAAACACCAAAAAAATCGTGCAGGTAAATATCTGCATGAAAAAAGTTGTTTTAATAACAGGAGGGTTCGACCCTCTTCACTCTGGGCATATTGCCTATTTCAATGCAGCTAAAGAACTCGGCGACCTGTTGATCGTTGGAGTTAATTCTGACGAGTGGTTACGCCGAAAGAAAGGGCAAGAATTTATGCCCTGGGAAGAACGTGCAACCATTATCGCAGCACTTCATAATGTCGATAGAGTTATTAACTTTAATGACAGCGACAATAGCGCCAAAGATGCTATTAGAAAAGTAAGATCAATTTATCCTCAGGCTCAAATAATCTTTGCCAACGGCGGTGATAGAACAAAAGAAAATATTCCAGAGATGGATTTACTTGGTGAAATGCTACATTTAGAGTTTGTGTTTGGTGTAGGCGGCGAAGATAAAAAGAACTCTAGCAGTTGGATTTTACAAGAATGGAAAGCTCCTAAGACCGAACGCCAGTGGGGCTATTATCGTGTTTTACACGAAGTTCCTGGAATGAAAGTTAAAGAACTTACAGTAAATCCTGGAAAAAGTCTAAGTATGCAACGTCACAATTTACGTGCAGAATACTGGATTGTCAGCGATGGTAATGCTGTAGTTAACAGTCAAATGCCCGGCGGGTATGCTTTGCCCCCAACAGTTTTAGTACAGCACGAAGAATATAAAGTACCGGTTAGAGGTTGGCATCAGTTAACTAATCCATTCGATGTTCCTGTAAAAGTAGTTGAAATACAATATGGGGAGCAATGTATTGAAGAGGATATAGAAAGACAATGATTCCAATTTTTATAGGTTACGATCATAGAGAAGCTGTTGCATATCATGTATGCGTTAACAGTATTATTAGACATTCGTCAAAAACTGTAGCAGTCACTCCACTTGCATTAAAAAATATGCAAGATTATCAAGAAACTCACACCGATGGTAGTAATCAGTTTATCTACAGTAGATTCTTAGTTCCGCATTTAATGGAATATAAAGGCTGGGCTATTTTTATGGATGGTGATATGTTATTGCGAGATGACATTAACAAACTATGGACACTACGAGACGAATCGAAAGCAGTGATGGTAGTCAAACACGATTACAAAACTAAAATGACTGAAAAATATCTAGGTGCTAAGAATGAAAACTATCCTAGAAAGAATTGGTCTAGTGTTATCCTTTGGAATTGTGGCCACGAAGCAAATAAAACAATCACACCTGAGTTTATCCAAAGTGCTACAGGAGCACAGCTTCACAGATTTACCTGGTTAGACGATTCCTTAATTGGCGAGTTGCCTAAAGTATGGAATTGGCTTCCAGACGAGTTTGGAGCTAACGAAGAAGCTAAACTACTGCACTATACATTAGGTACACCTAGCTTTCACGACTTTGCCACTACGCCTATGGGCGACGAATGGCACAGAGAAAAAATTTATACAGATTACTGTCTACAACATAATTTATGATTTTTCTTAGTAAAGAAGGCGAAGACGAATATGTTAATATGTTCGCTCAAGGCTGCGGATCGAAACCTACGTCAACTGACGATTTTATCTATGAGGCGTCTACAGACCCTATAGTGTTAAGAGGCATCCTAAAACATAAAATAATGAAAAGATGTTGGAAGGACAGTCGCATATTCTACTATATAGATACTGGATATTTTGGCAATGAAAGAACAGCATCTAATCCTAATGGTTGGAAGTACTGGCACCGTATCGTAAAGAATGATCTTCAACACGGTGAAATTATTGCAAGACCCGACGATCGTTTTAAGAAGTTTAACAAAACATTTACACCTTGGAAGAAAGACGGGCGAAAAATTCTAGTTGCAGCACCCGATGACAAACCTTGTAAGTTCTACGGAGTTACAAAAGATCAATGGGTCGCAGAAACTGTTGCAAAAATTAAAGAACATACGGATAGACCAGTTGTTGTTCGTGAACGAGCTCCTAAAAGGATTGATCGAATTGCAACAGATACTTTACAACAGGCATTAGACAATGATGTATTTGCTCTGGTAACATTTAACAGTGTTGCAGCTATTGAATCGGTATTTTATGGTATTCCTGCATTTACTCTTGCACCTGCAAATGCAGCAAGTCCTGTGGCCTTACAAGACTTATCTAAAATAAACGAACCCTACTATCCAGACAAAGATAAATTATATGCTTGGGGTTGCCATTTGGCTTACGGTCAGTTTCATACTTCTGAATTAAAAAGTGGAGAAGCAAAACATCTATTACAGGAATGGTGGAAATGAATTCTATTGAAGAAGTTATTGTTCAAGGGTCGCAAGAATTTTGTACCACTGATTTATCTTTAATAGCAAAACCTTTAGTAGTAAGAGGTGTTGCAGAAAGAAAAAAGATTAGAAGTTGTAGAGAACAAAAAAGAGATTTCTATTACACAGATACTGGATATTTTGGAAATTTTACAAACAAAGGTAATCCGGGCGGAAAGAAATTATTTCTAAGAATTGTTAAAAATGATTTACAAAAATATTGGTTAGAAAGATGTCCTAATGATCGATGGAAAGAGCTTTTAAAAATAGATCCAAGGCTACAATGGCCTGGCTGGAAAACTAACGGAAATAAAATTTTATTAGTATTACCTAATCCCAAGGCCTGTGCATTCTACGAATTAGATTTCGAAACTTGGAAAAATTCTACTATAGAAAGCATAAAAAAACACACCGATATGCCAATTATTATAAGAGAAAAAGGCAGTAGGAGTCAGCGACATAATTATTCTATATATGATGCATTAGATGAAGGAGTTTTTGCTACAGTAGCCTTTAACAGCATTGCAGCAATGGAATCAATAGCCTATGGTGTGCCTGCTTTTGTATCTGTTCCTTGTGCAGCAAGTCCTCTTGCTTTGACAGATCTGACAAAAATAGAAACACCTTATTATCCGGATGAATCGTTGGTACATCAACATTGTGCTTCGTTGGCCTACGGACAATTCACTGTAGACGAAATAGCTAACGGCACTGCTTGGAAAATATTAAACAAATGAAATTACTAGTTAACGATAAAGAAATTGCATTTTACTTAAACAGTATCTTAGATCCCATTGACTGTGTTAAAGATATTAAATTAGGCGAACGACATACTGCTGAAGCAATTGGTTGGGCATTGCACAGGAAAGATAAGGCCGGCCAGATCCCCGGAAAGTTTAGAGACAAAGTAATAGAAAAAGTAACCAGCGGTGTTAGATCGGATTTAGATGAGTATGTTAGAACTGTAACAGATATATTAGCAAATAGAAAAAAAACATACCAAGCACATTTAAATAAAAATATAGATTATTTTTTATCTAAATTTAACGAACAAGAAATTCTTAATAGATATCGAGATAGTTCAAAACAATATTTTATCAAGTCTGTCGGACTTGCGTTAGACCCAAATGCTGAATTAATTAGAAGAAAATATTTTTCAAATATCAACGAAGACTGCCTCTTAAGAAACACTGTAGGAAACGAAGAGCTGTTAGTTAACAAGATTGATAACAATCTGCCCTTTTGGTTTATAGACAGCGGATACACAAATTTTTTAGAACCAAATAAAAAATGGCATAGAGTTGTTAGAAATCATTTACATTACTCTAATTATTTTGATGCACCTTCGGATAGATTACAAAATTTAAAATCGTTTCCTGCAGAGTGGAGAACCGGGGGCGATAAGATCTTAATCATTGAGCCTGGACCATTTGCTGCTGCTATTTTTCACGTTGATTTAAAAACTTGGAAATACGAAGTTGCAAAAGAGTTAAGAAAATATACAGATAAAAAAATATATTTTAGACCAAAAATTAATAAAAAAATTAGAAAAGATCTTTACAAAAAATTATTAGACGACGATTATTATTGTACAATAAGCATTAATAGTAATTCTGCTGTAGAGTCAATTTGGGCAGGCGTACCTGCAATTACCTTAGGTAAGCATATTAGCAATCCTGTAACAGTTAACCAGTTAAGTAATATTAATAATTTGTATAGAGGACCGCTAGGCAATTGGTTGTCTTGGTTAACATATAATCAATTCACATACGACGAATTATTAAATGGAACCGCTGTTCAATTAATAGGAAAATATAATGTCTAATATTACAGCCGTTGCTTATTATGCAGGAATACCGCCTAATAACAGTAATTTAGAGAAGCCACAAATATTAGATTATTTCTGTCAAGGAGTAACTGCCTCTGGGGATACTGCAATAGCTCATACAGGAATGAATGCACTATCTTGCGATGTTGCATTGATACAAGGATTTGTACATCAGCACGGAAAATCAGCACCTCATCTACAATTAAGACAAGATGCTGTAAATCTTCAAAGAAAAAATAACAAAAGATCATTAATAGTAGATAGTAATTTATTTCTCTACGTTGATAAATCAAATCCTCTTCATTACTTAAGATATAGTTTTGACGGAGTATTTCCTACAACAGGATTTTATTTTGATAAAGACATTGATCCTACTCGATGGAAGCAGATTAGTAAAGATTTAAATCTTGAATTAAAACCTTGGAGATCTAACGGAAATCATATTCTTTTATGTTTGCAGAGGAACGGTGGGTGGAGTATGCAAGGTCTAAATAGTGTAAACTGGATGGATCAGACAATAATGAATATTAGGAAATATTCAAATAGACCAATTATTGTTAGAGCACACCCCGGTGATAAAAAAACAAAAGGAATCTTAAAAATTAAACATAAAAATGTATTTTTAAGTACTAAAGAAAAACTAACCGATGATTTAATAGGAGCCTGGGCAACAGTAGTATACAATAGTAGTCCTAGTGTTGCTAGTGCAATAGAAGGTGTTCCTGTTTTTCTAACAGATCCACAACCTAAAAATAGTCAAAGTTTTGATATAGCAAATACAGATATAAGTAACATAGAAAATCCTATGTTAGCAGATAGGCAACATTGGGTTGAACGATTATCGATGTGTCATTGGAAATTTGACGAACTAAAATCAGGTGCTGCCTGGAACTTTTTTAAGAGATATATATGAACAGAATGAGCAACGGCTGGCACGTACCAGATGATGATAAGAAAATAACATTTGTTTTATCTAACGATACAGATATGTTAAATCCTTCATATGAAGGAAAATATAGAGAACAAATTTTAAAACAAATACCAAGTAAACAGACATTTGTTGACGTTGGAACCAACGTGGGAATTTGGAGTTTACCCATGATGCATAATTTTAAAAATGTAGTGTCGTATGAACCGTCAAAACAAAATTTAGAATGTTTAAAGGCAAACATACCATCAGGTATTGATCTAAGAGAAAAAGCAATAGCAAATTTTACAGGTTTTGCTGATTTTCATCAGGCTGGAAAAAACTGCGGTGACGGAAAGCTCTGTAGAGAAGGTGTAGATGCATCATATCAAGTGCCGGTTGTTAAACTCGACGATGAGGGACTATCTAATGTTGATTTAATTAAAATTGATGTCCAAGGTTGGGAGTATGAAGTGTTAGACGGTGCGGTTGAATTGATTAAAAGAGATCGTCCTTGGGTGATATTTGAAGTTAATGAAGACATAGACAAATGTTGCAGTCTAATGGAATCATTGGGTTACGAAACAATACTTCTTAAGAGTAAACGCTTATTTTTATGGGCGCCAAAGACAGGAAAAAATATGCCCAGCGACTCTAGTCAGTTTGGAAGGTATCTAGGACCTGGCCCTTATGCACAGAGATTAGGCGGTAAGTAATTCCCAGGCTTTTCCGGACAATAGTTCGTCTTTATGGAATTGGCTGTAGGCCAAATGATTTAGCCAGGCCTGCTTTAATTCTTGATCTGCAGATTTGATATTTTCTATATCGGAAATATTATTCGGATACAGACTCTTAGTAGCCGATTCTCCTAAAGAGATTACTGGAATACCCCACATAGCTGCTTCAACCAATGCGTTTGAAGAATGTCCAACAACACAATGAGTATCTTCATTTACAAAATCTTTGAATGTGTTTAATTCTACACGTTCGAGTCTACTGGCAGGTCGCTGCCTAATTCTAATTGGTCTATCGGAATATTGTTTTATTAAACTGACAGTTTTTTCAATCCACTGTTCCTGACTTCCGCCATTTGTGATACTTATTTTTTTTGTATCAGGCGGAACTAATACAATAGTGCTTCCTTGCTTTAGACACGTATTTTCTATTCCAAGAGAGTCCCATCTATCTCGAGATCTAGGTACAATATCTTTTGTATTTTGGTATCCGTTAACGCTTATTCTTACAAAATTTTTTATTTTCTTATTTCCAAAATATCCACTGTCTAAATTATAAAATTTTCTAGAGTTATCAACACAATGGTCAAGCAGTAATTTTTTATAAGAGCCGGCCCAACATAATGGAATATTATAATCGGATGCCAATGCTTCTTCAATTGATACAGTTTTTCCGTTACTTCCTATGGTAAACGCTTCGCAACCATATTTGTCTCCGCCTACACACAAAAAGTTAAACACGAAAATTATCTCCAATATGCTTCAGTTCTTTTTACTTTAAGATCTTTATTAGGACTGCGGCCAGTGTCTTTTCTTCCGCCCTTAAGGTGATCTAACCAAGCGCCCCAATCACTGTTAATTAGTGGATGCCCTTCACCAGTTATTAGATGGCTACTCCAATCTAACTCGTTTAGTCTAACAGTTTTTCTTACTGCGTCAAATACAAAGCTATCGTGCCATTCGTCTAATTTAAAAATACCATTCTCTGCGTCGTCATAAAAGTGTTGAAAGTTTTTAAGAAACTGCTGAACAGCAGGACTACGCAAATTCATTGAGTATAATCCGCACTCGCTAAATTTTCCTTTGCGTCCAAGAAAACAAATGTCTTTATTTTCTGGAATCATACGTTTTACATCTTCAATAGATATAGGACTATGACAAATAGTATCTGCATCCATCCATATTAATATATCTGCATCAGTGGTTTTAGCACAATGAAAAATACTATAGACCTTGTGGGCAAATCTTACAGCATCCCACTTAAATCCCTTGCCAGCATCTCTACGTTTACTTCTAACCGGGTCGTTTCTAACGTCTCCGTTGGCCTTGGGTACTCCTCTCCATTTATTTTTAAAATTTGTTAATTCTTGTACACTGTCTAAGTCTGTTAACGTAACACGACCGTGATCTCTAATTGCAGGATTACATTTTTCTGGATATAAATGTAGAGCAACTTCCGAAGGCCAGTTTTGACAATAGCTGTCAATCATTTTTTGAGCGTACTTTCTTAAACCTTCGTCGTGAAAGGTAGTTACAACAGCATATTTCATTTTCTTATCTGCTTCCATATTTGGTATTGGTCTACTATTTGTATCATTTCGTATTTTATTCTACGGAAAAAATTTATGTATTCGGTACTCAGCACTAAATCTTTGTTTAATAAGATTGCAGGAGCAGCTCTCTTACTTAGCGGTGTGATAAACTGTAAAATATTTTCATCAAAGTTTTGATTCAAGAAAATTACGTCAATTTCTATACGATCTTGTAAAAATCCAGTGTCTTGAATGGGAATAATATTTTTATGCTTGGGTAAAACTTCTTGCCAGTTGACACAGAATACCGTATTGAAGCCATTTATTATGTCTAATGAACATTCTGGGTTATTGCCCACAGCTACACAGTTGTAAATATTCTTTTTTACAGTTTTTTGAATTCTTTTTATAAATTTTGACATAGCTTGAATTAAATACTCAGTTATTTATTTTATATGAAATTCAAACTTTACAGAAATCACGGTGCGTTGAACAGTGTGCCAGTCTTTGACGCCTTTGCCAACGGCGTAAAGGCACTAGGCCACGAAATAGTCGAAGATAACGAAGACGTTTCGGTAATTTGGTCAGTTTTGTGGTGGGGACGTATGCAACCTAACCAACAAATTTACCAGCAGTGCTTGAAACTAGGTCGTCCTATAATAATAATCGAAGTAGGAAATCTAAAAAGAGGAACAACTTGGAGAATCTCGGATCAGCATATCAATAATTTTGGAATTTTTGGAAATAATGAAAATCTTGACTTAGACAGACCAAAAAAATTAGGTATTTTTCTCAAGTCATCGACCTCTCAACGAAGAAATGAAATTTTAATTGCCACGCAACATAGTCGAAGCCTCCAATGGGAAGGTCAACCTAGTATGGAACAATGGATACGCGATACTATAGCAAAAGTAAAACGATATACCAACCGAAGAATTGTGGTCAGGCCTCATCCTAGGTCACAAATTCGTGAAAAATTTGCCGATGCAGTAATTGAACTTCCAAGAAAAATTGCCAACAGTTATGATGACTTCGATATCAATTACAATTATCATTGTGTGATCAATCACAACAGTGGGCCTTGTATTCAAGCAGCAATCAACGGAACTCCTGTTATATGCGATAGTTCAAGTTTAGCGTTTCCGGTGGCAGAAAAGTGGGAAAATTTAGAAAATCCTAAGTTGCCTAATCGCGAAGAATGGTTTCTTAAACTCTCACACACCGAATGGACTGTGGAAGAAATTGCACAAGGCCTGCCTCTCAAACGTCTTGAAAACCATCTTGAAGAAAAATTAAAAAAATAAGTTGATTTTCACATTTTTAGGTGCTATACTATATAAATGTTAAAATCTCATTATGTAGAAGACATCTTTATTGACTTTATGGATCACTGTGACGGACAAGTGATTCAGCTCAGTCATCAAGACCTAATGGCTGCTAATAGTTTTCAAAATGTTATTTCAGCCGGAAATCAACTGACAAAAAATCAGGGGAATTTTATCATAAAAATTCTTCAAAAATACCGTATGTTTGCAAAAATGGCCGGTCTTGATTATACATCCGCTATTGACACTCCTCAATGGAAACGATCTTTTAGAGTGTTAGATCTCAGCAAGAGAGCCTATGTTGAAAAAGACAAAGAAGATAACTTGTGGATTTGTTTAAAATTTCCATTTTCATTAAAAGAGGTGTTTGAAAAGGAAATTTCACCGGTCGTAAAGGACTACTCTTCAAGTGTTTGGGATGCAGAAGAAAAAGTTCGAAAGTTGAAATTCTATAATTTTAATTTAGTAGAGATATTTGAATTTTTAGAAAAACATAGTTTTAACATCGATGACACTTTTATGATTGCATTGGCCGAAGTTGAGGAAATTTGGCAAAATAGTGAAAGTATAACCCCATATTGCGAAAAACATTTTGGAGCCACCATTGACCTGATCAATGCTTCTTCAGAAACACTCGAGTGGTTCGAAGAGCACAGAACTGGTAATCAGGCCAGTGATATGCTATTAGCAAAGAGTATGGGCTATCCACTGAAAGATCAGCCAAAAACCTTGGTAGAAAAAATTGCATCCCTGCCAGAAACTAATTTTCATCTAAAAAGCATCAGTAGTTTTTTTGAGATTTACAAATCTGTAGGCGGACCTGTGGCTGTAATATTGAACAAAGGCGACAACAGCGAAAATTGGGTCAAGGAATTTTGTGCTGTCTCTAAAGATTTTGGTATAGACAGTGAAGAAATTCGTATCTGTTTTAGATTAGACAAACAAGAAGACCGAGGGTTCAATCAATGGGTTAAAGACAGCGGCTATGGAGGAAAAGTAGAAACTGGAAATATTTTTATATTTCAAAATAAGCCTCCTAAGTGGTTGTTCTCTGAAGGAAAAAATGTTAAAATTATTGTAACAAATAGTTTATATCCCATACCTAGTGCTACTGCACAGTCCTGGATGGATAATCATACCTGTGTCTTTTTTATAGGTGATATAAAGGCTGCTCACGTTAAGGAAAAGAAAATTGCCGAGTTGTAAACTCATAATCCGAGATGAAGTTAATATCAAGCTCGAAGGTCTTAGTGTAGAAACAAGACGTAAAATTGTCAACAAATTAAAGTTTGATTTGCCATACGCACGGCATATGCCTGCCTACAAACTAGGTCGGTGGGACGGTACTAAAACTTATTTTGGTATTGGCGGCACTGGTTATCTTGCTCATCTAGACGTTATTCTTCCTATTGTAGATGAAGCAGGATACGACATTGACATAGAAGATCTACGCACACATAGCAAAATAGAATTTGAAACTATTACAGAAAATTACTGGGCAGACAAAGGCAAGACGTGGCCCAAAGGTCACCCACAGGCAGGGCAACCTATTATACTTCGAGACTATCAATATGATGTAGTCAATAAATTTTTAGAAACTCCGCAGGCTTTACAAGAAGTTGCCACAGGTGCAGGTAAGACTATTACTACTGCAACATTAAGTCATTTGTGCGAACAATACGGACGCACTATGGTGATTGTTCCTAATAAATCATTAGTAGTACAAACAGAAGAAGACTATCGTAATTTAGGATTAGACGTTGGGGTATACTTCGGTGATAGAAAAGAATTAAACAAGACACATACTATCTGCACCTGGCAAAGCCTAAATGTTTTAGATAAGAAAAGTTATGACGACGATACATTATCGCTGGCCGAATTCTGTGAAGGCGTATGCGCTATTATTGTTGACGAAGTTCATCAGGCCAAAGCCGATGTACTAACAAAATTGTTAACACAAAATTTTAATAACTGTGCTATTCGCTGGGGCCTTACTGGCACTGTTCCTAAGGAGCAATGGGAATTTCAAGGTATCCTTGCCAGCATCGGTCCAGTGATTAATCAAGTTTCTGCACACGACCTACAAGAAAAAGGCGTGTTAGCGAATCTACAAATCAACATTCTTCAAACCAACGATGTACAGGTATTTCGTAGTTATCAAGAAGAATACAGTTTTCTAGTCACAGACGATAATCGAATTAACTGGATAGGAAATAAAATCAAAGAAATTTCCCAGACAGGCAATACTCTTGTTCTAGTGAATAGGATTGACACAGGCGACAAATTAACTGCAATGTTGCCAGACTGTGTGTTCATCAGTGGAGCAGTTAAATTAACTGATAGAAAAGAAGAGTATGATGAAATTAAAACTAGTGATAATAAGATTATTGTGGCGACTTACGGTGTGGCCGCTGTGGGTATTAATATCCCCCGTATTTTTAATCTGGTTCTTATTGAGCCCGGAAAGAGCTTTGTTAGAGTTATACAAAGCATTGGACGGGGTATTCGGAAAGCCGAAGACAAAGACCACGTTGAGATCTGGGATATCACATCTGCCTGCAAATACGCCAAGCGCCATCTTACGGAAAGGAAGAAATTTTATAAGGAAGCGAAGTACCCCT
>JACCDW011393265.1_pt1 | contig 11579 bp, 12 predicted proteins | sample 7449781 | NCBI WGS metagenome assembly JACCDW01 (sample SAMN15323449, study PRJNA562643) | freshwater metagenome | isolation source: river surface water | place: USA:Blue River Watershed | collected 2017-08-18
AGTCCATTCGCTACCGTCCGGATTGGCACAAGTGGGTCTACGTGGTGTTCGCCATCGCGTTCCTGATCCTTGGCTACCTCGGCGTTCAGGCGCCGACCGCCGGCCGCACGCTGATGGCCCAGATCTGCACCTTCATCTACTTCGGCTTTTTCCTGCTGATGCCGTGGTGGAGCACGATGGGCGACTTCAAGTCGGTCCCGGCCCGCGTGAACTTCAAGCCGCACTGAGTCGCAAAGGAATAGAACAATGAAACTCGTGAAAAAACTGCTCGCGACGCTGGCCCTGATTCCAGCGCTCGCGCTGGCTTCCGAAGGCGGGTTCCCGCTCGACTCGGCGCCGGACCGCGGCAATGACCTGTCGGCGCTGCAAAACGGCGCGCGCCTGTTCGTCAATTATTGCCTGAATTGCCACTCGGCATCGCTGGTTCGCTACAACCGTTTGCGCGATATCGGGTTATCCGAGGACCAGATCCGCGAAAATTTGCTGTTCACCGGCGATAAGGTCGGCGACCTGATGAAAACGGCGATGAGCGAGAAGGATGCGAAGGCCTGGTTCGGCGCTGTGCCGCCGGATCTGTCGGTGATCGTTCGCGCGAAGGCTTCAGGCGAAGGTTCGGGCGCGGATTATGTGTACACCTATCTGCGTACCTACTACAAGGATGACAGCCGCCCGACCGGTTGGAATAACCTCGTGTATCCGAACGTCGGCATGCCGCATGTGCTGTGGGAATTGCAGGGCGTGCGCAAGGCGAAGTTCGTCGAGGAAAAAGATGCGCATGACGAGGGCAAGACGGTGCACCGTTTCGCCGGCTTCGAGCAGGTTACGCTTGGCAAGCTGAGCCAGCGCGAATTCGATTCGCAGATCGGTGACTTGGTCGCGTTCATGGGCTGGATGTCGGAGCCCGTGAAGTCCAAGCGTGAAGCCATCGGTGTCTGGGTGCTGTTGTTCCTCGCGCTGCTGGTGCTGCTGACCTGGCGTCTGAATGCGTCGTTCTGGAGAGAAGTGAAATAAGTAGGACTGTTCATCGCCAGCCTGCGCTGCAAGCAGCCAGGTTGTGCGGGAGGGCAGATGTTCGCATGCAGGGTGAGACGATTTTCGTCTCACCCTTTTGTTTCAAGGAACTGCAACCATGATGGTTCTCTATTCGGGTACAACTTGCCCGTTCTCACAACGCTGCCGTCTCGTTCTGTTCGAGAAGGGCATGGATTTCGAGATCCGTGACGTTGATCTGTTCAACAAGCCGGAAGACATTTCGACGATGAACCCGTATGGTCAGGTACCCATCCTGGTCGAGCGCGAGCTGGTGCTGTACGAGTCCAACATCATCAACGAGTACATCGACGAACGCTTTCCGCATCCGCAGCTGATGCCGGCAGATCCGCTGATGCGCGCCCGCGCGCGCCTGATGCTGTTCAATTTCGAGAAGGAATTGTTCGTACACGTGCACACGCTGGAAAACGAGAAATCGCGTTCCGCTGAGAAGGCGCATGAAAAAGCGCGTCAGGAAATCCGTGACCGCCTGACGCAGCTGGCACCGCTGTTCCTGAAGAACAAATACATGCTCGGCGACGAATTCTCGATGCTCGACGTGGCTATCGCGCCGCTGCTGTGGCGTCTCGACTACTACGGTATCGATCTGTCCAAGACGGCGGCTCCGCTGTTGAAGTATGCTGAACGGATCTTTTCGCGTCCGGCTTACATCGAAGCGCTCACGCCGTCCGAAAAGGTGATGCGTCGCTGATCCCGTCGTTCCGGCCGTAACGTCCTCAATGAGCGAAACCTCGACCAAGCCCTATCTGCTGCGCGCGCTGTACGAGTGGTGTACCGACAATGGTTACACCCCGTACATCGTGGTGTCTGTTGACGGCTTCACGCGTGTGCCGATGGAATTCGTGAAAAACGGCGAGATCGTGCTGAACATCAGCTTCGAGGCCACCGGCAATCTGAAGATGGACAATGACTGGATCAGTTTCAAGGCCAGGTTCGGCGGCGTCGCCCGCGAAATCGAGATACCGGTCGAAAATGTCAGTGCGATCTATGCGCGCGAAAACGGTCAGGGCATGGCCTTCGAGGTCAAGCGCAAGGAGGCCGGTGCCGCCAACGCATCCGACCAAGAGATAGTGGCAAAAGCACCGGAGCCCAGGCCCGCTGCGCTGACCGCTGTACCGGCTAAATCCGACGCTGATGCTGACGATGGCGACGGCGGCGGCGGTGACGAGCCGCCACCACCAAAGCAGGGCAGCCGGCCGCGGCTGACCCGTATCAAATAACGTATAATCCGCGTCGTCGCCGGCTTAGCTCATCAGGTAGAGCACTTGATTTGTAATCATGGGGTGGCGGGTTCGAGTCCTGCAGCCGGCACCAGTAAATGAAAAGGCTGGCCTCGTCATGAGCGCCAGCCTTTTTTCATTTCGGGAAAGACTTTTCCTTTGGTGGTTTTTCAGGCATCTGGCAGGCAGACCATGCATATCAACGCTGATTACAGTAAAAGGGTGGTGATTCATCACCATGATTTGCCCTGGATTCCCAGTCCCGAATCAGGGATTGAGCGACGCATGCTTGAGCGCGCAGGTGATGAGGTGGCCAGAGCGACTTCCATCGTTCGTTATCAAGCCGGATCCAGATTTCCCATGCATACCCATGAGCTGGGTGAAGAGATATTCGTATTGGACGGGGTGTTCAGTGATGAGACTGGCGATTATCCCGCTGGCACCTACCTGATGAATCCTCCGGGCTCCGCTCATGCGCCCTACAGCGAAACTGGTTGTACGCTGTTTGTGAAATTACGCCATCTTGGTCCGGATCAGGTCGAGCGCGAAGTGGTCGATACTGAAACAGCTTCCTGGTATCAGGGACTGGTGCCCGGTCTGACCGTGATGCCGCTGATGCAGCAGGGTAGTGGATCGACCTTAGTGCGATGGGCGCCTCAAACCTATTTCAATCCGCATCGACATTTCGGTGGCGAGGAAATCTTCGTGGTCGATGGCACGTTTGAAGATGAGCATGGGCGCTATCCGGCGGGCTGCTGGATCAGAAGTCCTCACATGAGCATGCACCAACCTTTCAGCAAAGAAGGCTGCACCATCTTCGTCAAGACGGGACACCTGCCGGGCTGATAGCTTCGAAGCCGTCTCAGCAGGTAGTCGACCGATGAATCAGCCATGCCCTGCCTAAACAAAAACGCCCGATCAGTTGATCGGGCGTTGTCTTGTCACGGCTTCCGTTCAGGTCAGCAGCACTTGATCGTGCGGCCATTCGCGCCATAACGCGCTTCCTGCCGCTCACGGAAGAACTCTTCGTAGCTCATCACAGGCAGGTCCGGGTGGGTCGCCTGCATGTGATTGAGATAGTTGTCGTAATCCGGCAGACCAATCATCAGTCTGGCCGTCTGCCCGAGATACGCACCGAATTTTCCGAGATCACTGAACATCAAGTTTCCCTGTTGTGCTTAGGCCGACACCGTGTTGGCGGGCGTTGCCGCCGCTTCGACGGTGGTTGGCTGGTCTTCGCGCAGCGCCTGCAGGCAGGCGCGGATACCGAATGCGAGGATGGATAGCACGACCGCCATGAAAATCGCTGCCAGCGAGGCATCGATGTAATCGTTCATGATGATCTGCTGCATCTGCGCCGCCGATTTCGCCGGAGCCAGCAACTCGCCATTGGCCGCCGCCGCCCTGAACTTGTCGGCGTGCGCGAGGAAGCCGATCCTCGGGTTCTCATGGAACAGCTTCTGATAGCCGGCGGTCAGCGTGCAGACCAGCAGCCATGCAGTCGGTACCATCGTGACCCACGCAAACTTCTGGCGCTTCATCCGGAACAGCACGACGGTGGCCAGAATCAGCGCTACGGCGGCGAGCATCTGGTTAGAGATGCCGAACAATGGCCACAGCGTATTGATGCCGCCCAGCGGATCCACCACGCCCTGATACAGAAAGTAACCCCAGGCCGATACGCACAGCAGCGTGGCGATCACGCTCGAAACCAGTCCCGGAATCTGGCGGAATGACGGCACCAGCGTACCCAGTAGATCTTGCAGCATGAAGCGACCGACCCGCGTGCCGGCATCAACCGCGGTCAGAATAAACAGCGCTTCGAACAGGATGGCGAAGTGGTACCAGAAGGCCATCATGGTCTTGCCGCCAAACATTTCGGAGAAAATGTGCGCCATGCCAACGGCCAGCGTCGGTGCGCCACCGGCGCGCGAGATGATGGTGGTTTCACCGACATCTTTCGCGGTCTGCGTCAGCATCTCCGGTGTGACCACGAAACCCCACTGACTGATCGCGGCCGCCGCCGTTTCCGGCGACGTACCGATCAGCGCTGCCGGGCTGTTCATCGCGAAATACACACCAGGCTCGATGATCGAGGCTGCTACCAGCGCCATGATGGCGACGAAGGATTCCATCAGCATGCCGCCATAACCGATATACGGCATGTGGCTCTCATTCTCCAGCAGTTTCGGCGTCGTGCCCGACGAGATCAGCGAGTGGAAGCCCGACACCGCACCACAAGCAATCGTGATGAACAGGAACGGGAACAGCGAGCCCGCCCAGACCGGGCCGGTGCCATCGATGAACTTCGTGATGGCCGGCATCTTCAGGTCCGGTGCGACGATCAGGATGCCCAGTGCCAGCAAGACGATCGCGCCAATCTTCAGGAAGGTCGACAGATAGTCACGCGGCGCCAGCAGCAGCCACACCGGCAGTACGGAAGCGACGACGCCATAGGCCAGCAGCATCCAGGTCAGCTGCACGCCGGTAAACGTGAACGCCGGGCCCCAGTAGGGATCGGCGGCGATATGACCGCCATAAACGATCGATGCCATCAGCAGCACAAAGCCGATCACGGATACCTCGCCAACGCGACCCGGACGGATGTAGCGGCTGTAGATGCCCATGAAGAACGCGATCGGAATCGTCGCCGCCACCGTGAAGGTACCCCACGGGCTGTCGGCCAGCGCCTTCACCACGATCAGGGCCAGTACTGCCAGCAGGATCGTCATGATCATGAAGGTACCGAACAGCGCGATCACACCGGGCACCAAGCCCAGTTCAGATTTCACGAGGTCGCCCAGCGAGCGGCCGTCACGACGGGTGGAGATGAACAGGATCATGAAATCCTGCACTGCGCCGGCGAGAATCACGCCGACCAGAATCCACATCATGCCGGGCAGATAACCCATCTGCGCGGCGAGCACCGGGCCGACCAGCGGGCCGGCGCCGGCAATTGCGGCGAAGTGATGGCCGAACAGCACGTGCTTGTTGGTCGGCACGTAATCCAGCCCGTCATTCAGGCGAATAGCCGGCGTGGTGCGGTTCGGATCCAGCTGCATCACGCGGGTCGCGATGAACTGCGCGTAGTAGCGGTAGCCGATCAGGTAGATGGCCACGGCAGCGACGACGATCCAGAGTGCGTTGATCGTTTCACCGTGTGCCAGCGCAATGGTACCGAGCGCGAATGCACCCAGTAAGGCCAGTGCGATCCATCCGGCTTGTTTGACTAGAGAGCCCATGGCGTGTCTCCAATAACTGATGGGAGTTGCAAAGAAAACGGCGGATTATATCCCTGATAATGCAGGCGAATCCGTCGGGTGATGGATGAAAAATTCATTCGGCACCGGTTAAAAATCCGTGCAAAGACAGGGCCGGGATGCTGCGCTGCAGTGTGAGCCAGGCGGTACGCAGCTGGTGGCCTTACAACCTGTCTGATTAGCACCATAAGCCTTTGCCTAAGAATAACAAGTGGGCGTCCGATGAAAACAACAGGCAACCAGACCAGGCATCCTTCCCGGCTCGCGCTGCCTGCCGGACAGCTTGCCTGAATCGGTGCTCCGGTGTTGCCGAAAACATCAAGCCGGCGTTCGCGGCGGCAAGCTGATCACTTCGGCGAGGGCGTGACAGGCCGGTCAGGCTGCCGAACGAGACGCATGCTACATTTCTACAAAAGAACTTTAGGAGGTGCAATGCGACGTCTGTTCCTGCTGGCTACTCTGCTGACCATCCTCGCCTGCCCGGCGCAGGCGGATGATCGCTTCGAGCATGGCGACTGGGTATCGCAGTTCCGTGACGGTATGGGCGAAGCCTCGACGCACGAGAATGGCACCTCCATGTTCGGCATGCTGTGCGCAGACCGCAGTTGCCGCTACTACTTCGCCAATAGCGTGCCCTGCGAACCCGGAAGTAACTATCCGCTGATGCTGACCACTCAGGCCGGCGCGCTGGCCTTCGATGCGATTTGCGAACCCATGTCGACCTCGAACGGCGACGTGATGTTGTACTGGTTTAATGAATCGAATCGTCTCAACGAAGCGCTGTCGCAGTCCGAGGCGATTGGCTTTGCGTTTCCGCTGACGAATGGGCAGTTCAAGTTCAGCGGATTTTCGATGAACGGATATTCAGACGCGATCCGTCGCATGGTCGATGGCTTGCGTGAGCGGCTGGAGGAAAAGCGCCAGTCCGACAACCAGCCTCTGCCGGTACCGGAAGATACGCCCGGTGGTGAGGCCGTACCGGTCGATACCGGAATTAATCGTATCTGAGCCGCCGTATCGGCAGGGTCTACGGAGGGAGGACGGCGGTGGCGTATCTCAGTCCGGAGATCCCGGCCCGGATTTTTCAGTCCTGATTTTTCAGCCCGGCCCACTGCGGCGCGAGTTCATGCGCAACATCAAGCATGTCCAGCACGCGCGCCACCGTGTGGTCGACCATCTGAGCAATAGAATCGGGCTTTTGGTACAGGGCCGGCAGCGGCGGGAAAATGATGCCGCCCATCTCGGTCACGGCCGTCATGTTGCGCAGGTGCGCAAGATTAAAGGGCGTCTCGCGCACCATCAGCACCAGCCGTCGCCTTTCCTTCAGCATCACATCCGCAGCGCGGGTGACCAGGTTGTCGCACATGCCATGCGCGACGGACGCCAGCGTCTTCATTGAGCAGGGCGCGATCACCAGGCCTTCGGAACGAAAAGAGCCGCTGGCAATGCAGGCACCGATATCACGCACGCTATGCACCTGATCGGCCAGCGCCTCAATATCCTTGCGCCGGATTTCCAGCTCATGATGCAGGTTCAGTGCGGCCGCATCCGAGATCATCAGATGGGTCTCGACACCGTCGGTCGCACGCAGCTGCTCAAGCAGTCGCACGCCGTACAGCGCGCCCGACGCGCCGGTGATGGCGACAATCAGGCGCTTCACAACATCAGCCCTTGATCAGGGTTTGCAGTTCGCCGGATTCGGCCATCTCATTCAGGATGTCTGCGCCGCCGATGAATTCGCCCTTCACATACAGCTGCGGAATCGTCGGCCAGTCGGAGTATTCCTTGATGCCCTGACGAACCTCGTCATCTTCCAGCACGTTCACGGTGACCAGATTGTCGACGCCAACCGATTTCAGCAATTCAATCGCGCGGCCCGAAAAGCCGCACTGCGGGAACTGTGCGGTGCCTTTCATGAACAGCACGACCGGGTGGGTGGTCACGGTTTCCTTGATCCACGCTTTTACGTCGCTCATAAATCCTCTTCCTCAAATGCAGGGGTAATGGAGACCCCATTATAGGGGTTTGCGCAGCACGCTGCCGGTGAACGGCCCTGCTGGCCGGCCGGCATCAGCGCTTCAATTTTGCAAACGCGGCGGCCATGACCGACTCCGTCGGCGCCGGCTCACGCCGCGGCGGCGCACTGCGGGGCGCGGCGCCACGATCACGTCGCTCGTTGCCGTCACGGCGTTCGCCCGGCGCCGGTGCCGCGTCGCTCAGGCGCATCGTCAGCGCGACGCGTTTGCGTTTCACGTCCACTTCCAGCACCTTGACCTTGACCACCTGTCCCGCCTTGACGACCGTGTGCGGGTCCTTCACGTACTGGTTCGACAGCGCCGAAATATGCACCAGACCATCCTGATGCACGCCAATGTCCACGAAGGCGCCAAATGCGGCGACATTCGTCACCACGCCCTCGAGGATCATGTCCGGGCGCAGGTCGGAGAGAGCCTCCACACCGTCCTTGAAGCTGGCGGTCACGAAGGCCGGACGCGGATCCCGCCCCGGCTTGTCGAGTTCTTTCAGGATATCGATCACGGTCGGCAGGCCGAAGCGCTGATCTGCATAACGTTTCGGATCGAGTGACTTCAGCAGGTTGCTGTCACCGACCACGCTCTTCACATCGCGCTGGATGTCGGCCAGAATTTTCTCAACCAGCGGATAGGATTCCGGATGCACGGCGGACGCGTCGAGCGGATTGTCACTATTCATCACGCGCAGAAAACCGGCAGCCAGCTCGAAGGTCTTGTCGCCCAGACGCGGTACCTCGCGCAGCGCGGCGCGCGATGCGAACCTGCCTTTCTGGTCGCGGAAATTCACGATGCTCTGCGCGACACTGCTGTTGAGTCCCGACACCCTCGCCAACAGCGGCACCGACGCGGTATTCACGTCAACACCGACCGCATTCACGCAGTCCTCGACCACCGCATCCAGCGTGCGCGCCAGACGAGTCTGCGACACATCATGCTGGTACTGGCCGACACCGATTGATTTCGGCTCGATCTTCACCAGCTCGGCCAGCGGATCCTGCAGGCGGCGCGCGATCGACACCGCGCCACGCAGCGATACATCCAGCTCCGGTAATTCCTTTGACGCGTATTCAGACGCTGAATACACCGACGCACCGGCCTCGGACACCACGATCTTGTTCAGCTTCAGTTCCGGCAGACCTTTTACCAGGTCTTGCGCGAGACGATCGGTCTCGCGCGACGCGGTGCCATTGCCGATCGCGATCAGCGAGACCTGGTGCTTCTTTGCCAGCAGTGCCAGCGTATGCAGCGAACCCTCCCAGTCATTGCGCGGCTGGTGCGGATAAATGGTCGCGGTATCGACCACCTTGCCGGTGACATCGACCACGGCCACTTTCACGCCGGTGCGCAGTCCCGGGTCCAGACCCATGGTCGCGTGCGGCCCGGCCGGCGCGGCCAGCAGCAGATCCTTCAGATTGCGTGCAAATACCTGAATGGCCTCCGCTTCGGCTTCTTCGCGCAGCTTCGTCATCAGCTCGGTCTCGAGATGCATGTAGATCTTGACCCGCCAGGTCCAGCGCACCGTATCCATCAGCCATTTGTCGGCCGGCCTGTCCTTTTGCGATACGTTAAAGCGTTGCGCGATGCGGCTCTCGCAGGGATTGGGTGGCGATGCCCAGGTCGGCTTCTCTGCTTCGCTGTCCAGACGCAGCGTGACGGTCAGCATTTCCTCACGACGGCCGCGCAGGATGGCCAGCGCGCGGTGCGACGGAATCTGCGCCAGTGGTTCCGAGTAGTCGAAATAGTCGGCAAATTTTTCACCGGCTTCCTGCTTGCCGTCGATGACCTTGGTATCGACCACGCCGTGCTCGAGCAAATACGCGCGCAGGTCTTGCAGCAGCGTCGCATCTTCAGCAAAACGTTCCATCAGGATCTGGCGCGCGCCGTCGAGTGCGGCCTTCGCATCCGGCACGCCGGGGTTCTCACCCTGATCGCTCGTGAACGCAGGGCGCAGAAATTTCGCCGCTTCCTCGTCCGGATTCAGGGTCGGATTACCCAGCAGCGCATCGGCCAGCGGTTCGAGTCCGGCCTCGGCCGCAATCTGCGCCTTGGTGCGTCGCTTCTGGCGATAGGGCAGATACAGATCTTCAAGACGGGTCTTGTCCTCGGCGGAAAGGATCGCGGCCTTCAGCGCTGGCGTCATCTTCCCTTGCTCCTCGATCGAAGCAATGATCGCGTCGCGCCGGGCTTCCAGCTCGCGCAGATAGCGCAGCCTTTCCTCCAGCAGACGCAGCTGGGTGTCGTCCAGCCCGCCGGTCGCTTCCTTGCGATAGCGGGCAATGAAGGGCACGGTTGCGCCTTCATCCAGCAGCGCGATCGCTGCCTTCACTTGTTCGGTTCGGGCCGCCAGTTCGCCGGCGAGGCGTTGTTCAATGGAGGGCAACATCGGGAATCAGCAGGGTGGGGAAATCAGGGAAGCGTCGGATGATACGCAATTCGTTAGCGAGCGCCAGTCTTGACAGCGCATCAGTTCGGCGGGCGCATCGCGCCGCTCACGCGCTCGATGCCGGACAGATCTTTCCAGCTCCGGGTCTGCTGCCAGCCCGCTTTGTCGAGCAGTGTGCGCACGGCGCCCGCCTGATCATAGCCATGCTCCATCAGCAGCCATCCGCCGGGCATCAGATGCGTACTCGCGCCATCGACGATCGCGGCGATATGCATCATGCCATTGGCTTCGTCCGTCAATGCTGCGCGTGGCTCGAAGCGAAGATCACCCTGCGACAAATGAGGATCGCTGGCGGCAATGTACGGCGGGTTGCTGACAATCAGATCGTAACGACCGTTGACGCTGGCGTACCAGTCACTGTGCACGCATTGCAGCGCGACCGCGTGATGCGCCGCATTGCGCCGCGCCAGCGCCAGCGCGGCTTCGCTGATGTCCGCCGCCGATACTTTGGCATCGCGCCGTGCGTGCGCTACGGCGACCGCAATCGCGCCGGAGCCGGTACCGAGATCGAGCACGCTGCCGGCCTTCGGCAGTTTTTCAATCGCAAGCTCGACCAGCAGCTCGGTTTCATGGCGCGGTATCAGCACGTCGGGCGTAATTTCAAAACGCAGACCGTGAAACTCACGTTCACCCGTCAGATAAGCAATCGGTTCACCCTGCATACGGCGCATGAACAGCTCGCTGACTTGCGTCACCTGCTGCGGCGTCAATGCATCTTTGGATCGGATAACGAGCTGCACGCGCGTGCATTTCAACGCATGCGCGAGCAGGATGCGTGCCTCGAGCGGATCAATCAGCGCCAGCTTCAGCAGGCCTTCGATCGTCATGCGTGACGCTTCCGGATCAATACGATCGCTGCGCAGACCAGCGCGAAGATCAGGAACCAGACCAGTGCCCATGCAGGGATGGATAGTCCGAGGATGGGATCGTAGTCGGTGGTGCACAGTCCATCGGCCTGAAACAGGGTCGGAAACCACTGCGCGGGCAGGATCTGGTTCAGCGAGGTCTCGAGCGGATCAATACCGCAGGACACCGTCGGATGCGCCTTGACCCACAGATGGCGGATGGCAACGCCGGCACCAGACAGCGCGGCGAGCCCGGTCAGCGCGGTGCCGGTGCGCGTTGCTGCGGCGGGTAGCAGCACCGTGGCCAGTGCGAACAGCGCGACCAGCGCGAAGCCGTAGCGCTGCAGGATGCACAGCGGGCAGGGCAGCATCTCCAGCTTCAGTTGCAGATAGAGACCGACGCCGAGCATCGCAATACAAGCGACGGCGATCAGCAACAGCAGGGGTTTGGCAAGTTTCATGATCAGACTCCGTTAGGTCGATTCCGCCAGCGCCGCCAGCTGCTCTGCCTGATGCTCGGCCATCAGCGCGGTGCTCAGCTCGTCGAGATCGCCTTCCATGATTGCCTCCAGTTTGTACAGCGTCAGGTTGATCCGGTGATCCGTCATGCGGCCCTGCGGGAAATTGTAGGTGCGGATGCGCTCGCTGCGGTCGCCGGAGCCGACCAGCGACTTGCGCGTCGCCGCTTCTTTCGCCTGCTGCTCGCGCAGCTGTACATCCTTGATGCG
>JACCDW010231131.1_pt1 | contig 11575 bp, 13 predicted proteins | sample 7449781 | NCBI WGS metagenome assembly JACCDW01 (sample SAMN15323449, study PRJNA562643) | freshwater metagenome | isolation source: river surface water | place: USA:Blue River Watershed | collected 2017-08-18
CATGTTCGTTGTGCAGTTTTTAATGTTCTCGGATGAGATTTTTTTTTCTTGACGGGACACAAAAACGTGCATGTACCACCGCGCTTTCGCTTTCTTGGTTCTGTGCATTGCAGGCCCGTTTGTGTACTTCGGGTGTGTCGATCGGCCCGGGATGTGTGACACCTTCGACGTCCATCGAACCGCACGGGTCGTCGGGACCCATGTGACCCAGCGCACGTGCGACACCCACGTCGGTGACTACATGTGTTACAACACGTACGTAGACATCGCACTGCCCCATATGAACTGCTCCGTGTCCGTCGGGAACACCGATGACCCGCACGAATCCAGAGCGGTCCGTGCGGCGTCCAAGTACGACGTGGGTTCGGTCCACACGGTTCTGACGTTCCGTCCGGATCGCGCGGGGACCTTTCGGCATCGGACGGAATGTAACTTTTACAACCAAGCCGTGAGATCGTATGCAATCGTGGGTTTGGTATTGGTTGTGCTTTCATCCACGACGTGTTGCTGGTGTCCCAAACGTCCAACCCGCGAGGTTTCGGAAAGGTCCGACGTGGTTGTCGAAATCCCGCCGAGTTCCGGAAACCTCCCGGGGGAAAGACTTCAGGAAAGAGTTTGACCAACTGGACTCCATTGTCATTCCACAAAAAAGGATCATGAACGTTCGTGAACAAGCATTGACTGTGCATTCGATGGAGACTTTGGGGCCATGCGGGTTCGATGTGCGTGCGCTCATGGCAGGCCCCGTCGAGAACCTCGAGATGGCTCTGGACGACATCGTGGTTACCACGAATCCCACGCTTTCCATGATCGCATTCTATGTGTTCTGCAATGCCCTTGACGTGTATCTGGAATCGCTCGAAGCCGATCGTGCCAACTGGGACACGTTCGACGACCTCCGTGTGAAGCTGTGCTACCTGGCGCACACGGAGGCTTTCCAGACGCTCTTCGAGGCGAGCATGACAGGCATTGCTTCCTTCACGCACCGTGTCGCCGCCGCTGCCGCTGTACAATGTCTCGGTGCCGACGTTCGTCCGGAGCATCAGCATTTCACGGCCTCCGCATGGGCTCTCATGGCCTGTGCGAAGGTCCTGGCGTCGCAGGAGATTGGGGTCAGCACGCGCCCCGACGTGTCCATGTGGATCGGGCGGACGGAAATCATCCCGGGGTTCGTTCCGCCGCCCCGCCGGAAGCGTGGACACGGTGCCCCCGGCGTCGTCGAGGTGATCACGAAGAAGACGGGGTCCCTCACGATCGCCACGGACGTCTTCGCGGACGCGCTCGAGCGACTCGCGCAGGTCCTGAGCACGCGTCCGACGGACATCGGGTACCGCGCGTTCGCGGAGCTCCATCGGTTCTGTGTGATGCCCTCTATGCGCTGGACGCTCGAGGGCTCGTACATGCGCTTCGTCTGCGAGCGGCGGGACTTTGTGGCGCACGGGTTCCATATTGCCGCGATGCTCCAGGGGAACGATCGTCACGTGGACGAGCTTGCGGGGCTCCTCGCGATCCAGATGGAGCGCGTGATCCCTCAGTACGCCGCCATCTGCGCCGACAACCACGGTGAGTACGCCATCGAGGACATCCCGCACCGCCGCCAGCAGGTCGCGGACGAGATGTGCGCATGCATGTCCGCGGTGCTCGAGCTCGTGGGTACGGCCGCGCGGCTGCACGTGGTCGCCACGGCGAACATGGCGGCTCTGGCGGATCTCGTGCAGCGCGTGGAGGCCGCGGGTCGCGGGTACATTTCCAACGACCCGTACCTCTACGGCGACATGCTGTACCTCACCATGAACTGCACGGAGCACCTGCGGCTCCGTCGGCACCTGCGGCTCCCGTGCGACGAAGACGCGATCCGCGAGGACGAGGAAGACTACGAACCCGAGGCGTACATGGCGTGGCCGGGCGACCTCGACGGTGTCCCTGCCTTCGCGGTTGCGGTGGACGGCGTGGATCCCGCGGTGCTCGCACGGTGCATGCGGGACCGTCCGGCGCTGGCGGCGGCGGTGGCGGCCGTGGATCCCGCGCGCGCGGCGCGCACGGCCCAGCCGTTCACGTGCTGCATCTGCGGGGACGACTCTGTCGCATTTGTGCCGTACGCGTGTGCCTGCGAGGGCGCGCGGCGTCGCACGGATCCGTGTGAGTGTGCGGAGTGCAGCAAGATTCGTGTGTGCAAGTATTTCCGCACCAAGTGCTCGCTGTGCTCGGGCGATTGCCATGTGTAAATTTTGTACAACCCCGAAAGGACCTTCCGGCTCGAACAACCCATTCGGAAACCAACATTTCGGGAAAGATTTATGTGGGCCATCGGCTGAAAATATGAGGCCCTCTAACGAACAACAACACAACTATGGAGTTTATTCAGGAGTCGATTGTGGCATTTCGGGCGTGTTACACGGAGTACGTGTCGAACTATGTCATTCCGTGCCGTCAGATCCGTGCGGTGCTGGAGGATCAAATGTACCCGGACTTGCAGACGCTGGAGGCCACGTTGGGGAAGGTGGATTCAGCGGCCCCCACAACAAGCGACTTGTTGTTGATGGCGCACAAGGTGCACAAGAAATCGCTCGAGCGCAGGATTCTGCATCTCCGCCGGGACGTGCGGAACCTCCGCCGGATCCTTTCGAACCTTGCGGCGACGTTCCCGGCGTACGAACAGGACATTCACACGCTGCGCGAGTCGATTCTCGCGGAAATCGAAGGGTCGCCTTTGAAACTTCCGGCGAACGACGTGTCGTTTTTGAAATCGCGCAAGGTCGTCCCGGAGCACAAGGTCCACGGGATCGAGGTGATCCCCGAGACGCACGTGTTTGTGGAGGGTGACGTTTCCGAAGAAAACGAATCCGACGGCGAGTCCGTGGGCTCCGAGGACACGTCCGAGGACGGGTCGGACACGGGGAGCGACCTCGCGAGCTTCGTGGAGCTCGATTCGGAGTTCGATGCGGATGATGATTCGTACGACCCGTCGGAAATGTCCGACGAGTGATTTTTTTCGATTGGCTCTTAATTAAAGAACCCCAAACAATGTCGTTTCTTCATATGCATATCCCCCCGGATACGTACCCGGAGCGGATTCTGTCGATTTTACAACCGTTGTATCATCAAAGCGCCTGTATCCAGGAGCGTTCGATCCGCGAGGCCCGTCTGGATGCCGTGCGGACCGCGCGGGACTTTGTGCGCGACCTCTACGAACGGAGCCCCGAGTCCCAGCGGTTCCAGGTCCGGCCCAATGGGTACGTGACCGAGGACGAAAAGCCCACGCCCGTGTCCAACATCCGGATCTTCTTTGACTAACTTTTCGAGACACAACAAACAAAACACACATGTCCGTCGCACTCTTCTGGGACATTGGCCTGAAGAACCTGTCGGTGTGTGCGTACTGCACCACGACCCATGAGATCCTCCTGTGGGACGTGTGCGACACGGGCGTCCGCGGGAAGTGCGGGCTGTCCCAGATCGTCCAGAAGCTCGTCCAGTTCCTCGCGGCCTTCGTCGAGTCCGCGCCGTTCCGCTGTGTCCACGCGAGGATCGTGCGGAACGTGATCGAGAACCAGCCGAAGATGAACCCGACCATGCGGGTCGTGAGCGGAATCGTGGGCACGTTCTTCTACACACGGTTCCGATGGGCCCCGTTGTATTTCAACCCGGCGTACAAACTCATGCACGTCGACTTTGGCGCCGCGGCCGCGGCTGCTCCTGCACACGGCGGCGGACGCCGACGGCCCCGACGGAACACGAAGGAGTTCGCGACGGCGTACCGCATGCGCAAGATTGCGAGCATCGACGAGACCCGACGGATCCTCGAGGCTTCGTACGCGTCCACACCCTGGCTCGCCTTCTTCGAGCGACACACGAAGAAGGACGATCTCGCAGACACGTTCCTCATGGCCCGCGTGTACGCACGGACACCCGCGGCTGCAATTGTGGACGTGGATGAGTCGTCGTCGTCCGATGAGGGTTCTGAGGGTTCTGAAGCTGACCCGGAGGAAACCGCAGGTCCCGCAGGTCCCGCAGGTCCCGCGTGTCCCGTGGCGTCCGCGGCGTTCCTCCCCAAGGTTCGCAAGTACGCCGAGGGTTCCTGGGGCCACGCCAAGTTCTGCATCGAGGAGCGTCTGCACAAGGAGTACGGACAGGGCGCCGCGTTTGTCCCGACGGTCCAGAAGATTGTCGGGTCTTCCAAGTGCAAAGGAATCGCCGAGTTCCGCGCGTTCCTCCAGACGTGTTCGTGCGGGGACTGTCGGGACTCGTTCGTGTCCCGGATGTTCCCGGAAGCCCATTGGTCCCGCATGTTTGTTTCCGAAACGTAAAAAAGTGTAAACTTCCCGCCGCGTACCAAACAAGAACAACACACACACAATGGACGACAAACCGTGTTTTCCGCAGACGGACCAGCGTGCGCGCATTCGCGCGTGCCTGGAAAGCGACTTCCTCATTGCGGGTCTGTCACAACCGGAACCACGGCAGTCGCACGTCACGTGTGACATTTGCGTCCCGGACATCGACACATTTGCGGACGCGTGTCAATCGCTGAATGTACACATCGCCCCGCACCGTTTCCTCCACGGGTTCCATCAGTGCACCGTTATCGACGCGCCCACGTTCACACAGATGGTGTTCATCGCCGAGTTCGTGGACGGACGCGCCCGCTTACTTCTGATGCAGGGACGCACCGAAGTGTTTCACCGGTACACGTCCAAACTCCGTGCGGCGATCCACGGGGACCCCGACGTCTCCGTCGAACCCGCGCGCGTCCACGTGCCCAAGGAAGTCGTGGACGAGTCCACATGGTACAAGGTCGAGTACTTCCTCGACTTCCGCACGTGTACCGGTGTGAGCATGGTGGGCGTATTGGCCGCAGCGGGACACGCGGTCCCGGACGTGATCCGTGAGCGCCTCGACTGGCTCGCACGCGAGAACCCGCGCGACTTTCAGGAGCTGGCGGCAGCGGTGCGTTGCGTCATGTAGCACCACGCCTCAACTTCCGGGTCCGCGTGGATGTCCACGGGGTCGCGCGGGTCCATGCGTGGACACGACCACTTCGCGTTTGCGAAAACCTCAATGTCCCCACGAAGTTGTTCGTACATGCACCGCGGGACGTGTGTGTCGCCGATCTCGACACTCCCGCGGAACCCGCGGAGCCACTTGTATGTCTCGCGTTTGATGTGTGTGCATTCGTACTTAAAGTTCCGAACGAAGACGTGGCGCGACATCAAGTGTTCCTGGGGGATCTGTACGAGTCGTTGGGCCGGCACGACGATGTGAATGTTCGACGGGATCCTCTGGAACACGGACGTGTCCGTCGGGACCCTCTTGATGTACACGAACCCCGTGTACATCCAGAGCAACGTGTGGTCGTCGTTGTAGACGCGGAACCATTGTCGGGGACGCCACTCCTTTCCCAGAAAGTCCCGCACGTTTCCGACGAGCACAATGGGATCGTAATTGTCCATTCGTTTTGAACAAGGACGCGTGCACTGATTGTTAAAGAAATGATCTCCGTCGATTCGCGTGGATACTGGGTCAACCTCGGGGCATTCTCACCCGCCGTACAGAAGGCGTTGTCCCAAAAGGCGCGCGTGTACGCCGCGGTGGACGACAAGAGTCCACTGGCGCGTCGTGCGAAGGCGTCGGGGCGCACTGCGCGTGGACCGAGTTTCGTGGTGACCAAGACGGAGGGGGAGTACACGTGGATCCCGCGGACCTGGATCGAGGACATGCCGGAGTTCATCCGGTACCGTGTGGTCGTCCACGAGCACCGTCGGGCGCGCATCGAGGCCACGCAGATCCCTCCCGGTACCTTCACCCCGACGTACACGCTCAAGCCGAACCAGCTCGAGGTGCTCGCGGAGGTTGCGTCGTACGGCGCGCCGGTGTCGGGGTGTCTCGCGCTGCACACGGGGTTCGGGAAGACGGTCGTGGCCATCGAGCTGATCCGTCGGCTGAACGTGCGGACGCTGTGGCTGTCGCACACGTCCCAGCTGATCCGTCAGTTCGCCGAGCGCGTCCAGGGGTTCCTGGGCGTGACCGTCGGAGAGCTGGGCGAGTCGGACGGACCGATTGTGTCCTGCACGATCCAGAGTCTGTTGCGGAGGGAGTACCCCGCGGACTTTTTCGATTCGTTCGGGCTCGTGATCATCGACGAGTGCCACCACATGGGCGCGGAGACGTTCTCGTCGGCGTTCCACAAGGTCGGCGGGATCCCGCACACCATCGGTCTGTCCGCGACGCTCGAGCGTAAGGACGGGCTGGCGTGCGTGTTCCAGTGGGCCATCGGACGGGTCCTGACGGTCCGTGAGCTCGTCGTGACCCGCAAGCCGCTCGTGCGCGTCGTGCAGGGCAACTGGCCCGTGGAGATCGTCATGAACCGCGCGGGGGACCCGATGTTCTCACAGGCGATCACGGACCTCACGCGCGTGGACGCGTACAACCAGACGATCCTCGAGGTTGTCGCGGGGATCTTCCGCGCGGAACCCGAGCGGCGCGTTCTGCTTCTCACGGACCGCAAGGAGCACATTGCGATCCTGGACGCGATGATCGGGTCTTGTCCCGCGTTCGAAGGGATCTCCGTCGGACCCCTGCACGGGAACCTCACGGCCCGTCAGATGGACCAGAACCTCGGCGCGAAGTTCATCCTCGCGACGTACGGCGTCGCGGGCGAGGGCTTCGACTGCCCGGGGCTGAACTGCGTGGTCATGGCGACCCCGCGCAACGACATCCGGCAGTCCGTGGGTCGCATTCTCGGCGAGCGCGTGACGTCCCTCCAGCCGCTGATCGTGGACATTCGGAACATGATGGGCCTGTTCTGCAACCAGGGACGCGAGCGCATCAAGTACTACCACGCGTCCGGGTTCGACGTGCGGATCGAACGGGCTCCGTCGGCGCGGGACGAACCCGACGAACCCTCAGGGTCCGCTGCGGCAGCGGCCGCAGCGGCCGCGCCTGTGAACGACGATATTGACGGCTTTTTGGATGACTAGTTTGTAAAATACGATGCAAACCCTGTCCGAATTGTTCGTGGACGTGTCTGCGTCGAGAAGTCAGGATCACATCGAGCGCGTGTTGCTCCATCTGTTCACATGGCCCCGTACGACGACCTTGCGGGACCTGGACCGTGCGTGTCTCACGGTCCCGCAGGACATCTTGAATCTCGACGCGGCCGCGACGGTTGCGAACATGGACATTGAGCTGCACGCCACGGGGCGTCGGGAGTCCGTGACGCTGCTGAAGATCCTTGCGGCGTACCGCACGAGTTTGATGATGCTCACCAAGGCGGACAATGTCCTCGTGTACGACAACGGCGTTCTTGCGGTCCGTGTGCGTCTGAACGAAACACAGACGGGACGTTCGGCGTCGGTGGATGTCGCGCAGGTGCGCATGGCGTTTCGGAAGATGTTGTCATGGGGCCCGTTCAACATCGCATTCCTCGGGGGCCTGCTTGTGGCGCTCGGTGTTGGTATGATTCTTTCTTTCTCTCGAATGTAAAGTGTTAAAAAAGGAATATGGGGAACGTCTTGTACCCTCCGCGACTCATCCGGGAGACTTTGCTCGCAAGCGATCTCGTCGTGGGCGTCACGTCCGCGACGGGTGTCCTTGCGATCCGTGTGGGCCGTGCGGTCCCTGCGCTGAAACGTTCGTGTACCGAGTCGGTGGACATGCTGGAGTACGTGTTCGAAGGGGACGTGGTGTTGCAGTTGACGCGTGTGGACCACGACATTGCGTACCTTCTCACAACCCGGGGTGTGACGAAGAAGGGAATTGTGTCCCGCGAAGCGTTCGCCTACATGGATTCGACCACGTCGAACTGCGAGGACATGGACAAGCTCGCGTCGTTTGTTTCTTCTGCAGTGTAATTAAAAACAAGAAATGTCCTCGTACACGGCGGAGGCGAGCGTGCTCGTGGGGGAGGTGTTGGGAAGTTTGTATCCGCAGCTCCTCCGAATCGTCAAGAGCCCCATCGAAGTCCAGACGCTTCTTCGTGTCCTCACATTCACCGGTCTCGCATGGGCCATGATGAAAGACCGCACGGTGAAACCCGATTGGTTCCAGGGCGCGGTGAACACGCTCCACATTCTCACGAGTTACTACGCGTTCCGTACGATTGCGTCCGGCGACGCACTCGCGCTCTTCTACACGTACCCTCTGTGGAACATTCTCTTTGCGCGCATTGCGCTGAAGGAGGAAATTGACGTTCTGAACGGACTGATGACGGTCGTCGGCGTCATCGGAGCGGTCACGGTGTCCATGTCCATGGACCACGTGGACTTGTCCCCGAAGCCGTCGTCGTCAGCGAACGGGTGGATGTACGGCGTGATCGCGGCGCTCCTCGCGGCGGTGACGGAGTCGATCATGTACATTAATTATCACGACGCGTCGTCCTCGAATACACCCAACGACCGCGTGTACAGTTTGTACGCCGGATCGATCCCGTACGTCGCCCTTGTGGCGCTCGCGGGGCCGTGGCTGTTCAAACGGTCCCCGTCGGAAAACAATGGTGGCGGTCTGCGGTCCGCGGGGCTCATTGTGTTGTTCAACGTGTTCGTCGGATTCGTCGGGCACCTTCTGCGCGCGTACGGCGCACTGGGTCTCCGTGCGGACGTGTTCGCATCCCTGAGCTTATCGGGGATCATCTTCGGGTACGTGATCATGTACGTGGTCGAGCGCAAAAAACCGAAGGTCATAACGATCCTCGGTGCTCTGGCGATTTTGGTTGCGGGACTGGTTACGACGTATCGGAGTACCGACGGCAAACGTGGTGACGATGTGGTCCCTGCGGCTGTGGGGGACGCCGATGTTCCGTCCGCGCCTGCGGGCCGTGCGTAACCATGCGTCGTTTGAGGAAGCGCTTGCGGACTTTCGCGAATTGTGCGGGTGCATCAGTGTGTACATACACAGATGGGACAGTGACGACGACGTGCTGTGTCCCGACGAGGACTTTTTTGAGATCTACGATCCGAATGGCGACATGGTGATGGACTGTCGTGATCTCCACATGCAGTTGTATGACCCGCGGTACGCAAACGGGTTCGTGGAAACCTTTTGTTCCGTTCGGCGGGACATACACATCGACGCGGGGATCGTGACGGATGACGCGTCGACCTTTGTGCCCGCGGACTTTGACAGAATCGCGCACGTGTATCTGTGGACCACGAACGAGGACATTGCGCGCGCATTGTTGCTCCATCGGGCATCCGTCGGGAACCGTACGGTTACGTTCGGGTACGAAGATGATCTTTCGGACCGGTTCCTGCGCTGGTCGGCGAACCAGTTCCCGTCGACGATGCCTCTGCCGATGGCGCCCGGATGGTTCATTGAGACGTCGGGGGACGTGTGTGTTGCACGGTGTTTGTATGTTTAAATGGTGTGTACAATCAGCTTTCGTTCGCCCTTGCGTGTCTTGCGGAACATCTCGGCCGTCTGACCTGCACCACCACCTCCTCCGGCACCTGCGGTTGCGCCTCCGATTCCTGCGGCACCTCCGGTTCCTGCGGCACCTCCGGTTCCTGCGGTTGCGCCTCCAGCTGCTCCGACTGCGTCGTCGTCGTCGTACTCGGGATTGAAGCGCGACTTATGAAACTCCCACATGGTCCGATGGAAGCAGTGGCGTTTGTGCGGGGGCAGAGAGAGCCACGTGCGTTTGAACTTGGCCTTGATGGTTTCGCCCGGGCGCAGCGGGCTCCGATCGAACTCGTCCATCTTCTTGATGAGCGCACGGTTCACGGACGCGACGCGGGTGTTGTCCTCGGTGAACTCCACGTCCACCGTGTCGTCCCCGTTGAGTCGCAAGACGCGGCACGGGTCCATGCGGGCGTCGGCGCCGTAGTAGAAAATGCATTCATCAAGGTTCGCACTGCGCGACGTGTTGTCCAGGACGATTGCGTTGAACCCTGCTGTACAGTGTCCCATGACTTGATGAAATGCCTCTGCGCTCGGGATCACACCGAAAAAGTTTTTCCACAGCTTCTCGCGGTTCGCATGGATATTGTCGCGAAGCGCGATGATGAAATCGATGTTGTTGCGCAGGTCCGGTGAGAGATCCATACAGTACTGCATTGTTATAATCATCGATACATTGTTATTCCTACCATTCATAAACAGGAACCGGGTTGATTCGTCTTTGAGCACGGTATTTTTACTATACATTATGTCATCCAGCATCAGAATCTGATGAAACGTTGGGTCCCTTTTGCGAATTCTCTTCTGCATTTTAATGAAATTCGCGATCAATTTCGAGTCCCACGCCTCGTGAATAAACGTTTCGGGAAACATGAGTCTATAATCCACGAGGGACGCTTCCGTCGGACAGATGACGAGTCCCGACTGGATCTTGCGGATATAGAATAGTAAGTCCTGTACCATCGTCGTCTTACCCACTCCACTTTTGCCTATCACCAATATTTTCGGTGCGTGACCGTGGGTCCTTTTATACTCCAAAATGCGAGGGTCCCATTTTCGAATGGTAAGCTCCACAGCGTTGGACATCTTCCTTTTCGGAAACTTCACCAAAATCTGTATCGTTTTTCGAACGCTTTGGGAACACGATCATTATCCATTCTAAAAATGACAGTGTGCGATCTCTGTCGACAACGTGGGATCCGCAAACAAGCGGTCTACGGCGTCGCCGGATCAATTGCGACGCGATGCAAACCGTGCGCGACGCAGGGCATGGTGGATGTGAAAAATCGCAAGTGTGCGAAGTGCAAACAGAAACAGCCCGGGTATGCACCGCCCGGTTGTCGGGCAACACACTGTAATGGGTGCAAGGAGCCAGGGATGGTCGATGTGCACCACCACAGGTGCGTCTGTGAATCCGCACGCCCCTCGTTCGGTCGCGTCGGTGACAAGAAGCCCACTTGCTGCGTCTTATGTAAGACGGAGGACATGGTGGACCTTGTGAGCATCAAGTGTCCATGCGGGACGGTCGCTACATTTGGCGATCCCACACGTCGCCGCCCGGAATGCTGCACCAAGTGCAAAAAGGCGGGCATGGTCGATCTCGCTCACAAAAAGTGCAGATGTGGAAGGGCGCGTCCGTCCTTCAATGTCGCGCTCGGCATGGAGCCGGTTTGTTGTGTTGCGTGCAAAGACGAGGGGATGGTGGACGTTGTGTCGGCACGCTGCCCATGTGACAAACTGAGCCCGTGCTTCGGATTCCTAGGTGACAGGAGACCTACTCGGTGTTTCACCTGCAAAGCTGAAGGCATGGTGGATATTCGGAACCGGAGCTCGTACTGCCCGTGTGAAAGGCAGTGCACCTTTGGTTTACCGGGGACTACCGTTGCCGTGGCATGCAAGCGCTGCAAGACGCACGACATGGTGGACCTGCGGCACGCCAAGCTCATGTGCAAGCACTGCGGGGACACGCGCGCGAACCCGCGGTACCGTGGGCACTGCTTGTTCTGCTTCATGCACAAGTTCCCCGACGAACCCGTGGCGCGCAACTACAAGACCAAGGAGCGTGCGGTGCAGGAGTTTCTCACGGCTTCGTTCGGGTCCACGCGGACTCTGGTGTTTGACCGTGTGGTGGAGCCGGTGGTACCAGCGGGCGCGGACGAGTTCGAGGTGGTGCCGTGTTCGC